>Ga0214472_10002422_pt1 | contig 20127 bp, 18 predicted proteins | sample RVTome_6_FD_207662 | JGI IMG/M metagenome (GOLD analysis project Ga0214472, IMG submission 207662) | Soil microbial communities from uranium-contaminated site in the Upper Colorado River Basin, Wyoming, United States - RVT140D175 | ecosystem: Environmental > Terrestrial > Soil > Contaminated >...
GGTCGGCGCTGCCGCGCTCGTCGGCGGGCTCCTCGGGCTCGCGGGCTTCCTGGCCGGCTGGCGCTGGGCGGTGGTCGCCGCAGCCATGCTCGCGCTCGTCGGGGCGCTTCGTGAGCTAGGGCTTCTGCGCCTGCCGCTGCCGCAGGTGCGGCGCCAGGTCCCCGACCGCTGGCGCGCCGAGCTCCCGCTGCCCGTCTGGAGCGTCGGGTACGGCGTCGGCCTCGGGGTCGGGTTCTTCACCTTTCAGCCTGTCGCGACCTTCTGGGTGGCCTGCGCAGCGGCCATCGCGCTCGCCCGTCCGCTTCCCGCCGCGGCGTGCTTCGCTCTCTACGGCGTCGGTCGCGCCCTGACCGTGCTGTGGCCCAAGCGAGACGCTGCCCAGACATGTGAACGCCTGGCCGGCCGGCGGCCCGAGCTGCTCCGAGCCAACGCGGTCGCGCTCGCCGGGTGCGCCGCGCTCCTCGCCGCTTCACCCGCCGTCGCAGCACCGCGCATCCCGGTCGGGACCGGCCTTGACCCTTCCGTCTCCGGCAGCGCGCTGGCCCGCGCGCAAGTCGTCTCGGGAATTCCGCGCGTGGTCGTCGAGCCGTCCGGCGAGTCGGCTGTAGCGGTCGACGGCGTGAAGCAGCCGTATCTCGACGGCGAGCTCGTGGCGCTCAAGGAGTCCGGCGGGATCCGGGTCTCGAACTGGCGGACGGGAGAGGTGGTTGCGCAGGTGCCAGGGACTGTGTCCAAGCCTGCCCTCAACTGGCCGCTGCTTGCGTTCGTTCGGGACGACGGGCAGTGGAAGCAGCTCGTGCTGCGCGACCTTGCCGCCGGGACCGAGCGAGTCGCCGCGACCCTTGTCCGCACCAACGACATCGGGCGCCCCTCGCTCGCCGACGGCCGACTAGCCTGGCACGTCGTCACGCGCCGGGAGACGCGAATCGTCGTTCTCAACCTCGCCTCCTGGAAGCGGCGCATCGTCGCTCGCAGCCGGATCGCCGTACTCATGCATCCGGCGCTTTCCGACGGGCGGGTGCTCTGGATCGACCAGCGCAGCCGTATGGGCTTTGTCCGCATGAGAGCCCTGTCGGGGCGCCGCGCGCGCACGCAGACACTCTGGGCCGCAAACGGGCGCGATCGCCTCTTCTGGACGACTGCGCTGGCGGGGCAAACCGCCTACGTCACGCGCTGGTCTCCCGCTACCGGCGAGTCGACGCTCCTCCGGCTCGATTTGTAGGAACTAGGCCGATCAGCCTCCCTCCAAAGGGGGATTTAGAAGATCTGGCCCGGTCTTACAGTTGGACTAGGGTTTCCGGTGGAAGCCCTGGGACAGCGGAAAAGAGAGAGGGAGGAAAGTTCTTGCGGCGTCAGCGGGCCCTTCGCCGAGTGCTACTCGCAGCCGGAGCCGTGCTTTCGGCATTCGCTCTTGCGCCTCTCGGCGCCGCGAACGGGCCGCCGCCGGGAAACCTGCCCAACAGCCCTGCGACTCCCGACAATCTCTCGGGGGAGCAGTGGAGCCTCGCGCAGATCCGCGCTTTTGACGCGCACACGACCACGGGCGGAAGCCCGCTCGTCCGTGTCGCGCTCATCGACACCGGCATTGATCCCGGGCACCCGGAGTTCGCGGGGCGTATCGACACCGCGAACAGCGTCAGCTGCGCGACCGGCCTGCCCGTCCGGGACCCCTCCGGCATGCTCTGGCGTGACGGTACGGGGCACGGGACCCTCGTCGCCGGTCTCGTCGCCGCGGGCGACAACGGCTTCGGCATCGTCGGCGTCGCGCCGCACGTTCAGCTCCTGATCGTCAAGGTGGCGAATCCGGGTCAGCCGATCACACCGGCGGCCACGGCTTGCGCGTTCGACTACGTGGCCACGCAGAACATTGACGTCGCCAACGCGAGCTTCGCGGTGGACAAAGGCGCCACCGGCGGCGCCGATCCTCATGATTTCTTCTGCCGTGACGTCAAGGCGGACAAGCAGGCAATCAAGCTCGTCACGGACGCCGTGCGCAAGGCGCGGAAGTCCGGGACGACGGTAGTCGCTTCGGCGGGGAACAACGACCTCGACATGGCCCATCCGCCGCTCGGCAACGAGTGCATCCGGATGCCGGTCGAGCTCCCGGGCGTGATCGGCGTATCGGGCAACGGCCGCCTGGGGCAGCGCACGATGGCGACTCCGCCCGGCCCCTCGAACTACGGCGTCGGAGTAATCGATGTCGTCGCTCCGGGAGGCGACCCTGCGCAAGGCGGCGTTCCTGCTGGGCTGATCCTCTCGACGTTCCCCTCGTATATTCCCGTACCGCCTACGAGCCCGAACATCGTCGACGGCCCGCCCGGCGCGACGTACCGCTACACGGCGGGGACGTCGTTCGCCGCGGCCCACGCGAGCGGCGTGGCCGCTCTGATCGTCAGCCGGTTCGGCGACCTCGGGACGCCCGAAAACGGCAAGCTCCGCCCCGGCAAGGTCAGGGCGTTCCTTCAGGCGACCGCCGAGGACCTGGGCGAGCCTGGTTATGACCAGTTCTTCGGGCACGGTGAGGTGGACGCTCTCGGCGCCGTCCTGCACGAGCCCGCGCCGTAACCAACGGCTCCGTTTCATATCCTCCAAGGGTGGCGGAGATCGTCGGAATCTTCCGTTGTCCGCAGCGGCGGCAGCCGATGGAGGCGCTCGGGTCGGCCCAGGTGACCCAGACCGGGCTCGAGGGCTGCGCGCACTCGCGGAGCGGCAAGCGCTCCGTGCTCTTCGTCTCGGCCGAGGACCTCGAAGCGGTCGGAGTCGAGCCGGGCACGATCCGCGAGAACTTCACCGTCCGGGGAGCCGACGTGATGTCCTGGCCTGTCGGCCAGCGCCTCGAGATCGGCGAGGCGGAGTTCGAGGTCTCGATGGTCTGCGATCCCTGCGAGCTCATGGAAGTCATCCGGCCCGGGCTCCAGGCCGAGCTCGAGGGCAGGCGGGGAATGCTCGCCCGCGTCGTCAAGACGGGTCGCGTTGCGATGGGAGATCAGGTCACGCCGCTTTGACGGCGGCGATCAGCTTCTCGACCGAAGCTCGCGCATCCCCGAAGAGCATCGAGGTCTTCGGGTTGTAGTAGAGCTCGTTGTCGACCCCGGCGAAGCCCGGGTTCATGCTCCGCTTGAGCACGATCACGTTCGCGGCCTCGTCGACGTTCAGGATCGGCATGCCGTAGAGGGGGCTTTCCGCGTTGGAGCGCGCGGCGGGGTTGGTGACGTCGTTCGCCCCGATGACGAGCGCGACGTCGGTGCGCGGGAACTCGGGGTTGATGTCCTCCATGTCGTAGAGCTGCGGGTACGGCACGTTCGCCTCCGCGAGCAAGACGTTCATGTGGCCCGGCATTCGCCCGGCCACCGGGTGGATGGCGTATTTGACGTCGACTCCGCGCCGTTCGAGCAGCTCGGCCAGCTCACGGACCGTGTGCTGGGCCTGGGCGACGGCGAGGCCGTAGCCCGGGACGACGACGACCCGCTTCGCGTAGGCGAGCATGACCGCTGCGTCTTCAGCGCCGATCTCCCGAGCCGTTTGCCCGTCGCTCGCCGCCACCGCGGGCCCAACGGGAGCCTCCGCGCCGAAGGCGCTGAAGAGGACGTTCGCGAGCGAACGGTTCATCGCCCGGCCCATGAGGATCGTCAAGAGCGTTCCGGATGCGCCGACGAGGGTCCCGCCGATGATGAGCGCGGTGTTGTCGAGGACGAAGCCGGTCGAGGCGGCGGCGAGCCCGGTGAACGCGTTCAGCAGCGAGATGATCACGGGCATGTCCGCGCCGCCGATCGGCAGGACGAAGAGGATTCCGAAGAGGAGCGCGCCCGCGAGCAGAGCGACCATCCAGCCGCCGACCTCCGTCGCCCCCGCGACGCCCCCGAACGCGAGCAGGCCAAGGAAGAGCGCACCGTTCCCGACCTGCTGGGCGGGAAAGACGACCGGCCGCCCCGGCATCAGCTCCTGGAGCTTCGAGAAGGCGACGAGGCTCCCCGAGAAGCTGATCGAGCCGATGAGCGCCGAGAAGAGGATCGCGCCCATCGCGTCCTCGACCACGTGACCGGGCGCAGGCGTGAGCCGGTGGAACTCCGCGGTAGCGATGAGCGCGGCCGCGCCGCCGCCGACGCCGTTGAAGAGCGCGACCATCTGCGGCATCGCCGTCATGCGCACGCGGCGCGCGGAGAATGCCCCGACGACCGTCCCGACAGCGGCGCCCGCGGCGATCAGCCAGTAGGAGTCGATGTCATCGTCGAGGAGCGTGAAGACGACCGCGATGGCCATCCCCACGGCAGCGACGACGTTCCCCGACCGAGCCGTGCGCGGTGAGGAGAGCCGCTTGATGCCGAGGATGAGCAGCGCGGCAGCGACGAGGTACGTCACGTTGATGACGTTCTGGGAGAGCGCGAGAGGCAGCGTCATCTGCGCTTGAACATCTCGAGCATGCGGTCGGTGACGAGGAAGCCGCCGACGACGTTGATCGTGGCGAAGACGACCGCCACGAAGGCGAGCACCTGTTCGAGCGTCGAGTCGGCCGAGCCCGCGATCAGCATCGCACCGACGAGGACGATCCCGTGGATCGCATTCGTCCCCGACATGAGCGGGGTGTGCAGGAGGGTGGGGACGCGGGAGATGAGCTCGAAGCCGAGAAAGACGGCGAGCACGAAGATGGTGACGCTGGTGAGGAGACTCACGCGGGTACGGGCTCCTTCAGGACGCGGCCCTCGTGGGTGACACAGGTCTCCCGCGTGATCTCGTCGTCGAAGTCGAGCTTGAGCTCGCCCTCCTCGAGCAGGTGGGTGAGAAAGGCGTAGACGTTGCGCGAGTACATCTGGCTCGCGTGCGTGGGCATCGTGCTCGGCAGGTTGAGCTCGCCGACGATCGTGACACGGTCGCGCACGACGGTCGACCCGGGCTCGGTGGCCTCGCAGTTTCCGCCCGCCTCGGCCGCGAGGTCGACGATGACCGAGCCCGGGCGCATGCCTCGCACAGCGTCCGCGGTGAGGAGGATCGGCGCGGGCTGCCCGGGGATGAGAGCGGTTGTGATGACGGCATCGGACTCTTGTGCGTGCCGGGCGATCAGCTCTTGCTCGCGGGCGTGCTGATCCTCGGAGAGGGCGACCGCGTAGCCGCCGAGGCCTTCCGCCCCCTCGACGTCGAGCTCGAGAAAGCTCGCGCCGAGGCTCTCGACCTGCTCCTTGACGACCGGGCGGACGTCGAAGGCGGAGACGACGGCGCCGAGGCGCCGCGCGGTGGCGATCGCCTGGAGCCCTGCGACTCCGGCCCCGAGCACGAGGACCCGTGCGGGCGGGATCGTGCCGGCCGCCGTGGTGAGCATCGGAAAGAACCTCCCGAGGGCGGTAGCGGCGAGAAGGGCCGCCTTGTAGCCGGCGACCGTGCTCTGGGACGAGAGCGCGTCCATCGGCTGCGCGCGGGTGATGCGGGGGATCGAGTCCATCGAGAAGGCGGTGACCCGGCGAGCGGCCAAGCCACGGACGACCTCCGGGTCGACAAGGGGCTGGAGGAACGCGACGAGGACGCTGCCCTCTCGCAGCCGGCCGATCTCCTCGTCAGACGGCCTCTGCACCTTCGCGAGGAGATCGGTTTCCGCGTACACGTCGGCGAGCACGCGGGCGCCTGCGTTCTCGTAGTCCGCGTCGGGGAACGCCGCGGCTTCCCCCGCATCTTGCTCGACCATGACCTCGACGCCCGCCTCCGTCAGCCGTCCGACCGCGTCGGGCACCAGTGCGACGCGCCGCTCGCCCGCCGCAGTCTCCTTCGCCACCCCCACCTTCATGCGCTGCGCAAGTCTAAGCTCCGGCCGTGGACGAATGGCTGAGCCAGGCCCGCGATCGTCTCGCCGCGGCCGTTGGGGACGAGCCGTCGCGCTACGACCTGAACCAGGAGGAAGTCGACGAGCTCCTGGAGCTCGCCCGCGTTGCCGCTCACGAAAGCGGCGAGCGCACGAACGCGCCTCTCCTCTGTTATCTCGTCGGGCTCGCGCACGGCCGGCGGGAACAAGACCTGGCCGGGCTGGTCGACGCCGCTGTCGGCAAGCCGCTCTGACGTGGCGGCGCTCGACGGCTACACCGCGGTCGTCACCGGTGCGTCGAGCGGCATCGGCGCAGCGACCGCGCGCGCGCTTGCCGGGGCAGGTGCCCGCCTCGCCCTCGGCGCTCGCCGACTCGAGCGGCTCGAGCAGCTGGTCGGGGAGCTGGGGGGAGACCACTTCTGGGCGCGGCTGGACGTAACCGATCCGGCCGGCTGTCGGGATTTTGTCTCCCAGGCGTCCAGCCGGCTTGGCCGGCTCGACATCCTCGTCAACAACGCCGGACTGGCTCTCGGCCGCTCGTCGATTGCGGAGGGAAGCGACGACGACGACTCGCTCATGTGGGAGACGAATGTCGCGGGCCTGCTGCGCATGACACGTCTCGTCCTCCCGCATATGGAGGACCGCCGGGGCCACGTCGTCAACCTCGGCTCATGGGCGGGACGGGAGGCCTACGTGAACGGCGGCATGTACGTCGGCTCGAAGTACGCTGTAAGGGCGCTCACCTACGTTCTCCGCAAGGAGCTCGTCGGACGCATCCGCGTGAGCACCGTCGATCCCGGCATGGTCGGCGACACCGAGTTCTCGGATGTCCGCTTCCGGGGCGACGCCGAGCGCAAGGCCGCCGTGTACCAGGGTGTCGACTATCTCACCCCGACCGACGTGGCTGATTGCATTCTCTGGGTAGTGACCCGGCCGGCATACATGAACGTCGACGAGATCGTCATCAAGCCGCTCCAGCAAGCGAGCCAGGACCAGATCGTCCGAGATTCTTAGTAGCCCTTGGCGCTGACCATCCTCGAGGGGTCGACCTTCTGCGTCTCGGACGACCGGGGCGACATCGTCGACCCGACGATGGGCTTCTTCACGCACGACACGCGCTTCCTCTCGCGCTGGGTACTGACGGTGAACGGGACGCGGCCGCTGCTCCTCTCGTCCAACCGGGTCGACTACTTCTCGGCCGCCTTCTACTTGCGGAACCCCGTCGTCGGCGGGCTGGGCTACGACGAGGTCTCGATCCGCCGCGACCGCTTCGTCGGGGACGGCATGCAGGAGCACCTCGTTGTCCAGAACCACGCGCCCCGGCCGGTCGAGTTCGAGCTCGCGCTCGAGCTCGGCTCCGACTTCGCGGACATCTTCGCGGTCAAGTCGTATGACTTCACGCTCGGCGATCCGGAGCACCCGGCCGAATTGCCCGAGCTCGTCCAGCCCACCTACGAGGAGGAGGAGAACCAGTTCGTCCTCGTGGACGGGTCCGGCTACCTCACCCAGGTCGTGCTCTCGCAGCCCGGCGAGGTCGAGGGCGGGCTCGTCCGCTACCGCATCGCGCTCGGCCCTCGCGAGCGCTGGCAGGTTCGCGCCGATGTCGTCCCCTCTCTGGACGGCGAGCTCACGACGGCGCGGCGCGTTCAGCGGGAATTCGGAGACGAGCTAGCCCGCGTCCGGGCCTCGCTCAGCGCCTGGAACCTGAGCGTGCCGCAGATCCGCGCGTCGTGGGACCAGCTCGGGCATGCGTTCGGGCGCTCGGTCGCCGACATCGCTTCGCTCCGCATGGGCGAGGACGAGTACCTGCCGGGCAACCTCCCGGCCGCGGGGATGCCGTGGTTCATGACCGTCTTCGGACGGGACACGATCATCACCTCGCTGCAGACGCTCCTCTTCGGCGCGGAGCTGGCGGGGAGCGCGCTCAGGCAGCTCGCCGAGCTGCAGGCGCAGGAGGACGATCCCGAGACCGACGCCGAGCCGGGCAAGATCGTCCACGAGGTGCGGCACGGCAAGGGGGCGGAGGCCTGGTTCCCCCGCTACTACGGGACGATCGACGCGACGCCTCTCTACATCGTCCTCCTCTCCGAGGTCTGGCGCTGGACGGAAGATGCTGCGCTCGTTCGCGAGCTCCGCGAGCCCGCCCTCAAGGCGCTCGAGTGGATCGACCGCTACGGCGACCTCGACGGAGACGGTTTCATCGAGTACCGGAGTCGCTCGTCGCACGGCCTGCGCAACCAATCCTGGAAGGACTCGACCGATTCGCAGCTCTTCGCGGACGGCTCGCGCGCCGAGCCGCCGATCGCCCCCTGCGAGGCCCAGGGCTACGTCTACGATGCGAAGCGGCGCGCGGCGGAGCTCTGCCGTGAGGTCTGGCGGGAGCGGGAGCTGGCGACCCGGCTCGACGAACAGGCAGATGCTCTTCGGCAGCGCTTCGACGAGGCTTTCTGGTGTGAGGAGCGCGGCGGCTACTACGCGCTCGCTCTCGACGGCGAGAAGCGGCGGGTCGACTCGCTCACGTCGAACATCGGCCACCTCCTGTGGAGCGGGATCGTGCCGCCCGAGCGCACCGACGCGATCGTCGATCAGCTGATGGGCGAGGAGCTCTGGTCGGGCTGGGGCGTCCGAACGATGTCGGCCGCCGACGCGGGCTACAACCCGCTCTGGTACCACAACGGCACGGTCTGGCCGCACGACAACTCCCTGATCGCCTGGGGGCTCGTCCGCTACGGCCGCTGGGCCGAGGCGCAGCGGATCATCCGCAGAATGCTGAACGCCGCCGCCCACTTCGAGTTTCAGCTGCCAGAGGTGTTCGCCGGCTTCCCGCGGAGCGAGACGCCGTTCCCGATCGCCTATCCCACGGCGACGCGCCCGCAGGCCTGGGCTGCGGGCGCCCCGGTGCTCTTGATCCAGCTCCTGCTCGGCCTCCAGCCTGATCCCAAGCGACACGTGCTCGAGTCGGTCGCACCGCTCGAATTGCCCTCCTGGGCCGGGTCGCTCAGACTGTCGGGCGTGCGCGCGTTCGACCGAAGCTGGGAAGTTCGACTGGAAGAGGGCCAGGTGCGCGTCACGGAGGCTTGAGCCTGCCTTGAGGATCGCGATCCTCGCCCCTCCGTGGTTTCCGGTCCCGCCGACGCGCTACGGCGGCATCGAGTGGGTCGTCTCGCTGCTCGCCGACGGGCTCGTCAGGGCCGGCCACGAAGTCACGCTCTTCGCCTCCGGCGACTCGACGACGGAGGCCCGGCTTTCCTCCGTCTACCCGGAGGCGCCGTCCGCGTTCATCGGCCACACGGCCTACGACCTCCACCACGCGCTTGCGTGCTTCGAGCGCGCGGGCGAGTTCGACATCGTAAACGACCATTCGGGGCCGCTCGCGGCGGCGGTCGGAGGTGCAGTTCCGACCGGTGTCGTGCACACCGTGCACGGCCCGCTCGACCGCCGCATGGGCGAGGTTTATGCCCAGATCGCTCGCGTGGCGCCGCAAGTCGGGCTCATTTCCCTCTCGCTCAACCAGCGCCGCCCGCAGCCAGACCTGAACTGGATCGCGAACTGCCCCAATGCTCTCGACCTAGCCGCCTATCCGGTCCACCCGCACCGCGGCGACTACCTTCTGTTCATCGGGCGCATGAGCCCTGACAAGGGCGCGCACCGGGCGGTCGAGGTGGCGCAGCAGGTTGGCCTACCGCTCAAGCTCGCCGGCAAGATGCAGGAGCGGCTCGAGGAGGAGTACTTCGACGAGGCTGTGCGGCCGCACCTGGGCCCGGCGATCGAATACCTCGGCGAGGTCAGCCATGCGGAGAAGGTCGAGCTGCTCCAGAACGCGCGCGTGACGCTCTTTCCCATCAAGTGGGAGGAGCCCTTCGGGCTCGTCATGATCGAGTCCATGGCCTGCGGGACACCCGTGATCGCGACCCGCTGGGGCGCGGTCCCGGAGGTGATCGAGGACGGGCGCACCGGAATCATCGTGGACGTCCACACGGAAATGCCCGCGGCGCTCGAGGCCGCCGACAAGATCGATCCGCTCGAATGCCGCCGGTACGTCGAGGAGCGCTTCTCGGCCGACCGGATGGTGGCCGATTACGAGGCCGCGTACCTAGGATTCCTAGGTAACGGCGGTACGGGCACGGCTGAGAGCTTGCTCGAGGTCGGCGATCAGGTCGTCGACTGATTCGATCCCGACGGAGAGCCGGATCAGGTTTCCCGGGACGGCGAACGGCGAGTCGGCGAGGCTCGCGTGCGTCATGAGGCCCGGGTGCTCGATCAGGCTCTCGACTCCTCCGAGCGATTCGCCCAGCCGCCAGATCTTCGTCGCGCCCAGCACCTGACGCGTGTCTTCCTCCGAGCCGGCGAGCTCGAAGGAGATCATCCCGCCGAAGTCGTCCATCTGGGCCTTGGCGAGCTCGTGCTGGGGGTGGTCGGAGAGGCCCGGGTAGCGCACTCGCTCGACGCCGGGCTGCCCGGCGAGCCATTCGGCGATCCGGCGCGCGTTTGCGCAATGCTCGCGCATCCGGACGGCCAAGGTCTTGAGGCCGCGAAGGACAAGCCAGGAATCGAAGGGGCCGGGCACGCCTCCGAGTGCGTTCTGGAGAAAGCCGATCCGCTCGGCGATGGTCGGGTCGTTCGTGGCGACGAAGCCGCCGATGACGTCGGAGTGGCCGCCGAGGTACTTCGTCGTCGAGTGGACGACGATGTCTGCGCCAAGCTCGAGCGGGCGCTGGAGATAAGGCGTGGCGAAGGTGTTGTCGACGACGCAGAGCGCCCCGACCGAGTGCGCGGCCTCCGAAGCCGCCCGGATGTCGACGATGGAGAGGAATGGATTCGTCGGCGTCTCGACCCAGACCATCCGGGTGCGCTCGTCGAGCGCGTCGGCGAGTCGCGTGCTCACGTCCTCGGCCGGCAGGAACTCGAAGACGTAGCCCTTCGGCTCGTAGACCTTGGTGAAAAGCCGGTAAGTACCCCCGTAAACGTCGTTGACGGAGACGACGCGGTCGCCCGGGGAGAGGAGATGCATGACCGTGGTCTCCGCGGCCATGCCCGACGCGAAGGCCCGGCCGTAAGCGGCGCCCTCGAGCGAGGCGAGGCAGACTTCCAGGGCGGTCCGGGTGGGGTTGCCCGTGCGCGAGTACTCGTATCCCCGGTGCTTGCCGACCTCGTCGTGGATATAGGTCGAGGTCTGGTAGATAGGGACGATCACGGCCCCTGTCGCCGGATCGGGCTCCTGGCCCTCGTGGATCGCGCGTGTCTCGAAGTCCACCTTCGAAGCCTAGCTATGCCCCGGTGCCGTCCTGGGCCCGGTGGTGGGCCAGGTACTCGAGCAGGTCGGCACGGGTGAGGACGCCCAGCGGCCGCCCGGAATCGGCGACGACGACGCCCGAACCGGCGCCCGCGAGGTCGGCGTAGACGGTCTCGACCGAATCGCCGAGCTCGACCGCCCGCAGCGGCGGCTCCATCGCAGTCGCCACGTCCTCGTTGAGCGAGTCCGGATTGCGGAACACACGCTCGAGCAGCCCGCGCTCGTGCAGCGCGCCGACGAAGTCGGCCAGCGACTCCGCCGGCGCATGGCGCACGACGGGGATCTGCGAGATGCCGTAGCGCTGCATGAGCTCGACGGCGCGGCCGACCTTCTCGTGGGACTCGACCGCCACGAGCTGGGGCACGTCCCGTTTGAACGCGAGGACCTGCGCGATCGTCGGCGCGGTCCCGCGGCGCTCGAGGAAGCCGTACTCCATCAGCCAGTTGTCGTCGAAGAACTTCGAGAGGTAGCCGCGGCCGCCGTCGGGGATCAGCGTGACGAGGGTCGCCTCGGGGCCGAAGCGCTCTGCCACCTTGAGCATGGCCCACACCGCCGTGCCGCCCGAGCCGCCCACGAGGAGCCCTTCTTCGCGCGCGAGGCGCCGGGCCGTACGGAAGGAGTCACGGTCCGTGACCGTGACGTATTCGTCCACGAGAGACGCGTCGTAGGTCTCGGGCCAGAAGTCTTCGCCGATTCCCTCGACGAGGTAGGGGTGGACCTTCTCCGAGGAGTAGATCGACCCCTCTGGGTCGGCCCCTACGACGAGCAGGTCCGGTTTTTGCTCCCGGAGGTAGCGCGCGGTGCCGGAGATCGTCCCGCCGGTTCCGACCGAGAGGACAAGGGCGTCGAGCTCGCCGCCCGTCTGCTCCCAGAGCTCGGGGCCGGTCGTCTCGTAGTGGGCGTTCGGGTTGCCGGGATTCGAATACTGGTCGGGCTTGTAGGCGCCCGGAATCTCTTCGGCGAGGCGGTCCGAGACCGAGTAATAGCTCTCGGGCGACTCGGGCGGCACCGCGGTCGGGCAGATGACGACCTCCGCGCCGAACGCCCGGAGGAGCGAGATCTTCTCGGTGGCGATCTTGTCGGGCATGACGAAGATGCAGCGGTAGCCCTTGATCGCCGCGGCCATCGCGAGCCCGACGCCCGTATTGCCGCTCGTCGGCTCGACGATCGTCCCGCCCGGCTTCAGCTTCCCCTCGCCCTCGGCAGCCTCGATCATCTTCAGGGAGATCCGGTCCTTGACGCTCCCGCCGGGATTCATGTAGTCGAGCTTGGCGAGGAGGGTCGGCCCGTCGCGGGGGCCGATGTGCTGCAGCCGCACGAGCGGCGTCCCGCCGATCAGGTCGAGCACCGTCGGATACTCCCGCTTCATGGCAAGAGTGTAGGGGCGGGGCTTGCCCCGCCCCTACAGGCTCGACGTCAGGACTTCGCTAGGGGCACTTCACGTTGCGTTCGCCGTTGAGGCAGACATCCTTGCCGGGCCCACCGTTGAGCCGGTCGCGCCCGGGCCCGCCGTCGAGCCGGTCTTTTCCAGATCCGCCCTCGAGAATGTCCGGCCCTCCGCTGCCCGAGAGCACGTCGTTTCCGCCAAATCCGCTCAGCCAGTTGGCCCGTCGATCCCCTGTCAGAACGTCGCCGTACGAGGAGCCATCCAGGTCGCCCACGCTACGCAGGCGATCGGTTCCCCAGCCAGTTACCGTGCCCCTCGCGAGGTTGCCCTTGACGCGACGAGGCGAGTACCAGTAGTAGGCAACGTCTATACCGGTTCCTCCAATCAGGAGGTCGTTGCCGCCTTCCCCGCTGAGCCAGTCATACCCGCCGCCGCCGTCTATCGTGTCGTCCCCGTTGTAGCCGACCAGGGTATTTATGGCGGCATCGCCCGTAATCGAGTCCGGGAATGAGGAGCCGACGATTCCCTCGATGGCAGTGACGGTGTCGGTCCCCCAGCCGGTCACGACTCCGAGGGCCAGGTTGGCGGAGATAGGCCCAGGGGCGAAATAGTCGTAGAAGGCGTAGTCGTCTGTGCCGGCCCCTCCATCCAGGCGATCGTCACCGTCGTCGCCAGACAGGCCATCCTCGTTTCCGGGACCTCCCTGGAGGGAGTCGTTCCCGAGACCGCCGCAAATAAGGTCGCTTCCGTCTCCACCGTCGATGACGTCGTTGCCTTCGAGGCCGGAGATGACGTCGGGCGCAGCCGTTCCGGTGATCGTGTCGTCGCCGGAGGTGCCGGCGATCGTGACGATCTCCCCCCTGCACTCCTGGGGCGTTTGTCCTTCAGCTCGGCTGGATCCGAGCGTGGCCGCAACGGCGACTCCGACTGCCGCCACGGCGACACGCACGGCCCGCCCCTTCCCCCCGCCGTGCACGAACTTCATGTGCTCTCCCATCAGCGGACTGAGCCTGTACCAGCGGGCCCGGCACGGTTATACGCTGGTGTATAACCGCGGTCAAGAGATCAATGCCGGAAGTGGCGCTTGCGGGTGAAGACCATCGTTGCTCCGGCGCTTTCGACCGCCGCGACAACGTCGTCGTCGCGCTTCGACCCTCCCGGCTGCACGACCGCCCTGATGCCCGTCTCGAGCGCGAGCTGAGGCCCATCCGGGAAGGGGAAGAATGCATCGGAGGCAAGCACGGCTCCCTCGAGCGAGTGGCCGTGCTCGCGCGCCTTCTCGAGCGCGATTCGGACCGCGTCGACGCGGCTCATCTGCCCCGCACCGATTCCGATCGTCTGGAGATCCCTGGCGAGGACGATCGCGTTCGAGAGAACGTGCTTGGCCACTCTCCAGGCGAACAGCAGATCGCCCCAGCCGGCCTCGTCGGGAGCCGGCCCGGCTACGACCTGCATCCCCTCACGGTCGTCCACCTCCGAGTCCGTGTCCTGCACCAGGAAGCCGCCGAGCACGCGACGGTAGTCTCGCTCGCTTCGCGGCGCGCGCCGCCGCTCGCGGTCGTGGAGGATTCGGGCCGACGGCTTCTGAGTCAGCGTTCCCAGGGCATCGTCTTCGTAGCCGGGAGCGACGAGCACCTCGACGAACTGCCTCGCCAGCCGCGTAGCGAGTCGTTCGTCCACCTCCCGGTTGAGGGCGACGACACCGCCGTAGGCCGAGACCGGGTCGGCCGCCAGCGCCTTGTCGTACGCCTTTCCGACGTCTGCGGCCACGGCACAGCCACAGGGGTTCGTGTGCTTGACGATCACGCAGGCCGGCAGCTCGAACTCGCGCAGGACCGCTCCGGCCGCATCGAGATCGGCCAGGTTGTTGAAGGAGAGCGGCTTGCCCGAGAGCTGCTCGGCGCGAGAGAGCAGGTGCCGGCGCACCCCGGCCTCGGCGTAGTACGACCCGCGCTGGTGCGGATTCTCGCCATAGGCCAGATCCGTCTGTTTCTCGAGCGAGAGGACGAGGCGGACGGGAAAGGTCTCGCGGTCCGCGAACCAGCCCGCGATCGAGGCCTCGTAGGCGGCGGTGTGGGCGAACGCCTCGGCGGCAAGCTCGCGGCGGAGAGCGGGTGAGACGTCGCCGCGCTCGCGGAGCTCCTCGAGCACGGCGCGATAGCGCGCCGCCGAGCACAGCGGCACGACGTTGACGAAATTCTTGGCCGCCGCACGCAGCATCGTCGGGCCGCCGATGTCGATCATCTCGACCGCCTGTTCCTCCCGGACGTCCTTCTTTCGTGCGACCCGGTCGAAGGGATAGAGGTTGACGCAGACGAGATCGATGGGGTCGATCCGGTGCTCGTCGAGCGCCTCGGCGTCCTCCTCGTGGTCCCGGCGCGCGAGGATTGCCGCGTGGATGCGCGGATGCAGGGTCTTGACCCGTCCGCCCAGAACCTCGGGGAAGCCCGTGATGTCCTCGACAAGCGTGACGTCGAGGCCGAGCTCGGCGAGGTGGGCCGCCGTCCCCCCGCTCGCGACGAGCTCGACGCCGAGATCGGCGAGCCCGCGCGCGAGCTCCTCCAGTGCGGTCTTGTCGTATGTGGAGAGAAGCGCCCGCTCGATCACGGGAAGACCTTTCCCTCGAGGAAGAGGCGCACGCCGTAGGGAAGCAGATGGTGCTCGACCTCCTGGATCCGCTTTCTGAGCGAATCGACGGTGTCGCTGTCGAAGACGTGAAGTCGCGCCTGCAAGATGACGGGCCCGGAATCGACTCCTTCGTCGACGAAATGGACGGTTACACCGGTCTCCTTCGCGCCCGTCTCCAACGCCTCCCGGACCGCGTCCAAACCGGGAAACGCCGGCAGGAGCGACGGATGCACGTTGATGATCCGGTTCGGGAAGAGCTCGAGGAACGGGCGCGTGAGGATATGCATGTAGCCCGCGAGCACGGCCACCTCCGCACCCAATTCGGAAAGCCAAAGGCCCATCGCGCGGTCTCGCTCTTCGCGGGTCGCGAAGTCGCCGAGATCGAAGACCGCGGCGTCGATGCCGGCCGCACGAGCTCTTCCGAGGGCGGGGGCCTCGGGATTGTTCGAAGCGACCCCGACCACCTCGAGTCCTTCGTCGACGAGAGCCTGGAGATTGGTCCCCTCCCCCGAAACCAGGACCCCAATCACGCTTCGACGATCCGTCCAATCACAGGGAAGCCCGTCTCTTGGGCTTCCCTGTGATCCAAGACGGCGCAGTAGCCGATGCCGAGGTTGAAGACGCGCCGGGCCTCCTCCTCTTCGACGCCCCGGCCCTCGAGCCATGCGAAGACGGGGGGACGCTCCCAGGCGTCCCAGTCGATCTCGGCGTCGAGTCCGGCGGGCAGGACGCGAGGCAGGTTGCCGGGGATGCCGCCGCCCGTGATGTGGGCGAGCGCGCGGACGTCGAAGCGCGCACGGAGCGAGCGGACGTCGTCCAGGTACAGGCGCGTGGGGGTGAGAAGGAGATCGGCATCGAAGGGCCCGTCGCCGACGAGCCGCCGAACGAGCGAGAAGCCGTTTGCGTGCAGCCCTGAGGACGGCAGGCCCAGGACGGCGTCGCCCGCCTGCACACGCGACCCGTCGATGAGGTCGGCTCGGCGCACGAGACCGACGCAGGTTCCCGCCGCGTCGAGCTCGCCCTCCGCATAGACCCCGGGGAGCTCGGCCGTCTCGCCGCCGAGGATGGCGCACCCGGCGGCGCGGCACACCTCCGCGGCGCCTTCGACGATCTCGGCCACCTCCTCGAGGTCGAGCTCTCCGGCCGCGACGTAATCGAGGAAGAAGAGGGGTTCGGCGCCCGTCGTCAGGACGTCGTTGAGGCAGTGGGCGGCGAGGTCCATGCCCGCATCGCGGAGCCGACCCGCCTTTCGGGCGAGCACGAGCTTCGTGCCCACGCCGTCGGTCGAGGCCGCCAGCAGCTGGCCCTCGTCGAGCTCGTAGAGGCCGGCAAAGCCGCCGACCTCGCCTCCCGTCGACGCGACGGCCGCGCGCAGCCGCTCCACGATCGCCTCCGCCTTGGCAAGCGAGACCCCCGCGTGCTCGTAGCTCATTCGAGAACCTCGGCCACGAGCTCGGGCCTTCCCTCAGGCCCGTCGGAGAGGAAGCGAACGACGGCGCCGCCCACTTCGACGGACGCGTCGTCGCGTTCGACGCCGAGAATCTCGGCGAGGGCGACGGCCTTCTCGTCGGGATCCTGAGCGCGCAGATGGAGCCCGGTGAGGCGCAAGTCGTCCGACTCGGCCAGCGCCGCCTCGATCCAGTCGCGGGGCGGGTGAACCTCCAGGCGGTAGCCGACCTCGGTGGCGATGAACGTGCGCTTTCCCGGGTGGTCCTGCACCTTCAAGCCCAGCTCGGCCGCCCGATCGACGATCTCGTCGAACTCGTCATGGTCGAGGGCGAAACCGAGGTGGTCGACCCGTGGGACGTCCCAGTGCCCGGGCTGGAGGACGACGTTGACCGCGCCGCGCCCCATCTCCACGAGCCGCAGGCGAAAGCCCATCTCGTCCAGCTGGTCCCAGGAGGTTCCCGCCTCGAACCAGTGCGAGCTTTCTCCGCGCCAGCCATAGCGCCCGATCAGCTCGAAGCCGAGCTTGCCCAGATACCGCGCCTCGAGCAGGCGCACCTTGCTCGTGACGAGGTGGTAGTGGAACAGCTGCAAGCCGCATCAACTCTAACCGCGGCGTCCGAAGGAATCAGGACGAGCGCAGGGAACTCAGGCGGCATGTCGACACCTCCCGCACCTCCGCCTCCCCCGACGCAGTCGTACGAGCGCCCGTACTACGGGGCGATGCCGCCGATGCCGGCGCCGAACGGCGAGCTGATCGTCTTTGTGCTCGCCTGGGTGGTCGTTCTCATCATCACCCTCGCCGCCGACACGGTGGACTGGCCGGCATTCGTGACGGCGACGATCGCGCTCAGCGTCGGCTACATGCTCTCGCGCGGCATCGCCAAGGCGAGCCGCGTCTACGAGAACCGCTAGGCCGCTAGGCCTTCTTCAAGTCTCCGAGGATCTCGGTGACGACGCGGAGCCCCGTCTCGACGGCTCCGTTCAGGTAGCCCTGGAAGTCGACGGACGTGTGCTCGCCGCAGAAGTGGCAGTTGCCTTGCCGCTTCCGCTCTATGCCGGCGAACTTCGTGTACTGCCCGACCTTCCAGTACGAGTAGGAGCCCTTCGTCCAGGGGTAGCCGGTCCAGAAGTCGACCGTCGCGCGGCCGTTCCACTGCTGGGAGAGGCCGGGGAGGACGGGCTCGATCTGGCCGAGAAAGCGCTCTGCGCGTTGCCGGGGCGTTCCGGACCCGAAGCTTGCGCCGATCTTTCCGCCGGTGTAGTCGACGAGGATTCCCGACCGCCCGGACTGAGCCCGGGTGACTTCCCAGCTGTTCTGGTAGCCCCGATCGGAAAACGTCTCGCCGTTCGAGCCGAGCGAACGCCAGTGCCGGTTCCTGAACTGGAGGTGGAGCTTCGAGTTCGTCCCCATGCCCATCTCCTTGATTGCCGTCACCTTGAGCGGCTCGAAGCCCGCCCGTGAGTAGTCGACGGAGGAGCGGAGGATGGAGAACGGGAGCGCGAGGACGACCCGGTCCGCGGTCACCTTGGTGGTGGTGCCGCCGCTCGAGAACCAGAGGTCGAAGCCGGAACCGTTCTTCGCGATCGCGACGAGCTCCTTGCCGTAGTTGATCTGCCCCTGTAGGTCCGCCGCCATGGCGTTCGGGATCTTGTCGTTGCCGCCGTTCACGTGGTACTTCTCGTTCGAGGGGCCGAAGATGCGCAACTGCCCCTGCCCGGAGTAGGCGAGGAGGTACAGCAGGTTGAGCGAGCTCTGCTCGCTCGACTCGGCGCCGTACTCGATGTTGTAGGCGACGTCTAGCAGCTGACCCAGCTTCGAGCGGATCCCACCGGGGACCGTCTCGTTGATCCAGTCGACGATCGACATGTGGTCGAGCTCGAACCCACGCTCGGTGAAGTTGTCGAAGAGGGTCGGGTAGCTCGCGGCCGACACGTCCGCGTGCATCTTCTGCCAGATCTCCTTGATGTCGCGGGTCGCCTCTTCGTACGTGTAGTGCCGACCGTCGAAGTAGCTGACCTGCTCGGTGCCGTTCTGCTCCGCCGACAGCAGGTTGTCCAGCTTGAGCCCGAGCTCCTGCGCGAGCTGGCGGATGTTCGTATGGCCCTGGTCGATGAGCTCGCCGCCGTGCTCGGCGATCTGGCCCTCGTCGAACGCGCCCCGGAGCGTCCAGCATCGACCTCCGGCGCGGTCGGAGGCCTCGTAGACCTGGGCCGCGAGGCCCGCTTGCTTCAGCTTGTATGCGCAGGTGAGTCCCGCGAGGCCGGCGCCGACGATCGCGATGCTGGGCCCGGCCGCGTTCGCAGTGGGAGCCCAGCGGCCGAGCGCGGCCGCTCCGAGAGCCACCGCGCCCGATCGGAGCAGGAACTCCCCGCGGGTCGTCGTCTGTCCACCCTCCTCGGCCGCAACCGAGGCGACGGCCTGCTGCAGTCCTCGTGCAAGTGGTGTTCGTGCCATCGGGTCCTCTCCTCCTGTCCGGGGGTCTCTGGATCATCGAATAGGGGCCGACGGAGTTCAACCTCCAACGCGTCCAAACCGAAGGCGGGTCCTGGCCAGCCTGTACAGACGGGACGAGCGCTATTGCTTCTAGACGGCCACAGTCGTAGTGTTTTTGGCCCCCGCGTCGAACCCCTCTCGTGCTCAGCGTCCAGGATCTCGTCGACATCCCCGGTCTGGAACTGGCCGTTGTGGCCGGCTCGGACGGCCTGCGCAACAAGATCACGTGGGTGCACGTCTCGGAGCTCCCGGACCCGACACCGTTCCTCGAAGGGGGCGAGTTCCTGCTCTCCACCGGCCTGGGGGTCGGGGAGCTCGCGACGACTCAGCGGGCCTACGTGCGCCGGCTCGCGCGCCACCGCCTCGCCGGCCTCGGGTTCGGGATCGGGTTCGGCTTCGCGGAGGTGCCGGCGCCGATCGTCGAGGAGGCCAACAAGCTCGGGTTCCCCCTCCTCAGCGTCCCGTACGAGGTGCCGTTCGTCGCGATCACGAAGGGCGCGTTCGCCCATCTCGCCGGCGAGCAGCTGGCGAGGCTCACCCGGGCGCTCGAGGTGCACGAGCGCCTCGCCGACACGGTGCTGAAGGGACGCGGCCTCCAGGCTCTTCTCGCCATCCTCTGCAACCACCTCGGGTGCAGCCTGGCGCTCGTGGACGAGGCCGGGCGCGCCGTCGCGGAGCGGCACGCCGCGGAGCGGCTCTCCTTCGAGGGCGCGCTCGAGCTTCCCGTCGTCGCCCAGGGCGAGCCGGCCACGCTGCGGGCAAGGCGCGCCGAGGGCGACTTCGGCGAGTACGACAAGCTCGTCCTCCACCACGGGCAGACGGCGCTCGCGTTCGAGCTCTCCCGCCGGCGGGCAGTCAGCGCGGCCGAGCTCCGCCTCGCGGGCGACCTCCTCGAGGATCTCGAGGCCGAGCGGCTCGACGATCGCGAGACGGCCCGGCGTATGGCCGCGTTCGGCCTGGAGCCCGACAGCCTCTACGCGGCGCTCCTTGCCGTAGCGCGCAACAGCGTCTCGAGCGAGCGCCTCCGCGACGAGGTCGCCGACTTCCTGGACGGGCGCAAGGTCCGCTACCTGTCGACGGCGCGACGC
>Ga0214472_10002423_pt1 | contig 20121 bp, 14 predicted proteins | sample RVTome_6_FD_207662 | JGI IMG/M metagenome (GOLD analysis project Ga0214472, IMG submission 207662) | Soil microbial communities from uranium-contaminated site in the Upper Colorado River Basin, Wyoming, United States - RVT140D175 | ecosystem: Environmental > Terrestrial > Soil > Contaminated >...
AAGGCGCCCTTGACGTGGCCGAACAGCTCGCTCTCGATGAGCTCCGAGGCGATCGCGGCGCAGTTCACGGGCACGAAGGGGCGCTGCGCACGCGGGCTCATCTGGTGCAGGGCACGCGCGGCGACCTCCTTGCCGGTGCCCGATTCGCCCAGCAGCAGCACCGTGCTGGGCATCTGCGCGACGCGCCGCAAGAGCGTGCGCAGCTGCTGCATCGGCGCGGAGCGCCCCACCAGCCCGTCGACCTCCGCGCCAAGGCCGGCCAGCTCGCGCCGCAGCACGAAGTTCTCGCGCGCGAGATGGGCACGGTGGAAGCAGTTCTTCATCGCGTTGAGGATCTGGTCGACGCGGAACGGCTTGAGGATGAAGTCGGAGGCGCCCCCGCGCAAGGCGGTGATGGCGGTTTCCATGTCGGCAAACGCGGTGATGAGGATCACATCGCCCGAAAAACCGTGCTCGCGCAGCTCGTACAGCCACTCGATGCCGGACTTGCCGGGCAGCGCGATGTCGAGAATGAGGAGATCGAAATGCAGGCGCGCCATCAGACGCGTGGCGTGTTCGACGTCGGCCGCCACTTCGACCATGCCGCAGCGCGGCTTCAGCGCCCGCTCGAGGAAGCTGCGCATACCCTCCTCGTCGTCCACGATCAGAACGGAATGGGCCTGCCAGTTGAATTCCGACAATTGTCCCGGCTCGCCCGCCGGCGTCGCCGTCTCGCGCTGCATCGTGTCTCCTCGCTCTCGCGACCTGCCGCAATGGGGCGGCGGTACGCTAATTCGTTATGCTCGATACCGCAGGCATGATACCCGAGCCCGCAACCCTCGCCGCGCTCAGGCGCCGCTCCTCCACCGCTGTATGAAGCCGGGTGCGCTGGGCGTCTCGTCGTACTGCGCCTCGCGCCGCAGCCAGACGACGAATTCGGTGCCCGCGCCGGCGGCGCTGTCGACGGTGATGCGCCCGCCGTAACGTTCGACGATGGTGTAGCTGATCGACAAGCCGAGCCCGGTACCGCTGCCTTTCCTGGTCGTGAAGAAGGGATCGAAGATGGTGGACAGATGTTCCGCCGCAATGCCGTGGCCGGTGTCGCGCACCCGCAGGCGCACCCCGCGCGGCACGCCCCCTTCGATCCACTCCTCGCTGGCGAGGCCGAGGGTGCCGCCCCCGGTCATCGCCTGCACCGCGTTGACAATAAGATTGATAAGAACCTGTTGTAGTTCGCTGCGGTTGATCTCGACCGGCGTGGTGGCCGCGAGCCGCATGTCGAGCGCCACCGCGCCGCGCTCGAGATTGTGGCGGGTGAGCAGCAGGCAGTCGCTGATCACGCCGTTCACATCGACCGCCTCGGTGTAGCCGGCGAACTCGCCGGGACGCGCGAACTGCAGCAGCTTGGCGACGATCTGGCGGATGCGGTCGACCTGCTGGTGGATCAGGCGGATCTCCTGACGCACCGGGTCGGCCGCCGTGCCCAGCACATCGCGCAGGACATCAAGGTTGCCCTGAATGACCGCCACCGGGTTGTTCATCTCGTGGGCGACCCCCGCGGTCAGCTCGCCGATGGCGGCGAGCTTCGCGCTCATCACCAGTCGCCGCTGGGCGCGGCGCAGGGTGTCGTTGGCCTCGCGCAGCTCGGCGGTGCGCGCGGCCACCTTGCGGTCGAGTTCGTCGGCCCAGCGCTGCAACTCCTCGCGCTTGGCGGCCAGCGTGTCGAGCAGGTGGTCGAACTCACCGGCCAGCCGGCCGAGCTCGTCGCGGCTCGCGACCGCCCCCACGCGCGCCGCCGCCTCGCCGTGCGCGACGCGCTGGATCACCGTGTTCATGCGCTCGATCGGCTGGAACACGCTGCGCGCCCAGCGCAGACTGAACACCGTGCCCGCGACGCTGATGAGGATGAACAGCGCGAACAGGGCGCCCATCGCCATGCGCTTGGCCTCGCGGAACGGCGCTTCCAGGAATCCGACATAGAGCATGCCGACGCGCTCGCCGCGACCGTCGACGATCGGCTCGTAGCCCGACACGTAATGATCGTTCACCACGAAGGCAGTGCCGTGCCACACCTCGCCGCGCTCGAGCACGCGCTCGCGGACCGCCTGCGACACGCGGGTGCCGAGCGCGCGGGTGCCCTCGAACAGGTGCACGTTGGTGGCGATGCGCGTGTCGCCCAGGAACAGCGTGGCGGTGCCCCGGCTGCCCAGCGGCAGCGAACCGTCGCGATAGACGATGGCGTTGAGGCGGTCGACCATGGCCAGATTGCCGTTGAGCAGCACGCCGCCCTCCAGCACGCCGACCAGGATCTGGCGATCGTCATAGACCGGGGCGGCGGCGTGGATGATCAATCCGCGGTCCTCGGCGCTGCGCGGGTCGGGCGCCGCCGCGCGGGTCTCCACCAACGGCAGCCACGCGCGTTGTCGCAGCGCCGGCGCGATGCGTTCGAGCGCCTGCGGCGACAGGCGCTCGACCGTGCTGTGCGCCGAGCCGCCCAGTGCAGCCGCCACCACCGGCCATTCGTCGCGCGCCACCGGCAACGGCCGCCCGCCCAGCGAACCGCCCAGCGGGCGCCCTTCCAGATCCAGGTAATGGAGAAAATCCAGTCCGCGGCGCACCGCCATGCTCTCCAGCAGGGTGGAGAACTCGCTCGTGGCGGCCCCCTCGATCTGCCGCACCAGGCGACTCGATTCGGCCAGCGCCTGCACGTCCTGGCCCACCGACGCGCGCACGTGATCGAAGTATTCATGCGCGCTCACCAGGTCGGAGCTGATCTTGAAGGTGAGCAGGTGATCGTAGGCCTGGTTGCCCCAGGTCCACACCAGCGCCAGCAGCAAGGGCACGCCCAGCAGCAGCGGCGCCAGCACCAGCGCCAGCAGTTTGAGGCGGACCGACGTCCGCACGCGCTCGGCGAGGCGCCACGCGCGTGCGGCGGGTGCCGCCGAGGGTTCGTCATCCGGGCACGGCGAGCCCGCCGCCGGGGGCGCCGGAGACGGGTCTAGCACCGTGCGCCGCCGGCGGCTCGCACCCGCGCGGCTAGAGCGCCACCATCGCGCGCAGCCGCGCGATCCGCTCGGCGGTGCTCGGGTGGGTCGAGAACAGCCCGCGCAGCCCGCCGCCCGACAGCGGGTTCATGATCATCATCTGGGCGGTCTCGGGATGCGCCTCGGCGGCATGCATGGGGACGCCCTTGGCATAGGCCTCGATCTTGGCGAGCGCGCTGGCGAGTGCCTGCGGATCGCCCGAGATCTCGGCGCCGCCGCGGTCGGCGCCGAACTCGCGGGTGCGCGAGATGGCCATCTGGATGACCATCGCCGCCAGCGGCGCGAGGATCATCACCAGGATCTGCAGCGCCGGATTGGGCCGGTCCTCGCCGCGCCCGCCGAAGAACATGCCGAACTGGGCGAGCATGGAAATCGCCCCGGCCACCGTGGCCGAAAGGGTCGAGATGAGGATGTCGCGGTTCTTGACGTGCGCCAGCTCGTGCGCCATCACCCCGCGCAGTTCGCGCTCGGTGAGCATGCGCATGATGCCGCTGGTGGCCGCCAGCGCGGCATTGTCCGGGTTGCGCCCGGTGGCGAAGGCGTTGGGCTGCGCTTCGTCGATGATGTAGACCTTGGGCATCGGCAGCTGCGCGCGAAACGCGAGTTCGCGCACCATGTTGTACAGGTAGGGCGAGGTGGCCTCGTCGACCTGGCGCGCCTTGTACATGCGCAGCACCATCTTGTCGGAGAACCAGTAGGCCCACAGATTCATGCCGCCGCCGAAGAGCAGCGCGAGCAGCATGCCCTCGCGCCCCCCGAGCAGCGCGCCGACCGCCCCGAACAGGGCGACGATGCCGGCCATGAGAATGGAGGTCTTGAGCCAGTTGCCGAACATGTTGGGTTTCCTTCCTTGAGCGATTACGGGACGCGATCAACCCCTTAGATGGGGCGCATCGCGCGATTCAATCCTGCCGCGACGCCCCCGGCAGGGCGCTGTCGCAGCGGTCGCCGGGAATGACCGGAAATCCGCGCAGGAATTCCCCGGCCGGCAGGCGCCGGCTGCCCGGCCGCTGCAATTCCAGCAGGCGCAACGCCGCCTCGCCGCACGCCACCACCACGCCGCCCGCATCGGCCGCCAGCACCGTGCCGGGCACGCCCTGCGCGGCCACGACCTGTGCGCGCCACACTTTGAGGGGATGCCCTGTCAGGCTCGCGACGGCGCCCGGAAAGGGATTGAAGGCGCGCACCGCGCGCGCGATCACCTCGGCCGGGCGCTGCCAGTCGATCGTCGCCTCGTCGCGTCCGATCTTGGCCGCGTAGGTCACGCCGGCCTCCGGCTGCGCGGTGGCGGTGAGGGTACCGCGCGCCAGCGCTTCGAGCGCCTCCACGATCATCCGCGCGCCGAGCGGCGCCAGGCGGTCGTGCAGGCTGCCGCTGGTGTCGTCGGACGCGATCGGCACGGCCTGCCGCATCAGCATCGGCCCGGTGTCGAGCCCCTCGTCCATCTGCATGATGGTGATGCCGGTCTGCGCGTCGCCCGCCTCGATCGCGCGGTGGATCGGTGCCGCCCCGCGCCAGCGCGGCAGCAGCGAGGCATGGATGTTCACGCAGCCCAGGCGCGGCAATTCGAGCACCGCGCGCGGCAGGATGAGGCCGTAGGCCGCCACCACCAGCACGTCGGGGGCGCACGCCGCGAGCGCGGCACGCTGTTCTTCGCTGCGCAGCCGCTCCGGCTGATCGACGGCGATGCCGTGCGCAAGCGCGAGCTGCTTGACCGGGCTGGGCGTGAGCTTCATGCCGCGCCCGGCCGGGCGGTCCGGCTGGGTGAGGACCAGCGGCACGGCGAAGCCGGCTTCGAGAATCGCACGCAGTGCGGCGGCAGCGAATTCCGGGGTGCCGGCGAAGGCGACCCTGAGCGCGGCGGCCGGCCTCACGCGGTGATCCGCGCTTTCTTGGTGAGACGCGCCTTGATGCGATTGAGCTTCAGCTGCGACAGGTACTCCACGAACACCTTGCCTTCGAGATGATCGAGCTCGTGCTGGACGCACACCGCGAGCAGACCCTCGGCCTCCAGTTCGAACGGCTCGCCGCGCGCATCGAGCGCCCGCACGCGGACCCGCTCGGCGCGGGTGACCTTGTCGTAGATGCCGGGTACCGACAGGCAGCCTTCCTCGCAGGTCTGCTCGCCGGAGCGCGCCAGGATTTCGGGATTGATGAAGGCGCGCAAGTCGGACCGATCCTCGCTGATGTCGATGATCACCACGCGCAGATGGACGTCGACCTGGGTCGCGGCGAGGCCGATGCCCGGCGCCTCGTACATGGTTTCGGCCATGTCCTTGATGAGCTGCCGGATGGCCTCATCGACCACCGCCACCGGGCGCGCGCGCGTATGCAAACGGGGATCGGGGTAGCGAAGAATTGGTAAGAGCGCCATAAATGCTTGCCGGGTTAGGTCATTACGTGCAGAATTTCAAGTGCTTTGCCATGCCATCGGCGTGACTTGGCATACGAGTCGACACCGCGGATTGGACCCTCGAGCGGCACGCCGCGTTCCGGTGTCGCGAGAGTCTGGTCTGCTCCACATCGGAAGCGAGCGATGATCCGCATTATATTCCCTCTCCTGTTTGCCGTTGCCACCCTTCTCAGCGCGCCGGCCGTGGCCCAGGCCCCGGCTCTGGCGGACGATGCACCGGACAGCTACACGGTGGTGCGCGGCGATACCCTGTGGGGAATCTCGGGGCGCTTTCTGCGGCAGCCGTGGCGCTGGCCCGAAGTGTGGCGGCTCAATCGCGAGCAGATCCGCAACCCGCATCTGATCTACCCGGGCCAGCTGATCGTGCTCGATCGCAACGGGCCGTATCTGTCGATCGGCCGGCGCGTCGGCGATCCCCTCTACGAAAAGCGCTTCCCGCAGGTCTACGCGGAAGCCCCCGAACTGGCCATCGCGAGCATTCCCCACCAGATCATCGAGCCCTTCCTGACGCGCCCGCTGGTGGTCGACGAGTCGCGCCTGGCCGGCGCCGGCACCATCGTGGCGACCGAAACCAGTCGCGTATTCATGGGTGCCGGCGACACGGTCTTCGCCAAGGACGTGGCCGCCGGCACCGACATGTGGGAGGTGGTCCGCCCGACCACGCCGCTGGTCGATCCGGAGTCGGGCGAAGTGCTCGGCCACGAGGCCGCCTTCCTCGGCACGGCGCGCGTCATGACGCACGGCCTGCCGGCCACGCTGCAGCTGACCACCGCGGTGGAAGAGATCGGCACCGGCGACCGGCTGGTCGCCAGCGAGCGCCCGGAGATCTTTTCCTACATGCCGCATGCGCCCGAAACCGAGCTCGGCGGGCGACTGATCGGGATTCACCGCGGCGTGGCGGAAACCGGTCGGCACAACGTGGTCACGCTCAACATCGGGGCGCGCGAGGGCGTCGAGCGCGGCCACGTGCTCGCGCTGCACCGCACCCGCGGCAGCGTCACGTACGCGGGCGAAGAGGGCAAGGAAACCTTCGACTTGCCCGAGCAACGCTACGGACTCGCCTTCGTATTCCGCGTCTTCGACCGCGTGGCCTACGCCCTGGTGATGGATTCGGACGGACCGGTCAAGATCGGCGACGCCGTACGCAAACCCTGACCCACCGGCGCGGGTGCACGACGACCTCGCCACCTGGCTGCGGCTGAGCTTCATTCCCGGGCTCGGCCCGGCGCGCCAGCGCAGCCTGCTGGCCGCCTTCGGGCTGCCCGAACAGCTGTTCGCCGCGAGCCGTACGGCCATCGCCTCGGTGGTCGGCACGCAGCTGGCCGACGCCGTGCGGGCCGCGCCCGACACCGCCCGCATCGAGGCCGCGCTGGCCTGGGCGGATGAACCCGGCAATCACCTCCTCACCCTCGCCGACCCCGCCTATCCGCACGCGCTGCTCGACATCGCCGATCCGCCGGTGCTCCTCTACCTCAAGGGCGATCCGGCCCTGCTCGCGCGGCCGGCGCTGGCCATCGTCGGGGCGCGCTCGGCCACCCCGCAGGGCGTCGCCAATGCGGACGCCTTCGCCCGTGCGCTGGGTGAGGCGGGCCTCACCATCGTGAGCGGGCTCGCGCTGGGGATCGACGCCGCGGCCCACCGCGGCGCGCTGGCCATTGCCGGTGGCAGCACGGTGGCGGTCATCGGCACCGGTGCCGACCGCCTCTATCCGGCGCGCAATCAGGCGTTGGCGCGGCAAATCGCGGCGCGCGGGGTGATCGTCAGCGAGTATCCGCTGGGTACTCCGGCGCTGGCGCACAACTTCCCGCGCCGCAACCGCCTCATCGCCGGCCTCGCGCGCGGCGTGCTGGTGGTGGAGGCGGCACTCGGCAGCGGCTCGCTCATCACCGCGCGGCTCGGCAGCGAGAGCGGGCGCGAGGTATTCGCGATTCCCGGCTCGATCCATTCGCCGCTGGCGCGCGGCTGCCACCGCCTGATCCGCGACGGAGCCAAGCTCGTCGAGACGGCCGCCGATGTACTCGAGGAGTTCGGCTGGGGGCTGCCGGGCCGCACGCCGGCCGCCGCGCCGCGCGGGGCGCCTGGCGCCGCGCCAGCGGATGCGGGGCACGCGCACGTACTGGCGGCGCTGGGCCACGATCCGGTCGACATCGACACCCTGGCGGCCCGCTGCGGCTTGACGCTCGATGCGCTGTACGCCATCCTGCTTGCGTTGGAACTCGACGGGCACCTCACCCCCCTGCCGGGAGGCCGGTTCCAGCGCCTCTGATCCTCTGTGTGTGCCGCCATGTTCGACATCCTTGTATATCTGTTCGAGAACTACGTTCACGCCGCTGCCTGTCCGGAATCCGAACAGCTCGCGCGCAAGCTCTCGGCCGCCGGCTTCGAGGAAGACGAAATCAGCGAGGCGCTCGAATGGCTGGCCGGGCTGCGCCAGGTGTCCGAGGTGACGCTGTCACCGCGCGCCTCGCGCCCCGGTTCGATCCGCGTCTATGCGGCCGAAGAACAGGCGCAGCTGGACGCGGAGTGCCGCGGCTTCCTGGCCTTTCTCGAGAATGCCGGCGCGCTCGACGCGGTGACGCGCGAACTCATCATCGAACGCACCCTGGCGCTGAGCGGGTTCAATGTCACCCTCCACCGCTTCAAAGTCATCGTCCTGATGGTGCTGTGGCAGCAGGATCGTCCCCTCGACGGGCTGATCCTCGACGAGCTGCTGACCGACGAAGAAGACGAGGACCCGGCGGTCCTGCATTAGCCGCCGCGGCGTGCCGGCTTGCCAGTGTCGCGGCCGGCTGCTTATCATGCGCCGCTCCATAACCATCAAACGCGAAAACCCGCGACGGTTTTCCGAGGCGGCCCCATAGGCATGAGCAAGCAACTGATCATCGCGGAGAAACCCTCCGTCGCGCAGGACATCGCCCGCGCGCTGGGCGGCTTCACCAAAGAGAAGGACTACTTCGAGTCGGATGAGTACGTCCTGTCGTCGGCGGTCGGTCACCTGCTGGAACTGGTGGTGCCCGAGGAGTACGAGGTCAAGCGCGGCAAATGGACCTTCGCCCATCTGCCGGTCATCCCGCCGCACTTCGCGCTCAAGCCGATCGAGAAGACCGACGACCGGCTGAAACTGCTCACGCGGCTGATCAAGCGCAAGGACGTCACCGCCCTCATCAACGCCTGCGACGCCGGGCGCGAGGGCGAGCTGATCTTCAACTACATCGTCCAGCACGCCAAGAGCGACAAGCCGGTGACGCGCCTGTGGCTGCAGTCCATGACGGCCGCCGCGATCCGCGACGGCTTCGCGCAGCTGCGTTCGGCGCAGGAAGTCGAGGGCCTGCGCGCGGCGGCGGTATGCCGCGCCGAGAGCGACTGGCTGATCGGCATCAACGGCACGCGCGCGATGACCGCCTTCAACTCGAAGACGGGCGGCTTTCACCTCACCACCGTGGGCCGGGTGCAGACCCCGACGCTGGCCATCCTGGTCGAGCGCGAACAGCGGATCCGCCAGTTCCGGCCGCGTGACTACTGGGAGCTCGAGGCGAGCTTCGGCTGCGCCGCAGGGACATACGCCGGGCGCTGGTTCGACCCGGCGTTCAAGCGCCCCGACGGCGACGAACACGCCACCGCCTTCCGCCTGTGGGAAAAGGCGCGCGCCGAGGCCATCAAGGCCCGCTGCGACGGCCAGCCCGGCACGGTGAGCGAGGAGTCGAAGCCCTCCACCCAGCTCTCGCCGCTGCTGTTCGACCTCACCAGCCTGCAGCGCGAGGCCAACGGGCGTTTCGGCTTTTCCGCGCGCGTCACGCTGCAGATCGCGCAATCGCTGTACGAGCGCCACAAGGTGCTCACCTATCCGCGGACCGATGCGCGCGCGCTCCCCGAGGATTACGTCGCCACGGTGCAGGACGTGATGAATGCGCTGCCCGTCGAATACGCCCCGTTCGCCGGCGAGATCGCCCGCCAGGGCTGGGTGCGCCCGAACAAGCGCATCTTCAACAACGCCAAGATCTCGGACCACTTCGCCATCGTGCCGACCGGGACCCTGCCGAAGAGCCTGTCGGAGGCCGAGCACAAGATCTACGACCTGGTGACGCGGCGCTTCCTGGCGGTGTTCTACCCGGCCGCCGAGTACCGCCTCACCACCCGCATCACGCGGGTGGCCGGTGAGGCCTTCAAGACCGAGGGCAAGGTGCTGGTGAACGCCGGCTGGCTCGCCGTGTACGGCAAGGAGGCGATCAAGGCCGACGACGAGGGCGGTGCGCAGCTGGTGGCGGTGGAGCAGGGCGAGACGGTCGCCACCGAGGCGATCCAGGTCAAGTCGCTGGTCACCAAGCCGCCCGCCCGCTACAACGAAGCGACCCTGCTGTCGGCCATGGAAGGGGCCGGCAAGATGGTCGACGACGAGGAGCTGCGCGCCGCCATGGCCGATCGCGGCCTCGGCACCCCGGCCACCCGCGCGCAGATCATCGAGGGCCTGATCGCCGAGCAGTACGTGCATCGCGAAGGGCGCGACCTCATTCCGAGCGCCAAGGCGTTCTCGCTCATCACGCTCCTCAAGGGCCTGGACGTGTCGGCGCTCACGTCGCCGGAGCTGACCGGCGAATGGGAGCACAAGCTCGCGCAGATGGAACGCGGCCAGCTCACCCGCCCGGCATTCATGGAAGAGATCGCGGCGATGGCGCGCGAGATCGTGGAGCGTGCCAAGCGCTTCGAATCCGACACCGTGCCGGGCGACTTCGTGACGCTCGCCGCGCCCTGCCCGAAGTGCGGCGGGGTGGTGAAGGAGAACTACAAGAAGTTCGCCTGCCAGGCCTGCGACTGGAGCGCCTGGAAGATCGTCGCCGGGCGCCAGTTCGAGTTCGAGGAGATCGAGACCCTGCTGCGCGAGCGCCGGGTCGGTCCGCTCACCGGATTTCGCAACAAGATGGGGCGTTTGTTCAACGCCGAGATCCGCCTCAATGACGAGCACCAGCCGGAATTCGACTTCGGCCAGCCGCGCGACGACGGCGAGGGCGCCGAAGCGGTCGATTTCTCCGCGCAGGAATCCCTCGGGCCGTGCCCGAAATGCGGCGCGCGCGTGTTCGAGCACGGCATGGCCTACGTGTGCGAGAAATCGGTCGGACCGGACAAGAGTTGCGACTTCCGCTCCGGCAAGGTGATCCTGCAGCAGCCGGTCGAGCGCGAGCAGATGTCGAAGCTCCTCGCCGAAGGCCGCACCGAGCTCCTCAAGGGCTTCGTGTCGGCGCGCACCCGGCGCAAGTTCTCGGCTTTCCTGGTGCGCGGCGGCGACGGCAAGGTCGGCTTCGAATTCGAGGTGAAGACACCGCGTGCCCCCAAGCCCGGGGCTGCGGCGGACAAGCCGGCGAGCCCCGCCGCGCGGGCAAAGACCAAGCCGGAACCGGCCAGCGTGGCCACACGGGCCAAGGCCAAAGCCGAACCGGCCACCCGGGCCACCGCGCGGACAAAAGCCAAGCCGGAACCGGAGGACGGCGCCGCCGCCGCACCGCGCAAGCGCCGCGCGGCCGGCTGAGCGCGGCCCGCGCTGCGGCGCCTCAGCGCCGCAGCAGGCCGAACAGGCGCGCCGCGTCGCTGACCGGTTCGCCCACCAGCGTGAAGCCGCGCAATGCCCCGCGCCGGTCGTGGAACAGCGCCCGCACGCCCTTGTTCGTCGCGCTCTCGTGCCATTCACCGGCAATCGGCGGCGGTTCGCACAGCACCGCCGGACAGCATTCCAGCTGCACGCGCTGCAATCGCGGCTGCCAGCTCATGCGGCTGCCCGTCCCGCCGAGCACCGCGGCGAGCACGCGTGCCGCGACCTCGATGTCCTCGCCCAGGGCGAACAGGCGGCCACTCAGCTCGGCACATTCTCCCAATGCAAAAATGGCCGGATCGGCGGTTCGCAGCTGATGGTCGACGAGAATCCCGCGCCCCACCGCCAGACCCGCGTCGCGCGCCAGCGCGGTGTGCGGACGGACGCCGAGGGCGACCACCACCAGGTCGGCGGACAGGCGCTGGCCGTTCAAGGTGGTGAGCTCGAGCTCGTCCTGCCCCTGGTCGACGCTCTGCACGCCGTCCTCGAGCCGCACGCGCACGCCGGCGGCCTGCAGCGTGCGGGCGACGCGCGCGGCACACAAGCCGGGCAGCTTGTCGCCCACCAGGCGGTTGCCGGCCTCGAACAGGGTCGCCTCGCAGCCGGCCCGTACCAAGCCTTCGGCGAATTCGCAGCCGAGGAGACCCCCGCCCAGCACCGCGACGCGCCGCCGGCCGTCGAGTTCGCTGCGAAAATAGCGGTAATCGGCGAGGCTGGCGAGGGTGAGGACCTGCCCGGCGGCGCTGCCGCGCAGCGGCGTCGGGCGCACCGGACAGGCGCCCAGCGCAAGCACGAGGTGGCTGTAGGCCTGTTCGCCGCGTTCGGTGATCAGGCGCTGGCGCGCCCGGTCGATGGCGCGCACCTGGGTATGCGTGACGATGGTGGCATCGAGCCGGTGCGCCATCTGCTCCGCCGTGGCCAGCACCAGGTCGCTCGGCATCTTGCCGCGCGCGAGGCCGCATGCGAGCTGGCTCTTGGTGTAGGCGCACCCGTCGTCCGCGGTGTACACCCACACCCGCCGCTTGCGGTCGGCATGGCGCACCGCCCGCAGCAGGCCGTAGCCCGCCATCCCGCTTCCGACAATGACAAGGGGCGTACCCATGTCCGTCACCTCACGCGACCGTTCGATCGACACCGCGCGCGCCCGGGCGACGCACGCGGCTTCCCGTCACATGACCTCTCTGCGGCGTACGCCGCGCCCGCCCGGGACGCGGCGTAACCGGCTCAGCCCTCGAGCAGGCTGCGCAGCATCCAGGCCGTCTTTTCGTGGACCTGCATGCGCTGCGTGAGCAGGTCGGTGGTCGGCTCGTCGCTGGTCTTGTCGGCCAGCGGCAGAATGCTGCGCGCGGTACGGACCACCGCCTCCTGGCCCAGCACCAGCTGGCGAATCATCTCGCTGGCGGCCGGCACGCCCTGCGGTTCCTTGAGACTAGTGAGGGCCGCGAATTCGCGATAAGTTCCGGGCGCCGGAAAGCCCAGCGCGCGGATGCGCTCGGCGATCAGATCCACCGCCAGCGCGAGTTCGTTGTACTGCGCCTCGAACATCAGGTGCAGCGTGTTGAACATCGGGCCGGTGACGTTCCAGTGGAAATTGTGGGTGGTCAGATACAGCGTGTAGCTATCGGCCAGCAGTCGCGAAAGTCCCGCCACGATCTCGCTGCGATCCTGCTCGTTGATTCCGATATCGATTTCCATCTGCATACTCCGTTCAAGGTAAATCCTGGCCCCGTAACGGCCGTAGCGCGCCTCACGGGCTGTCAATTCATGCTATGCGAAAATATCCGCGCTATCCAGTTGAACGCGGACATCGCCGCCATCGGCGGCGCCTATGGCGCGGACGCAGCCTCGAGGACCGGGGCGCGGCCCACCGGACACGCCCCCGGCAGGGCGCTTTCGAGGATCGCGCTGCGCAGCACGTCGATCGCGCCGCTGCGCGGATAGGTCACCCGCCATGCCAGGGCGACGCGGCGCGTCGGCTCGGGATCGGAAAAGGGGCGTACCGCGACCAGCGGATTCTGTTCCGGCAGTTCGTCGGCGGCCGAGCTGGGCAGCACGGTCACGCCCAGTCCGCTGGCCACCATGTGGCGGATGGTCTCCAGCGAGCTGCCCTCGAGGGTGCGCTGCAGTCCGCTCACGCTGCGGCAATGCGGGCACACTTCCAGCACCTGGTCGCGAAAGCAGTTGCCGGCGCCGAGCAGCAGCAGTTGATCGTCGGCCAGCGTTTCCGGGTCGATCTGGCGGCGCCCGGTCCACGGATGGGTGGCGGGCATCAGCACGCGGAACGGCTCGTCGTACACCGGCTGCGTCACCACACCGGCTTCCTCGAAGGGCAAAGACAGGATCACGACATCCAGTTCGCCGCGCTTGAGCGACTCGGCCAGGCGCGTCGTGTAGTTCTCCTGGATGATGAGCGGCATGCGCGGGGCGAACCGATGCACGAGCGGGATCAGGCGCGGCAGCAGGTACGGGCCGATCGTGTAGATCACGCCCAGCCGCAGCGGTCCGGCCAGCGGATCCTTGCCGGCGGCGGCGATTTCCGGAATCTGCGCCGCTTCGAGCAGCACCTTTTCCGCCTGCGAGACGATGCGCTGGCCGGTGGCGGTGATCTTGACCTCGGTGGCGCTGCGCTCGAACAGCTGCACCCCCAGTTCCTCTTCGACCTTCTTGATCGCGACCGACAGGGTCGGCTGGCTGACATGGCACTTTTCGGCAGCGCGCCCGAAGTGGCGCTCGCGGGCGAGCGCGATGAGATAGCGTAGATCTGTAAGGGTCATGGGGCCTCTTCCCGTTCGATGCACGGCAAACTCTCGGGCTGACATCTTACCCCTCGCGGGCGCCGTGCCGGACGCTTCGGCGCCACGCGCCTGGCATCGCCCCGGGCAGGCCGGCACTTGACGGACGGGCCGTGCGCCCCCATGTGTATGACGCCTGCCGGCCGGCGGCGGGAACGCACCGCGCCGTGCGGCGTCTACCTTGTCCCGACAACCACGGAAAACTGAACAGCATGCGCAATGTGATTGCTTCGAGCGCCTTGTCGATCGCGCTCTCCGCCTGCCTCGCCGCGGGCCTTACCGTGAGCGCCGCGCATGCCGCGGCGCCTGCTGCCGCGGCGCCCACCGCACCGCTGGTGACCCCGAATCGCTATGGTCTGCCCGATTTCGGCGATCTGGTCGATCGGGTCGGACCCGCGGTCGTCAATATCAGCGTGGTACGCCAACAGGCGGCGCACGAGGGCGGACTTTCGCCGGACGACCCGTTCTACGATTTCCTGCGCCGTTTCGGCGTGCCGACGCCCGGCATGCCTGGCCAGCCCGGCATGCCCGGACAGCCCGGACCGCGCATCAGCCGCGGCATCGGCTCGGGTTTCATCGTGAGCAACGACGGCTATGTGCTGACCAACGCGCACGTCGTCGGCGACGGCCAGTCGGAGGTGACGGTGCGGCTCATCGACCGGCGCGAGTTCAAGGCCAAGCTGGTGGGCACCGACCGCCGTACCGACATCGCAGTGCTCAAGATCGACGCCGCCGGCCTGCCGGTGGTCAAGTCCGGCAACGCCGAACAGTCGCGCGTGGGCGAATGGGTCGTGGCGGTCGGCTCGCCGTTCGGCTTCGACAACACCGTCACCGCGGGCATCATCTCGGCCAAGGCGCGGCGCCTGCCGGACGAGAACTACGTCCCCTTCATCCAGACCGACGTCGCGATCAATCCGGGCAACTCGGGCGGTCCGCTGTTCAACCTGGCCGGCGAGGTGATCGGCATCAACTCGCAGATCTACTCGCGCTCGGGCGGTTTCATGGGCATCTCGTTCGCCATTCCGATCGACGTGGCGCTTAGCGTGAAGGAGCAGATCATCCAGTTCGGGCGCGTCCAGCGCGGCAAGCTGGGGGTGACCATCCAGGGCATGGACAAGGACCTGGCGCAGTCCTTCGGCCTGTCGGAACCGGCCGGGGCGCTGGTCGCGAACGTCGAACCGGGCAGCGCGGCGGACAAGGCAGGGCTCAAGGCCGGCGACGTGGTCTTGGCGGTGGACGGCGTGAAGGCCACCGACTCGGGTGACTTGCCGCGCCTCATCGGCGAAAAACGCCCGGGCAGCCCGGTCAAGCTCGAAGTCTGGCGTGACGGCAAGAGCCGCACCGTCACGGCGACACTCGACGAGATGAGTGCCGAGACGACGGCCGAGGCGCCCGCCGGCGAGCGCGGCGAGGACACCGGCGGCAAGCTGGGGCTTGCCGGACGCGCCCTGACCGGCGAGGAGGCGACTCAGCTGGGGGTGCGCGGCGGTCTGGTGGTGGAACGCGTGGCCGGCCCCGCGGCCCAGGCCGGCCTGCAGGCCGGCGATGTGGTGCTGGCGCTCAACAACCAGCCGATCACCGACGTCGGCCAGTTCCGCAAGCTGCTCGAACGGGCCGGCAACCGCTTCGCATTGCTGGTGCAGCGCGGCGGCTCACGCTTGTTCGTGCCGGTGCGCATCGGGTGAGGGCACACGCCACGCGACGTCACGCGTAGGGCGCAAAGGCCGGACGCCGCATCGTGCCGAAGGTTGACGCCGGCCGCCGGCAATCCGGGCGCCCCGCGCGGTGACCCCAGCCGGGGCGATGCGGCGCTCATTGCGCACTACGCCGAGATTGCGCTGCGGGCGCGGCGCCAGCCGCGAATGGACGGCATCGCCAGCGCGCACCGTTTCGCGGCTGCCGCCGCTCCTGCAGGGCGCGCCGCGTGGCGCAGAGAGGCATTTGGCGACAGAGGCATCGAATGGCGAACAAGACACTCGGAACGCGGCAAAAAATGACCTTCCGGCCGGCTTCTGGCCGCCAGGACTACCGTGCCGGTAGTCCGCCGCAGTCGCGCGGTGAGGCCGCGCCGCCCGGCCCGGCGCAGGGCGGCACTCCGCGCACCCCGCGCAAGAAGAAGAACTGACCGGCGCGCGCGCTTCCGCTACACGCGAAACCGTGACACCGATTCCTGCAACTGGGCCGCCAGCGTCTCCAGCTCGCGCGCGGCCTTGACCGTCCGCTCGATCGCCACGTTGTTGGCCTTGGCCATGTCGGCGATCGCCTCGATGTTGGCGGTGACCGTCTCGCTCGAGCGGCGCTGCGCCTCGGACGCCATGACGATGCGGTCGAGTCCCTCGCCCACTTCGGTAACCGAGGCGTTGGCTTCGCGAAATGCGCCCGACACCACCTGCGCCGCGCCGCGGCTCAACTGCAGGTGATCCATGCCGCGCTGGATCGATTGCTGAAGCGAAGACGACTTGTGGGTGATGTCCTGCGTGATGCTGTCGATCTCGCCCGCCGAACGCGCCGACTTCTCCGCCAGCTTGCGCACCTCGTCGGCCACCACCGCAAAGCCGCGCCCCGCCTCGCCGGCGCGCGCCGCCTCGATCGCGGCGTTGAGGGCGAGCAGGTTGGTCTGCTCGGCAATCTCGCGGACCTCACGCGTCATGCCCGTGATGCTGGCGGTCGAGGCAAGGAAGGCGCCGACCGATTCGGCCATGTCTTGCACCGATCCTTCCACGTGCGTGACTTCCTCGATCAGGTGCTCGAGGCTGCGCTGGCCTTCGTGGGACCGCGCCAGGCTGTCGCGCGAGCGCGCGCGCACCTCCTCGGTGCTGACCGCCACGTGCGAGATGTTGGCGCGCTGCCCCTCGACCGTGGCCGCCGCGCTCACCGACTGGTCGTTCTGCCGGTGCGAGCTCTCGGCCACGCGCGCCGCGCTCTCCGACAGGCTGTGCGCCGAGGACGTCACCGCCGCGGCCGACGCGGACACTTGTCGCACCAGCCCGGCAATCGCCGCCAGCATCTGGTTGAAGGTGTTGGCGGCGCGCCCGATCTCGTCGTGGCCGGCGGAATCGAGACGGCGCGTCAGATCGCCCTCGCCCTTGGCGATCTCCGACAGGCTGTCGGTCAGATGCGACAGCGGGCGCGACACGAAGCGGCGGATGAAGAGATACACGAAGCCCAGCAGCGGCAGCGACACGACGACCGCGAAGAGAATGCTCTGACTGCGGAACTCCGCCACCGCGGCATTGACCTTGTCGAGCGAGATGCGCATGCTCACCGCGCCCAGCGGCGTGCCCTCGGGCACCTGGTGACACAGGATGCAGTCCTTGCCGAGATAGTTCTTGCTCGCCCGCGACGGCACCACCACGCGCAGGTGCTCGCCGTGCGCCGCGTCGCGCTCGATGCGGATGACCGGCTCACCGCTCGCCAGCGCCCGCTGCTCGGTCGCATCGAGCGCCTGTTCGGCAGCGTTGCCCGGGCCGTAAATCTTCGACACCGCCTCGCCGCGGATCACCTTGAGGTCGCGCACCGCCGACAGCTCCTTGATCTGGTCGAGGAACACGTCGCGCTGCGCGACCGTGCCGGTGATCATCATGCCGGTCAGGCCGGCCATGGTCATCTCGTTCACGGTGCTGGCGAAATCCTCTGCCTGGGCGATGGCGGTGTCGCGATTGACCTTCGTTTCCCACGCAATCATGCTGCCCCAGGCGACCACCAGCATGAACCAGATGGCTCCGGTCAGCCGTACCCAGATCGGCGTATCAGCCAGGCGAGGCATGTTTGTTCTCCTTATCCCGGCGCGCGGCCGGTCCGCATCGTTCCAACCGGGTGGGATTATCTACGACCATTATCCAGAGTGCTTTAGTTTTCGTTGCCCAAAGCGGGCAGAGGATGGCGACGCCGACGCCCATGGAATATCATCGGCGCCTTATAAAGTGAATTGAACCAATCTAAAGAAATACGATCGGGATCCCGTCCGGGAATCCATAAATCACGCTGCCATGAGGTCAGGCGCAGGTAGGCGCGGATCGTGTCGGTCCCGCGCACGAAGTGGCTGAAGCGCGCATGCGTCGAACCGACCACGCCCCATGCAAGGCGGAACGCGAACAGCCCGCCGAGCAATACGCCCAGGCGCCCGTGCCAGACCATGAGCTTGCCGCCCTGCAGGCCGGTGACGAAGGCCGCCGTCATCACCAGCGGCAGCAGTCAGTAAGAGATGCGCGTGAGCGGATCCCATACGCGTATGCGCCGCTCGCTCATGCCGCCCTCGATGCAATCCGGATTTATTCGATCCTGCTGATGACAGGCGAAACCGCGGGGGGGCTCCCGGGGGTCGCCGGCGGCGCGCCGCGGGTGGCGAGGAAGGCCGCCAGGTGGCGCCCGGTATGCGACGCGGCGACCGTCATAACCGCCTCCGGCGCGCCCGCCGCGACGATCTCGCCGCCCCCGTCACCGCCTTCCGGTCCGAGGTCGATGATCCAGTCGGCTTCCGCCATCACATCCATATCGTGCTCGATGACGAGCACGGTGTGGCCGGCGTCGGTGAGGCGGTGCAGGACACCGATGAGCTTGTCGACGTCGGCCATGTGCAGCCCGACGGTCGGTTCGTCCAGCACGTACAGGGTGTGTTTCTCGGCCGGCAGGGGCCGCCCGCCGGTGGCCGCCCCCTCGCCGGCGCGACCGCGCACCTTGGCCAGTTCGGTGACGAGCTTGATGCGCTGCGCCTCGCCGCCCGACAGGGTCGGGCTCGCCTGGCCGAGCGTGAGATAGCCGAGTCCCACGTCCTGCAGCAAGCGCAGCGGATGGGCGATGCCGGGATGGGCGGCGAAGAAGTCCACCGCCTCGGCGACCGGCATCGCCAGCACCTCCGCGACATTCTTCCCGCGCCAGCCCACGCTCAGGGTCTCCGGGTTGAAGCGCGCGCCGCGGCAGGCGTCGCAGGGCAGCTTGACGTCGGGCAAGAAACTCATCTCGACCGTGGTCTGGCCCTGTCCCTCGCACACCGGGCAGCGCCCAGCACCGGTGTTGAACGAGAAGCGCGACGCGTTCCACCCGCGCGTGCGCGCTTCGAAAGTCTCCGCGAAGAGCTTGCGGATGGCGTCCCAGAAGCCGACGTAGGTGGCCGGGCAGGAGCGCGGGGTCTTGCCGATGGGGGTCTGGTCGACCTCCAGCACGCGCCCGACCTGCTGCCAGCCGTCGAGGGCGGCGCAGCCGACCGGCGTCGAAGGCGGGGCCGCCGAGCGGACCGGTGCCGGCTCGACGAGGGCGGCACTGGCGCGCCGCGGACGTCCTCCGGACGGGCGCTCCGTCGGCGCGCGGGGGACGCCTCCGCGCGGTGGCACGGCCCCCACCAGGCGCTGCAGGCTCGCGAGCAGCACGTCGCGCGCGAGTGTCGACTTGCCCGACCCCGACACGCCGGTCACCGCCGTCAGGCGCGCCAGCGGAAAGCGTGCGGTGACCGCCTTGAGGTTGTGCAGGCGGGCCGCGTGCACCACCAGCGCGGGGTCGTCCGCGGTGACCGTGCGGCGCGGCCGCAGCGGATGCTGCAGCGGCGCGCGCAGGCAGGCGCCGGTGGCCGATTCGGGGGCCGCCATCAGCGCCGCCAGGTCGCCCTCGGCGACCACCCGCCCGCCGCGCACCCCGGCGCCCGGGCCGAGATCGATGACATGGTCGGCACGGCGGATGGTGTCCTCGTCGTGCTCCACCACCAGCAGGGTGTTGCCGCGATCGCGCAGCGCCTCCAGCGTGTCGAGCAGCAGCTGGTTGTCGCGCGGATGCAGGCCGATGGTCGGTTCGTCGAGGATGTAGCACACCCCGCGCAGGTTGGAGCCGAGCTGGGCGGCGAGCCGGATGCGCTGCGCCTCGCCCCCCGACAGGGTCGGCGCGGCGCGGTCGAGCGCCAGGTAGGCGAGCCCGACCTGGGCGAGGAACTGGAGCCGCCCGCGGATCTCCGCCACCAGGTCGCGGCCGATCTCGGCCTCGCGGGCGGCGAGCTGCAGCTCGGCGAAGAAGGCGTCGGCGCCCGCCACCGGCAGCGCGGACAGCTGGTGGATGCCGTGCCCGCGAAAGCGCACCGCGCGCGCCACCGGGTTGAGGCGGGCGCCGGCGCAGGCCGGGCAGGGCGCGTCGTCCGTCGCGTCGAGCTCGCCCAGGTCGAGCGCGTCCGGATCCTCCACCCGGCCGGCGAGCGTGAGGCCGGTGCCGTAGCAGCTGGGGCACCAGCCGTGCTTGGCGTTGTAGGAAAACAGGCGCGGATCGGGCTCGGGAAAGCTCGTCCCGCAGCACGGGCAGGCGCGCAGGGTGGAGAAGGTGACGGGGGTGGCG
>Ga0214472_10002424_pt1 | contig 20114 bp, 22 predicted proteins | sample RVTome_6_FD_207662 | JGI IMG/M metagenome (GOLD analysis project Ga0214472, IMG submission 207662) | Soil microbial communities from uranium-contaminated site in the Upper Colorado River Basin, Wyoming, United States - RVT140D175 | ecosystem: Environmental > Terrestrial > Soil > Contaminated >...
TTGCGAGTGTTCTTGGATCAACGCGCCCTGATGCGGTTTCCTGACTGCGCTCTTCCAGTATGATGCAACGGAAACCCTGCCCGGCCAGTAAAGCGGCGATTGACGCTCCCACCAGACCGCCACCCGTGATGATGACATCTGTCATGGATTGACTGCTCATGGGGCAACTCCTCTGACCATTGCCGGTTGTTTGCCATGCAACCCCATTGCCCGCAGGGCGAATGATTGTTTCAGGGATGGACAGGTATCCATCAGCAACATACCGGCATTTCTGAACCATACCTTGTGCGGCAGATCGTTATAAAACAATAAGGCCAGACCATCAGTAAATTTTGTTATGCGATTTTGATCCGGCTGGCGTAATTCGTGATAACGATTTAATAATTGCCTGCGACCCAGGTCATTGCCGGCACGAATTGCAGGCATTAATATTTCAGCCAACCCGGCAATATCTCGCAAACAAAGATTAAACCCCTGGGCGCCGTTCGGGTGTAATGTATGGGCGGCATTACCCAGGATCACAAGTCTCTCACGCACCTGCTCCTGTGCGATGATAAGCTGCATCGGATAGGATTTGCGTTTACCCGGTTTTTGAAATTTCCCCAACCGCCGCCCAAAGCGTGTTTGCAAAGCTGCGAGAAACTCATCATCACTCATGTGCAGATAATGATCTGCCGATTCTGATGCAACAGTAAACACAACCACACAACGGTTTTCAGTAAACGGCAAAAGCGCCAGAGGTCCTTGCGAAGTAAATCGTTCATAAGCGGTATTTTGATGTGGCTTGCCCGGGGTGACATTAGTGACGATGGCGGTTTGTCCGTAATCCCTGAAATCAGTTTTTATATTGAGTATTTTGCGCACAGCTGAATGCGAACCATCAGCGGCAATAACCAGTTGTGCCGTTATTGTTGATACCTTGCCATCCCGCAACAATGTGACTTCAGCCTGTTCAGGATGAATGACAATATCATTCACCTGTGCCGGGCAAATAAAATCAATATTACTGGTAGCATTTATCCTGTCCATAAGAACCAGGCCAAGTTCACGTGCCAACACCACATGACCCAGTGCGGGCAAACTCATGCGTTCTGCATGCAGGCGCACAAACCCGAAATGATGCTGATCGGAAACATGTACATGCTCAATGGGGTTGGCTGTTGTGCTAATTGCATTCCACAACCCCAGTTGTTGCAGAATTCTTTGGGACGAAAGTGAAAGTGCAAGACCGCGATCATCATAACTGGGCTGGTTAAGATTTAGTGGGGTAACCGGCTCAATTACAGCAATACGAATATTTTCGGAAGACAACGCAACAGCGAGACTTGCGCCCACCATCCCGCCGCCCACAATAATCACATCATAATCATGCAGCGAATTCATGGGCCATCAATGATTCAATATCTTCTACTGATTTGGGGGCATCCTTGCTCAGGATGTCATGTCCTGACTCGGTCACCAGCACATCATCTTCAATACGTATACCGATGTTCCACCATTTTTTTGCCAACCCCTTGCTTCCGGCCGGCAGATAAATACCCGGTTCCACGGTCATGACCATGCCTGATTCAAAGGTGCGCCATTCACCTTCCACTTTGTAATCACCCACATCATGCACATCCATACCAAGCCAGTGACCGGTGCGGTGCATATAGTATTTTGTGTACGCCTGGTCCTTGATCAATTGCCGCGATTTGCCTTTCAAAATGCCCAATTCAGCCATGCCTTCTGTTAATACTTCTATCGCCGCTTCATGCGGTTCGTTCCAGTGATTACCAGGTTTTATTTTTCTGATTGCTGCCGCTTGTGCTTCCAATACAAGCTCATAGGCTTCGCGTTGTGCTGGAGTAAATTTTCCATTCACAGGAAAAGTCCGTGAAATATCACTGGCGTATCCGTTATATTCAGAACCGGCATCGATCAATAACATATCGCCATCATTCAATACCTGGTTATTTTCCGTGTAATGCAGGATGCAACTGTTGGCACCGCCACCCACGATAGGTGGATAGGCAGATTCACGTGCGCCCAGTTTCATAAAGGTATATTTCAGTTCTGCCTCAATCTGGTACTCCATCATGCCGGGCCGGCAAGTCAGCATGGCGCGTTTGTGTGCGGCTGCAGATATCTTTGCAGCCTTGCGCATGGCTGCAATCTCGGCACGGCTTTTATAAAGACGCATTTCGTGCAGTAAATGATTCAGGGATATAAATTCATCCGGAGCACTGACTCCGGTGCGTGCGCGTTTACGTACCTGGTTGACCCAGCCCAGCACGCGTTGATCGAATGTGCTGTTGTTGCCCATGGTATAAAAAATACGCTGCCGGTCTTCCAGCAGACCGGGCAGTATTTCATCCAGATCACCAATTGGAAATGCATCATCCGCACCATAGCGTTCAACAGCGCCATCCAGACCGGCACGGCGGCCGTTCCACGTTTCCATGACCGGATCATTTTCCCGGCAAAACAATACATATTCGCCGTGATGACGGTCCGGGATCAGGACGGCCACGGCTTCCGGTTCCTGATAACCGGTCAGGTAATAGAAATCGCTGTCTGGACGGAATGGAAATTCCACATCACGATTACGAATATATACCGGTGCGGTCGGGATGATGGCAACACTCTCATCTCCCATCATGTCCATCAGTTTCTTGCGGCGGCGCGCGTGTTCTTTAAGGTCCATAAATTAATGCAATACTCCGGGGTGGCCGGATTCAAATGCAGTCTTGTGCATCTCTACATGGAGCAGCATTGCACCCATGCGTATATATTCAGTCAATTCACTAAATGCGGCCTCTTCATCATCACCGCAACTGTTAATTTCGGCGGCATCCAGGCGGCAAATCTTGTAAAGGTCCTGTATCAGTTCGCGGCATTCAAACGACAACAGGTCAAAATCTGTAACTCCTGCGACGCCCAGGCCGCTTAAAAAACCTTCACACCACCGTACCAGAGCTTTGCTACGCTCACTCAAGGGGCTGTTTTCATCCGGTAATAAAAGTTCCAGCGTGAAATCTTCGGAAGAAATTTTCAGGTAAACATCGGCGGCAAGTTCGGTGATATGTTTGTAACATTCCACAAACATCTGTTGATCTGTCATATCAGCCAGCAGATAATTCCTGAAAGTATCTTCTTGCATATTATCGCTCACGCACAAATAACCACAGAGGAAACCATGACACTCAGCGGCACGGCTGCCGGACCTGGCATCAATTAACAGATTGTCAAGCTCTCTGTAATTCATGTTTTAGCAAATACGTTTTTCAATTTGTAAATATTGAATAATTTCACCATCTTGCACAGACTAACCGTTATTGTCATGGTCTTGAAACAGAGAATAATCCCGGCATGTCTTGACCGCCTTGCATGGCAGCCTTATATTGCATAACAATGATAAACAAACCTTGGGTGTTGTCCATCCAATAAAGATGAAAACCGGAATTTATCATGGCAGACAAAAATAACGATAACAGCGATCTCGGGGCACTAGAAGCCCGGGTTGATGAATTGATCCGTACTGTGAGTCAGTTGAAAACGGAAAATTCCGCACTGCGTAACCAGCAGGAAAACCTGGTCAATGAACGCGCCGTACTCATTGAAAAAACCGAACAGGCCAGAACCCGCATTGAATCAATGATTTCAAGACTGCGTGCCATGGAAACGCGCTCATGAGTAAACCTATTAATGTTACACTGCTGGACAAGGAATACCTGATCGCCTGCAGCGATGAAGAACGTGATATTTTGCATCGCGCAATTGAACTCATCAACCAGAAAATGCGTGAAGTCAAGGCTTCGGGCAAGGTCATCGGTTCAGAGCGTATTGCCGTCATGGCTGCATTACACATTGCCCACGAACTTCTCCAATACAAAGACAGAAATGAGAGCTATACTTCAAGCGTAGATAATTTGATTCGCCGTCTCCAAAGCAAAATAGATGATGCTCTCGTAAAGGGCAAGCAAATGGAGATACAGTAAATTCAGTACATTGCGGCGGACATCGAAGATTTCAATTTGGGTATCTACTGCGGCGTTTGTGTACAGGTGTGTGGTAACTTGAGCCTATAATGCACTACACCGGGAACAAAATCGCGTTGTTGTTGTGCACGTCCCTCACAGGAAAGCCTGATACGACGCCAGCTGCTCCCACTTGGACCTTGGTTCAAGTTCAATTACCTGTCACGGCGCTGCGGTGATACCCACCCACCCTTCAGTAATTGGTAACTGGTGATTAGTAATTGGTCACTACCACATCACTTCCTGACTAATCTTAACTATTTACATTTGTTATATTACTATTTTCATCAATTTTAATTTTACGTAGCCGCAATATATTCCGAAATGAATTACTGGTTAATGAAATCCGAACCGGATGTTCTCGGTATTGATGATCTGAAAAATCGCCATAAACAGACAGAGCCCTGGGATGGTGTGCGAAATTACCAGGCACGGAATATGCTTAGGGATGAAATGAAAAAAGGCGACCTTGCCTTTTTTCATCATTCAAGTTGCGATGTTCCTGGTATTGCCGGCATCATGGAAATTGCGAAGGAAGGCTATCCCGATCCCACTGCATTCAATTCCAAACACAGATATTACGATCCCAAAAGCAACCCGGATAAACCCACCTGGTATCTGGTCGATGTGAAATTCAAACGCAAACTGAAACGAACTATTCCGCTCACTGAATTACGCGACAAAAAACCATTGCAGAACATGAAACTGTTGCAGAAAGGTAACAGGTTATCGGTAATGCCGGTAACAAAGAAGGAATGGGAGTATATTTTGAGCCTGGAGTGAATCATCTGGCTGTAAGACCTCGTCATTCCGGACGGCGAATACATGAGCCGACCCGGTATCCCCTTCCCCCTTGATGGGGGAAGGTAGGATGGGGGTGATACTTCTTTTAAAATCTGTTTTCGCCTGATGGCGAGTGACTTTTACAAGCTACATCCTTGTAGCTTGCCCTTCGGGCCAGCCTCCGGCTGTTCAAATTCGTTCCAGACGAATTTGTCTTTAAAGAAAAGTCACCAAAAGAACTTTTCCCCGCTGTCATGGCCTTCGGCTACCCTCGTCAGTCATCAGTTATAAACGGTTACGCGCCTATTCGGCATCCATGCCTCAGAGCCGCTCATTTGTGCTTCCCGCACAAATTCCCCTATAACTGATTCCTTCCTCAGCATGACAAAGGGGAATTAAACACCAAATCTCGCAGACACCATATTCATGTGCTAATCTTTCTGTATTCTGATACGGGAAGGGAACCAGGGAATCGAAAAAATGAATCCAAACCCTGAAACACAAAAATTTCGTGCTATACGAACACCGCATAACACATCAAAAATGATGTTATACGGCGTTCATATAATCAACTGTTAAGTGCCAAACAGGTCACAGCAATGGCATTAAAATTATCAATTTTTATTATTTTCATCGTTTTATGTATCGCTACATACTTCCTATTCACTGGGCCAAATGAGTTGACAATCAAATTAGAAAACATTGATATGCATAAACAATTAGTTTTAGAACTCGATAAAAACCAAATTCCTTACAATATAAATACCGATGGGGCCATCAAATATCCAATTGAATATGATGCTAAAGTAAGTAATATTTTCGATGAGACATTTGAAATAAATAGAACGGCAATTTACATAACCAATCTTGTGCGCAGAGATGAAATTGTAAAAAAACTTGATAGTAACGAAATCCCTTTTAAGTTATCCGAAGAAAATGAAAAAATAAAAATATCTTGGTCAAATGATTATTCAAATAAAGTACATGAAGTTTTGAATATGGAGTTTGCAGGAGGGCCATTAGATAAATAATAGTGGTACATAACTTATTGATTATTTCCATACCTGACCAAAAACTTATCCAGGCTATTTGCAAAAGTGAGCCTGTCACTTTGACTTAAAGCCGCTGGCCCTCCGGTCTGGATACCACTGGATCGCAAGGTATCCATGAAATCTCGCATGCTCAAACGCGCCTTGATAGTATCCGTTGTATATAACTCACCACGTGGATTCAATGCGTGCCCACCTTTAGCAATGACTTCCGCTGCCAGTGGAATATCAGCAGTGATGACCAGATCACCTGCATCAATTTGTTTGACGATCTCGTTATCTGCCACATCAAAACCATGCGGCACTTGCATTGACTTGATAAACTTCGATTGCGGTGTTTGCAAATATTGATTGGCAACGAGTATCAATTCAATCCGGGTGCGTTCTGCTGCCCTGAACAGAATATCCTTGATTACTTTTGGGCATGCATCGGCATCTACCCAGATTTTCATGGAACACTCATTGACCTTACCGGTGTGAAAACAACAAATTTCTCGAATCGAATCAACAGAGTCAGTGTCAATCGATACTTATTGCTTCTCCCATTTACCAAGAGATCAGGTAATATCAACCCGCCTTCTGAATAAGTAAGTTGATAATTCAGCCTACTAAAATATTTAATTACGCAACACTCTGCATTTTGTTGGCGTAATCACGGCTGGATGTTGGAGGAGGTAACGGTTTTCCATCCTTGCGATACAGTTCTATCGCTTCTTCTACAATCTGGCAGAGTTCGGCAAACACCTGTTTTTCATCATCGCCATGACAACCGCCATAAACCAGTCCTGGCGCACTACCAACATAGCATTGATCCTCTTCAGGCCATTCAACGATTTTTGCGTATTTGGCACTTTCTTTCATTTTTTCGACTCTCGTATCGCTAATCTTACTGCTTTTAACTGTTTATCTTTGGCGCCTATCAATAGGTCGTTGACTGATTTTAGCCCCCTTTTATCATGCTGAGGAAGTTGCCAGTTATAGGGACAACTTTTCAAGATGAAAAGATGAGCGCGCTCATGACAGGACGTCATGTAAGCGCGGCCCGTCATAACTGACAACTGACGAAGGAAGCCGAAGGTCATGATAACGGGGGAAAGTTCTTTTGCCTACTTTTCTTCAAAGAAAAGTAGGTCGCCGTACAGGGTGACAACAAATGATGAAAGAAGTCATGTGCTTAAAATTAAAGGATTAATTTTCTGACCTGGATTCCGGGTCGGCTCATGTATTCGCCGCCCGGAATGACGGGCTTCATATCGATGTTCAAACAACAAACTAATATCAACTCAAGAACATTTCGTACGCCGGATTGTTGGTCTCCGCCCAGTATTGCATATCAAGACTGTCGAGAAACTTCTGGAATTCCGGACGTTCTTCGTCCTTGACCTGGATGCCCATCAACACGCGGCCATAGGCTGCGCCGTGATTGCGATAATGAAACAGGCTGATGTTCCAGCGTTCACCCATTTGTGCAAGAAAATGCAAAAGCGCGCCGGAGCGTTCCGGAAATTCAAACCGGTATAACCGTTCATTTTTAGCCTGGGGTGCATGCCCGCCCACCATGTAACGCACATGCATCTTGGCAACTTCATCACTGCTGAGGTCAACCACCTCATAACCCTTGCTTTTGAGTTGTGCGATCAATGCATTCTTTTCTTCTACGCCATTACGCAACTGCACACCGGCAAAAACATGTGCCTGCTTACTGTCAGCATAGCGGTAATTGAATTCCGTGATGAGGCGTGGTCCGAGATCATGACAGAAAATACGGAAACTGCCGGGGCGTTCCGGAATTGTTGTACCGATCAATGCCTCGCGATGTTCGCCAAGCGCTGATAGTTCTGCAATATGACGCAATCGATCAAAATTCACATTGGCGCCGCTGAATATGGCGACCATTTCCTTGCCCTTGATTTTTTCACGAGTCACATATTGTTTCAGACCCGCCAGTGCCAATGCACCCGCAGGCTCAGGAATTGATCGGGTATCTTCAAAGATGTCTTTGACCGCAGCACAGATTTCATCATTGCTCACCAGTAATATTTCTTCGACATATTCACGTGCAACACGGAATGCTTCTTTTCCGGCCTGACGTACAGCCGCACCGTCAGCAAAGATGCCGATATGATCCAGCGTCACACATTCACCGGCCTCGAACGCCCGCTTCATACATGGCGCTTCTTCCGGTTCTACACCAATAATCCTGATCCCCGGGCGATGTGCTTTGACATAGGCAGCAATCCCGGCAATCAGTCCTCCACCACCAATAGGCACAAAGATAATATCGATAGTGTCGGGATGTTGTTCCAGTATCTCCACTCCCACAGTCGCCTGCCCGGCGATAACGACGGGATGATCAAATGGCGGGATGAAGGTCATGTTCTTTTTTTCTGCCAGCATCACAGCATGGTCTTTGGCCTCGTCATAGGTATTACCATGCAAAATAACATCCGCACCCAGACGTTTTACCGAGTTGATCTTGATCTCGGGTGTGGTTTTGGGCATGACAATTACTGAATTAATACCCAGTTTTTGTGCTGCCAGTGCCACACCCTGGGCATGATTACCGGCAGAAGCCGCAATCACACCTTTTTCGCGATCGCCTTTTGATAATGACGCCATGAGATTGAAAGCACCACGCAATTTATACGAAAAGACGGGCTGCTGATCTTCCCGCTTCAGCCAGATGTTATTGTCATAGCGGCGTGATATTTCACGCGCATAATCCAGTGGCGTTATTGCTGCCACTTCATAAACACGGCGCAAGGCTTCGGCAATTAATTTTTTGTATTCTTCCAGCATCTGTATAAGATAACATTTAAGTGGTTACGAAACATTCCTGATATACGAGGGTTGCTGTGACTCAAGACGAAAAAAAGCGCAAAGTTGCCGAAGCCGCCCTGCAGTATGTCGTTGAAGATGATTTTGTCGGCGTCGGCACAGGCAGTACCGTCAATTATTTCATCGCAGAACTGGCAAAAATCAAACACAGGATTGAGGGTGCCATATCCAGTTCGGCAGCTTCCGAGAAACTCCTGCGCGAACACCATATTCCGGTAGTTGGCCTGAATAGTGTCATCGAGATCCCCGTTTATATTGACGGCGCTGATGAAGCCACCCGGCATATGCATTTAATCAAGGGCGGCGGCGGCGCACTGACCAGGGAAAAAATTGTCGCGGCTGCCAGCAAGAAGTTCGTCTGTATTATTGATGATACCAAGCTGGTGGATGTGCTCGGAAAGTTTCCGTTGCCCGTGGAAGTTATCCCGATGGCCCAAAGTTATGTGGGCAGGCAACTGGCCAAACTGGGCGGTCAACCAGTACTGCGTGATGGTTTTACGACAGACAATGGCAATATCATTATCGATGTGCATAACCTGTCTATCCTGCAACCGGCTGAGTTAGAGGCTAGAATTAACAATATTGCCGGCGTAGTCAGCAATGGCCTGTTTGCCCTGCGCCCGGCTGATGTGTTGCTTGTTGCTGACGGGCCCGGTGTGCAGACGCTGCAATAACCGATTGATTCAGACCAGTATTTATATGAAAATTCAAAGCGTTTCAGAGTGTTAGGGAATTTGCAGAACAATAACCCGTAAAAGGCGCGTATATTGCTTGTAATAATTGAAATTCGCACTTTACAAAAAATAACCCAGGGGAGTCGTATATGATTTTTTATATTGTCTATGTACTGGCAATTACTGTGTTGATCATGCATTTCACCGGCTGGCTGGCGAGACGCAATATGGAATGGCTGGTTCTGACCACGCCAGTTGCCGTATTTGCCGTCATCGTCCTCGACTACATGAAAATTATCTGAAGCATTAATCATTATTCGTGATTGGATTACTGCAACGGGTTTCTCATGCTTCCGTTACAGTTGAACAAAAGGTCGTCGGTAAAATAGAGAGAGGACTACTGGTCCTCATCGGTATTGAAAAGGAAGATACCACTGCACAGGCAGAACGGCTGCTCGAAAGACTTCTGGGTTACCGCGTCTTCCCTGATACAGAAGGGAAAATGAACCTGGGCCTCGCTGATATCAATGGTGGATTGTTACTGGTACCACAATTCACTCTCCCCGCAGACACACAAAAGGGTATGCGCCCAAGCTTCAGTTCCGCAGCACCACCCGAAAAAGGCAAGGAATTATTCGATTACCTGCTTACCCTTGCAAAGAAAAAATATCACACCGTTGAATCCGGCAAGTTTGGTGCAGACATGCAGGTGTCATTGACCAATGATGGGCCGGTGACTTTATGGTTGAAAACGTAGAAAGTGAAAGGTGAGGAGTGAAATGTAAAATCACAAAATCAACCTTATGCTTTTCACGCTTCACTTTTCACTGCTTTACCAGCCATTCTCTCGATTTCAGAAACTTCTCATATAATTCTGCTTCGGGTGATCCTTTCTCTGGCTGCCAGTTATATTGCCATCGAACCTGTGGCGGCAATGACATCAGAATGGATTCAGTACGCCCGCCGGATTGCAGGCCAAACAACGTGCCGCGATCGTAAACCAGATTGAATTCCACATAACGGCCGCGCCGGTAGAGCTGGAAGTTACGTTCGCGCTCTCCATACTTCATATCTTTTCTGCGTTCGACGATAGGCAGATAAGCTTCAAGAAAATGATCGCCCACGCTTTGAATGAAAGAGAAACATTTTTCAAAATCCCACTCATTCAGATCATCAAAAAACAAACCGCCGATGCCGCGTGGTTCCTGCCGGTGTTTGATATAGAAATAATCATCACACCATTTTTTATATTTTGGATAAATATCTGCCCCGAATTTCTTACAAGCATTCAGTGAAGTCTGATGCCAATGTCGTGCATCTTCCTCAAAACCATAATATGGAGTGAGATCAAATCCACCGCCAAACCACCAGACCGGCTCCGCATCCTTTTTCTCTGCAATAAAAAATCGCACATTCATGTGCGTGGTAGGGACGTACGGGTTCAACGGGTGAATTACCAATGAGTCGCCCAGGGCCTGAAACGACCTGCCCACCAGTTCCAGTCTCTGGGCTGTTGCAGATGCTGGCAATCCTGCGCCAGAAACATGAGAAAAGTTAATGCCTGCCTGTTCAAATATTTGCCCATTGCGCATAACCCTGCTGCGACCTCCGCCACCTTCCGGGCGCTGCCATTCATCTTCTATCAATTCCACCTTGTCATCCAAATCCATCAATGCGCGGGTAATGCGTTCCTGGAGTTGCAGCAGGTAATCCTTGATGGGTTCAATATTCATTATTTTCAATTGTCAGTAATAGCAAGAAAGCGTGTAAGCAGGTATCCTATTCATTTTCCCGGAAAGATACCATGAGCAAGAGCAAGCGCACCGCTAAAGTCAGTCGCGACACCAAGGAAACACAGATATCAGTGAGTCTTGATCTGGATGGCCAGGGCAAGACTGATCTGGACATCCAGATCCCGTTTCTTGAACATATGCTCGATCAGGTGGCGCGCCATGGTATGTTTGATATTACTATCAAGGCCAAAGGCGACCTGGATATCGATGCCCATCACACGGTTGAAGATGTGGGTATTACACTGGGCCAGGCTTTCACCAAGGCACTGGCTGATAAAAAAGGCATACGCCGTTACGGTCATGCCTATGTGCCGCTGGATGAAGCATTGTCACGCGTGGTGCTGGACTGTTCCGGACGTCCCGGTATTGAATACAGTGCCAAATATCCGCGGGCGCGGATCGGTGATTTTGACGTGGACCTGATCTTTGAATTCTTCCAGGGCTTCGTCAATCACAGCATGATTACACTGCACATTGATAATATCCGTGGCCGTAATGCCCATCACATCGCTGAAACCATCTTCAAGGCGTTTGGTCGCGCCCTGCGCATGGCGGTGGAACTGGATCCGCGGATGAAGGGGATATTGCCTTCTACCAAAGGCAAACTTTGATAAAACGCCAGAGATATTTTTAATCAATAATACTTATCTGAACACAACGCCGTCATACTGGCGCATGCCAGTATCCAGTTAAAATAATTATCTACTGGATGCTGGTATTCACCAGCATGACGGACATAATCCACTCCATATTCGAAATAACAGTCTAGTTAGAAATCAAATAATAGTTATGTCTACCGTTGTAGTAATCGATTACGGCACCAGCAACCTGCGATCTGTCGCCAAGGCGCTGGAATATGTCGCAGATAAAAATCACCGCATCATTGTCAGTGATAATGCTGAACAGATCCGTGCAGCTGATCGCGTAGTGTTCCCCGGACAGGGCGCGATCGGCCAATGCATGCAGAGCCTGAAAGAAAAAAATCTGAATGAATTAATCAAGGAATCAATCAAGACAAAACCTTTTCTTGGTATTTGTCTCGGCCTGCAGTCATTAATGGATGAAAGTGATGAAGATGGCGGAATCAAAGGCCTTGGCATCATTCCGGGCCGGGTAATTCGTTTCAAGGACCATGTTAAAGATGAAAAAGGCGATACCTGTAAAATCCCGCACATGGGCTGGAACCAGGTCAACCAGAAAAAAGAACATGCTCTTTGGAAAGACATCGAAAATGACGCGCGGTTTTATTTCGTACACAGCTATTATGTAGTGCCATCCAATCAGTCTGATGTTGCTGCAACTACTGATTACGCGGCAACATTTACCTCAGCAGTTGCGCGCGATAATATTTTTGCTACCCAGTTTCACCCGGAAAAAAGCCAGAAAGCGGGATTAACTTTATTAAAGAATTTTCTGGTCTGGAAAGTGTAGTTAAACACTTGTTTTGTGTGGATTCCGGGCTGCATCCTTAGCTACGTAAGCGGCACTTCCATGTGCCACTGCTCTGCTTCGCAGCCCCGGAATGACAGACTGGAGTACTAGTGTTTATTCCGATCTTTTTTGTGCTTGTGTTTGAAGTCCGGTTTGCCTTTATGCTTGTCCTTTTTATCCTTTTTCCAGTCTTTCTTGCCGGGTTCTTCATCAAGTTTGGTGATATTCAATTGCTTCCCGGCGACCCATACCTTTTTTAAATCACGGAAAACATCCTTCGGCATGCCGGTGGGTAAATCCACTGTGCTGTAGGTATCATATATCGTCACTTTCTGGATATGCCTGCTGTCGAGTCCTGCTTCATTGGCAATGGCACCAACGATATTGCCCGCCTTGACCTCATTCTTGCTGCCAACATCAAGCCGAAAGCGTTCCATGTCTTCTGCGGGTACTGGCTGATTCTTTTTTTCCGAAATTTCTTTTTCTTTTTTTGGTTTGTGCTTCTTTTCAAATTTTCTGTCGTCCGAAAAACGTTTTTCCCGTCCCTGTTGCTTCTCATACTTGTCCTTTTTCCTCTCGGAATGTTCAACATGAATATTTTTATCCAGCAATAAGGGTACGTCACCCTGCAACAGTTTCGCAAGTGCTGCGGCAATATCCAGTGGCGGCAGATTTGTTTCGCGCTGGAATTGCTCGATGATGGTATTGAATAAACCAAGGTCTTCTTTTGCGAGCGTGTCTGAAATACGTTGCTTGAAACGTGTAATGCGTTCGTTATTAATGGATTCAGCAGTTGGCAGATTGATTACTTCTATTTTTTGCCGTGTTGCCCTTTCTATGGATTGCAACATATGCCGTTCGCGTGGAGTAACAAACAATATCGCTTCCCCGGTACGCCCGGCACGCCCGGTACGGCCAATACGATGCACATAGGCTTCAGTATCATTCGGAATATCGTAATTGATCACATGGCTGATACGCTCCACGTCCAACCCGCGTGCTGCGACATCAGTCGCCACCAGGATATCGAGTTTGCCGGATTTCAGTTTATTGACGGTCTGTTCGCGCATCTTCTGGGTGATATCACCATTCAACGCAGCGCAGGCATAACCGCGTGCTTCCAGTTTATCCGCGAGTTCCGCAGTTTCGATCTTGGTGCGCACAAAAATTAAAATGCCGTTAAAGATGGTGGCTTCCAGTATTCGTGTCAGCGCATCCAGCTTCTGGTTTCCATGTACAAGCAGATAGCTCTGACGGATCGTTTCGACAGTGGATGTGCGTGTCTTGATAGTAATGTGTTCAGGTTCATTCAGATATTTCTTTGCAATCTTGCGGATGGGGTCCGGCATGGTGGCGGAGAACAATGCAACCTGATGTTCGGAAGGTGACTGCTCCAGTATCCATTCAATATCATCAATGAAACCCATGCGCAGCATTTCATCACCTTCATCCAGTACCAGGCAGATTATATTATCCAGCTTCAATGTACCGCGCCGCATGTGATCCATAACCCGGCCCGGTGTCCCTACGACTACATGCACGCCGCGTTTTAATTGCCGCAGTTGCACACCATATTCCTGACCACCATAAATCGGTAATACATGAAAACCTTTCATGTGTGCTGCATAACGCTGGAAGGCTTCAGCAACCTGTATTGCGAGTTCGCGCGTGGGTGTAAGCACCAGTACTTGCGGAACAACGTTCTTGAGATTAATTCGTGACAACAACGGAAGCGCAAAAGCTGCTGTCTTGCCGGTGCCGGTCTGTGCCTGACCGACAACATCCCTGCCGGACAGTACATGCGGGATGACCTGGGCCTGTATAGGTGAAGGTGTTTCATAACCCACATCATTGAGCGCCTGCATTACCGGTGCAGCAAGGCCTAAATCACTAAATGCAAGAAGGGATGATGGATTAGTTGACATGTTTTGTTACCTTGAGAAATATAAGTGGCCAGCTGGTCCTGGCGATTCCGTGTTGCTTTTGAAAGGGCGTGCAGTATATGCCTTAATCCGGCGGTTTTCTATCAAATACAGCGGTCAGTACGCTATTTACTCCCGTCTTATGGCGCGATAACCGATGTCCTTGCGGTAAAACATACCCTCCCATTTGATGTGCTCAACAGCAGCATAGGCCGCCTTTTGTGCTTCGGTAACATTGTCACCCAGGGCCGTGACACATAACACCCGGCCGCCATTGGTAACTATATGATGATCTTCCTGCTTCGTGCCGGCATGAAATATTTTGACGTTATCAGGGAGTGAACTATCGAGGCCGGTAATCACATCGCCCTTGCTGGCGCTATCCGGATAGCCTTTTGAAGCCAGCACTACACCGAGTGCTGCACGTTCATCCCAAACCGCCTGTTTTGTATCCAGCCTGCCATCAATGGCCGCATTACACAGTTCCACCAGATCGCTTTTTAATCGCAACATGATCGGCTGGGTTTCCGGATCACCAAAACGGCAATTGAATTCAAGCACATTGGGTGTGCCGTCTTTGGCAATCATCACACCGGCATAAAGAAAGCCAGTGTATGTTCTGCCTTCTGCGGCCATGCCTTTCACTGTGGGCTCGATCACCTCACGCATGATGCGATCATGAATATCCTTTGTGACTACCGGTGCCGGTGAATAAGCGCCCATACCGCCGGTATTCGGGCCTTGATCACCATCATCACGCGCCTTGTGATCCTGGGAACTGGCCAGCGGTAAAATATGTTCACCATCACACATGACAATAAAACTGGCTTCTTCGCCCTGAAGGAATTCTTCAATGACTACACGATGACCAGCATCTCCGAACTTGTTTCCGGCCAGCATATCATTGATGGTTGCAATCGCTTCCTGTTCCGATTGGGCAATGATCACGCCTTTACCCGCAGCCAGACCATCAGCCTTGATGACGATGGGTGTACCTTTGGCGTGGACATAATCTATCGCGGGTTGCACTTCTGTGAAAACTTCATAATCTGCCGAAGGAATATTATGCCGCTTGAGAAATTCCTTGGTGAATGCTTTTGATCCTTCGAGAATTGCTGCATCCTTGCGTGGGCCAAAACACCGCAAACCATTTTCCTGAAAGCTATCTACGATACCGGCCACCAACGGCACTTCCGGCCCGATGATGGTGAGATCGATTTTGTCTATCTTGGCAAATTCGATCAGTGCAGGAACATCTTCGGCGGCAATGGGGACATTGGAAATCTTGTTTTCCCGTGCAGTTCCGGCATTGCCCGGCGCAACAAAAACCCGGTATGCATCATGTGAATGAGCGACTCGCCATGCCAAAGCATGTTCACGTCCACCGCTGCCAACGATTAATATTTTCATTAATTAACTATGTGATCCGAAATATTTATAAAATCACGTCATGCTGGCGAAGGCCAGTATACAGTAAATATATATACCGCCTGAAGGGCGGGCTTATTTTGACTGGATTCCGGGTTCTGCTTCGCAGCCCCGGAATGACGATGGTTTGTAAATGCAGCTTGCTTAATTAATAATTATTTTAGTGTAAAAAGTGGCGAATGCCCGTAAACACCATCGCAATATCATGTTCATCCGCTGCTGCAATCACTTCATCATCTTTCACTGATCCACCGGGTTGTATCACTGCTGTCACTCCCGCTGCGGCCGCAGAATCAATACCATCCCGGAATGGAAAAAATGCATCCGAAGCCATCACAGAACCTTTGACTTCCTGTCCTGCATCCTGCGCCTTGATAATGGCAATACGTGCACTGTAAACCCGGCTCATTTGTCCTGCGCCGATTCCAATAGTGCGCTGATCTTTTGCATAAACGATAGCGTTGGATTTCACAAACTTTACAACCGGCCACGCAAACAACAAATCTTGTAACTCTGTTGCCGCAGGCACGCGTTTGGTGACAACTTTAAGGCCGGATGCCGATATCCTGCCGAGGTCATTATCCTGCACCAGCAAACCGCCGCTGACACGTTTCATATTAAGCTGCTGAATGATCTGCTGTCTCAGGCCTGCAGCCAGTACACGGATATTGGATTTACTGCCAAGAATATTCAGCGCGGCAACATCAATTTCAGGCGCGATAATCACTTCCACGAACTGTCGATCAATAATTGCTTTTGCAGTGGCCGCATCCAGCATTTGATTAAATGCAATGATGCCGCCAAAAGCAGATGTGGGATCAGTGGTATAGGCTTGTTCATAAGCTTCGAGAATATTTTTACCCAAAGCCACACCGCAGGGATTGGCATGTTTTACAATGACACATGCGGGTTCTGCGTAAGACAGCACGCATTCTAACGCAGCATCGGTATCAGCAATGTTGTTATAGGATAATTCCTTGCCCTGCAATTGTTTCGCACTGGCCAACGTGCCGGAGGGCGGATTGGACTGCACATAAAATGCTCCGGTCTGGTGAGGATTCTCTCCATAACGCAATTTCTGTTTCTTGATGAATTGCGTGGTGTAGGTCAATGGATAATCCTGGTGCTGTCCTTCAGCATCCATGGCGCCAAGATAATTGGATATATTCGCATCGTAATTGGCGGTATGTGCAAAAACTTTTTGCGCAAGATAAAACCGGGTCTGGTCGCTCAACGAACACTGGTTTGATTTGAGTTCATCCAGCACTTTTTCATAATCGCTGGCATCCACCACAACACCCACCCAGGCATGGTTCTTGGCTGCAGAACGCAGCATGGTGGGTCCGCCGATATCAATATTCTCTATTGCATCTGCCAATGTACATCCCGGTTTGCTGACAGTGGAGTCAAACGGATAGAGATTCACCACAACCAGATCAATGGGTTCAATACCATGTTCTTTCATCACAACATCATCCTGGCCGCGACGGCCCAATAATGCGCCATGAACTTTGGGATGTAATGTCTTGATGCGTCCATCCATCATTTCTGGAAAACCGGTGTAATCTGAAACGTCTGTTACCGGGATTTTATTTTCAGTGAGAAGTTTTGCTGTGCCGCCTGTAGAAAGAAGGGAAATTCCGAGTGTATGCAGTTCCTTGCAGAAATCCACCACGCCGGTTTTGTCGGAAACGCTGATCAGCGCCCGTTTAATACTCATCGTGCTGGCCTGCTTTGTAAATTGAAGATTTTCTGATGAAAAACGGTAAACTCACTAATCGAGCCCGTATTTCTTGAGGCGGCTGCGCAAGGTGCCCCTGTTCAAACCCAGGATCTCTGAGGCTTTGGTAATGTTGCCGCGGGTGGCCTGCATCACAACTTCAAACATGGGTTTTTCCACTTGTTCGATGAACAAATCATAAATATTGCTGGCTTCATGGCCGTCCAGATCGGCGAAATAATTTTCTACCGCTGTGCGTACATTTTTGCTCAGGCAATTCCCATTACCATTGTTCTGGTGTTGATGTGCCTGTTCAGGCACTGGATGTTGCTGTTCCGCTTTTAATAAACTCATGCCGCCAGTTCTTGTATTGTTGTTATTTCTCTTTTAGCAAAATAATTCCGTACTGCTTCCAGTTGTTCCTGTGCTGATTCTACACGGTTAACCTGAGCGCGGAATATATTTGCTCCCTGATGCTGTTTACAATACCAGCCGATATGTTTTCGCGCTATACGCAAACCCATGTATTCGCCATAAAGATCATACAAATTCTGTAAATGTCCGATCAAGGTAGTACATACTTCGCTATTGGATGGCGGCGATAATAATTTCCCGGTTTCAAGATAATGGGAAATTTCCCTGAAAATCCAGGGATCCCCCTGCGCAGCGCGCCCTATCATGATGCCGTCTACACCGGTTTGTTCCAGTATCCTTGCCGCCTGTTGCGGTGAATGAATATCACCATTGGCGGCCACCGGGATTTTCACTGCCGCTTTTATCGCAGTCACAGTGTCATGTTCTGCATCGCCTCTAAAAGCACAGTCACGTGTACGGCCATGTACGCTCAGCATTTGTATACCACAGCCTTCTGCGATCCGGGCAATGGTTAAACCGTTACGGTGCTGTTTGTCACTGCCGGTGCGGATCTTGAGCGTTACCGGGACATTAACTGCCATGACCACGCTTTCCAGTATTTCTGCAACGAGCTGCTCATTTTGCAATAATGCAGAACCCGCCATGACATTACATACCTTTTTGGCCGGACAACCCATATTGATATCAATAATTTCAGCGCCATTATCCACATTCAGCCTTGCAGCCTCTGCCATCATGCGCGGATCGGCGCCGGCTATCTGTATTGCGCGTGGTGAGGACTCACCACTGTGATCCAGACGATATTTTGATTTATTGCTGTTCCACAAAGAGATATTGGAAGTGACCATTTCTGATACAGCCAGCCCTGCTCCCAACTCCCTGCACAATCGCCTGAAGGGTTTGTCCGTCACACCCGCCATGGGTGCGAGTATCAGATTATTTTTTAATGTAATTGATCCAATTTTCATTTACACACCGCTTCTTGTTTTTTTCGGGCGGTTTGAAGTGGGGGAAACATGATAACTATATTTCAGTACTGATGAAAGTTAAGTTAAAAAATAAAAAATTATTTATTTGCCAATGATCAACTGCATGAAGCAAAACAAAGTTTTGCGTCAGTATGTTTAAAGAAATCTGAACTCGAAACTGACCGCACCTTCTGTTGAACCGGTGACTTCCAGCACAAAATGCACCGGTTTTCCGGGTGACATGCCCTGTTTGATGATAATGCTGTTATCCAGATATTCTTCCGGGCTGAACTGCCGAGATGCAATCATCTTGCCATTTGTATCAAACAGCGAAAACTGGATTTCAGGGAAAGGCTGTGTTTTTGCCGACTTATTGGCCATGGTGGCATTGACCAGCAATGTATCAGAATAATGCGGGTGCAGGCGCACATCACGGTTAAGCAGTTTGATATCTGATGTTTTGTAGGTCCTTATTACTTCACATTGCAGTTTTTCACAGACCTTGTCCGCCCATGGCCTGAGTTCCGGATATTGCTCAAGCACCAAATCACGGTTAAACCAGGCAACCTGTATTGCTGCAACGACAATTAAAACGAATATCCCCAATGACCAGAATACTTTAGCTTTTTTGCTCATTCCTGGTGCAGCCAGGTCTTCACGCAGAATTTCGGGAATATCGAAATCCGGTTCTTCCAGTTCAATTTCTTCTACAAATTCAGCTTCAATTAAATCTGTTTCAACTGTTTCCGGTGATTTCGATCCAGGCTCATATATTGTTACTTCAGGCGCCGGTTTGTGTACAGGCAGTGGTTTGTCCATCAACCGCTCAACTGCATTAAATTGTTTCCCGCAGTAACCACAACGCACGGTGCCTCTGGCGGCAGAGAGTTGGCCGGCGCGTATGCGGAATTGTCTATGGCAGCCTGGGCAGGAGGTAAACATTTATAAGTCGTCTATCATCGTTCACGATTTGGCTTGATTTCTGGCGCCTTCCAGCAAGGCCCATTCGCGCCGGTAAACCGGTGTCTGCATGTTAAACCAGCTTTGATATGCAGCCAAACATTCTTCCGCCTGGGTGGAAAGAATACCGGACAAAACAACATGACCACCCGGC
>Ga0214472_10002425_pt1 | contig 20110 bp, 21 predicted proteins | sample RVTome_6_FD_207662 | JGI IMG/M metagenome (GOLD analysis project Ga0214472, IMG submission 207662) | Soil microbial communities from uranium-contaminated site in the Upper Colorado River Basin, Wyoming, United States - RVT140D175 | ecosystem: Environmental > Terrestrial > Soil > Contaminated >...
GTCGCATTCGCGGTTATATCTCCACCGCTCGCAAGCATGCCAAAAATGTCTTTGGGGCCATTCGGGATGCCTTTGATGGGAACCCTTTTATCCCTTCCTGAGGCAATTGAAGAATTATCCCACACCTCGCTAAAAGAACCCGGATAGTTGTGGGCGGGGCCGCTCATATATCGATCGACAATTGGTTGACCTCCTATACGCATTTTTCAATGGACCTTGATAATAAAGGGATTAGAATTCTTCAATTGCCTCCCTTCCTCAGAAATTCAGTAAAGCCGATTGCCTCAGAACCCTTAACCTCCCTGAGTAGTTACGATTATTTTGAGGTGCTGCAAAGTCACCGGGTTCCGACCGTCTTTCCGGCCCTGGTCGCCATGCAGGACAATCCGCGCGCGATGGATGTCTATTGCTGGCTCTCATACCGGTTGCCAAGGGCCAAGGCCCCGACCCGCATTGCTTACCGGAATCTACATCCTGTCTTCGGGCATGGCATCAGGCTACTCAAGCATTTCAAGATAACGCCCTTCGGGCGGACTCTGGCTCTTGATCACCATACCTTAACAGGTTGTCATCGGGGTGCGTTCACCCATCTCCTCGCCCAGGAGTTACGGGGAGTTCAGGGCATCTGAAAAATGAAAATTCCTATACGATCAAGTTGGCGACCGCATTCGGATCGACGATTTTTACGGTGAAGTCATGAAGATCGGTCTGCGCAGCACGAAGATGATGACCCTGGATAATGAGGTGGTTACTGTCCCCAACGCCCAATTATTGCAGGCCGCACTGGCCAACGTCAATGCCGGTGCGATCGATTCGCCGGTCACCGCCCATATGTACTTGTCTCCCCGTGCAGACATCGACCGAATCGAGAAAATCGTCCGTGAAGCCGTCCTTACGTCCAAGGCCATTCAATTCCATGTCATCATTTAGCAAAAAAATGTGTCCGGTCGTGAAGTCAGGGGTTAAGATGCAGAGCCCCAAGACCAGCAGCACAACAAAAAACACACGGCGAAAACGCGCTGCCGACATCTTGTTTCGCCAACGCTTTCCCCACCGCATGCCGATGACAGCCGGCACCACCGCCCCAGCAGATAAAATCTCTAGCTCGGTGGTGAGCAGGCCTTGTTCGTGAAGCGCGACCGCGAGCCCCACCGTCGACATCGTGCAAAGCATGGCCATGGCCTGCACAAGCTGGTGGCGCGGCAGATCAACGGCTTGGAAGTACCCGGCACCCAGCGCCTCGAAGGCTCCCGTCAGTCCCGTGCAGACCCCTGTCAGGAGGCCCGCGAGAGGACTTACGCACACGGCTCTATGCTTTGCCATGGATAGCCGCAAATCGCACAATCCGATCATCGCATAGACGACCAGCACCACACCTAGCAGCGCCACTAGCGCCCACATTCTGAGGGATGAAGCCAGACTGACACCAAGCCAAATCGTCATGACTGTGGCCAGCATAAACAGCCACAGCCGGGCCAGAATCGCCAAGGCATGGGTACCGGCCACCGCCTGCCACACATGCGTGACAAACGACGGGGCGAGCAGCAAGGCCATCGCCGGTTGGATGCCAATAGCGACCGTGAGCACCGCGAGCGAAACGGTGGGCAGCCCTAGACCGACCATCCCTTTGACGATACCCGCCAGGAGAAAAGTGAGGGCGACGATCACATAGGTGGCCCCATCGAACACGGCTCACACCTCCCTGGCGTCCCTCCTCCTCGATGGCTAAAGCAAGCTATCGATACGCATCAATGCCAACGGTCACGGAGCTGGGCCCACTCGGCATCACCAGGGTCTTGGCCCGATCCGCACCGATCACTACGATGTCGTAACGCTCGGCACTTTCCAACACCGGCACCGTCATGTCGAGGCGCTCCTGCTCGCTCAGCGCCTCCAGCCATTTCCAGTTGGCCGCGACTCGGGCTTCTCCCTCTAGCGGCATGTATTGAATCATCTTGCCGACGCTCGCGTTAGCGTGTAAGTGAATGAACTCTTTGGCGCCCCGCTTGCTAAACCCCTGTGCTCCCACCGGACGGGCCACGTCCGGCGGCATGAAAATGAGCCGCTCGGCAGTATGGCGCTCTCCCAGACTGCGAGTGCCAAAGGTGCAGCCGTAGGCAATGGTTTTCAGGAGCCCTTCACCGGTGGTATTGCCCTGGTCCTGAACGTCGAGTTCGCCATCCGTGACAAAAATGCTGATTGCACTTTCATCTCGCTTAAAGCCCTTGTCCACATGGTAGGGAGCCCAGGGGCTCATCGCTTCGTTTTCGGCGAGGCAGTGGACGAATTTTCTAGTGGTGCCAATGGTATCCATGTCCATCTGACCAGGATACCAGTACCCGAGATTCCGCAAGCACAGCGAGAACGCACGGCCGATGGTGATATTGACCCGGTTATCGCGACCCGGCCCCAACCCGGAGCCAGGATTGAGCCCCACCTCCTGAGCGATGGGGCCGTTCACCACCAGCATGGGGGCGTGGCAACTGGTCGACATCAGAAGCGATTTACCCCCGTGCGAGCCGAGCTGCGAAAGCGCCTGGACCGCCGCGATAATCACCGGCATGTGCGCCGGCTTGGCGCCTGCCATCGCCGCATTGATCGCAATCTTTTCCACCGTGGCGAGGCCAAAGCCCGGGGGCATGTCGCACACGAGATGGTCGGGAGCCAGAGAGGTCCCCTGCATGAGTTCATCCACGGCCTCGCGCGTGGCTGGAGACAGCGGGAAGCCATCACCCCAGTCCCGCATGATAAAATCCTCGTTCATCCGCAGCACCGCGTCGTACCGGTCAGTGCCCTCAAAGCGATGGCGGTCAGCAGTCTCGATAGTGCTGAGCCGCTTGTGGTCATCGCGGTTGGTCAGGACGTGTACCAGGTCGTCGATGACGCCCTCAGTTTGACGGATACACGCCTCGTGGGCCAGGTTGCGATAAATGCGCGGGACAATGACGAATTGCAAGTCGGGCATCGCGAAAGCGCGGGCACTGGCAATCGCATCTTCTTCAAAACGGCCGGAGACGATTGGCACTGCCGGTTTACCCATTTTTTCGATCTCAACCATGTCGTGGACCATCCACGACGCGCATGTGCCTCAATCGGCGGTGGCGCCGATGATGACGTCACACTCCTCTCCGGCTTGTTTGACAATAGGCGGCGAAATGGGATAACCACTACCGGCGTAGAAATTCACACGGAGATTCGTGAAGCGCTCCTGCAGCATGTCGCCGGCGCGCTTGAGGGCCACATCCCCCCCGTGGGTGCCGCTCCACAGCAGGCCGACAGTTTTATTGGCCAGGCTGGCCGGCCTGGGGTTGATGGCCATCGCAGTCAACGCGCCGCGTTGCTGCGCCACTGGATTTAACACCTCTAACGTATGCATCGACATCCTCTCCTTCGCCTCTGGGTGCTGATCGATCTGTTGAGTAGGTTAAACATTACCACGATTCTGACCCGTTTTCGAACATGACGATCCGATTGAAGATCATGAGCTTGATATGATTTTTTAGGCCCGACGAGTCTGGCCTGCAGACCCACCAGATGCCGAACGTTCTTAGCTCGCGCCAGCTCGGCCATCTCTTGCGCCTCGGCTAGGGTTCTGCCTAGCGGCCACTCGGTGAAGATATGCTTGCCGGCGTTGATTGCATCCACCGTATGCCGGTGGTGGGCCGGGACCCTTAATACCACCGCGACCGCGTCGATGTCGGGGTGGGCCAACATCTCCCGGTAGTCGTGGAAGGCCACAGGCGCGCCCCAAATGCTTTGGCCGCTTCCTCGGCACTCTCGGGACGGGTGGTGCACACTGCAGTGAGTTCGAAGTCCGGGCTAGCAACAATCGCCGGGAGATGGGAGCGTGGCGCCCATCCCCGGTGAATGTTGGCACCAATGACGCCCATGCGTATTTTGTCCGCTGCCATGGCGAATGCCTCCTGTGACCTTATGACGATTGCACCGGCACGGGAATGCCAGGGATGTTGACGTTGACGGCGCCCAAGTGATTGCGGCTGGTGAAATAAATCGTTTTCCAATCGTCGCCGCCAAAGCCGAGATTGGTGGTGGCCGGAGCGCCGTGCACGATGCGGCCCAACTTTTCGCCGTCTGCATTCATAATCCACATGCCGCCCGAGCCGCCGCAGTAGACATTGCCTTCGACATCGACCTTCATGCCATCGGGGACGCCCGGTTCGTCGCCGCGCAAGTCGACGAAGACGCGGTCGCTCTGCTTGGCGAGGGTGCCGTTGGGCTGCACGTCGAACGCACGGATGTGGCCGCGCCGGGAATCGTTGATGTATAGAATGCTTTCGTCCGGCGAAAAGGCGAGGCCATTGGGCACGACAAAGTCGTCGATGAGCAGCGTCAGCGTACCCAAATCAGGACTCACCCGATAGACGCCGGAAAAGGTGAGGTCCCACTGTTGGGCAGGCTGGGGGCTGGTCCAGGGATCGGTGAAATAAATGCTGCCGTCGGATTTGACCACGACGTCGTTGGGGCGATTGAGTTGCCGGCCCTGGAAGCTGTTGGCGACCACCGTGATGCTGCCGTCGTGCTCTTGCCGGGTCACTCTGCGGCTCTCGTGCTCACAGGCAATCAGCCGGCCCTGTAGATCCCGAGTCAGCCCATTGGCCTGGTTCGTCGGCTCCTGAAACAGGGTCACGCCTTCACCAGGGGTGTACTTCATGCGCCGGCTGTGGTGGATATCGCTAAACAGTAGATAGCCACCCTCTTTCCACCAGAGCGGACCTTCGGCCGGCCCCCGTGCGCCGCCGAAGCCGTCGGCCAATTGTTCAATGGGCGCTGACGTTGAGATAATCGCTTCTAGCTTGTTGGAAAATTGTTCGATGGGCATGGATTTTCACCTTCCTTGGTTGAGGTTCATCAGGCCTTGGTTGAGGTTCATCAGGGTTAAAATTCATCGTGGCGATGCTGCCACCCGCGCCAGGACGCGGTAGACCGCCTCGGACGTCATAGTCTGCCCGTTTTCTTTGGCCCGAATCAAGTTGAATAGTGCGGCGTTGACCGGCGTGGGAATATTGAGACGTTCGCCGTACCGCACCACGGCGCCACAAATGGCGTCGATCTCGGTGCGCACCTGACGCCGCATATCTTGCAACATCGACGAGATATTTTCACCCGTCACCCGCGCCACCTCCTGCACCTGCGCGGCGACGTCGGGGTAGGGCAAGCGGATGCCCTGAGCGGCAGCGACGGCCTCTACTTCTCGCGCCGCTGCGATCATGAAGCGTTGCCGTTGCGGCTCGGTCAACAGCTCGCCGTTGGGCAGCTCCAGCAGTGCCGTCAGCGGGTTGAGGCCCGCGTTGACCGCGAGCTTGCCCCACACCAGACGGTCGGCGGAGTCGGTGGCATGCGTTTCGATGCCGGTTTGGTTTAACAGGCCTATGCTCATCTCAATCAAACCGGCGCGCTCAGGTAACACCGCAATATGGGTGAGCCCCGCGCCGGCATGGCGCACTGCCCCCAGTTCGACGAAGTTTGCCCCTTGTGCAGTCACACCCTGCGTGGCCCGCTCGGCGCCAACGGCCTGGACGAGTGCCTCCAAATTCCCCACCCCGTTTTGCAAGGTGATCACCACCCCGTGGGGACTCAACACGCTCGCAATCGCGGGTGCAATGCCTGCGGTTTGGTGGCTTTTGACCAGCACGATGACCACATCGATGGGGGGTAATGCCGCAGGATTGCCCGTAATCGCCGGGGAAAAACGCGACGCACGGCCATCGGCATGATGGATCGTCAAGCCGTGGCGCTGCACGGCTTCGATCTGCTCCGGCCAGTGGCCGACCATGGTCACTGGCGCCACTGTGCTCAGGTAGCCGGCAAAAAGGGAACCCAGAGCGCCGACACCCCAGATCGCAATATGGTGATCGAAATTTGTCGTCATCAGTGTCTACTTGCTCTCAAAGACGGCTATCGCTTGCGCCTGATTAGCCTCAGCATGTCGCAACTGCAGCCACGGCTGCCGCGCCACATCGAGGGTGCAGGCGCCGTGGCTGCACACCGTGATAGACCGGCTGCGGGCTTCGCGGGCCAGTGCCGTGAGCACGGCTTCCAACAACGCCCCGGTAAACGGGGTGTACATGAAAAAAACTGTGCCGTCAGCGTAGTCTACATCACGCGCGTCACGGTTGACAAAATGCACCTTCGACAGGCCCAATGCTTCGGCACAGCACTGTGCGTGCCTGCTGTACGCCGCTTCGATTTCTACGCCTTTCGCGGTAGCTCCGGTCATCAGATGCACCAGCATCACCACGTGGCCCAGGCCGGCACCCAGATCGTAGAACACATCATTTGCCGTCAACTGCACCTGATCGACCAAGTCCAGGATGGCCCGTGCGGGAGTCGGTTCATAGTGCACCATGTCGCGCTCGAGGGCCTGCCAAGGCTCGGGCGCTTGTGCCGCTCGAATCAGACCCTGCACGAGTGCGTCGAGCCCATCGTAGCCCCGGTGTATCTGTCCCAAACGGCCCGGCCGATAGCGCGTGTGGTCATCGAAGAGCCGGCGCAAGCTGGTGGCAGTATGCACACCGCTGCGAATCTGCTGACGCAGGGTTTGAAAAAACTCGGCATCGGCCTCTCGGAGACGTACTTCGAGCCCTTTGGCCTGTTGTTTCAACGTCTGTAGATAAGCCCCCCAGCGCGCCTCGCGGCGGTTGACTTGCAGCAGCTGATACACTTGTTGCACCGCGTCCAGAGCCACCGCCCGGGCGGCGAAATTGCCGTTGGCAAAGAGTTCAGCACGGCCTTCAAACGCGGTGAGCCGAGCTTCAATCACGTCTGGATTCAGCCTGTAATTCTGCAATGTTCCATGACCTTCAAAGACGAGATCTAAGATGTCAACCCTCGTGCGGGGCTATTATGCGTCTTTTAAATCAGAAAATCAGCGCGGCTTGTTCCCAGGTTCCGGCGTGGGAACAAGCCGCGCCATTCACGTCGTGCGGATTCGATTATCCGGCTTGGATAAACTCCACCCAGTTCCCGTCGGGGTCCTCGATCATGCCGATGACGACACCCGGACGAACTTCCGTCCGCGGCCACACGATTTTGTGGCCGGCCGCTTTGACCGCCTCCAGCACCTCATCCAAGTTCTTAATCGTCATCGTCCAGTAGCGATACCCGGTGCCGCCGGGGATGCCGCCCGGTGCGGGTGGCGCCGCCGGATCCTTGACGGGCACGACGATTTTGATCAGGCTGTTGCCGAACCAAAGACGGTGCATCACCTGGATGCCCACGTGCTCCATGGAGATGTCGCCTTCATGCTTGAAGCCGAGCACATCGCGGTAAAACGTCAGCATGGCATCGCCATTCGTGGTGACAATCCCCAGATCGATCGCTTCTTTAGCTACTTCTACACCCACAGTTGGTTCTCCTCTTAGAATGATTACGACGTCCGGGCATTCTTAACGCATTTCGGTTCCAGTGTCTACCCTGTCGGACTACCGGGAACTCAAGACCAAAAGGTAGCCGGGGCGTACCCCCCGCCTCAGAAACAGCATGACTTTTGCCCCGTTTGGACGTAACATCGAAGCGATACAAGTCAGCTATCATCCATCTATATGCAGAGTTATATCCACCATGCGCATGACCATACCACCCGTCATCCGGCAGTTCGTGCAGGCCACCAAGTTCTGGCAGGAAAATCGTCTCATCTTGAGGGAAATGCGCCATTTTCGCAAGATCGCGATTCTGGCGCTTGGCTTTTCGCTCATCGCCTCCGTGCTCTCAGGCGGCAGCTTTGGCCTCATCGGGCTCTTTCTACACGGGCTCACCTCCCCCCACGAGCCGCCTATCCAAACCGGCCTCGCCTGGTTCGATCACGGGGTGCTCGCCACGAACGCCTCGCCCACGATCCGGATCTATCGTCTCGCCGCCGTCATCTTGGCGGTCATCTGGTCGCAAGCGACATGTACCTATCTATCAGTGCTATACGCCAGATATGCAGCCATCCATCTGGTGAATCGGCTCCGAAAAAATCTCTTTGAACAGTTGCAAAGCCTCAGTTTGACCTATTTTTTTAACAAGAGATCCGGCGAACTGGCCAACAGCCTCACCAGTGAGGTCAATCAGATTCAGCAAGCGTTTAACCTCTTCACCATTTTTGTGACCCAAGGCTCTATGTTACTGGGTTGCATGGTGGTCCTAGTGTGGATTTCCTGGCCCTTGACCTTGGTTTCGGTGGTCATTTTTAGCTTGTTATCGGCAGGCACGTCCTCCCTGCGGTCGAAAGTCAAAGTCGCCAGCTTGCAAGTCCCCAAGGCCAATGGATATTTTACCGCCGTGGCCTTGGAGTTCATCAACGGCATTCGTACCGTACACGCCTTCGCCACACAGGATTTTGAGCGCCACCGCTTTCACCGGGCCATCGATCAGATCGACCGGAGCGCTACCGGGGTGGCCAAACTCGCGGCCCTGGTTGAACCGCTGACCCAGGGGGTGGCCAGCACCTTGTTGATCGTCATGGTGGTCGGGGCATTCCACTTCTTCGTCAACAATGGGCAACTTCGGGCCACGGCGCTGCTGACGTTTTTGCTCGCCATGTTGCGCACTTTTCCCCTCGTCGCTCACCTGAGCAACGCGCGAATCAATTTCAACAGTTTGCAAGGCTCCTTGCACAACATTAACGCGTTGCTCAGGCGCAGGGACAAACCGTATCTGGCGGATGGCCACACGGCGTTTACCGGCTTGACACAGGCCATCGATTTCGTCAATGTGACCTTTGCCTACGAGGCCAGTCGGCCGGTGCTCCACGACTTGACCCTGTCCATTCTCCGCGGCCAAACCACCGCTTTGGTCGGCGCTTCCGGGGCTGGGAAAAGCACCCTCGTGGATCTGATTCCACGCTTCTTCGATCCCACCCAAGGCCACATTCTTATCGATGGGATCGATCTGCGCAGCTTCAGCGTCCAGTCTCTGCGGCGCCGCTTAGCGGTGGTGAGCCAGGACACCTTCATCTTTAATGCCTCCGTGCAATACAACATCGCCTACGGCCTAGAGGACGTCGATGCCGAGGTGATTGCAGAGGCGGCCCGGCTGGCCAATGCCTTGGAATTTATTCAGGCCCTGCCCAATGGGTTTGACACCGAGTTAGGCGACCGCGGGGTTCGGCTCTCTAGCGGCCAGCGCCAGCGCATTGCCATTGCCCGAGCCCTGCTGCGCAATCCGGAAATTTTGATTTTAGACGAAGCGACCAGCGCCCTCGACTCCATTACCGAACGGTTGATTCAGGCATCGCTCGAAAAGCTTTCCGTCGGCCGCACGGTGGTGGCCATTGCGCACCGCTTGTCGACGATTATGGGGGCGGATCAGATTATTGTGATGGATCAAGGCTGTATTGTGGAGCGAGGCAGCTATCGGGACCTGCTTGAGCGCCGGGGCCACTTTTGGCAATATCATCAAATGCAGCAAGATGTCGCGGTGCGATAGCCACGCTCCGAACCGCCGCGCAGCCTGGCATGGCGGTTCGCTCACTAAGGCACTCTCCGGGTCATTCCGAGTGGACTGGGTCGACATCGGCTCGAACCGGCAACAGCGCCGCGTCCTCCTGATCTCCGTTCGCAGCCCGTTTTCCGACGAGCGACAGCAGCGCCGTACGGGCATCGATCCAGAGTGAAAGCATCACCGGCACCAAAACCAAGGTGAACAGGGTCGAGAGCAACATGCCACCGAGCTGCACCGCCCCCATCCCCCGGTAGAGTTCGGAGCCTGCTCCGCTGGCCAGGACCAATGGCAAAAACCCCAAGAGACTGCTGGCGGTCATAAAGATCGGGCGCAGCCGAGTGCGGGCGATTTTGAGAATCGCCTCTTGCGGCGGCATGCCTTCTCGCATGTGATTGAGCGCCTGTTCCACCAGGAGAATCGCGCTATTGACCACGATGCCCGCCATAAGAATGAAACCCAGTATGGCGATCACGTCCATTTTGACCGTGGGCTCCACCGCGTGCAGTATTCTGAGACCGAGCCTGCCGCCGGCCAGTGCTGGCGGCAGGCTGAAGAGAATGACAAAGGGATAGGTAAACGACTCGTACAGGGAGCACATGAGCAAGTAGTTGAGCAACACGGCCAACAGAAAAGACCATCAACCTAACCTCATCCGGCTAACCTCATCCGGTCAGTCCTCGATGCGGGGCGATGGCTTGGGTTCGGGTGGTCGAGGGATACCATTGTCGGCTCGCTGTGCAGGCAGTGGCGGCTCTAGGGAAATTTGAATGGGGGGCTGCGAGTTTTCCTTAGGTGTGCCCCAGTAGATCGTGCGATGCGGGAAGGGAATCTCAATGCCTTGCTCGTCAAATGCCTTTTTAATCCGTCGCAGAAGCTCGCGCCCCAGGCGCCACTGCTTCCCGGGGAGGGTCCGGAGGCGGGTTCGAATAATCACGGCAGAATCGGAAAAGTCTTCCACCCCCATAATATCCAATGGCTCCATCATGTCCCAGCCAAAAACCGGGTCATTTCGGAGTTCCTCACTCACCTCGCGCAAGATCTGCATCACGGTATCCACGTCCTCGCGATAGGCGACCCCCACATCGATCACACGGCGCGAAAACACCTTGGTCTTATTGGTAATCATATCGAGGGTGCTATTGGGGATGACATGGACGTCTCCTTCTAGGTCACGAATGGTGACCGCCCGTAGCGTGACTTTTTCCACTTCGCCACCGATGCCACGCAGGGTCACGATATCACCCACCGAGAGGCTATCTTCAAACAAGATAAAAAGACCGTTGAGAACGTCTTTGATGAGGGACTGAGAGGCAAAACCCACCGCGAGACCGAAGATCCCCACACCGGTTAGAATTGGGCCGATGGCGACGTTAAGCTGTTGCAAAACAACGAGAATAGCGCCGAAGACGATGCCGAACTTGAGCAGCGTATGGATGAGCGGCACCATCGTTCTGAATTTGCGGCTGGGTTGATTGATAATGCCTTGCGGGGTCGTCCGAGATTGTACGAGATATTCGGTGATCGTTTTACTGATTTGCATCACAAGGATCATGAGGCCAATGGTGATAGCAATGACCACCGTGCGGCGTACGATATCGCCTCCCAGTGGCGACATAACGAACCAGGACACCGAAACCCCCCAAATCTCTAAAATAGCGCTCGCCGCCACCATCGCGAGCAGGATGTTCCCGACTTTGTATACGACGCTAAACACCTGGTCGAATGGGGCTGTGGACGTGCCCTGTCCCCGTTGATTGCGAGACCACAGACCCACGATCAAATCCACCATACGGTGCAGGATACGCACCAGTAAAAGCGTCATCAGCAAGCGCCATAATAAGAGCACTGAAAAGGATTCCAAGCTGCGCAGCCAGACAAAAAGCGCGGCGTAGCGATATCCCAGGAGATCCAGGGTGATGATCCCCATCAAACCCGTTAGAACAAGCAGGTAGATGAACGGCCACAGACGCCACAACAGTCCCTCCTCCTGCTGACTGCGCGTGAGTCTCACTTGCATGAGCGGGTTCTGCCGCCAGCCCACAATCGCAACGAGCCCTAAGATCGTGCTCTGGAACAAAAGCAATAAGAACCGCGCCAAGGCCAAACTTGCCGTGGCGATTTCCCCCTGCCCAGGGGCAGTCAGCAGCACATGTCGAGGGACCATCAACACAAAGGCGGCAAGACAGCCGACCACGACAAGACGATACAGAAAGCGGCATAGCTCCGGACGCCATCCCCAGAACTGCAGTCCCCAGCCCCTGGGTCGCAACATGTCGCGGCCAAGAAGCGCCGCAAAAAGAATCACGGCGCTGACCTCTAGGCTACCTGACAAGAGCCAATCAGTGACGACCGTTTCTCGGGGTGCAAACTGAGTGCGAGCCCAGGCTAACAGCATGAGATAAGCTGGCCAGACCGACGCCCGCACCACAATGAGCAAGGCATCAATGATACCACAGGGTAAACCGCGCTCTACACCCCGGCTCAGTAGAGACGTCACCAACTCCCGCAGGTAGGTGTGCATCTGGTATGCGATCCAGGGAATAAAGACCAACAGGACGACAGCGAAAACCCACAGGTGAATGGCCCCCGTGAGTGCCGTACTCAGGCGTACCCGCTCGGCGTGGATCATCTCCCGGAGTCGGACCACCGTCGAGCGGGCTCCGGCAATGATATTGTGCACCACCCTCAAGTTAAAGCGTTCAGCATTACGCAGCCAAAACATTTTGCTGAGCGCCGTGAAATAGCTATCGTCAAGCAGTCGTCTGTGCTCCCGGTGGAGCAAGAGCAAGTCAGTATAGGCTTGCGCCATGGCCGTCAAGACTTGCTGTTGGCCACGCAGCGCGCCTTTTTGTTCGTCAAGCGCCTCTCTCAACGCAATCGGTAGCATCTGATCTACCGGCAGCACGTTTTCCAAACGGGTGGCAATCTGACGATCATGGCTATACAACTGATCTTCCACCTTGTACAACAACGGTGTGAAGGCGAGCAACTGCTCCTTGATCTCCTTAACCGAGGTATCGCGAAATCGCTGGCGCTCCAGGCCAATCCGTTCGAATGCCAGCAACAACAACTCGCCGCCATTTTCACCACTGGCGTATTTTTCAAACAATGCCGCGATGCGATCGGCATCTTGTCGCGCTTGGAAGGTGAGTTCCTCCTGCGCTGAGACCTCTTTATTTAGCTGGGTGAGCTGCTGTCGGTAGTCAGCGGTGGTTTGACGCAAACGGGCAGTTTCCAGATTCACCGTGAGCTGCAGGACCTCAACCGGTTCCGTGGCCGTTTTGAGTGCCTCTTCGAGTTCTGTTACCTTCTCGCGCAGCGTCGCCTGTTCTTGCTCAAACGTTTTGCCAAGAGCCTGCATAATGGTCGATAAATCGTGCTGCAGATGTGTCAGCTTCGTCTGCGCCACTCGTAAGCGTACATCGTGCAAGGGACCGCGCTGTGCGAGCCAATGGCGCTCGGCTTCCAGGGCTTGCACCTCGGTGAGCAGTAACTGCAGCTGAACTTCGAGGCGCGAGACCTCGGACACCGGCGTACTCGGTTGATCTGATTGCAGGAATGGACGTCGCGCCTCGGCTAAGCGCTCTTGGAGCTTTGGCCGCTCCGCAAGCCGCTGTTCAAGCTCATGGGGAATGGCGGCCAGACGCACTTCCGCAGTGCTATTCTGTCTGAGCAAGTCTTGGATTTCAGCTTGAACGGTGTGTCGCTCGGTATCGTATTGATCGCGTAGCGCTTCTGTCACCTTCGGAAATTCACCGGGTTGACGCGCATCGAGCACTTGTTGGGTGGTCGCCAGTTCCTCAAGGCGTTTGGGCAGAGTATCAAGTTGTTGGCGAAAGGTGGCGAGGCGCTTCCGTGCGTCTTCAAGCGCATTGAGCAGGTTCAACATCTCATCGAGCGGTGCTCGCGCCTTGTCCAAGTCTTCTTTGGGGATATTGGATCGCTCCAGCGTATCCAATTGGGTTTGCAGTATGGCTTTGCGTGTCGCAGCCATCTTGGGCGAGATGATGTCGTCCTGAGTCAATATGGCTGATGAACGTGGGATCGACGCAGTCGGCGTAGGTTGGGCCGGACTCATCTCACCCAGCCAGAAGCTGACCCATATTAGGACGATCACACTGATGCGGCAACGCATGGGTACAACCTCTCTATAGCCCCCGTACAACGTTTTCGACCTACCGAACTCTCGTCAGGATCATACCCTGAATCGGGTTGAACGCCAAATCCTGCCGCTCATTTGCACAAGGCTCGTCGGGGCGCGGACAGGTTGGCGTCTGTGAGTCGGGGTTTGCTCATACTGCGAACCATACGCCTGCACATTGGGTTGCCGTGATGTGCCAAGAGATTAGCGATAGTATCGCTTACTATACCTGAGCTTTTTTGGCATTGGACAATCTCTTTTAAGCTGAGTACAATAAATATACCCCATGTAAAACAGTCCGTATGATATAATGATCAAATCATCACTTTTATCACCCCCTAGGCATCTTTAGGTTCATGCATTTTTGAAGAAGAATCCCTGAGATCAAATCAGGAATCAACAGATGCAAATTGCCTGTCATGCATGTGACTTGCTACAACTACTGCCGCCTCTACCGCCTGGTGGTATCTCCAAATGTCTACGCTGTCACAGCGTACTCTATCGTCAAAAACTTGATAGCCTCAATCGGGCGTTGGCCTTTAGCCTTGCCGGACTTATTCTGTTGGCAGTTGCCCATTTCTTTCCCTTTCTTGCCTTTAGAATGCAGGGACAAGTCACCAAAGCCCTGCTGATCACAGGTGTCCTCAATCTCTACGCTCAGGGCATGCTGGTGGTAGCAACACTAGTGCTGATGACGACCATCGTGGTTCCTGCGGTGCAGCTCATGCTGCTGCTCTACGTGCTAGTGCCACTCAAGTTTGGACATGTGCCCTGGCGGCTGCCACAGATGTTTCGCCTGTTGTTGAACTTGACACCGTGGAGCATGATGGAAATTTTCATGCTAGGCATTTTGGTCTCGATTGTCAAACTGGTTGGCATGGCGACCATCGTGCCGGGCCTTGCCCTGTGGTCATTCGCTCTGCTGGTGGTCGTGCTGGCGGGTACCAACCTAAGGCGGGACACTTTATAGTTTCAATGACTTACCTCAGCCTCGCATGCTTTCCAACGAGGTCGAGGCAATTCACCCGCCTGGGCTAACACTGTTTCAAAGAGATCAGGAAAGTCCCGACTGAAAAAACGAGCCGCTGGTGTCGTGCTATCCGAGGCGCGACAATCGACATTATGCACCACCGTCCATACCGGATAACGCTCTTTGGGCAAACCACGCTGATGGTGATGCAACTGAGAGAGACAACCGTTACGACCTTCAACCGCTGAGGAGGTTCGCTGGAATGCCTTAACCTGCTGCGTTGCCCGCCCTTGCCAATCCTTTAGGACCTCGGGAGCAAGCTGCTGCGTGATGGCGTGCAGGTCAAACTTGGTCCGAAGGGCTTCGAGGGCCACTTGCAGTCGAACTCGACGTCGGGCACACGACGTGGGCCACGTGATACTCCCAATACACCAGCGGCAACAAGAACTCGCAAGCCCACTGGCGCCATGCTGGCGACAGCCCCATCGGCTCCAAATCGGCGTCCACCCCTTGCCACCAGAAGTCGACCAGGGCGGCTAAGACCGGTAACTGCTTGTTCACTTTGTTCATCGCCTCCGGTCGCGTCGGTAAGCCATGCTCTTGAACTAACGTTTCGATCGCCGTGACCTGCGCTTGCAAGCGGCTTTGGACTTGCTTGGAGTTTTGCACTCTCGACTCGTCGATGTCAAAGGGATGCATGGTCAGCGAGAGGCTTAACAGGTGGTGGCGAGACGTGCTCAGCACGCCTTCCCATCGCCCCACCTCCCGCCTTAAGACCTCGACTTCATAGAGGGTCAAGGCAGTGGCGTCGCCCTCTGGGCTGCGACGCTGGGCCTTCTCTAACACCGCCTCGGCTTTCTCAAGCGCTTTCTGGGATTGCTTGAGCCGACGGCCAATCGACAACGAATAGCTCTTGACAAGCTCATGCACGAGGTGGAAGAAATCCGGTATGCTCAGGCACCCGAAGCCCTTTTCGGCTAGTTGAATGAGGGCTTTGGCCCGGTCACTGACGAGATATCGGACGCCGCATTTCAGGGTGTCGAGCCGGTTGTCTACCCACTCCTTCCAGGTCTTATAGGTCCGGTCTTCAGCAACCTCTTCAAGCAGAATGTAGCCACTGTGCAGGTCCATCAAGACCAGCATCATGTACTCTAAGAACGTTTCATCAACTGTTCCAATGATGTCTCGCACCTCGCCAGTGGCACTGGCCTCGCTCTCCCAGGTCTTTGCCGTCTCCAAAATGAGGGGCTCCAACCGCTTCATCACCCTTTGTCAAGCGTGGGGTGAACACCCCACTTGCTCCTCAAGGTGCAGACGCCCGAAATACGCGCTCATCGTCTGAGTCCCGACGCCGCGTTGGAAGCCAAAGGTATAGATCGTGGCCACCACCAGTCGCACTAACCAAGTGCGCCCTTCTTCCGTTTGCCAAAACCAGGACTCCGGATAGAGGTTTCGGCGCTCGATTGCCTGCTTGTGACGATGCACGCTACTCTTAGAAAAGCCGGTCTGATCGGCCACGTCTCGAATACTCTGCTTGCCGTTTTCACCAAGACACTTGCAAATCGCAATGCTTTTGGCCCAAAATCCCATGTCGTTGGTCCGCGCTCTGAAGGGTGACTGAAATCGTCGTGGAATTCAGCTGTTCAGAGTACGCGATCGACGACAATTTGTCCCGCCTTAGGTGGATACCCGGTGTTGCCTTGGTAGAACTGACAGAGAGCTTCGAGAATGACTTTGAGTGGATAGGTGCTGCCCTTCCCTGCTCGGCGGGGTGAGAACGAGACGCCGGGGGCATGGCAGTTCCAACGTTGGAGAATCTCGTACTGTTTGTAGCGCTTCCCTGCTTTGGTGATATGTGTGCTATCGCAGTAGATGCAGCGCTCGAGATCGCTGCCGATGAGTGGACGCGAGCCGGGCGGGTTCATGTCAGGTATGAGTTGTCGCTTCCGGCTCGGTCGTCGTGTTGCGTGTGTGGATGTTGATGTAGTGCGTGGCATAGTAGCGTGCGACCCGTGAGAGCGCTCCCTTTTGTCATACCATGCATACCCGGGATGGGCAACCGAGTTTGTCACACACTCAACGATGGCGGATGCGGGTGGAGATTACTGGAAGTAGTAGGGTGTATCATCTCGGCTTTCCGTATCTCCTCCCGCTTTTGCCGCACCACCACATTACCATGAGAGAATGTGGCATCATGATTGGCTGGTTGTTGCGGCTTTTTTCCTCGTTCGCTTGGGTCGCTCCGGTGTGGGTTCATGTGCTTTTACGTAGGTCGGGGCTTTTTCCCACGGACGGGTGTTTTGTACAACCCGCCGTCGAATGGCAGTGGTCTCTTTGGCAGAGAGGGGTTGAGTCCTCGGGATGCCGAATTGTTGGCGGTACGTGCGGGGATCAAGATCGTGCTGACGCAAGTGGCGTACCGAGAGTTGCTTGAAGGTTTGGCCGCAGATTAAGCATTCAACACTGTGTTTCTTGATGCTTTTTTTCCAGTCTTGTGGCGTTGGTGTTCTTTCGATCTGCCCTTCCCTGCCCGCTCCACCCGCAAAGGTATTGTCTTCGCGTGCCTTGAGTTCGAGCAAACTGGCGTGGATTTTTGAAAGCTGCTGTTGCATGTCTTCCGGGGCAAGGAGATTGTTCTCAATGAGTGCTAGCGTCAGATCCTTTGCCATTTTGGTGAGGGCTTGTGCCATGAGAGGCTCCTTGTTGTGAAATGAAGATAGGCTCGTGTGTCGTCCTTGACGACTTCTTGAAGATTAATAGCTATTTTTAAGCTGAGAGTCAAGGGACATTGAGGTTTAAGGTAGTGAGAATGTCTTTAGGTTCTAGGCGGATGATGTCGGTCGCATCAAAGTCAGTATCAAAGCTTACGATGGTGGATTCGAAGAAAACACCGGTCTTAGCGGCGTAGTAATGGAGGGCGTCATCGAAATCAAGTGGTGTTGCCGGGGGGTGGTTACTGGGATTTTGGTATTGCTTGGTGAGTGTCAATGCCGTGTATTCATCTTGAACCGTGGTTGGCCAAATATCAAGGCCTTGAGCAGATTGGATGCGGCGGAGAAAATGGGCCAGGAGATGTGGGGCACTGTTCCGGGTATACAGGAAGTGTTCAATGCTATGGAGTGCCCAGCTTAAGACAAATGCCTTAAGCTCGCCTCGCTCTATAAGCACGAGGAGTTGCTCGCAGTCTTCGGCTTCACGGGCGGTTTTCCCCTTGAGCTCTGGATCATCGGCAAGAGCACCAGTCAGATCGGCAAAGCTGACCGCTTCGGTGTGGTCTTTCGGCGGGGTTGTTGTTTTTGGCACGGTGATAATCGTGGCCTTGTCGGTTTCGATGATTGAAATATGAGGATTGCTCATGTGGGTATATTGTACCATAGATGGAGGGGACGTTAAGGGAGGATGGCAGCGAAAGTTGGCGGGGTGACGTCACCCACCCCAAGTCCGAATAGGCTTGGAGCGGATGGTATTAGTTAGCCTGCCGATACGATCGGCGGCACCGGCCTGCAAACCTAGCTGGTGTGTTTACTAGCCAGAAAAAGCTAAGAGAAATGGATTTGTCCGGCAGATATGGTCCAACGCGTCTTCTCGATGCTGCTCTGTTGTCACGGCATAGTATGGCAGGTGTTGGGTTCTCGGCCGAATAAACGACATGACCAAGCGGGGCAAGGTGAGAGAGATGCCGACCTCGGTGCTGGACATGCGTTCGTCGTCTTGGACTTTTGGCGCTTCAAGGACCTGTGACATGAGGTGCTCCTTTTCGGGAGGTCAGTGTCGTATAGCGAGAGGAGTTAGCGCAGATTCCAACCCATGTGCGCTTTGTACTTCTGGCTCGTGGTGGCATCGAATGATGCGCGCGGGCGTAGGAGATGCAAAACTATGAGCTTACTCGTGATAGCTGATCTCACCTATGCACTGGCCTTGGCGTTTGAGATAGATCATGCTTCCAACCAAACGGTTGTTAGATTATGTAATAAATATACCACGTGAATTGAACCGTGTCGAGGATTTTGCAGCTTAGTATGTGTGATGGTGGTCACATATAACTGAAAAGCGCTGCATTGTTGCCGGCAGTGGTTTTGGACTTTCTTTCTGTCGTGTTGTTGGTGATACGCGTCACCATTGCCGCGTGACCACAGTCACTGTAGATGATTTTATCATGGGGTATAGTTATATCTATAAGGATCACGGGACACATCCTGCCGTGACTTCATATATACATGACGTATACCGTAGTAAGAATAGACTTTAGTCTGACGATACATATGCCTCCTCCTCCCCATTAGACGGCGGCTCCTTGCCAGGGCCGCCGTAATTTTTTGCCTTGATGTCTTGGCTTGCGGAGAACGCCGCTATATGTGCAAGGATCGGTATAACCATGAATCTTGCCTGTCCCCTCTTCTACAGGTGGATATGTGTAGAAGCTTGATGAGCTAATCGGCTTGGCTTGATAACGACATGAGTTCGCTTGCCGATCTTAGCTGGATTGGTCTCCGGATCATTCTGGTGAGATAGATCACAATATCTGTCATTCTTCACCTCTCTGTCCGATACAAGCTTAACGGCATCATCTAACAACAATACATCATGAGACACCATGAGAGCGAAAGGGAATGTAAGACATTTCCTTTAAACGAGATCGGATCACTCGGAGAGGTTGGTGTGAGACACATGAGCCATGCCAACCCGCACGTTTCGATTATATATACAAGGAGATGACCAAGAAATGTTTCGATACCTGATGCCTTTCTGTATACTGGCCCTCTTGGCGACTGCGCCCCTAAGCAATGCTAAGACGCCCGATGGCATGACCCCAGCTGAAGAAACGGTCTGCGACGGCCTGCCCCAAGGGTTATGGGGATTGTGTGTCTCTTACTGTGAGGCAAGAGACTGCCATCTCGAAAATCCCCATGCGTCGCCGCAGTCCTGTCAGCAGGGTATTGATAACTACGCCAAGAAGGCTAAGAAGCTCGGCTTTTCTCCCCTGCTCCCCTGCTTTGATAGGGATGCAGACGGCGTTGATGATCTAGTCGATAACTGTCGTGATCTCTATAACCCGGAGCAGTTGGACGAGGATGGAGACGGCATTGGGAATGCGTGCGAGGAGACGGAAGAGCCACCGGCTGAGGAAGCACCGGGTGAAGAGCCGTCAGAGGACAATCTGCCGACGAGTGGACCGCCGGAAGCCTAAGGACATTGTCTAACTTGTTACCCAATTTTCGCACGAAAATTGGGTGTTATGTGTGACGGCTTGTAAACAGTAATCGTTATGGCAGCGCTGCCCTACAATGCTTCCGGGTTTGTTTTTCGTGTAGGCTCGAACCCTCTCGGTGCTGCCACACCCTACCCTGTCTGCCTCTTTTTTGTGCACTGCGGGTAATCGCTTCATCCACAGATACTCACAACCTTGGACCTGATCACCACTGTACAGGACAAAAAATCAAAATAGTGGATATAATTGATAAATATGATGTTTCGGTCCCATCAGCACATTCCAGAGCAGCATCAAGACCTCGTGCAGCTCCTCTTGCTTGTCTTGTGGATTTAAGAGGTTGTTT
>Ga0214472_10002426_pt1 | contig 20108 bp, 18 predicted proteins | sample RVTome_6_FD_207662 | JGI IMG/M metagenome (GOLD analysis project Ga0214472, IMG submission 207662) | Soil microbial communities from uranium-contaminated site in the Upper Colorado River Basin, Wyoming, United States - RVT140D175 | ecosystem: Environmental > Terrestrial > Soil > Contaminated >...
AGCACCGGAGCGAGCTGCAGCTCGGCGCCTCCTTTGGCGCGGATCTCCACCGGTTCCTCCCGAGGACCTACGTGCACGCGCGGTACGCGTACGCGGTCGCGGAGCGAAAACACGGTTTCCCATCCGTGCGCAGCACGATCGACCTCGACGCAGGCCACGACGTCACCAGCCGGCTGGCCCTGAGAGGATTGCTCGCTTGGCAGATCCGGCACCGGGGCCCGACCCTCGACGAGCTGGCGGCGCACGACTGGGAGGGGCACGATCGGTTCATCGTGCCGAGCCACTTCAACGTCGGCGGCGGCGCTTCGGTGCGGGTGACGCGCGCGACGGAACTGTCGGCACTCTGGATCGCGACCGTCTCCGGGGAAGGTGGCGCCCATGTCGGGCGGATGCTCGCCATAAGCGCCACCTGGAGTTTTGGCGGGGGCCTCGGTGGGTTGGGCGGAGGCGCCAGCCACCAGTCATCGGCTCAGAAGGGGCAGTTCCCCGGGTTCGGGCGGTCGACGCGGGGCGGATTGAGACCGACCGGCATGATGTAGGTGACGACGAGCTCGGCGATCGCACTGGTCTCGTTGCGGACCATGTGGACGTGGCTCGGATCCTCGACCTCGATCTTGCCCGACTCCTGGGGAAGCGTGGTGGGCGAGCACGTCGGATCGTTGCCGTCGTACTCGGTCAGGGTTCCGCTCTTGACCGCGATGATCACGGGACCACCATGGCTGTGCCAGCCGCTGTGCCCGCCGGGCTGGAAGGTCACGACCTGGGTGGCGATGTCCACGTCCTGGCCCGCCCAGAGCTTGACCTTGAACTGGGGGTTGTCGACGAACTCGTCGCTCTTGAAGTTGACGTCAAAGGCCGCGTACGTGGCGCGGGAAAGCGGCACGAACGAGATCCCCGACCCGGGGGTCGCCGAAACGACGGCGCCCGAAATGACGGCTACCAGTGCCGCCCCGAACAGCATCCTCTTTTTCGACATGCGCAACCTCCGTTTCACTTGTGAACTCCAAAGTCCGATGAACGTTTCGGCTTGGAGTATGCGGAGGCGTCCTCCCGAAGTCGTGGGACGCGCATGGAGGCTCGATGTGGTTTTCGTGGAATCCGCGGTGGCGGCTATGGAGCGGTATCGGTCGCACCGACGAGGGGCGGTATTCGGAAGGTGACCACGACCGGCCCCAGCCGAATCTCATCGCCGTCAGCCAACCGCAGGGGCGACGTCACCTGCCGTTCGGCGACGAACGTTCCATTCTTGCTTCCAAGATCTTCGATCGTCGCTTCCTCCCCCGCCAGGACGATCCGCGCGTGACGGCGCGAGACGCCTGCGGCGTCGATCCAGACCGAGGCGTCCGGCGCGCGGCCGAGGATGCTCTCGCCATCTGCCAGTGGAACCTGGCGCGCCTCCCAGATGACCCAGCACCTGGCGGCGGGACGCGCCGGCTCGTTATCGGCGAGCGCCTGTCGAACGTCGCTGATGAACCAGTACCCGAACCGGTGGACGGTTCGGACGAACCGCGGGTCACTGGCGGAATCTCCCAGGGCACGTCGGATCTCCTTCACGAGACTGGCCAGGTTGGTGTCGAGGACGAAGGTCGAAGGCCACAAGTGCGTCTGCAGCTCGTCCCTTGTCACGACACGAGTGTGGTTCTCGACGAGCAGGAGCAGGAGATCGAATGCCTTGCCGGAGAGGTGTATCTCCTGGCTGCCGCGAAGGAGCCGGCGGGTGTCCGTGTCCAGAACGAAACCATCCAGGCGGTACGTCACACGCCCTCCGGGTCGCAGGACGGAACGCAAATCCGTTTCTGCTGGCGGTATTCTATCGGACCCGGATGACCTGGGAGGCAGGTCGTTGGCCTTCTGGTGCCAGAACGGGTCGGCGAGGGACGTGCCCTGGACGTTGTCGATCATGTCCGCGATGTGGCCGCGGAGGGCGCCCGCGTTCAGCTCGGGGTGTCCTACGATGTTCCAGCGAACGCCCCTGGTGAGGCTCACCTCGTAGTAGTCGGCCAGGCGGCCGGCGTGAGCGCATTGGTGCCGGACGAAGTCCGCGTAGTTGCCCTTGGCGTCGATGATGAGGCCGCCCATCTTCTGGAGCGGAGCCGGCGCTCGGGATCGAACCGAGGACCTGCTGATTTACGAATACCAGGTCGGCAAGGCCCTCGTGAATTCTCAGGTCTGGGTTCGCCGGCCGTCCCGCTCTCAACCGTGAGGAGCCCCAGAGATGAGCATCGTTGACGGGGCGCGACTTGCGGGGCACTCTGCTGGTCAAGGCGGTGGTCTGAGGCTTGCAACCCGGGCGGCGTGAGCCGGTATTGGCTCACGCGCCATAGGTGGACCGCCCTTGTCAGAGCTGGACGATATCCTAACGACCGAGGAAGCGGCGAAGCTGCTCAAGGTGTCGGAGAGGACGCTGGAACGCTGGCGCGTCCGCCGGCGGATCCCCTACGTGGAGTACCCGAGGCAGGGAACCTGGGCGCCCGTCCGCTTTCGACGGGCGGATCTCCTCGAGTGGCTGAGGCAACACGTCGTAAAGCCGATCCGTAGCGGAGACCAACAGGCATGAAGGCGCGCCGACTACCGCGCGGCATCTATCGTCGTGGCGACGTGCTCTGGATCCGCTTCAAGAGCGCGGACGGCAAGCTGACCCGCGAGACCACCGGCCAGCGTGACGTCAAGGTGGCGGAGACGATCCTCGCGAAGCGCAGGGCCGAGGCGGCGAGGCTCAGCCACTTTCCCACCCGCAAGTTCGAGCAGATCACCTTCGACGATCTGCGCGAAGCGTGGGAGCCGGCCCACTTGAAGAAGACGCCGAGCTTCCGCTACCTCCTGCCGCGAGTCCTGGCAGCGTTCGGGGGAGCGAAGGCCCGCGACATGACGTCGGAGAGGGTCCAGGAGTTCCTGGATCGCCTGAGGAGCCACGGCCTGTCGGCCTCGTCGGTGAACCACTACCGGACCATCATCAACTCGATCTTCAACGAGGCGATCCGGCACGGGCGATACGACGCGAACCCGATCCGGGCGATCCACCAGTTCCGGGAGCCGCCGGGGCGGGACCGCTTCCTGAGCATCGAGGAGTTCCCTCTCCTGATGGCGAAGTGCAAGGACCCGGAGCTGAGGACCGTGATCCTGGTGCTCTGCATGACGACGCTGCGGCTCCGCGAGCTCTTGAACCGCCGATGGAGCGAAGTCCATCTCCACGGGCCGGCGCCGTACCTCTCCGTACCCCACACGAAGACCGGCGTGCCCAAGAAGACTCCCCTACCCCGGGTGGCCGTCGAAGCGCTCCAGGCGCTCCCCAGCTACGGAGCGAACGAATACGTGTTCCCGTCCAGACCGACCGCGAGATGGCCGAACCCGAAGAAGCCCTACCGGTGGGACATCGGCAAGGAGTTTCGGCAGTTCGTGCGTTCGCTAGGGATCACGGCCGTCCGTATTCACGACCTGCGGCATACCGGGCCGTCCGTTCTCTTGATGCAGGGCATTCCCGGCGACGTGGTGAGGAAGATAACGGGCCACCGGTCGCGCGAGCTGGAGCGCTACCAGCATCTCTCCCCCGTGTTCAGGGCCCAGACCGTGGACTTGATCGCCCAGGTCCTCCTCAGTGACACACCTACTGACACAGTGGCTCTCGGCGAGCGGGAGAAAAAAAGGACGCGCCCGCAAGTGGCCGTCCCTAAAGGAACATTTGGCGGGGTGGACGGGACTCGAACCCGCGACCTCCGACGTGACAGGCCGGCGTTCTAACCAGCTGAACTACCACCCCGCATGGTGGTGTGGACGCGCCGGGGGCGAAGGACTGGTGGGCGGTACAGGATTCGAACCTGTGACACCCGGTGTGTAAGACCAGTGCTCTACCGCTGAGCTAACCGCCCGGCGAGACAAAATACGAGTCTATTGGGGGGGCGCGACGGTGTCAAACCTCACCACCCGCGCACGCGGCGTCCGCGCTGCGCGGGCTCCCACCAGGCGTCCCGCGGGGGCGGCCCACGCCGCGGCTTGCGGAACAGGCGGACCAGGACGAAGCCCGCCGCGAACCCGCCGATGTGCGCCCACCAGGCGATGCCGCCCCCTTCGCCGCCCGGGGCCACGAGGTCGAAGGCCCCGAGCAGGAACTGCTGAACGAACCAGAGCCCCAGGAAGAGTGCGGCGGGCAGTCGGACGAGCTGGGTGAAGAGGCCCAGCGGGAGCAGCGTCACCACCCGCGCCCGCGGGTACAGCGTGATGTAGGCGCCGAGGACCCCCGCGATGGCCCCCGAGGCGCCGATAGAAGGGATGCTGGAGACGGGCTGCGACCAGATGTGCGCGTAGGAGGCTGTCCAGCCGCACAGCAGGTAGAACACCAGGTATTTGAAGTGGCCGAGCCGGTCCTCGACGTTGTCGCCGAAGATCCAGAGGTAGAGCATGTTCCCCAGGATGTGGGCCCATCCGCCGTGGAGGAACATGCTCACGAGGACGCGGCGGCCCAGGTCGGGATCGAACGAGGTGACGACCGCGTCCAGGGGGCCGAGCGCACGGTCGGTCCCCGTGTAGAGGACCGGCACCACCGCGGCGCGGTCCATGAAGCGCACGATCCCTTCGCCCATCCCCAGCTCCATGGCGAAGGCCACCGCGTTCAGCGCGATGAGCGCGATGTTGACGAAGGGGAAGGTGCGCGCCGCGACGTCGTCCTTGAGGGGGATCACGCGGCCAGCATCTCCGCCAGCGCCGCCTCCCAGCCGCGCAGCGGGGAGAGGCCCAGCGAGAGGTAGCGGCGATTGGACAGGACCGAGTAGGCGGGGCGCGCGGCGGGCGCGGCGAGCTCCCTGGCCTTGACGGCCTGCACGGGGACGTCCACGCCCGCCCGCCGCAGGGCGGCCACCGCGAACGCGTGCCATGAGCAGGAGCCGGAGCCCGACACGTGGAAGAGCCCGCGCGCCCCCGCCTCGACCAGGGCCACGATGGCCGCCGCGAGGTCCGGGGCGTAGGTGGGCGCAAGCACCTGGTCGTCGACCACGCGCAGCGGCTCGCCGGCGCGGGCCCGGGCCAGGATGCGTTCCACGAAAGAGCCGCCCTTCCCGCGGCTGCCGCCCGCAGCGAACACCGCGCTCGTGCGCACGAGCAGGAAGGGCGCCCCCGACGCCGCCACCATGAGCTCGCCCGCGAGCTTGGAGACCCCGTAGGCGGAGAGCGGGTGAGGCGCGTCGTCCTCCTCGTAAGGCGTGCGCTTGGCCCCGTCGAAGACGTAGTCGGTGGAGACGTGGACGAGGAGGGCCCCCGCCTCGCGGGCCGCCTGCGCGAGGTGCCGCGGCCCCGCGGCGTTGACGGCCAGCGCCTCCGCGGTCTCGGCCTCCGCGGCGTCGACCTTGTTGTAGGCGGTGGCGTTGATCACCACGTCGGGACGCGCGGCCCACACCGCGCGCAGGACGGCGTGGGCGTCGCGCACGTCCAGCGCCTCGCGCCCGCCGGCCCAGGCCACGCTGTCCCCCAGGACCCGCACGAGGGCCGAGCCCAGCTGGCCCGCCGACCCGGCGACGAAGACCCTCACCCGTCGATCTTCCGCGCCAGGCGGAAGTCCCTCTCCGTGAGCCCGCCCGAGTCGTGGCTGGTGAGGGTGAGGGTCACGCGGTCGTACTCGATCAGGAAGTCGGGGTGATGGTCCATCTCCTCGGCCAGGGCGGCGACGCGGTTGACGAAAGCCATGGCCGCCTTGAAGCCGTCGAGCTCGTAGCGCTTGCGGATCGCCGCGCCGACGAGCTCCCACCCGTCCAGGGCGGCGGCCCGCTCCCGGGCCTGGTCGTCTGTCAGCCTGGGCACCGCGCGGGCCGTCAGGCGGGGGTCGCGGGCGTGGGCGTCGAGGAGCCCGCGGGCCGCCGCCGCCGCCGCCGCCGCCGCCGGCGCCGCTCGCCGTCCCAGTTGCGCGCGGGCGCCGCGGCGGGGTCCACGGGCGTCCCCGCCTCGCCGGGGGGAGGGATGTCGCCCATGTCGAGGCTGCGCCAGTGGGCGGCCAGCTCCTGGCCCTGGATCCCGCCGTGGATCTCCATCCAGCGCAGCGCGTCCTCCAGGTAGCCGCGCCCCACGAGCATCTGCTTGACCCGCGGCGAGCGGTGGACCTCGCGCAGCCGGTTCTGCGCCGCGAGGATGAGCCGCAGCCGGTCGAGGTCGCGCCGCGAGAACGGGAGGCTCAGGGAGACCACGGGCGCGGGGCCGGCCGCTTCGGCGTCGGTCTCGCCCAGCGCCGCGATCTCCGCGGCGACGTCCTCGGGCTCGGCCGCCGCCTCGGGCTCCTCGTCCTCGCTGGCCCGCGGCGCGCCCCGGCGCGGGGGGAGGGCGCGGCGCAGCGGCACCCCCAGCGGCACGAGCAGCGTCCCCATGAGGAGGGGGTTCGTCAGGTCCTCGGGAGTGGCCAGGCCGGCGTTGCGGTAGTCGTCGAGGCGCGACAGGCTCCCCAGCAGCCGCTCCCCTTCCTCGCCGATGGCCTTCTCCGCCTCGGGAAGGAGGTAGGCCAGCAGGCCCAGCTCGTGCAGCGTCTGGAAGGTCTGGCGCGAGGCGCCGTGCCGCAGGACCTTGTAGATCTCGTCGAGGATGCGCGCGGGGCTGCTCTTGACGATCTCGCCGCGCAGGAAGCGGATGGCCTCGGCGGTGTCGCGGTCGATGGTGAAGCCGAGGCGCGCGGCCAGGGCCACCGCCCGCAGCATGCGAACGGGGTCCTCGCGGAAGCGCACCGCGGGGTCGCCGATGGTACGGATGACGCGGTTCTCCAGGTCCTCGAGGCCCTCCACGTAGTCGATGACGGAGAAGGTCGCGATGTCGTAGAAGAGCGCGTTGACCGTGAAGTCGCGGCGGAAGGCGTCCTCCTCCGGGGTCCCGAAGGTGTTGTCCCGGCGGATCAGGGTGTCGCCCTGCTCGGGCTCGGCCTGGCGCCGGAAGGTCGAGACCTCCACGACCTTCCGGCCGAAGCGGATGTGGCAGAGCCGGAAGCGGCGCCCGATCACGAAGCAGTTGCGGAAGAGGCGCTTCACCTGCTGGGGGTGGGCGCTGGTGCCGATGTCGAAGTCCTTCGGCTTGCGCCCCAGGAGGAGGTCGCGGACGCCGCCGCCCACCAGGTAGGCCACGTAACCGTTGCTCTTGAGGCGGTACAGCACCTTGAGGGCGTCGGCGTCGATCGCCTTGCGCGAGAGCGTGTGCTGCGGCCGCTGGAGGATGCGAGGAGGCATGGTCAAGGGCGGGGCCGTGGCACCGCAGGAGGATTATACCTAGCGGGCCCGCCGGATGCGGACGCGGCCCTCGTCCGCCGTGGCGGTGAAGCGCGCGCCCTCGGGAAAGAGGCCAGGGACGCGGAAGGGCGGCAGCGGCCGCGAAGGATCGCGGACGAAGGCCTCGCCGTCGGGGCGCAAGGCGCCCACGAAGAGCAGCTCCCGCCACTTCAGCTCGGGGATCGAGAAGCCGTCCGCCAGCTCCCGCACGTCCTCGAAGGGACGCTGCTCGTCGGCCACGCCCACCTCAGCCCCGGGCCATCTTGCGGGCCATGTGCTCGAGCAGGCGCACCTCGCGGGGCGTGAGGTCCATGCGCTGGACCAGCGCCCGCCACTCGCGGAAGTAGGACTCGGCGTTGTCGGGGGGCAGGGCCTGCAGGGCGCCGAGGCCCGCCCGCAGCAGCTCGAGCAGCGCCTCCTTCTCGGCGTGGGTGGCCCGGCGCGGGCCGGGGGGGACGCGGCCCCTGGCGCGGAGCACCTCGTAGCCCGCGATCATCACCGCGTGGGACAAATTCAGCGACGGCTGGCCCGGGTGCGAGGGGATGAAGGCGCGGCGCCCGAGGACCGCCAGCTCCTCCCGGGCGAGGCCCGAGGTCTCGGGGCCGAAGACCAGGGCCGCCGCGTCCTCCGGCGCGAGCGCCGCCACCTCGGCGGCCGCGTCCCGGACGTCCAGGGCCGGCACCCCCTTCTCGCGGCGGCCGGTGAAGCCGAGGACATAGCCCGAGGGGGAAACCGCGGAGGCGAGGTCGGGGAAGACTCTCGCCTGCTCCAGGACGTCCTGCGCGCCCCACGCGGTGCGCCAGCACTCCAGGGTGCGCCAGTCGCCCGGGTCCACGAGGTCGAGCCCCTCGAGGCCGGTGTTCCGGACGATGCGCGCGGCGGCGCCGACGTTGACGGGGGCCTCCGGCCGGACGAGCACGACCCGGACCCGGGGCAACTTACGAGGTCCCCTCCTTGACCGGGGGGATGAAGCGGATGTACGCGTTCAGCCAGCGGATCTCCTCGTCCTTCTCGGTGAGGTCGACCTGGAGGAGGTCCCGCTGCGACACCATGCCCACCAGGTGGTCGCCCTCCACCACGGGAAGGTGCCGGCAGCCCGCCTGCTTCATCTTGCGCAGCCCGTCCTCGTGGGAGTCCTTGGTGCGGGCCACCACCAGGTCCCGGGTCATCACGTCGCCCACCCGGGTCTTGTCGAGGTCCAGGCCCCGCGCCACCACCCGCCCCATGATGTCCCGCTCCGAGAGGATGCCGGCGAGCCGGTCGCCCGCCAGCACGGCCACCGCCCCCACCCGCCGCTCCGTCATGTACCGCGCCGCGTCCCGGACGCTCTGGTCGTCGGCGATGTGGAAGACCTCGCGGCCCCCGACGATGTGGCCGATCGTCTTCATTCGCCGCTGCCTCCCCTCTCGGGCCACTGGCGGCTGAACTTGCGGTCGGCGGGATGGCGGCGCAGGTGCTCGAGCACGTGGCGGCGGAGCCGCTCGCGGTCCGGGTCGGAGACGTGCTGGAACTCCAGGCCCACGCCCGGGGGGAGCGCCTTGGACTGCAGGCGCGCGCCCTCGGCATGGAACCAGGCCACGCGGCACCGCGCGACGATCGGGATCTCGTTGCCGGGCAGCGCGAAGCGGAGCTCCACCTCCTCGCCTGCCGGCAGCGGAAGCCCGCGCTCCACGAAGACGCCCAGGAGCCCGATGTCGGCCGTGAAGACGTCCTCGGAGACGCCACGGTGCGTCAGCCTGGCCCGCTGGACCAGGGGGATCCGCATCTTGCGCAGGATCGGCTCGGGAGGGACGCCTTCCCCGGAGCCCGGAACTTTGTGCATTCGGGGGGCCTTTGCGAAAGCTAACACCCGGGCGCCGGCACTGTCAACGCTCGGCGACCGCTCGGCGACCGCTCGTTGACCTCGGTCCCGCGCTGTGGTTGAATTCGCCGCGATCCCACGTCGCGTCCTTGATTGCCGACACCCCCGGCGGTGCGCCGTGACCGACTCCTCCTCCAAAGATCCGAAGAACCCGCCCGCGCCCGAGGAGGAGCCGGCTCCGATCCTGCTGGACATGGACGAGGAGCCCTTCGTCGTGGATGTCGGCGAGGCGGCGCCCACGGCGCCGGAGCCCGAGGGAATCCTCCCGACCTCCGGCGAAGAGGCGCGGGCGGCGGCGAAGGATCCTCCTGCGACGCCGGCCGTCATCTTCGACGACCCTTCCCTCGCGGCGCCCGCAACGCCCACGCCGCCGCGGGCGGCGCCGGCCGCGGAGAAGAAGGCGCGCCCCGACTACACGAGCGACCTCCCTTCGATGGTCCCCGCGGGTGTGCGCGAGCGGTTCGCGCCGCCGCCGGGGGCGCCGGCGGTGGTGCCCCGGCCGAGGCCCGCCCCGCGCGCCCGGCCCGCGATCCCGCGCATGGCCGTCGTCGCCCTGGTGACCGCCGCGGTGGCGGGCGGCGGGCTCTGGACGTACCTCAGGGCCCGGCCAGCGGCCCCGGTCATCACGTCCGTGATCCCGCCGAAGGCGGAGCCCGGCCAGACGGTCACCGTGACGGGCACCGGCTTCGATCCCGACGCCGCGGGCGACACCGTCCGCTTCGGCGACCAACCCGGCGTGGTGACCTCCGCCTCGGAGACGCAGCTCGCGGTGACGGTACCGGCCTCGCTCGCGCCGTCGGACGCCGCCGTGCGGGTCCAGACGGGCGGCGGGCGGTCGAACGCCATCTTCCTCAAGGTCTACCGCGGTCCGCGCGTGACGTCCGTGGACCCGCCGGTGGCGCTGCCGGGGAGCGAGGTGGTGCTGCGCGGCGAGAACCTGGCCGGCTCCCCGCTCTCGGTGCAGGTCGGCGGCCTTCCCGCCGCGATCAAGGATTCCTCGCCCACCGCGCTGCGCATCGTGATCCCCGATCTGCCGCTGATCGAGGGACGGTCGATGGCGGTGGCCGTGCAGGCCGCGGGAGAGTCGGGCCGGCCCGCGGAGGTCATCCTGGGCCGGCTGCCGCTGGTCACGCAGGTCGTGCCCCCGAGCGGCCCCCCCGGTACGCGGGTCGCGGTGCGCGGGCACGGCTTCGATCCGGACGTGCGCGCGAACCGGGTGACGATCGGCGGCGAGCCTGCCCTCCTCGTGTCCGCCACGCCCACCGAGATCGCCGCCATCGCGCCCGCGCCGCCGAGCTCCGGAAGCCAGGTGCAGGCCGGGGTCGTGGTGCAGGCGCGGGGCGGGACGTCGTCCGGCGGCGCCTCGTTCGTGGTGACGAGCCCGTCGGAGTCGTACTTCAGGCCCTTCTACTTCCCCGCCGCCGCCGCCGACCGGTCCTCCGAGGACGTCGCGCTCGTCTCCACGGAGCTGGGCCCCGCGCTGCTGCTCGCGGGCAGGGCCGACGCGCCTTCCACCGCGGAGCGCGCGCTCCGCGCCGCCGCCGCCCTCAACGCCGTGGTCCAGGCGTCGGCCGAGCGGCCGGCCGCCCTCGAGGCGCGGGACAGGCCCGTGGCGGGCGTGGCCGTCGCGGGCAGCCCCGGCCTGCTGGTTGCAGCGACGGCCGAGGACGCCGCCGCCTACTCGAGGGAGCCCTCGGCCCGGGGCCAGCGCGCCACGCCGCGGTCCCTGGCGGAGTTCTGGGCGGCCCTGCTCCAGGACCACCTCACGCTGTTCGTGCAGCGCCAGCGCCCGCTGCGGGTGGTCGAGCTCTCGCCGCGAGGCAAGGTGCTCCTCGACCTCTTCTCGGAGGCCGAGAGGCGGGGCGGGGCGGGCGGCGGGGTGCCCACGCGGCTCGTCCGTCCGCTCGCCCCCGGCCTGGCGCGGTCCTTCCGGGACCTGGCCCTGATCCTGCCGAGCGGCGCCGCCACCGCCGCCGCCGCGGTGGCCGGCCGCTGGGAAGGCAGCATGCAGGAGGGGGCCGCCGCCCCGCGCCGGATCACGGTCAGCCTCCGCCTCGAGGGCGCCCGCCTCGCGGGATCCTTGACCACGCGGTCGCGGGCGGTGGCCATGGCCGTCCCCCTGAAGGACGTCCGTTACGAGAAGGGCCGCCTCGGGTTCGTCCTCGCCAGCGGGGGCGCCACCCACCAGTTCGACGGCGCCGTCTCGGGTGCCGTCATCGAGGGGACGATCCGCCAGGGGACGGCCGAGGTCGGGCGCTTCTCGCTGCGCTACGCGGAGTGAGTCAGCGGGCGGGCTCCGCGGCCTCGGGCAGCGGCACCGGCTCGGGCACGGGGGCCGGCGTCGGGGCGGCACGCCGCGTGGTGGAGAGGACCACCGCCATCAGGATCAGCGCCGCCCCGCCCACGATCCCCGCCGAGAGAGGCTCGCCGAGGAACACGCTGCCCAGCGCCACCGCCACCACGGGGTTGACGTAGGCGTAGGTCCCCACGGTGCTGGCCGGCAGCTCGTTGAGGCAGTAGGCGAACGCGGTGAAGCCCACGAGCGAGCCGAAGACGGTGAGGTACAGGATCCCCAGCCAGGCGCCGGACGAGGCCGCGCGGAAGAGGGACAGGTCCTCCCCCATGAGCCGCGACTCCCCGAGCAGGACCACGGAGCCGGCGAGCATCTCCACCGCCGATGCCGTGAACAAGGGCAGCCGGCGCCGGACCGACTGCGAGTACAGGGCGCCCGCGGTCCAGGCCAGGGTCGCGCCCTCGAGGGCCAGGATCGCCGGCCAGTGGCCCGCGGCCACGCCGCTCCCCCCGGGCCGCGCCACCAGGGCCACGCCCGCGAGGCCCACCGCCGTCCCCAGCCAGACCCGCGTCGTCCAGGGCCTGCCGCCGGGGCGCAGCCCGTCGAAGAAGGTGAGCCACAGCGGGACCGTGGCCACGATCAGCGAGGCCACGCCGCTGGAGATGCGCGTCTCCGCCCACATGACGAGGCCGTTGCCGCCCGCCAGGAGGAGGACGCCGATCACGGCGTAGTCCACCCACTGCCGCGCCGTGGGCCGGGTCTGGCCGCGGTCCACGCGCGCGGCGATGGCGGCCATGACGAGGCCCGCGGCCAGGAAGCGCAGGGAGGCCGCGGCCATCGGCGGGACCTCCCGGACCACGATGCGGATCGCCATGTAGGTGGAGCCCCACACCACGTAGATGACGAGCAGCGCGATCCAGGGCAGGAGGCTGCGATGCCGGGGGGACATGTTTCCTAGGCCTCCGGGACGAGCGGGACCTCGACGGCGCCGAAAGCGCCCTTCTCCAGGACGGTCTCCAGCACGAACGCGGTCCGCGAGGACTGGAGGGCCCGCGTGGCCTGCAGGTCCGCCAGCAGCGCGTTCACGTCCTCGATCCGGCGGCACACCACGTGGGCCACGAAGCAGTCCTCGCCGCTCACCCGGAACACCGACCGCACGAGCGCGTTGGCGCGCAGGCGCCGCAGGACGTCCTTCTCGCGGCCGGGCCCCCGCGACCCGTCCAGGGTGAGGCTGATGTGGGCCCGGATGGACAGGCCCAGGGCCGCGGGGTCGACGTCGGCCCGATAGCCGCGGATCACCCCGCGCCGCTCCAGGTCGCGGATCCGCTCGGTCACGGCCTGCCGCGACAAGCCGAGCTGCTTGGCCAGCGCCGCGGCGGACTGGCGGCCGTCGGCGGAGAGGGCCAGCAGGAGGCGCCACCCCTTGGCGTCGAGCAGGTCGGTGCCGGTGGTTGAGGTATTCCGCCTTGCCATAGGTCCACAATCTAGGCTTCTAGCAGTCGTTTGTCAAGACTATAGCGCTGCTATATTGACAATGGTCTGGCCCGCGCCCGAGGGCCGCGGCTCCGCATGGCGGCACGCCGTTCACACGGATTCACACTCGTTTCTCTTGACGCCCGCTTTTCCGCGGACGGAGACTGCGACCGCGGGGGTGCGGGGCCTGCACGGTGCTCCTGGACGGCGAGCCCGTGGCCTCCTGCCTGATGCTGGCCGCCGACGCCGTGGGCCACGAGGTGACGACCGTGGAGGGCCTGGGCACGCCGGAGCGCATGAGCCCGGTGCAGGCGGCCTTCGTGGAGGCCGACGCCCTCCAGCGCGGAGCGAGGCCGAGGAGGAGTCGAAGACCCTCCCGCGCCGGGGCAACGTCCTGGGCCCCAACGTGCCACCGTGCTCGGCCCGACGACGTCTATTGCAGCCCCCGGACGTGCCGGCCGGTCCGGGCCTGCTTCGAGGCGGAGTGACGGGAGCGGCCGCGCCCGAAGCTACGGAGCGAGCCGTAGGAATCGCCTATCGATCGTCTGGCGGTGCAGACGTGAGGATGTCGATCTTGCTGGCGTATCTGCGCTTGAGGGCGTCGGTCGCGGCCACCGCCTCCGCCCGGGACAGCCAGCGCCGGGCGGCCTGCGCGTTCCCCTTCTTCATGTGGCTCAAGCCTAGCAGGAAATAGAACTGATCCTCGTTCTTCGTGCGGATGGCGTAGCTGAGATGGCCGATGGCCGCGTCATAGTCCCCGGCCTGGAACGCGTCCCGCGCCAGCTGATAACGATAGTAGGGGTTGCGCTGCCGGTGGTCGGCCACCCTGCTCCGGTAGAAGGCCGCCCGTGCCTGGTCGCCCCGTCGCTCGTAGAGGCTGGCCAGGTTGCTCATGGTTACAAGATCGCCCTCGTCCGCCTTCAAGGCCCGCAGGTAGGCGGCCTCGGCATAGGCCGGCTGGCCCTTTCGCCAATAGAGGATGCCGAGGTTGGTCCAGGCTGGTGAGAACAAGTGGTCACTAGAGGTGGCCCTGCGGAAGTACAGAAGGGCGGATGCGGTATCACCCGCCTGCATCCGCTCGACGGCCATGTTGTTGTAGTAGTGCGCCAGCGCCCGCGCGTCCGAGATCCGCCGCCTGACGTAGCTGGTCCTGAAATCATCCATGTTGAAATCCACCACGTGCTCGCCCTCCATCCCCAGGTCCACGAGCACGTTCACATGGCGGTTGAGGATGAAGACGCCGTCTCTGAATGACCAATCCGGCGGAGTGTCCACTTCCTGGTAATACACGTCCAGGGCCACCTGGCGGGCCATGGCAACGAACATGTTGGAGAACGACAGGCAGTTGCCCCGCCTGGCCTGGAACGTCTGAGGGGCGGTGCGCGTCGTCTCGTCGTACTCCAACCCGAAGGCACCTTCGCTGATGATCGCGTGGGCCAGCTGTCGCAGTCTGGCGACCCTGCCGGCCGTGCTGGCCACGTGCGCGTCCAGGAAGTCCCGCATCCCGGCGCTCACGGCGAGGACCTCCTTCTCGTCGACGAGCGCAGGCAAGTCCCCCTCCATGCCGAGCGGGTGTCCTGCGAGCAGCTCGTCGAGCGTGATCGCGACGCGGTCGCGCCTCCAAGGCGCGCTCGTACAGGCGAGCGCGAGCGTCACGAGACAGGCGAGAACGGCACGAACCGACATGGTCAGACCCCCGACCAAGCCCTGCTCACCGCCCAGTATCCTTCATGGCGCCTGGTTTTTCGATCCAACGGGACGTGCCGGAGGCAGCGGCGAGCACGGCAGAGGCCACCCACCAGCCGGCTCCCGGGCTGCTCGGGGAAACGCCGAGTTGTCGGGCAGGAAGAAGAGAAGGCGGCCCCGGAAGGGCCGCCTTCTCAGACGCACTGCTAGCTCAGAACTGGAACTGGAAGTTCGTGTAGATGGTGCGGCCGAGCGAGTCGTAGAAGTTGTAGAAGCCCGCCCCGAAGTCGACGTCCGTCAGCCCCGCCCCGAGCGGCGGCTCCTTGTCGAGGACGTTGTTGACGCCCGCCGTCAAGCGGACCCCTTTCCGGAACTCGTAGGTGGCCGCGAAGTCCCAGAAGTTGAAAGCCGGGATCTCGTGGGACCCGTTCAACGTCCAGATCTCGCGGCGGCTCGGGACCGCCAGGTCCTCCTGGTCGCTGAGCTCCTCTTGCGTCACCTTGCTGGTGAACCGCCATCCGAGAGCGAACGTCGTCTTGAAGTTGCTCTGCCACGCCGCCCGCATGCGAGACCGCCACCGGGGACTCGGCGTGCTCGTCTGGACGCCGCAGCTGTTGCCGAACAGTCCGACGCAGTCAAACGCGATCAGCGGATCCTCGAAGGTTCTCTCCAACATGTAGCTGCCGAGAAGCCCGAAGTTGATGAACCCGGATTTCCCCAGGTTCAAGGGGTAGCTGCCGCTCACGTCCACACCCTTCCCGCCGATGCTGGCGATGTTCTGGTTGGTCGTCTCGGTGAAGCCGTCGTTCGTGATCCACAGACTGCCGAACCTGTCGCGGTGGATCAGGCCGCAGAGCCTGGAATCGCCCGTGTTGGCACACGTCTGGACGATGTCGTCCCCCGCGAGGGTCCCGATCGCGTCTTCGACCTTGATGTCGTAGTAGTCGGCCGTGACCGAGAGGCCCGTGATCGACGGCGGCGTCCACACCACGCCGAAGCTGACGGTGTCTGCCGTCTCGACGTTCAGGTTCTGGTTTCCACCGTCGAGAGTGTTGTACTGGCCGGCGGGGCTTTCGGGGATGCTGCCGTACTGCGCCGGGCTCACGCCGGTTCTCTCACACTCCGCGACGCTCGCGGAAGGGTTGCTGCCCGCGCAGATGTCCTCGGCGCCTCCCAGGTCGAATCCCGTTGGCTCGAACAGCTCACGCACGTTCGGCGCGCGCACGGCGCGGGCGAAGCCCCCGCGGAGCTTGAAGCCCCGGACCGGCGCCCAGGCGAGCTGCGCCTTGTAGCTGTGGTTGCCGCCGGACTGGCTGTAGTCGGAGAAGCGGTAGCCGGCCTCCAGGGTCAGGTCCTGGAACCCCGCCGTGTCCTGAACCAGCGGAACGACCGCCTCCGCGAAGAAGTGTTTCACGTTGATGTCGGCGTCGATGGGAACCGTCGCCCCACCGAAGCCTGCGATCAGGAACTTTTCACGCGCGTCGTCCGGATCGACGAACAGGCTGTCCTTGATGTAGCCGGCCCCGACCGCGAGCTGGATGCCCTCGGAAGCGGACGGGAACTTCAGGCCGTGCTTCTCGAGGTCGCCGGTGAGGGTCGCCTGGACCATCTGCGTCTTGGTCCCGGACAGCACCAGGGCAGCGGTCGAGAGGTAATCGACCGCCTCCTGCGTCACGCCTCCCACCCGGAAGATGTTCCAGGGCACACAGCCCGGGTCGTCGGAGCGGCACCGCCACGTGCTCGGATCGTCCGGGTCGCCGATCACGTCCAGCGAATTCGCGAGGCGGTCGACGTGGAGGTCGTTGATGTACGACTGCGGGCTGCTGACCTCGGTGTGCAGGCCGTAGACGTCGTAGCTCCAGGCGTCGCTGATGGCGCCGCGCACCCCGCCGAGCAGACGCAGGGAGTTGTGCGTGAGCTGGTCGGTCCGTGGGCCGCCCTCGACGTTGCGACGACCGGGCACGAGGGTCGCGAAGTCGTTCGGACCCAACCCGTACTGCGTGCAGACCCGATCACGCTGCTGCTCGCTCATCATCGGGTTGTCGCAGTTGATGGTCTCCGTTCTGAAGAAGTTGGCCGACGGCGCGATCTGTGCGTCCGTGTAATCGTTTACGAACATGATTTCGGCGTAGGGCTCCAGGTGCTCGTTGACGGTGTACCTCGCGAAGCCGCCGCCGCTCCACTTCTCGTCCGGACGCTGCATGAAGTTCTCGGGGGCGAAGTTGTAGACCCTGCCATCGTACGGGATGAACGTGTTGCCGGTCGCCGTGTCGATCATGAGGTCTTCCTCTTGCGTGAAGAACCTCCCGAGCTCGTTGCTGCTCGAACCGCCGCAGCGTGGACCGGTCGCGCCCAGGGTCTGGACGGAGCAGTTGGTGTAGTCGCGCGCGTCCTTCCGGATGTCCTCGATTCTGCGGTAGTCGATGAAGGCGCTCGCATGCCCCTTGCCCTCGCCGAATTTTCCGCCCACCGCGAAGTTGCCGTTGAAGCTGCCACCGTCCCATGTGCTGCCCTGGGGGACCGTGAAGCCCCGCGCCGCGTTGAAGCTCCTCGCGATCTCGTTGTTGTTGTTGTGCTGGAAGCCGTTGTAATAGACCTCACCCCGGACGCCTTCGAACTCCGTGTCCAGCACGAAGTTGACGACGCCCGAGACGGCGTCGGAGCCGTAGACGGACGAAGCGCCTCCGGTAAGGATGTCGACGCGCTTCACGAGCGCCGACGGGATGCTGTTGAGGTCGGACCCAGCCTCGAACGCGTCGCCGGCAGGCATGCGGCGGCCGTTGATCAGGACCAGTGTGCGTACGCTACCCAGGGCTCGCAGCGCCACCGTCGCCGTACCCGACGCGCCGTTCGAGACCGTCGAGTTCTGCACCGCGAAAACCTGCGGCAGGCTCTGGATCAGGTCTTCGACCCGCGTCGTACCCTGGTAGGTGACCTCTTCAGGGGTTACGACCGCAACGGGGCTCAGAGATTCGAGGTCCTTGCGGCGGATCAGCGTACCGGTTACGGTGACTTCCTCGGCGAGCCGCACCTTCCCTTCTTCTTCGGCTTTCTTGGCGGCGGCCTCTGCTGCAGCTTTTTCTTCCGGTGTCTGGGGTGGTGCGGGTTGTTCTTGCGCTATGAGCTGCGACGAGCCGAAAAGCAGCAGTACGACCAGCCCTAACGCGGAGAATGGGCGTGCAACCCATTTTTCTCTCATTGTCCTCCCTCCAGCTTGCCAGGCTCACGGAGCCGTGCCCAGGGATGCCCTCACCGCAACTTACCGCTTGGGTGTTCGGTCCCGCGGGAAGTGCGCGAGCAGCGACACCGATCCTTCTTCCCGCAGGAATCCTGGACAGTGGGCAAGCTCGTGCTCGCAAGGCACAGCAACAAGCGCGCCAAGCGAATGATCGCCACTGGGATCAGCAAGTTATTGATAATAAGGCATTTGAATTGGACCTCCCTTTCCAAAGATCGATCGTCTTCTCAAGCCTGGTCCAATATGATGGATTTATGTCCAGAGAAATGGATGAGGTTGGATTGACGCGGCCACGAAAACGACAGCGACTCATTCCGGGGGGGAACGCGACAGCAGCCCGAACCGCTTCAGTTTCCCAGGAACCTGAGAAGCCCCAGGGCAGTGGCCGCATCCGGATCGTTCGGGGTCAGCTCTAGGAAGCGCCCGAGGTGGCTCTTCGCCTCCTCTTTCTTTGCTTCCCGCATCAGGATGAGGCCCAGGAAGTAGTGGGACCGCGGATGGTTCTGATCGAGATCGAGGACCTTGACGAATCTTTCCTTGGCATGGGCGGTGTCGTCGGAATCATAGGCCGCGGTGGCCAGCTTGAAGAGGTTGTCGCGTGCCATCACGGGCTCGATGGCAGCGAGGCCCACCAGTGAGTCCACGATCATCGCCGTGTTACCCAGCTTCAAAGAGGCGTTGTAGCGAATCCGTATCGCCTGGGCGTTCTGCGGATCCGCCTTCAGGACGGTCTCCGCGGCCGCAGCCGCCTCTGCGGCGCGGTCGATCTTGAGGCCGGTGACGGCGAGCGCGAGCAGGGCCGGCTGAAGGCTCGGGTCGATCTCCAGAGCTTCCTGGAACCTCGCGAAGGCGCCCGCTTCGTCACCGGCCTTCGAGAGGGCAACCCCCTCGTTGTGGATTCGCTTCGCCTCCTCGGTCAGGCGACCTAGCCTCTCGAGATCCTCCCGCGCCTTGGCCGCCTTGGCTTCATCTCCGAGGTTGCGGTAGGCCTCCCACCGCAGCCGCAGGACCGGCTCGCCCGTCGAGCCGAGGGCGACCGCCTTGTCGGCGGCCTCGGCCGCCTCCCGGTAACGCTTCTGCTCGAGGTGGACCTGGCTCAGCGCCGCCCAAGCCTGGCGCAGATCGGAATCGTGCGCCAAGGCCTCCTCGAACTTCGCCCTGGCCGTCGGGTAGTCGTTGGCCTTGAGAGCGCTGACCCCGGCGTTGAAAGCCAGGATCGCCGAACTCGAAGCCGAGGCCGGGGGCCGCGCGTCGACGGTCGGCGTCTCTGCCGGGTGCATCTCGAAATCGCGACGCTCGGTGCCCTCGAGCGTCCATTTCTGCTCGGTCTTGAGCGTCACGTATCCGGCCTTCTCGAATTCGTAGCGATACACGACGCCGATGCGCTCGAAGTCCACCTTGAAGATGCCCTTTTCGTCGGTGGTGGTGACCTGCTTGAAGTCCGGGATCTCCACGCACGTAGCGGTCACTCGCACCCCGGGAATCGGCCTGCCGTCGGCGTCGACGACCTTCCCGATCAGCCTTCCCAGCCTCACGGCGGAAGCCAGCCCCGGGACGGCCAGGATCAAGACCAGGAGCCATGCGACCCTGCGGTGCTCCCTCATCAGAGTCGTCACCTCCGCCGCATCATCGAGACACATACCGGCAGCCAGCCCCGGTCATGGTGCGGGCCTTCGCAGGCGCCAGTATATAGCGGGAGAGGTCCTCCTCGCCCTCGGCTTCCAGACCCAGCGCAAGTCCTCCTCGCCCTAATCGAGTTGACGCTCGCGAGCTACGCGCCTTAGATTGGAACTTGGGGAGGATCCGTCATGACATCCGTTCGCGTGTCGTCCCTTGGTTTCGCGGTTGCCGCCGTCACCATCGGAGGCTGCGCCAGCCTACCGGCAGCGAAAGGATCGACGGCAGAGAGCGTCTGCGTGAACAAACGCGACATCAACTCGATCAGCGCACTGGACGATCAGCATGCCTTCGTCAAGGTCAGCGCCGGCCGCTTCTATCTGGTCACCGTAGACAAGGCCTGCCGTGGGCTCGCGGTGGCCAGGGCGATCGCCATCGTCGACGCGACGGCGCGGGTCTGTGGAGACGGGCTCACCCTTCTCTCGTTCGAGAACCCGACCGTGGGCCCGATGCGCTGCCGCATCGAGGGGATCGACTCCGTCGCCGACAAGAACGCGGCCCGGGACCTGATCGAGTCGCGAGCCCCTCCCGAGTAGTCCCGCGTCGCGCGGTCACCGCTTTGCGATTCGCGTAAGCACTTACGTCGGCGGTATGCCTCCGGCCGGCGAATCGCGCTCCCGGCGGGGAATCCCGGGCTTCACCTCCGGTACGAGA
>Ga0214472_10002427_pt1 | contig 20104 bp, 23 predicted proteins | sample RVTome_6_FD_207662 | JGI IMG/M metagenome (GOLD analysis project Ga0214472, IMG submission 207662) | Soil microbial communities from uranium-contaminated site in the Upper Colorado River Basin, Wyoming, United States - RVT140D175 | ecosystem: Environmental > Terrestrial > Soil > Contaminated >...
CCGTCATCTGAGCCCCTGAATGGCCGAGTCCGCCGACGTCGTGGTGATCGGCGCCGGTGTCGCCGGCGTTTCTGCGGCGTACCACCTCGCGGTCGCCCAGGGGTTGGAGCGAGTCCTGATCGTCGATCCTCGCCCTCCGTTGACACTGACTTCGGACAAATCGACCGAGTGCTATCGGAATTGGTGGCCCAACCTCGCCATGGTCCGGTTGATGAACCGCTCGATAGATCTCCTCGAGGCGATGGCCGCAGATTCGGGGAACGTGTTCGGGATGAACCGGCGCGGATACCTGTTCGTGACCGGGGACGAAGCCCGCCTTCATTCCATGATCGAGGAAGCGCACCTCACCTCGACGTTGGGTGCGGGACCGGTACGAATCCACCCGGGGCCAATCCCATATCGACCCTCGCCCGAAGACGGATACCTGGGCTCGCCCGAAGGCGCCGACATCCTCGTCGGCTCCGAAACCGTTCGCGAGCACTTTCCCTTCATCACCGCGACAGCGGTTGGCGCCATCCATGTGCGGCGCGCCGGATGGTTCAGCGCGCAACAACTCGGCGCCTGGATGCTCGATCGGGCTCGAGAGAAGGGGACCCGGCTCATCCAGGACGAGGTCACCGGGATCACGGTCGATGGCGGCTCGGTCGGCGGTGTCAACCTGGCATCAGGCGGTGAGATCGAGGCCCCGGCGGTGGTGGACGCGGCGGGGCCGATGTCGCGCTCGGTGGCGACGATGGTCGGAGTCGAGGTGCCTCTCTTCGCGGAGGTCCATCTCAAAGTCGCCTACCGGGAGCATCTCGGCGTGATCCCCCGCCACGCCCCGATGTTCATCTGGAGCGACCCCCAAACCATCGATTGGAGCGAGGACGAGCGGGCCGAGTTGGAGCGGCAGGGACGTCATCACCTCATCTCGGAGATGCCGATCTTCTGTCACGCCCGGCCCGAGGGTGGAGCCGACTCTCCTTACCTCCTCGCCCTCTGGGAATACCACGCCGATGTGAGAGAGCCGATATGGCCGTTGCCCGAAGACCCCCTCTATCCCGAAGTTGTGATGCGAGGGCTCACCACGATGGCCCCCGGCCTGGCGCCTTACCTGGAGGGGCTGCCTCATTCGGTGGTGGATGGCGGTTACTACATCAAGACCCGGGAGAACCGCCCGCTGGTGGGCCCGACCGGGCCAACGGGCTTCCATCTCATGTCCGGGATGTCGGGATTCGGGGTGATGGTGGCGGCCGGAGCCGGGGATCTTCTGGCCCGTCACGTGGCTGGCGCCGATCTGCCCGACTACTCGAGCTCTTTCCTGCTCAACCGTTACAACGACGAGGCATACCTCGCTTCTATCGCAGGCTCGGGCCGGTCGGGCCAGCTCTAGACGCTGACTCCAGCTGCGGCCGCGCTCATCGCGCTTCGATGAAGTCGAGGACCCGTCGCCAGGCATCCGCCGAATCTTCGGCGAACTCCTCTTGCTTACGGTCGAAGAAGGAGTGCGGCGCTCCGGGATAGACCACGACCTCGTGCTCCACACCGGCGTTCTCCAGCGCATGGCGAAACTCTTCGACGACCTCGACCGGGATGCCAGGATCGTCGCCGGCCATCAGCGCCAGGATTGGGCACTCGATTTCGCTAACCCGCTCGATCGGGCCCAACGGGGGCCGCTTCGGGTTTCCGTAGAATCCGATCGCCCCGGCCAGTCCATGACCGGCAGCAGCCTGATGCCATGAGTTGCTTCCTCCGAAACAGAAGCCGACGGTGAACACCGCGCGGTCGGGGTGGCCCTGGCGGAGATGAGCGACCGCGGCGGCGGTGTCGGCAGTCACGCCTTCGATAGTGGTCAAAGGCACATGGTCGGAGAACGGGAATGCGTCGCGTCTCTTCCCGACGCCGGCGGTCCGGCCGAAGTAGTCGATCGCGACGGAGTCGTAGCCGTGGTCGGCGAAACGAAGCGCCAGGTGCTCATAGAAGTGGTGGAGACCGCGCACGTCGGGGAGGATGACCACCCCCGGCCCTTTGCTCTCAGCGCTGATAGCGGCGAAGGCGGCGAACTGGTTGCCATCGGCGGCGATAAGGGTGAGATCCTCGCGACCAGCGACCCCCCCATCGATCGGCTCGATTGGCGGACTGGAATCGTCGTCGTAACACATGGGTGGGCTCCTGAAATCGCGGTCGACGTGAAACTACCGCAACAACCAGGCCAACGCCCGAACTCGAATTGACCTGGGACCTGGCGTGTGGAGCAACGGTCTCTCGTCGACCCCCGTCGTCGGGATGGAGCGCCGTGTTGAAGCCGGTCGCGAACCAGGGATTGCTCGCCAGGGACCTCCGAGAGGGCACAACGTCACCTTTGTCGATCCCAAGTCGTGGATCGGTGACCGGAAACAGTCATGCGAACGATCGTTATCAGGGTTTGCTGGGGAAGGATCCGCGGATCTCGTTCAGGGAGCCCTGAGACGGGGGAGGTTGAGGATGATCGGGAGCAGGCCGCCCGGTGGGAGTGAGGGTTTTGGTTCCGGGGTGACAAAAGGGCTTCGGATCGGTGGCCGTGGCGGCAGTTCGGCGCCCAACTCGGTCCCGTCGGGTCGGAAGAAACGGAGATCCCCGGGTCTGCCGGTGATGGTCCAGCCACCCTCGTGAACCAGGATGTGATGATGACGACACAGCAGAATCAGGTTGTCGATGTTGGTCTCGCCACCGTTGACCCAGTGGGTGAGATGGTGGACATCGCACCAACTAGAGAAGCGGTCACACGTCGGGAACTCGCATCTCAGGTCCCGTGCGCAAACCGCAGCCCGTAGCGCCGGAGTCACAAGTCGTTTGGTCCTACCGACGTCGAGAGGCTGGGACTCAGGACCGAAGATGACCCGAGTCAGGTTGGCGTTGCAGGCGAGCCGCCGTATCTCCTCGGCCGTGAGGAACACCCCGGTGTGTGTCTCGGAGATGCCGGGCGCACCCTGGATGAGGGTCTCGGCAGAGACATGAATGGTCAGATCGGGCCGTCCGGACGCTCCATTCAGGATGTCGATGAGGAGGTCGGCGCGTCGAGCCGGGGTCGATCGGGTGTCCCCTTCCGCCGGTACCCCCGGTTCGAGCTCGACCCGAAGACGCTCACCGGCTTCGATGTCGACCCACCCATTGATTCGCACCATGTCACCGTCCCGACGCAAGGTCAGTGATCGGAGATCGCGGACCAGATTCCGATCCGCTCCCAGGTCGATGGTCGCCACCTGATCGAGCCAGTAGTCGAGCTTCTTCCTCAAGTCTCGAACCAGGGGAGTGTCCAAAGCGAGCTCAACCAAGTAGCCCTCAGCAGCGTCGAAGGCTTCGAATGCCGTCGATCTCGTCTCGAGCAGGATGTCGACCTGAGCCCCGGAGATTGCGCCCCTGGCGTAGGCAAGGGCAACCAGGGGTGTGTCCGCCAGCCCATTGGCCCGCGCCACGAGGCGCTGCGCCTCACCGGGGTGCAAGGACATCCGGTGTTTCAGCAATGCACTCAAGGATGAATACCCGTCGCGACTGAAGGCTTGCGTCACCCAAACCTGGCGGAGCAGATCGGCAACCCGGGCATCGTGACTATCGCGTTGGGCGAAGGCCGACGCTAGTTCTTCGACCAGATCCTCCGGCGCCACCATGTCTGGCGGCATCTCCTCAATCGAATGGGGAGCTGCTTTTGAAGTATCGAACATATGTTCGCTACGCTACAAGAGGCCCACGACAGATTCCATACCCTTGTCGCCTGATTCGGAAGATTCTTCTGGTGCCTCTCACGGGGAGTTCTTCTGGCGGTCGCCACGAAGGTCCTGCACCGTGAGCGCCCTGGATACATCCCGATGCTCGACTCGGTCATCGTTGCTGCCTATGCCGACGCTTTGGGAAAACCGGCTTTCAAGGCCCTGGCTGCTGAGAACAAGGAGAAAGCGGGCTCTGCGGGGACCTTCGTAATGGAAGCGTTTCGCAAGGACCTACTAGCGGCTGCCGATCAATTGGCGGGCATGCACGCGGTGCTGTCAGCCAAGGGCTCCCCAATGACTCCGGTCCGACTACTCGAGGTGGCGGTGTGGATGGCTAACGAGTCCCGCGGCTATTACAGGCAAGATCCGGAGAGTCGATAACGCCCGGGTGAGGCGCGCCGCGTAGGCTCCTGGGTCGCTACGAACCGGGGCGGCGCATCGGCGGCCGACGAGCGAGCCATGATCATTGCGACCTCCAGTTTCGGTGCGGGAGCCCGAGCCGACGAGGCCTTCGAGATCATCGAATAGCCAACCAGCCGCAGGAGGCGCCCATGACAGACAATCCCAGAGGTTTTACCGACTGGTTCGAGGCGTTCTCCCACCGGGTGACTCATGCGACGGGGAGACCCTGGGCCTTTCTGATCGCCTTCTTCGTGATCGTCGTCTGGGCATTGTCGGGCCCGATCTTCGGATTCGGGGACACCTGGCAATTGGTGATCAACACCAGCACCACGATCGTCACCTTCCTGATGGTGTTCCTGATCCAGCAGACCCAGAACAAGGACAGCAAGGCAATGGAGCTCAAGCTCAACGAGCTGGTGGCGGCGACCAAGGGCGCCAGCAACCGTCTGATCGATGTCGAGGCACTATCCGAAGACGATCTCGATGTCCTCCATGGCTATTTCCAACAGCTTGTCGAGCTTGCGAAGAGGGACCGGGACCTGACCGAGTCACATTCGCTCGAGGAGGCGGAGAGGATGCACTCCAGCCAGATGCGCCCCTGACGACGCTCTCATGAGAACTTGGTGACCGGGCGCTCCTGAAGCTCTTCGTCGATGTAGATGTCGACCTTCTCGTTGTAGAACGAGACCAGGCCGGCGATCTTCTGCGACTCGGGGAGTGGGGTGTCGTAGCCCCAGAGAATGTGCTCGTGGACCTGTCCGTTCACCGTGGCCGACCAGTAACGAGCATTGCCCTTGTACGGGCAGGCAGTCGAACGACTGGTCGAAGTCATCAGGTCCATGCGCACGTCGGTCTGGGGCAAGTAGTACCGGGCCGGGAGCCCGGTCTCGAAGAGGAACGACCCGTTGGTGGTGTCGGCGACCGTAACTCCGTCGATCACGACCCGGACCCTGCGGTCGGAAGCCAGGATGTCGATGCGGGTGTTGGGATCCCGGGCGTGGGTGTACACCTCCTCACTCTCCTCGAACCAGTGGTCCATGGTCTTCCACACGAAAGCGACATGACCGTCGAGTTCGGGGGTCCCGGGGCCGCGAACGGCATAGGCCGTCCCCTCGGCCTTACCAACCTTGACGACGTATCGAGTGGCCAACCCCAGCCCCGGAGAATCCCGAGTCTCACCAGTGTCGGCAAGGAGATCGGTCCGGACGTCCGCTTCGGGGAAGAAGTAGTTCGGGAACGAGGGGTTTTCCCAAACCAAGAGCGGTCTGATGGTGTCCGCGATCATCTCCCCACCCAGCATCACCCGCACCCGTTTCATTCCTCTTTCGGTTCGAAGGGCAGGCATGGTTGCTTCAACCCGCAAAACGGGGCGGGGATTCCTCCCTCAGTGGCCATTGAGAGCCAAAGCCAGGCCTCGCGCCGACTCCATCGACTCCCAGTAGGCACCGAATCGGCCCTTGAGGGAAGCCGGGCTCTCGGCGTAGATCCTCCGACCCAGGATCCTGGAGGCGGTCTCAACATCCGATCGCCGCTGCTCGGCCAGCGCACGCATCAGCGAACGCTCCACCGGGTTGGGGCACAGCTCGGGTTTGCGTGAAAGGGTCTCCAGCAGCTCGGCCAAGTCGTGATCCTCGCCGAGTAGCTCGGCCATTCGGTCGAGGGTGATCACCATCCCCAGAACGACCTCGGGCCAGAGCGGGCTGATGATCTCCATTTGGTGCTTCAGATACTTCACCCGCTTGCGCCAACGATGAAAGTTGGCGGGGGTCGGTGTCTGATATGCCATGACCATCTCGCTTCGACCCCGCCGGTAGGTGGCCTTCAACCCGGGGCCGATCGTGCTGTAGGAATCGCGGATCCCTATTCCGTACACATCCCGAGCGTGGGGATCGGTAGGCCATGAGGCATAGCGACCGTGGGCTCGCTCCAGGCTGGCCACCACGCGGGGCACCAACTCAGGATCCTCCATCGCTCGCGCCTCCACCCGGGACTGGTTCACTCCCAACCGCTCACGGGTCTCCTCGAAGGTGCCCTCTGCGAGCAGCGATCCGTAGAGCAGCTGGAGGTCGTCGACGGCATTCACCATCACCGCGGCCGATCGGACACCTGAGATCAGTCGGGCTGTGTCCCGCATCGACTCGTTCTCGAAACGGTAGACCTTCTCCCCGATCTCGGAGCGAACCAGGCGAAGCAGCGCCCTGATCTTCTTGGTGGACTTGCGGGCGGTGTGCACCGCTTCCCCGAAGGCTTCCTCGCCGTCGTAGAACCCGGAGGCTGCGACCTCCATCTCGTGCAGGCTGAGACGCTGGAGTCCGGCACCCAACGGCTCACCCGGATGGAGGCGAAACTCCGGCAGAGGTAGCACCACAGTGTCCATATGCGGATGCCGAGCAGCCAGAAGGGTCACCCGGCCAGCGTAATGTCGGGGCCTATGAGATCCGCGGGTCTTCTCCCCTTCCGCCGACACGACGGTGTCGAAGTCCTCGTCGCCCACCCCGGCGGGCCCTATTTCGCGCGGCGCGACAACGGCTGGTGGTCGATCGTCAAAGGCATGGTCGAGCAGGATGAGCACGACGAGGCCACGGCAGCCCGTGAGTTCGAGGAGGAGACCGGATGGCCGGCTCCGCCCAAGCCCTGGATTCCGCTGGGCGATGTCTCCCTGAAGTCACGAAAGGTCGTCATCGCCTGGGCGGTCGAAGCGGACTACGACATCGACACCCTCGTCCCCGGTCTGTTCTCGATGGGCCATCAACAGTTCCCCGAGATCGATCGGGTGCAATGGATGAAGCCGGAGCTGGCTCGCGTGAAGCTCAATCCGGCCTTGGGGGTGTTCGTCGATCGTCTGGAACAAGCACTCTGAGCCTGACGTTCAAGGCGTACGAGACAACGATCGGAGAACGGAGACGCTCATGACCAACATGCCCCAGACCGACGCCGAGTGGCGACAGAAGCTCGATCCCGAGCAATACCAGGTGCTCCGCGAGGCCGGGACCGAACGGGCCTTCACCGGCAAGTACTGGAACGCCAAGACCGCGGGGACATATCGCTGTGCCGGGTGCGGCGAGGAGCTGTTCTCCAGTGACACCAAGTACGACTCCGGGTCAGGATGGCCCAGCTTCTATCAACCGATCCAACTGGGAAAGGTCGCCGAGGACAGCGACAGCTCGTATGGGATGGTCCGAACCGAGGTCAGGTGCGCCAACTGTGGAGGTCATCTCGGCCACGTCTTCGACGACGGACCCAACCCGACCGGGCTCCGTTATTGCATAAACTCGGCGGCGTTGGAGCTCGAAGAAGAGGGCTGAGATCGAACAGGCTCTGAGGTCAGCTCGGAGCCTGAAATCGGGTCAAGAGCTCGACGAACTGGTGGTCGAGCTCGGTCGGTGGGACGGATGCTACGTCGATTCGGCCCTGCACCAGGCCTTCCGTCTCATCGAGATTCGCCTCGACGCCCGCGAGCATGCGGCGCACCGCTTCGTTGAAGGGCTGGACCGCGAAACAGAGCTCGTCGACCTGGTTGGCCCGGGCTGATGCGATCAGAGCATCGAACAGAACCCGGCCCAATCCTCGACCCTGAAACTTGTCCACGACGGTCACTGCGATGTCGGCGCAAACAGGATCCGAGAATCGGATGTAACGGCCCACCCCCGCGGGCTCGCCGTCGATCACCGCCCCCCAGGCCACGTGGGCCACGTGGTCGATGTTGGTCAGATAGTCGAGCTCGGCATCGGTGAGATGGTCGACTCCGGTGCCGAAGCGGGCGAATCGACTCTCGATGGACATCTGGCTCAGACCCTCGGCGAGCAGGACTCGATCGTCGGGGTGGATCGGCCGCAACTCGGCGATCGACCCGTCACGGAGTGTGATGCTGATGGTCGGCAGATCCTGTGCTGCTATCTCGGTCATGTGTGCTTGCTACAGCAAGCATACCGCGAGCGGCCGTTCTATTCCCGGATGGTCCGAGCCCGGGGCGGTAACTTCATCTGCGATGGCGCGGCAGAGGCTGGCAACAGTCACATCGGATTTTGGCTCGGGAAAGCGAGAATCACACGATTCCCGGCCCTTCTACGATCGTTTCGGCCCACCTCTGATCTCTGAAGAAGAGCGAGTCGAGCCCCCGGCTGCAGTCGACGCCCTGTTTCACGGAGACGCCCGAGGGATGACCGAGTCCCAGGTGGCCGATAGCTCGGTGGCCCTCATGATCACGTCGCCCCCCTATTTCGCCGGCAAGGAGTACGAAACGGACACCACCACCGGCCATGTGCCGGCCAGCTATGTCGAGTACCTGGGACAACTCGAGGAGGTGCTGGCCGTTTGCCTTCGCAAGCTCGAGCCCGGTGGGCGGATGGCGGTGAACGTCGCCAATCTCGGACGCAAGCCATACCGGTCACTTTCGGCCGATGTGATGGCCATCCTTCAGGATCGATTGGGGATGCTGCTCAGGGGCGAGATCATCTGGCAGAAGGCGAAAGGTGCCGGTGGCAGCTGTGCCTGGGGGTCCTATCGCTCGCCGCAGAACCCGGTGCTCCGAGATGTTACGGAGCGGGTGGTGGTTGCCTCCAAGGGACGATTCGACCGGGCGATCAAGAAGGCGAGGAGAGAGGCGCTCGGCCTTCCCCACCAGGCGACCATCGAGACCGAGGAGTTTCTGGAAGCGACCCTCGACGTCTGGGAGATCCCGTCGGAGCGAGCCAGCAGAGTCGGTCACCCCGCCCCCTTCCCGGTGGCACTTCCCCGCCGCCTGATCGAGCTCTACACCTACACAGGAGACCTGGTGCTCGACCCGTTCATCGGGTCGGGAACCACGGCCGTGGCCGCAGTCGAAACCGGTCGCCGCTACGTGGGCTTCGACACCGAAGCCGGCTATATCGCCCTTGCCGAGGAGCGGATCGCGGCCAGTGACGGTGAGAGGTGAAGATCCTCACCGTTTGCCTGGGGAACATATGCAGGTCTCCCGCCGCGGCCGCAGCCATCAAGGAGGCGGCTGTCGACGCCGGGTTCGAGGTCGAAGTCGACTCGGCAGGCACCGGCTCGTGGCACATCGGCCAGCCCCCGCACCCCGAGTCGGTGGCGGCCGCAGCGCGGGTCGGCCTGCGCATCGACGGGCGGGCACGTCGGGTGACAGCATCAGACTTCGATCGCTTCGACGTGATCCTGGCCATGGATCGCTCCAACCTGCGTGAGCTGACGGTGATGGCGCCGAACAAGGCTTCGCAAGCCAAGCTCCGGCTGTTTCGCACCTACGACCCCGACTCAGACGAGGACGAGATACCGGACCCATGGGGCGGCGCCACCGAGGGCTACGAAGAGACTGTTCGCATCGTCCGTGCCGCAGCCCGGGGTCTGGTGGAGGACCTCTTCGTTCGGGCTCAGGCCTGGTGAAGTATCCGGTGCCCTTCTAGAAGGAACAGCAGGGCAGTCGTCACCGGATCCGCCTCGCCTGCGAGCTGCTCATACCCGAGACTTGCCCCGTTGAATGCGGTGTCGTTCCAATACTGGTTGGAACGGTCGATCTTGTCCCATGCCGACACATAGACGTACGGCTCAGGGTGGGCGGCATCCCCGGGTGATGCCCCATAGCTCGCTCGCCGCCCATGCGCCTTAGCCCCCATTTCCGTGGCCGCGTCGAAGTGCTCCGGCCAGATCTGCACCTCGGAGACGTCGTCGCCGGCTGACCCATATCCCCGCAGCCTGTTCAGCAGCTCGTATCCGAACTCAAACCAGTGAGCCACCGCCTTGACCCCCTCGATGTCGAGGGACAACTCGGCGCCTGGGTTGGCCGGCGGCAGCGGGTCTCCGAAGTCGGGAAACCAAACCTCCTCGTACTCGATGCCGAGAAACTCGGTTGCCGAGCCGATAGTGGTGATGGTTTGGGTGGCGATGTTGCCCGCGGACTCATAGACCAACAGGTCACCTTCGATCCTGGCAACCCGGCCCTCGAACTCAGGGGTGCCAAAGCCCCCTGGAGTCGCTCGCAGGCCCATACGGCCGATCGCCTTGTACCGGGCCGGGGCGAGAGCGAAGAAGGCGAGCTGGTGAAGGTTGTGCCGGGTCTCGACAAGCCCGGCGGGTACGGGCTCGAGGGTCAAGTCGCTGATCCGCCGGAAGCCGGCTTGCGCCAGAACACTGCAAGCTGGAGAAAGGCGACGACCAGACCGGCGCCGACGATGCCTGCCCCGACCCACCCATCGAGGTCATCCGCGATCCCGAGCGCCGCGTCGATCGAGACAGAGCCCGGGCCCAGGATCGCGATCACCAATGAGGCCACGGCGAGAGTCGTCACGTACTCATAACCCTCATCGGGCCGATGGAAGTTGAAGAACCCGACGAACCGGTGAATCGCCCAGAAGGCAACGAGCATCGTGGCCGCCATTCCGGCTGCGGCCACCGTCGTCAGCAATCCGGCAATGAGGCCGAGCCCGAGTGCGATCTCGTTGGCCGCCGAGATTCTGGCGTTGAGCGGGGCGGAGCGAAATCCCTTCTTGGAGAACCAGTTGGCGGTCCCCTCCAGTGTCCGGCCATGGTTGATCCCGTGGGCGAGGATCACGATCCCTGCCCACACCCGGAGCAGGGTGAGTGCCAAATCGAGCTCGGTCATATCTCCTTCTTTCGGTTCGCCGGAGAACCCTACGTACCGGTCACCGATTGTTACGGTTCCCGTGACTCGATGGTGGAGAAGTCTCGATGAATGGTTGGACAGAGGGGGCGCTGGCTCTGGCGGTGACCCTGGTTCTGGGCGCCGGGCTCTGGTTGTTCACGGGCGAGCCTGTGGGCGACGACACGACGGACACCACTATCCCAGTCGTGGTCGACACCGATGCGGCGGCCCGGGGTCAGACCCTGGCCTCCGACACCGGGTGCCTCGCATGTCACACCATCGACGGCGCCGCCAGCGTCGGGCCAACCTGGAAGGGGGTGGCCGGAGCCACCCGCCCACTGATATCAGGCGAGCAGGTGACCGCCGACAACGCCTACCTCTTCAACTCGATCGTCGACCCCCCCTCGCAGATGGTGAGCGGATTCGAAGAAGTGATGCCGACCACTTATGCCGAGCAACTCTCCGAGCAGGAGATCAACGATCTGGTCGAGTACATCAAGTCGTTGTCCTGACGCCGGTTTATCGCCGATTGGGCGGCAAGTGGCCTCCTCTCCCGACGGGAATATGACACTACCCGACTCAGGTTGTAGACTCCGAAGACACTCAAACCTGAACCGGAGGTCCTACCAGAAATGGCACGCGCAGTAGGTATCGACCTGGGTACCACCAACAGCGTCATCGCCGTGCTCGAGGGTGGCGAGCCCACCATCATCGCCAATGCCGAGGGAGGCCGCACCACTCCATCCGTAGTCTCTTTCAAGGACGGCGAAGTGCTCGTTGGCGAAGTCGCAAAACGTCAAGCGATCACCAACCCCGATCAGACCGTCCGCTCGGTGAAACGGCACATGGGGACGGACTGGTCGATCGAAGTCGACGCCAAGTTGCTCACGGCCCAGGAGATCTCGGCCCGCATCCTGATGAAGCTGAAGCGAGACGCCGAGTCTTATCTGGGCGCCAAGATCACCGACGCGGTGATCACGGTTCCCGCCTATTTCAACGACGCCCAAAGACAGGCCACCACCGAGGCGGGCCAGATTGCGGGCCTCAACGTGCTCCGCATCATCAACGAGCCGACGGCGGCCGCTCTGGCCTACGGGCTGGACAAGGAAACCGACCAGACCATCCTCGTGTTCGACCTGGGTGGAGGCACATTCGACGTGTCTGTTCTCGAGATCGGTGATGGTGTCTTTGAGGTCAAGGCGACCTCCGGCGACACCAATCTCGGAGGCGACGACTGGGACCAGAAAGTGATCGACTGGCTGGTCGAGGGCTTCAAGAACGACCATGGAGTGGACCTGGCCAAGGACCGTATGGCACTGCAGCGTCTCAAGGAGGCAGCCGAGAAGGCGAAGATCGAGCTGTCGACAGTTGTCGAAACCGAGGTCAACCTCCCCTTCATCACCGCCACCTCGGAAGGCCCATTGCATCTCCAGCGCAAGCTGACTCGCTCCGAGTTCCAGAAGCTGACCGAAGACCTCCTGGAGAGGACCAAGCGGCCATTCGAGCAGGCGATCAAGGACGCGGGCATCGCAGTCGGCGACATCGAGCACTTGGTCCTGGTCGGAGGGTCGACCCGGATGCCCGCAGTGCAGGAGCTCGTCAAGAGCCTCAGTGGTAAGGACCCCCATCGCGGGGTCAACCCGGACGAGGTCGTAGCGGCAGGAGCCGCCATTCAGGCCGGGGTCCTCAAGGGAGACGTGAAGGACATCCTTCTCCTCGACGTGACACCCCTCACTCTCGGCATCGAGACCAAGGGCGGGGTCATGACGCGGATGATCGAGCGCAACACCACGATCCCCACCAAGCGTTCGGAAATCTTCACCACCGCCGAGAACAGCCAGCCTGAGGTCGAGATCCACGTCCTACAGGGCGAGCGCACCATGGCCAATGACAACAAGAGCCTGGGCAAGTTCCGGCTGACCGGGATCCCACCGGCCCCCATGGGCGTGCCCCAGATCGAGGTCGCCTTCGACATCGACGCCAACGGGATCGTGAATGTGAACGCCAAGGACCTGGCCACCGGCAAGGAGCAGGCGATGACCATCACCGGGGGGTCGGCCCTCGCTGAGGGCGAGATCGACCGGATGATCAAAGACGCCGAGGCTTATGCCGAGGAGGATGCCAAACGCCGGGAGGCGGTCGAAACTCGCAACCAGGCCGACCAGCTGGTGCATCAAACCGACAAGCTGGTTGAAGAGCAGGGGGATCAGATGACCGATGATGAGAAGGCCGGCATCGCGTCGGCACTGGCCGAGCTCAAGGAGGCCCTCGCCAACGAAGCGACCGAGACATCCGAGATTCGATCCCACATGGACAGCCTGATCTCGGTGAGTCAGGCCATGGCCACCCGTCTCTACCAACAGGCCGGGTCCGCTGGCGAGCGCGAGGAGACTGCCTCCGAGGATGAGGACGTGGTCGAAGCAGAGATCATTGAGGACGATGAGTGAGCTAGAGCCGGAAGTCGTCGAGGCGGAGGTGCTTCCAGTGACCCCCGGTGCTGTGGCACTCGGGATCGACCTTCCCGAGGACCGGGATGAGGCCATCAGAATGCTCGTTTCCCTTCTCGAGGAGTCGCGACAGGAGGCAACCTCCTATCTCGATGACCTGAAACGGGTCGCCGCCGACTTCGACAACTTCCGCAAGAGGGCACTTCGCGAGCAGTCGGCGATTGTGGACCATGCGGCCGAACGAGTGATCAGGGCCCTGTTGCCGGTGCTCGACTCGTTCGACGCCGCCCTTGCGACGGCGGTCACAACCGATGTCGAGCGACGTCTGCTGTCCGGGATGATCGGAACCCGTGAGCAGCTCCTCAATGCCCTGGAACAAGAAGGCCTCGAGCTCATCCCGACCGTTGGCGAGCGTTTCGATCCAGAGATCCACGAGCCCGCGGGAGCACCGGAGGGCAGCGGCCCATTTGTGGTCGCCGAGGAGCTGCGCAGGGGCTACAGACTCAGAGGAAAGTTGCTGCGTGCCGCCCTCGTGGCCCTGGAACCCGAGCGATGAACCGGGACTGGATGGACAAGGACTTCTATGAGATCCTCGGGGTCGGGGCGGAATCGAGCCCCGAAGAGATAAAGAAGGCCTATCGCAAGCTGGCTCAGACCTATCACCCAGACGCCAACCCGGGGAATGACGAGGCCGAGGAGAAGTTCAAGGAGATCTCGGAGGCATACGCCACTCTGTCCAACGTGGAGCAGCGCAAGGAGTACGACCAGGTGCGACGTCTGGTGGCCTCCGGCGGGTACCCCGGATATGGCCCCGGGGGCGGGGGTTTCGGCGGCCAGCAGGTGCGAGTCGAGGACCTCTCCGACCTCCTCGGAGGATTCGGTGGCCTCGGTGACATCTTCGGCTTCGGCTCCGGCTCCCGCAGCGGCCCCGCTCGCGGCGCCGATGTTCAAGCGGATCTCAGCATCAGCTTCGAGGACGCGGCCGCCGGTGTGACCACCACGGTCAAGGTGAAGGGCGCCGCCCCCTGCTCACACTGCGGGGGGTCGGGCGCCGAGCCCGGGACCCAGGTCACTACCTGTCCGACATGTGAAGGCCGCGGCGTCGTGGCCCAGAACCAAGGGTTCTTCTCCTTTTCCCAGCCCTGTCCCCAATGCCGGGGGTCGGGGCGCATCATCGAGGCCCCATGCACCGTATGCCGGGGATCGGGAACTGAGACGAGGACTCGCGATGTCAAGGTGAGAGTCCCGGCCGGAGTTCAAGATGGGAACACTCTGCGGATCCGGGGTAAGGGCGCCCCCGGCCGCAACGGTGGCCCCCCAGGCGATCTCCTGGTCCGCGTCAGAGTGGCTTCGAGCCGCACCTTTGGCCGTAAGGGCAACGACCTCACCCTGACCGTCCCCATCACCTATAGCGAGGCAGTGCTTGGGACCAAGCTCGAAGTTCCCACGCTGAACGGTGCGGTGAAGCTCAAGGTCCCCGCGGGGACGCCGTCGGGAAAGACCTTCCGCGTGAGAGGGAAAGGGGTGGTGCCCGAGCGTGGCCGGCCCGGCGACCTGCTGGTCAAGGTCGAGGTTGCTGTGCCTACCAAAGTCGGCAAAGAAGAGAAGCAACTGATCGAAGATCTTGCGCAGTATGAGACCGACGACGTTCGTTCTCATCTGAGATGATGGTCACCTGATGAACGAATCGACCAGGGCCGTGTTCGTGATCTCGGTCGCTGCCGAGCTCGCCGGAATGCACCCCCAGACGCTTCGTATCTACGAACGCAAAGGCTTGATCGATCCTTTCCGCACTCCGGGTGGTACCCGTCGCTACTCGCGGGAGGACATCGAGCGGCTCCAGCTCATACAAGAGCTCACGAGCCAGGGACTGAACCTCGAAGGCGTGCGCCGGGTCCTCGCCCTTCAAGAGGAGAACCGGGTGTTGAAGAGAAAGCTCGACAGACTCCGGGACAAGATGGATGACCTCGAAGACGAGATGGAACAGCGAATCGAGGAGGTCCGGCGTTCCAACCGCCATGAGCTGGTCCTGCGCAGCCAGGTTCGCCCGTTGTTCGAGCGGGAGCGCTGACCGGCGATGGCGGACACTTATCGAGGTCCGGTCCGGGTGCTCGGCGGCGACGGGATACTGCTGACCACCGGGAAGGCCACTCTGGAGACAGATCCCGAGATGGGAACGTGGCGGGGATTCCTGGAGACCTTGCGTGGGACCGGTGTGGCGGGAAAGGCCCTGGTGGTCGAATTGGAGATCCCCGGCGGTGCCAAGGGCCTGGCCCAGCTGACACCGGTGGGCGAGACCGGAGACAAGGCAACCTCGGCCCTGGTCGGCCTGGGCGCCCAGCCCTTCTGAGCGGCCCCCCACCCCCACCCGGCATCCCGTAATTGAGACGCTCAGGGGTCAAATACGGCCCTGACGCTCCCAATTACGAGTGAGGGAAACCTCACGACAAGCTGATCCCACCGTCCCCAAGTGTGACCTTGACCGTGTCACCCTCGCCGAACTCGCCGGAGAGCAGACGCAGCGCCAGCGGATCGGCCAGCTCACGTTGGATCGTCCGCTTCAACGGCCGGGCCCCATAGACGGGATCGAATCCCTTCTCCGCCAGAAGATCCAGCACCTCCTCGGAGACCACCAGCTCGATCCTGCGCTCGGCGAGCCGTCGGTGGAGGGACTCCAACTGAATCTCGACGATGCGACGCAGGTCCTCCGGCGTGAGCCGATCGAACACGATCACCTCGTCGATGCGATTGAGGAACTCCGGTCTGAAATGGGCTCGCACCGCCGTCATCACCCGCTCCTGGATCACTTCGGGCGAAAGATCCGACTGGATGTTCTCCGAGCCGAGATTGGAAGTCATGATCAGAACCACATTGCTGAAGTCCACGGTTCGCCCCTGTCCGTCCGTCAACCGACCATCATCGAGAAGCTGAAGCAGGACGTTGAAGACATCGGGGTGCGCCTTCTCGACCTCGTCGAGCAAGAGCACCGAGTAGGGCCGGCGCCGGACGGCTTCGGTCAGCTGGCCCCCCTCGTCATAGCCGACGTAACCAGGGGGAGCCCCGATGAGACGGCTCACCGAGAACTTCTCCATGTACTCCGACATGTCGATTCGGACCATCGCCCGTTCGTCGTCGAAGAGGAAGTCGGCGAGCGACCGGGCCAGTTCGGTCTTGCCGACACCGGTGGGCCCGAGGAACAGGAAAGAGCCTGAGGGGCGATTGGGGTCGGAGAGGCCGGCGCGGCTCCTGCGGACCGAGTTGGCTACCGCAGTGACGGCATGATGCTGGCCGACCACCCTCCGATGCAGCTCCTCTTCGAGCCTGATCAATTTCTGGGTCTCGCCCTCCATCAGCCTCGAAACCGGGATCCCCGTCCAGCGAGCCACCACCTCGGCGACATCCTGCTCGGTCACCTCCTCGGAGAGCATCCGCCCCTGCTCGTGAAGACGCCCCAGCTCGGCTTCCTTCTCCTCGAGTTGGGCCTGGAGGCTACCCAGGGCCCCATAACGAAGCTCAGCCGCCTTGGCCAGGTCGCCTTCCCGTTCCGCCCTCTCGGCCGCGGCCCGCGTCTGCTCCATGTCCTCCTTGATCGACTGGATCGTGGTTATGACCTCTTTTTCCAGGTTCCAGCGTGCGGTCAAGGCGTCGATTTCCTCCGTGAGATCGGCGATCTCCTGTTCGACCGCTTCGAGCCTCTCCACCGCGGCGCGATCGGTCTCCTTCTTCAGGGCCTCTCGTTCGATCTCCAACTGGATTCGGCGCCGGGTCAACTCGTCGATCTCCTCCGGCATCGAGTCGATCTCGATGCGGAGCCGGCTGGCGGCCTCATCGATGAGATCGATGGCTTTGTCGGGCAGGAATCGGGCAGGGATGTATCGGTCGGAGAGCACCGCCGCCGCGACCAGGGCGGAGTCGGTGATCCGCACTCCGTGATGGACCTCGTATCGTTCCTTGAGCCCTCTGAGGATGCCGATCGTCTCCTCGACCGACGGTGGCTCGACGATCACCGGCTGGAATCTCCGCTCCAGGGCAGCATCCTTTTCGATGTATTTGCGGTACTCGTCGAGGGTGGTGGCGCCGATGAGACGGAGCTCTCCCCGCGCCAGCATCGGCTTCAACATATTCGAGGCATCCATCGCCCCTTCTGCGGCACCGGCGCCAACCAGGGTGTGGAGCTCGTCGAGAAAGGTGATGATCTCGCCTTCGGCGGCCCTGATCTCTCCAAGGACCGCCTTGAGCCGCTCTTCGAACTCCCCGCGGTATTTGGCCCCCGCCACCATCGAGCTCAAGTCGAGAGAGATGATTCGCTTCGTCTTGAGGCCTTCGGGCACATCACCGTCCGCCACCCTGCGGGCCAGGCCTTCGACGATCGCCGTCTTGCCCACCCCGGGCTCCCCGATGAGGACCGGGTTGTTCTTGGTGCGGCGGGATAGGACCTGGATCACTCTCCGGATCTCGTCATCCCTCCCGATCACAGGGTCAAGGCCACCCTTGCGGGCCTCGGCCGTGAGATCACGCCCATATTGCTCGAGGGCGTTGAAGGTGGATTCGGGATCATCGGTGGTGACCCGCTGGCTGCCCCTCAAGGTCTGCAGCGCCTCGAGGATCGCCGTCGAGTTGAGCCCTCCCGCTCTCAGTGCCTCACCGGTAGGGCTGGTGTCCTCGGCAAGGGCGAGAAGCAGATGCTCGACAGACAGATAGTCGTCGCGCAGATTTGTCCGATGTCGGTCGGCGGCCGCCAGGACCCGGTTGAGATCCGGCGTGGCGCCCACTTCGGTGTCCCCGTATACCTTCGGCTCACGATCGAGGATATCTTCGACTGACCTCCGCAACTCCATTGGTCGCAGACCGAGGCGGTCGAGGACGGGATAGACGATGCCTTCTGGTTGGCCGAGCAAGGCGAGAGCCAGGTGCGCCGGCTGAATCGAGCCGTGGTTGTGGTCCCTGGCGGTCTGGGTTGCAGAGAGGAGTGCCTCCCGGCTGCGAGCGGTGAGCTTTTCCGGATCCATCTTCTCGACTCTCTTCCGAGCGGTGATGCTAACGGGAGGCGCGATTGACCACTGCGGCGCGGCCAGGTACTCTGCTACACATGGTACTAAGCAGTACCGGGCAAGACCGCAGCACCCAACTCCTCCATGGGGTGCTGGACATGTGTCTCATGTCGATCATCGACGAGGAGCCGTCGTACGGTTACGAGATGGTGAAGAAGTTGAGGGACCGCGGCCTGGATCTGGCCAGTGAAGGCTCGATCTATCCCCTCCTTTCGCGTCTCCAGAGACAGGGCATGATCGAGAGCTATCTGATCCAGAGCTCGGAAGGCCCGGCTCGAAAGTACTACCGGATGTCGAATCGGGGTCGCACCAGCCTCGAGCAATGGCGCATCGACTGGACGGGGTTCCGTGACGCCGTCGACGGTGTCCTCAATGGCTCCGATCATGACTGAGCGGCGCCCTGTCCTCGACGAGATCGAGCGTTACTGGACAGAGACCGGAGTGCCCCGTCCAGCGATCCTCGACATGCGCTCCGAGTTGGAGCAACACCTCGCCGACGCCGCCGGCGACGGTCGTACGATTAGCGATGTCGTGGGCCCCGATCCTGCCCACTTTGCCGAGAACTGGGCATCGGCCTATCGCATCCACCGTGCGTCGACGGCGAGCTGGCAAGAGGTCCAGTCCGGGGAAGCAGGGACGACCCGCAAGAACCGGCGGGAGCTGGCCCTCTACACGATTGGTTTGGGCGCGGTGATCGCCGCCGTCGCCGTGGCCGGACAAGGAGGTAACGACGTGGACAACGAGGTATGGCGTTGGTTGTGGACGATCTTCGCCATCGTGATGGGGATCGGTGAGATCTTCACTGCCGGGTTCTTCCTTCTTCCCTTCGCCATAGGTGCCGCTTCGGCGGCCATCCTGGCCTGGGCAGGGACCGCGATCCTGGCCCAATGGCTGGTCTTCTTTGGCGTCTCCATCGTGTCGCTCGCCTACTTGCGACGATTCATCACGCGTCAGGACGAAGCCGAGCAGCCCAAGGTCGGTGCCAATCGCTGGGTAGGTGCGGAGGGCATCGTGCTCGAGGCGATCGATCCCCACAGCGGGGCGGGAATGGTCAAGGTTGCCACCGAGGAGTGGAGGGCGACCGCGACGCGGCCGATCCCCAAGGACGCCCGGATCATTGTCAGCGAGGTACGGGGCGCACGATTCGTTGTCGACCCGCTGGAGACCGACTGAGTTTCGAGAAATAGGAAAGGAAGAGACATGGAGGCAGTGGTAATCCTGTTCGCCGTACTGGCGCTGGTGCTGATACTCATCGCAGCGGCCGGGTTCAAGGTGGTCAGGCCGTTCGAAAAAGGGCTCATCGAGTTCCTGGGAAGGTATCAGCGGACGGTCGACTCCGGTCTGCGTTGGGTTCTTCCCTTCGTCAAGCGGCTGACCAAAGTCGACATGCGGGAGCGCGTGATCGATGTGCCTCCACAGGAGGTGATCACCAAGGACAACGTCGTCGTCACCGTCGACGCCGTCATCTACTACGAGGCGACCGACCCGGTGAAGCTCGAATACAACGTGGGGAACTTCATGCTGGCGGTGACCAAGCTCGCGCAGACCAACCTGAGGAACGTGGTCGGGGACCTCGACCTCGACTCGGCGCTGACCTCGCGCGAGGTGATCAACGCCAAGCTGCGCCAGATCCTCGACGACGCCACCGACAAATGGGGCGTGCGCGTGGTCCGGGTGGAGATCCAACGCATCGAGCCGCCGCAGGACGTAACCGACGCCATGCACCGGCAGATGAAGGCGGAACGAGATCGTCGTGCCGCAGTCACCGAGGCCGAGGGCCTCAAGCGCGCCGCGATCCTCAAGGCCGAGGGTCTCAAGGAGAGCCAGGTGTTGGAGGCGGACGGGCAGGCTGAGGCGATCAAGCGGGTCGCGGACGCCGAG
>Ga0214472_10002429_pt1 | contig 20100 bp, 13 predicted proteins | sample RVTome_6_FD_207662 | JGI IMG/M metagenome (GOLD analysis project Ga0214472, IMG submission 207662) | Soil microbial communities from uranium-contaminated site in the Upper Colorado River Basin, Wyoming, United States - RVT140D175 | ecosystem: Environmental > Terrestrial > Soil > Contaminated >...
TTTTCTGTTTTTTTCTTTTTCCAGATAATGAATCAGGCAGGCAGATCGAAATTTACAATAAATTTTGGGGTCTGAACACTGAAGACACTCAGCGCACAGATATTGTTGGTATTTTGCACAATAATATGAAGATTCCACCAGGGGATGATACTTGCATTTTCCCATTAATTTCTCTCTTAGAATACACTGGCTCAGCTACTCAACAACCTCCCTTGCCAAGTTGCCTGATTCCAACATAATGACGCTCGAACAGAAAAGTCGTCTAAAAGTCGTCATTTTGGCTCGATGAAAGTGTCGGTTGCAGAACATTGAGCAGGCGGCGGCAGGAGCATTATCATCTATGAAGAGGAGCCATTATATTGACAGCCCACCTGTTTGTCAAAGCTTACGCCACCATTACATTGGTACTACCATTATATGTCAATGCATCGATCCGGCAAATATCATTAAATTATCCCATTTTATTACAAGTAGATATTGAGGTTTATCACTGAGATGGTTTTCACTTGACAAGAACATTGGTATTTTTTACTATTGGTCCGACCATTAAATATCAAATGCTATTGAAGGTATCAGGCACTGCCTCTTTCATAGCAAGAGAAAACTACTTTTTTCCGGTGGTAACTTCCATGGGCGTTCCATCACGATACCACTCCGGGTCAATAACAACCAACATAGAGCCGACTGCTCTACTGTTACCCAGTTCAACGGAGTATACTATGACCAAACGACAAATTGAGGAATTACAAAATATCTTCAGCGAAAAAAACGTCCTCACTGAAATAGAAGACATGGTAGCCTACAGCTATGACGCCTCACATATAGAAATTCAGCCTGAAGCTGTTGTTTTTGCAACCACGACAGAGCAGATCAGCCAGCTCATGAAATTCGCCTACCGTGAGAAAATTCCGGTCACTCCCCGCGGTCAGGGAAGTGGTTTGTCTGGAGGTTCTGTTCCCTTTAAAAAAGGGATTGTTCTCTGTATGGACAAAATGAACCGAGTCATCGACTTCGATCCGGCCAACCGCCTCATAACTGTAGAGGCAGGCATGACCACCGCGAATATTGATCCGATCGCCGCCAAATCCAATCTCTTTTACCCCCCCGATCCGGGCAGTGTCGCTTTTTCAACCATCGGCGGCAATGTCGCCGAAAATGCCGGTGGTCTTCGCGGGCTTAAATACGGCGTGACCAAAGATTATGTTAAAATGATGAAGGTCGTTTTGCCCCAAGGCGATATCGTCACCATGGGTAATAAATGCGTAAAACACGTGGCCGGATTCAACATGGAAGGAATCTTCGTCGGCAGTGAGGGGCTGCTTGGTATCATGACCGAAGTAACTCTTGCTCTATTGCCAATCCCCGAGCACCGCGAGTCGGCCCTTGCCATATTTAACAGTCTGGATGGTGCCGCACAGGCTGTCTCAGACATCATTGCCTCAGGAGTAACCCCATCCACCATGGAGTTCATGGATAACGCCACAATCAATGCTATCCAGAATTTTAAAGACTGCGGCCTGCCACGAGATGGGGCTGCCGTATTGCTGATAGAGACGGATGGCGAAAAGAATTCCGCTATCGCAGAAATGGCCAAGGTTGAAGCACAAGTGAAAAAAAACGATATCCGTGAATTTGCCAGAGCAAAATCAAGCGCTGAACGAGATCGTCTCTTTGAAGGACGTCGTGTGGCTCTGAATGCCCTGGCCAGTGTCAGACCTAATCTGATCCTGGAAGACGCTACGGTCATGCGTTCCAAATTGCCGGAAATGGTTCGCGGCATCATCAAAATCGCTGATAAATATCAACTGCAAATTGGCATTTTCGGTCATGCCGGAGACGGCAATCTCCATCCGACCTTCCTGCTCGATATGCGGGACAAGGACGAAATGGCCCGCACTGAAAAGGGGATCGCAGAGCTTTTCCAGCTGGCTATCGACCTTGAGGGAACCATCTCCGGAGAACACGGTATCGGACTGGAAAAGAAACCATTTCTGAAAAACCAGATCGGTGGAGAAGGAATCAGGCTTCTCCAGAATATAAAAAGGACCTTTGATCCCCTCAACCTGCTCAATCCGGGCAAGATGTTCGATATGCCGGAAGTGCAATCAGTCTAAGCGAGATAGATAAAAGATGAATACTCACGCTTATGTAAAACAACAGGCCGAAACACACTTGCTGGAAGCCGCCAAGGAATTTCAAAAATGCATGCAGTGCGGCAAGTGCCGGTCCGTCTGTCCTGTATTCAAAGAGATGGGCAATGAGCTGTATGTTGCCCGCGGGAAAAATAAACTTGCCGAAAAACTCGTCTCCGGAGATCTGCAGATAACCGAGAGAGTAAAAGAAGCAATTAACCAATGCCTCAACTGCAAGACGTGCTCAGCCAACTGCCCAGCCGGAGTCAGTCCCGAACATGTGGTGCTGAGGCTTCGCTGGTATATCACCACCCAGGAAGGACTCGGTTTTTTTAAAGCGCTCATTTTCAGACAGCTGGTCTGGCGTAAATGGCCAATCACTCTGGGGGCCATGCTGATTGGTGTCGCCCAGCGGGCATTGTTTGGAATCGGTCCTAAGAACCCGGTTCGACATCTCTTCCCGCTTTTCGGTTTTTCAAAACGGAGATTCTTTCCCCAGATGGCTCTCAGAAGTGCGCAGAGCCAATATCCTGAAGTGATTCCCCCCAAAAAAGGTCCTTCGAAAGGACGTATCGGCTACTTTACCGGCTGCGCCGGTAACCTGATTTATACCAACGTGGTAAAATCGGTGGTCGATATCCTCACCGGCTATGGCTATGAAGTTGTCATTCCGAAAAAGCAGAAATGCAACGGTACCCCGGTACTCGCCAACGGTGATTATGAGGGAGCAAAAATGCTCATGGAACATAATTTCGATCTGTTTCAGCGATATCACCTCGATGCCATCGTCGTTGCCTGTTCATCCTGCGGCATGGCCCTTAAAAAGGAAATCAAAATTTTTATCGAGGACAGCAGGGAACTCCAAGCGTTCACCAATAAAGTCTATGATATTAATGAGTTTATTGAAAAGAATATTGATATCAAAAAAGAAGAACTGGGGCCCCTGCCCTATAAGGTATCTTACCACGATCCCTGTCACATGGTTCGCGGTCAAGGCATCAGCGAGCAACCCAGAAAGCTGCTGAAGATGATCCCCGGTGTCGAATTTAAGGAGATGAAAGATGCGGCGGTCTGTTGCGGAAGCGCTGGAAGCTACTGCATCACCCACTACGATACTGCGATTAAGATCAACAATCACAAGGTGAAGAATATTCAGGATGCAGGGGTTGACTACGTAGCAACCGGCTGCCCGACCTGTGTCATGCACATACAGGATAACCTGCTGCAGCATGAATCTCATGAAAAGATGCGCTTTGTGGTCGAATTGCTGGCTGATTCGCTGCGCGCTGCTAAAACTATTTAGCGGGCGGGTTTAGAACCCGCCCGCACTTAAACCCGCTCACACAAAGGGTACATTGAAAAATTGATTTTCAATGTACCCTTTGTTGTATATCTCCCTCCATTATGGTACTACAGCAATTTCTGAAGTACTTCAATCCGGCCGTTTGATTGTCAAGCTCAAGCTGCCTCAAGCTGTGCATTTTCCCTTTCCCGTCAGATAACAATCATGAAAAACAAAACCCATCTTCCCGGCAAAGATCTTTCCCTGGAAGAAACTATTGAAAAAACCACAAAATTGCTCCTGGACATGGGGCTCGAAACCGAGGCCGTAAGCTGGCTCAACCCGGCTCCAAATTGCTGGTCCGTCCATATCCAGTCCACCGCCTGCCCCCATCTTTACACCAACGGCAAAGGTACATCCCGTCTCGCCTGCCTGGCCAGTGGCCTTGGGGAGTTTTTTGAACGATTGTCCACCAATTTTTTCTTTGCCGATTATTTTTTAGATGAACGTGAAGATGGGGATGCCCAACCCTTCTTGTTTTATCCCGATGAAAAATGGTTTTCCGCCTGCAAAAAAAACACAATTCCACAACATGATCGGCACGGAATCGAACTGCTGAATGAAGATTTACGTGCTTTTTATGATCCGGAGGGAGAACTGGCTTTTGAACATCTCTGCGACAACAACAGCAATATCAGAGACCGAGGAATATGCGCCCTACCCTTCCAATCCCTTGCAGACGGGCAAGCAACCTATTTTCCGGTAAGTTTGCTGAATAATCTGTATGTCAGTAACGGTATGGCAGCCGGGAACTCACCCGCTGAGTGTTGTTCTCAGGCTCTCTCTGAAATTCTTGAACGATACGTCAAAAACATCATCATTACCCAAGGGATAAGCCTTCCCGATGTTCCGTCTTCCTGCCTGGAAAATTATCCAAAACTCTGCTCCATCCTCGATGCACTTGGTGCTCAAGGGTTGTCTGCCCAGGTAAAAGATGCTTCTCTTGGAGGACAATTCCCTGTTATTTCCGTGCTTCTCTCAGATTCCAACAGCGGCGGCGTTTTTGCTGCTTTTGGCGCGAATTGCCGTTTCGAAACAGCTATTGAGCGGACCTTAACCGAACTGCTGCAGGGTCGCAGCCTGGATCGACTCCGTGATTTCCAGCCACCATGTCACGATCTGAATCAGGTGGCGGATCCTTTCAATCTCGAAAGTCATTTTATCGACTCCGACGGTCTGCTCTCCTGGAATATGTTTAAAGACAGAGCAGACTTCGAATTTTCACCCTGGGATTTCGCCGGCTCCACGGAACAGGAATTCGATCGGCTGCAGAGTCTTATTTCCGCTCAGGGTTTCCAGATATATCGCGCTGAATATCTGCATTGCGGCATGTATAGCTGTCGCATACTCGTTCCCGGCATGTCGGAGATATATCCCATCGACGATCTGGTCTGGAATAATAAAGGGACCGGCGCCCTGCTGCGCCCTTATCTGCTGCAGTTGCCAAAGATGAATCCTGTTGAGCTGAATGGATTGCTCGAACTGCTGGAAACCCTGGATCTCAGCGACCACTTGTTGGTCTCTCATACAATCGGCATTCTCTTTGATGAGCATTCAACCTGGGCAACCCTGCGGATCGGTGAAGTGAAGGCGCTGATCTTTCTTACCCTGAATAAAAAAGAAGAAGCACTCGAGTGGTGCCGTTGGTGTCTGGAGTACGCCGCACTGCCTGAAAAACGTAAACGTCTCTACCGGTTGCTGCAGACGTTTCTCACCTTTCATCTGACCGGGGGTTCTCTATTGGACTATGACCGCAGTCTCAGGCTTTTTTACCAAGAAGATGAGATCCATGAGGCCGAATCTATTTTAAACGGGACAATCACATTCCCCGGCCTCGAGTTCGGCAGAACCTGGAAAGAGATCTCTTCCGAACAGAGAAAGCTGTTAACAATCTATCAACGAGTCAACAAGTTAAAGGCTGCCTGCGTACCTGTACGGCCCCGCAAACAATACTGCTCTGCCCCGCAATCAAGCTGATTCCGAGCCAACGGCCCTGGCTGTCTACTGCAGTGTCATGTTGGGCACTGTCATGTTGGCCATTTTTTAAAATGCAAACATACGCTGTAGTACTGTAACGACATCCAATTGGGCCTTTGAATCTATTAATCCAAGCCTTTTGATCAGGCGCGATTTGTCGCTGGTCGGGAATTATAATTGTCGTTGAACACTTTTGCCTATCCAGAATGTTTTGTGGGTCATTTTCAGTTCGGTTATTGCAGAACTTGGTGGTTTCTTTACATGATCAATATACGGTACAATAAAGATATAGAATATATATTGACTCGAAGCTTACCAGTGAGGAGGTCTTGTATATCATCGGTAATCTTCCTCGTCGATCATATTGTCGAATTCGTCCCATTCAAGCATCCCCAAAGCCTCTTGGACAGCATCAACTATATCTTCATCATCGGAATAAAGGAGCTTTTCCAGGAGAGTAATTGATTCAGGCAGGCCGATGTTTGCCGCGGCATCAATGGCTGCCAACAGCATTGTTTTATCAATATCAGGATCGGCAACTAAACGGGCAATAGCAGGCCATGCTTTTGTCAGTTCCCAATGGCCCGCAGCTAAAAGTGCCTCGTAGCGAATGTCCGGGTTTTCGCTTTCCAGAGCTTCAAGGATCTGCTGGTCAAACCCCTCGATAAATTGCATACAAAAAAGTGCTGTACATTGCCAGTTTTCATCTCCGCCGGCAAAAGCATCACGAACAGAAGCAGAATGCCAATTCTGTGGTGCCCGCACCGCTGCTTCAAGAATGCGTCGTCGCACCTCTTTTGGAAAGCTGTCGTCATAATAGAATTTTTTAAAAGATAATTGAACCTCACGAACTATTTCTTCCGACAAGACAATGTCATCGGGATCGTCGAATTCATAGAGATCAACATGTTCAAGCGCAGGTCCGAAGGAAATTGCAGCCCTTGCCCGAAGCTCTATCGGTTCATCATTATTACCCACTACGGAAAGCAATGTCTTGGCGAGTGCGTCGTTAAACACCACAAGATTACCTGCCATTTCAGCGGCCAACAACCGCTCGGATAAATCAGCGGAATGATTATCAACAATTTCTTGAAACATTCCGGCTGCATCTTTCGGCCAATCCCATGGGGGAATTGTATCATAGAGTATTTTCAGATCCATTGTCCTATCTCCTTACTGCATATTTGCATACCATCAAGTCAACGCTTTTTCTTTCCTCTGTTTTGTTTCTTCTTTTTCCGTCTGCTGCCATGCGGGATCGTTTGCGTCCTTTTGTCGGACGAGTCTGTGCTTTGATCCGACGGCTCCGCAATTGGAGGCAACGCATCAGATGCAGTTGCATCAACATTGCCGGACACAATCAGTGCTGGTTCTTGGACAACCTCTGCCTCGGAACTATTCTGATGAATGACCTGGGTAACCACCCGGTCCGTAATTTCCAAGAGATAAGACTCCAGCGTTTGAGAAATCTCATTAAATTCCGGCCACAAACTTTCGTCCACAAACTTTTTCGATACCCGAGCCATTACCGTGGTATATCGTTGCCTACTATAGCGGTATGGATTAATGCCGTAGCGCCTGAGAAAGCCACGAATACTTTACGTGTCCACATGTCCGCCATGGTAAATCGATATTCGATCAGGGGCTCTTCCCTTTCCATAAGCCGCAGTCGTTCGAGTATCCGCTCCCTGGCAAGTTCTGCGGCAACTTCTTCACCTTTTGTGGTTGCCCCCGAGAACAGCGCTTCGATTAAGCGCAGCTTTTCTATCAATTTCTGTTCATTCATCTATCAGCAATTCCTGCGCATAATTTAACATGCAGAAAATACGAGGGTCAAAAGGGGTCTGAGTCCAACTCTGACTCCTTTTGAGGCCTTTTGACCCTTTCACAAGGAAATTCCAATATTGTTGGCAATTTTTTCGGCGAGTAGTCTGAAATCTTTTTTTGCATCTTGTACCGCATTGGCGTGGCTGCCTATAGCGCCGTCAGCAGATGTCAGATCAAAAATTGGTTTGCGTTTTTCCTGAGCCATAGGAATCAAACTGCGATAGTGTTTGATAGTCGCCAAACAGTAGGGATCATCTGACGGCGTAATAGTCTTGGTTGAGTCTTCTTCCAGAACAGCGCTACGATATACATTTGGTATACGGTTAACCCATTTATCATAGGCCTTGACTGGACGATCAAGCCGAACACTATGCTGTTGACAGAGATATCCGATGGGCTGCATTTTCCCCTGAGGTAGTTGGAAGTCTGAGTATGATTGCATTTCGACGCTATTTTTCCAGTTATCCAGCCGTTTATGCCACAGACTTTTCCAACTCCTCAAGGTAGGACCAAGATTTTTCAAACCTTGTAGGGAGAATAAATCTGCACCGAGGGGAATCACCACATAGTCGGTTGCGATCAGGACAGATCTATTGATAGCACCCAGATTCGGACCGATATCCACAAGTACGATATCCGCTTGTACCATTGCAGATGCCTTTTGCATGACTTGCCAGAATGAGCTCAATATCCGCATAGGTCGGTAGAGGTTATTATCCCCCATACTGTTAGGCCATTCGTTTGATAGTGCATCTTCAAAGCCTGACAGACTGACGTCACCTGGAATGAGATAGAGATCTGTTGAAATTGTTTGGAGCTTCGGCTCCACTATATCTCCTACGCCGGTAAGGGGTTTGACGCATTGATAGATTGTTGCGTTCTTAGATTCTGTATCCCATATCCTTTCTATTTTTTCATCTTCAAGAAATGCCGCTGTCAAGTTTGCCTGAGGATCAAAATCGACAATGACAACCCGTTTCCGAAGGCGTGCAAACATCCAAGCCAAATGGTAGATAAGAGAGGTCTTTCCGACGCCTCCTTTATTATTAAAAAATGTCAGCACCGGTTGATTCATTTTTTATCCTCTTAATGTGCATACGACTGTACTTTGGTTTGTTTCAAACTCCAGTTCAGGATTGCCATTTTTTCTCATCTCATTTCTAGCCGTGGCAATACCGCGTCCGAAGGCTTGTATAAAACCAAATACTTTCAACACATCTCCAACATTGGGATTACGATAATCCGTAATTCCAGGATTACCGAAGTTCTCAACTGTTACATTACCAAATGGACCTCCGGGACTGTTGATTTCGATGCGGTCATTGAACCAATAAATTCTTACAGGAGCATTAGTGCTTTCATAGGTTCTATGTAATACTGCATTATACAAAATCTGTTGGATAGCCGCTGGTGGGTAGGGCATCTTTATTTGGTGGGTAGACGTTGAAATAATGTCGATAGCTGCTCGATTGTGCGCTTTCAATTTTTCTTCACTACGACGAAGTATTTCAACAAGGGTCCCACTAATGTTTTCTTCATCCATTACCGGATCGGCAAGTTCAGTTCCGTCAATACGTAAAAACTGCAAATAAGCCCCAGGTAAAAAATCCTGAGGGCTCTTGCCAATTGCCAGGAGACCGAGCACTGTAGGTGTTGTGTCATCAGGTGAAACGATCATTTTACATGTAGCAAGGCGTTCTTCATAGGTGCGGCCATTAGATTCCAAGATATCTGTGGCAAACGCGGAAGGCAGGTATTCGTTTTCAAAGATGAGCCGAGAAAGATCTGTGATCTTTGCCGAAGGGACAGGGTATACATCGAAAGGAAGATTCTTATATCTTCTTTTTTCATTGAGAATCCGTTCCTCCTGCTCATTTGCAATAGATCGGCGAGGGCCTGTTCTAATCCAGATACGGCCATCATATTTTACCGGTGGCATGTCGGAAGGCATTGCAGTAACAACTGCCATTTCGGCACCTTTTAAGGTTCGTTTCTCTAATGAAAACACAGGCAAAGGGAGTATGTTGCCATCAGTTTTCATGTGAGCGAGTGAAAGCAAAAGTGTATCTGTTATTTGTAACCCCGATGGTTGTCCATTATCGCATGCACCAATAAAAAGAACACCGGGTTCATTGTAATTTGGCAAGTCATTGGCAAACGCACATATGGCTTGGCGTGCCTTTTTGGGCACATCTCCTTTGAAGGATTCTTTACGTTCAACCCGATCGGATTCCAATGAATTCAATAATATTAACAGCTCTTGATCTGAATATCTCTTCATCTTATGCCATTATCTAAGTGCCATACGTGTTATATTTAGATCACTTTACTACGTGGGGGCCGATTAACGTGTTCTCAAAACCGTTCCTACAGCGAAGTATGAAATTCTTGTATCTTGACCGTAAACTTAACCTCGGCGCAAAGTATATTAAATCAAGGCACGGACAACCAAAACAGGGTCGAGCCGAAAATTGCATCAATTTATAGTAATTAGTCAAAAATATTTCCGGTATATTATAACCGAAAGAAGTGGTAGCAGATACAAGATAATTCCAGAATAATCCTTGCCGAGCATCGGGTATACGGCTTAATACTATTTCGGCACGGGCTAATTACAACCCCGTGCCGATTTCTTTTCCTACTTCATGAGAACGGCTTCTGCTTCCCGTGCAATTGCTAATTCCTCGTTAGTAGGTATCCCCCAGATCTGCACCCGGCTTTCCTTTGTGCTGAGGAGGGTTGGTTTTTTAATGCGCTGGTTATTGGCCTCAAGGTCCATGGCGATTCCGAACGGTTCCAACCCATGCAGGGTCATTTCGCGCACAACCTCATCATTTTCACCAATTCCCGCAGTAAATATTATGGCATCCACCCGACCCAGCACCGCCATAAAGGCGCCCACATATTTTTTATTTCGATAGGTCTGTACATCAAGAGCCAGTTTCGCCCTTGTGTTGCCGGCTGCAATGGCCTCGTGGATGTCCCGCATATCATTTAATCCACATAATCCTTTCAGTCCTGAGTCCTTATTGAGCATCGCATCAATGGCCTCGATATCCATATTGCAGTTCCTGGCCAGAAAAGAATGAATCGCCGGATCCACATCACCGCTTCGAGTTCCCATTACCAGCCCTTCCAGTGGGGTGAGACCAAGGGTCGTATCGACACTGCTGCCATTTTTAACGGCTGTCATTGAACAGCCATTGCCGAGATGAATGGAAATCAGGTTGAGTTCTTCGAGTGGTTTACCCATGAGGCGGGCACATTCATTGGCGACGAACTTATGTGATGTGCCGTGAAAACCATATCGGCGCACCCTTTGTTTTTGATATAATTCGTAGGGAATAGCGTAATGGTACGCATGGGGTGGAATGGTCTGATGGAAGGCTGTATCAAATATCGCCACCTGGGGAACCCCGGCAAACAATTCCTGCGCCACCCGTATCCCATCGAGATTAGCCGGATTATGCAGCGGTGCCAGAGGAATATTTTTCTCAATGGCCGCCAGCACATCTTCCGAAATAATGGTCGGTTCATGGAAATCCTCACCGCCGTGCACAACACGGTGTCCGATCGCATCGATATCGCCACGATCGACGATTACCCCCCGTTGAGGGTCGGACAGTATCTCGACGGCGCTCCGCATGCCGCTCTTATGATCAGGAACTGGGGCCGTTTTTTTAACCACCAGCTCGCCCTCACCACCGGGCCTGAGCGTGCATTTTATCAGCCCCTCGGTTTCCCCTATTCTTTCAACAAGTCCCGATGCCAGAACGGATTCATCGGACATATCGAGCAGCTGGAATTTGATCGACGAACTCCCCGAGTTGATAACGAGTATTTTCATTGTTTTTTCTTCATCCTTTTTTATTCTGTCCAGGTTGCCCTGAGTGATTTTTATGGAAAGTAAACCTCAATAGAAACAGGGCATCGGCTCTTTAAAGATTCCCCTTCAAAAGAGGTTTCATACCCCGTCGATAAAAAGAGGGCAACAATTAAATTCCATAGCCCCTTACCCTAGGTCCTGGTTTTTTATACAACCAAACCAAAACTTAGACGCTCATTACCGCAACTTATTCTCATCATGGTTTAACTATTTGATTTAAAGATCGTATTTCAATATTGTATTCATTATAATGATAGATTAATTCAGCCATCCTGCACTTTGCAATGACATCAATTTATTGGTCATACCATTTTATGACACTTTTCTTGCCATCCAAAGATGAAATTTTGAATCCTTGACAAACCTCATGGGGAAAGAGTACAAAAATTCTTTTTACCGATATCAGATTGGCACTTTTTATAAGCTGTTGTCAAAAAATAACATGGCCAGGTTATTTCGTAACGGCTCCTAATCTTTCCAGTCCGACAAACCTAACAAATCCAGGTGTCGCCGTGCGATATATAATTCTTCTTTCCGCCGTCTTGATGCAGATGTGCCTTGGCGCCACCTACTCCTGGAACGTGTATGTTCAGCCCCTCAAAGCCTTGACCGGCCTCCAGCAGGGGCCGGTGCAGATCCCTTTTACCGTCTTTTACTTCATGTTTCCGTTGACACTGATGGCAGCAGGAACATTTCTGCCAAAGATCGGTCCCAGAATCAGTGCCATGTTCGGGGGATTGCTTTTTGGCGGCGGGTGGATACTGGCCAGCCTGGGAATTCACAATTTTGTCTTCACCATCCTCGGTATTGGTGTCTTGAGCGGCATTGGTGCCGGGATGGCTTATATCGTCCCCATTGCCGTCTGTATACGTTGGTTTCCAAAGAACAAAGGTCTGGTCACCGGCATCGCGGTTGCCGGTTTTGGTGGCGGCGCCGCCCTTGTCAGTCAGCTGGGCGGCTGGCTGATGCAAAGCCTTGGCCGAACCCCATTCCAAACCTTTTTCATCTTCGGTCTTGGTTTTATCGTTATCGTGGTCCTCGCAGGCTCGACAATGCGCTTTCCAAAAGACATCGGCCTGAAAAAGCCCACTCCCGTTAAAATCTCCGAACTTCTCACCCATCCGAATTTTCGGGTTCTTTACGGAGCAATGTTCATTGGTCTTGCTGCAGGTTTTGCCGTCAACGCCAACCTTAAAGAGCTTTTTCAGGGAGGCGGGAATGCTGTTCAGACAGGCATAACCGGCGTTTCGCTTTTTGCCCTGGCCAATGCCGCCGGCCGGATAGTCTGGGGGATGGTGTTCGACAGGGTTCAGTCGGCGACTGCCATCCAGGCCAATTTATTTTTGCAGGCATTGGTCCTGCTTGCCGCGCCCTTCATGCTTGATTCGGCTCTCGGATTTTGGTTTTTTGCGCTCTTTACAGGTTTCAACTACGGCGGAGTCCTGGTTATTTATGTAGCATCCGCCTCTCGCTGCTGGGGTGCCGAAAGAGTGAGCCAAGTCTACGGCTGGCTGTTTTCCAGCAATATTCCGGCTTCATTTTCGCCAATCATGGCGGGATTGGTTTTCGATACCTTCCACACCTTCACCACTGCCCTGTTCGGATTGGCAGCATTGCTGGTTGTCTGTACTGTTCTGGTACATCGTAAGGCGCATATTGTCAACTTGGACAACCGCCCGCTGCATTCATAATTATTTCAGGAAAAATTCACGTTTTCCTGAAGTCGCAGCAACACTTCAATGAGGCTGTCCATTTCTACCGGCTTGGCCAGATAGTCATCCATGCCGGCCGAGATAAACCGTTCCCGGTCCCCCTTCATTGCATGAGCTGTCAGGGCAACGATTGGAACTTTGCTGTTTCGGTTCGTTGCCGTGGTCCGAATGGCCCGGGTGGTTTCGACCCCATCCAACTCCGGCATCTGGATATCCATAAAGATACAGTCGAACTCCAGCTGTTGTACTTTCTGCAATGCCTGCAGTCCATTGGATGCCAGGTGCACATCATGTCCAATCTTGCGCAGCATAGCCGAGATCACCATGGCGTTAATTTTTTCATCTTCAACGACCAAAACCCGCTTTGGCTTCATGGTAGACGGTTGCTTCGAATAATTCTCACGGGGCCTTGAGGCAATTTCGCTGACGATACCCGCCGTTATGTTGAAACAGACAACTGTGCCCTGATTGACAACGCTCTTCAGTCGAATCTTCCCCCCCATCATTTCAACCAGTTTTTTGACAATACTCAAGCCAAGTCCGGTCCCGCCGTATTTACGTCGAAAGCTCCCGTCCTCCTGCACAAATGGCTCAAACAAATGACTAATCATCTGCTCCGAAATACCTCTTCCTGAGTCACTGATTTTAAAATGAAGAACAATGTTTGCATCCGTGACAACAGTGTCGCAATTCAACTCAATATCAATTTTTCCACGGTCGGTAAATTTTACAGCGTTGCCGACCAGGTTAAAAAGAATTTGTTTCAGACGCGATGCATCGGCAACAACAACCGACGGAACGCTCTTGTCGATTGCATAGTTGATAGTGACTTTTTCTCTATTGATGAGACTTCCAAAGGATTCAACCACCGATTTGAGCAGCGGTTCCAGCGCCAGAGGCTTATCGATCAGTTCAATTTTCCCAGCCTCAATTTTAGAAAAGTCGAGTATGTCACTTATTAAATTCAATAAACTTATACCTGAGCTCAGGGCCGTCTCGACATACTTTTTCTGCGTCTGGTCCAGTGGCGTGTCTCTCAATAGCTGCAGGATGCCCAGGACTCCGTTCATCGGGGTCCGGATTTCATGACTCATGTTCGCCAGAAACTCTGATTTGGTCTGGCTCGCGGCAAGGGCAACCTCCTTGGCCAGTTTCAGTTCTTTTTGCTCCTGGACCCGCTTGGTCGAATCCCTGATCACCCCGGTTAAGCCAATCAGGGAACCATCACTATCCCACATGGCAGTAGTAATTATTTCTACCCAGATAGTGGCGCCATCTTTTCGAAGACATTCAAATTCGAAAAATCTTGCGGGAATTTCTTCCTGTTTCTTGATACCCGACGCCATCATCCTGCGCAGCCCGTTAAACTTTTTTTGAAATTTTGGCGTCAGATGAACACTGATCGGCATCGACAAAAATTCATCCTGAGTGTATCCAGCAAGAGCTTGAATGGATGGGGTAACATATGTCGGATTAAATTCGAGATCCGATACCCAGAGAACATCACGAATATTTTCCACCAAAAGCCGAAAACGCTTGTCGCTTTCTTCCAGGGCTTTTTGAATGGCAATGTCTTTGGTTACGTCCCGTCCGGCTCCGACCGTACCAATCAATTTTCCATTTTCATTTAAAAGTGGGGCTTTGTGCACATCCAGGGCCAAATAATTGCCCCGAACCAACCCATCTTCTAAAAATCGACCGAATTGTCGATTTTGCTTAACTATTCCATCCGAATCCACACAAACCTCACCGAAGGTATGATTATAGCCTTCCAATCGCTCCCGGGCTGCGAAATACATGTCATGTTTGCCGATGGGGCTTTCTCCATCCTTACACATCAGCAGCTTTTCACGGATCGGCTTATTAGCAAAAATATATCTATTATCCAGATCTTTAGCCCAAATCATATCCGGCACCGTATTGGCCATCAGCTTCATCATACGATACATTTCCTGATATCGGCTCTCACTGTCTTGAAGGGCAATCTCCGCTTTTTTGCGGGCAGTGATATCGACAAAGACGGTATAGACGGCTTTTCGACCCTGGTAATAAATTTTTTGGGCTGACAGTAATACATGCCTTTTCACCATCAGGGCCGTCAAAAGTTCGGCTTCAAACTCCATAACCCGGCCCTCTTCTGCCAATAATTGAAGAAATTTATTCAACTGGACAGGACTGTTCCAGAAATTGGCAGCCTCTCTGCCTTGCGCCTCTTGAACAGAGATCGAGAAATAGTTAGCGGCATAATTATTGATATACACCACTTTGCCATCTTCTCTGTCGGTAAGGACTATTGGAAACATAGCGCTGTCAATCAATGCATCCACAGACGATTGCGGATTTTGCAGCCAGTTTCGCTGCTTATCCATGTCAGCCAGTCGGGATCGAAGATCTGCTAATTCGGCCAGCAGTTCATCTTTTTCTTTTAGATTATCGAGGATATTTTTCATTTGTCTCTTATTTTGTTGAACTTACTCCGATGACAATCATTCTTCCGGTCTATCGCTATCGACAGACACTCCTTGTCCCCGCGGTCAATTTTAATACAGAAGAGGTGCCGTCTTACGTAATTCGTCCAGGGCGTAGTGTTGGCCTCGCCAGTAAATCCCTCCGTTTATCTTAGTAACAAAGACTGATTTCATGATGATATAGCAGGATATATATGGTGTAATTAAAAATCCCGGAAGATACCACCACGACAAATTCTGCATCCGTAATCCCTTGAAACAAGCAGCAAGTCGGACGCCCACCGTTAAAAAACATATTATCCGCACAGCGTTATCCCCAAATATCACTCCCCAGACCGGCAGGATATTTGGTACAAAGATCACAAACAGCACAACAGGGACTAGCCAAACACGATAATGCACTAAAGCAAACATGTTTTTTTCCAAACCAGTAATCATCGCACTAACAGAATCATACCACGGCACAAGGACAAAATCATTTGCCAGCAGACAATCCTGAAAAAAACCATGCTGCTTTATCATCTTACCAAGCATCAAATCGTCAACTGGGTGCATCCTGATCCCTTCATGCCCGCCAATTTCCAGGTAAACTGACCTTTTCACCATGTTGAAGGCCCCTATTCCAACAAAAGAGCTATTAGCGCTGTTTCGAGCCCTCCAGGGTCTGACAAGAAACAGGAGACCCATGCCTATATCAAGGATCAGACTGTTGAGCAGCCAACCGTGCGTCACATTTTTAAAGACCAGTGTGAGGTGGTCCAGTCGATTGCTGCTCATATATCCGACAGCCCTGGCTATCGTCGTCTTTTCCAGAATGACATCGGCATCCGTAAAAACCAGCAAATCCCCTTTTGCCAATGCTGCACCGGTGGAAAGGGCGTGACTCTTGCCCATCCAACCTTCAGGCAGTTCAGCAATTTCATGGATGCGGAGCTCGGAAAAACGGACCTGCATTTGCTGCAACACTGCCGCTGTACCGTCAGTGGAACGATCATTGACAACGATTATCTCCAGGTTTTTATAATCCTGATTAAGCAACGACAATAACGATTTTTCAATATTTTTTTCTTCATTGCAGGCGGGTACTACTATTGATACCAGCGGACCGACAGCGGTATTGCCTGTCTCAGTGTCGCCGAGTCTCTTCATTTTTTTGGCTCCCGCTGCAATCGTAACTGAAAAAATGATAATTGAAGCACATGCAATTATTGCTAAAATCATAAAAATTGACATCTGGAGCTCCTAACCGCTTTTTTTTAAGGCCGGTGGAAATGCTTCTCTTTTTCTCGGTTGTTTCGAGACAAAAAAACTGGCAATAATCAGCAAAGATGGTAAATAAATGTTTTCGGCAGTCCTCTCTCCTGATAGACAGATAGACAGCAGTGCCTCCAGACAAGAGTATCTTCTCTTTCCCAAAGTTTTAATTTCGTAAAACATCAGGAATTAATTGAACTTTCTCTTATCGGTTTAAGCATCCCGGCTGCATGCTCTCTGAAACAGGTAACTATTATTAAGCGGATTGCGAGTAATGCGCCGACATGCTTTTTTTACTACAACATCACATTACAACATCACTGCACGCAACACCTTTTTTCGTGCAGTCAAGGTCCTGAAAAAATGAACACAAAAGATTACCGCGAGATCCCCTACAACTTCACATCGGCCGATGATAAACTCATTATCAACCTGCTTTTCGGATCCGAAGTGTGGGACGACCTGGAAGAACTCAGAAGCCAGAGAATTACCGGCAGATCGGCAAGACTTGTCATGCGCTTTATGGGCGATCTTTTTATCCTCAGGAGAAATCCTTTTCTCTATCAGGAACTCATCGACTCCCCGCTCAAACGACAAAAATTTTTCAAGACCGCCAAGGAAGATCTGACAATCATTGAACAGGCGGCAAGAATAGGCAGAGTCGGTTCCGAACGTAGCGCCAAAGTGCTTCGTCTGGCCGGCCTTTGCCACGATCGCCTCGGTGCATTGAAAAAAGAGATCACCGAGGCAGCCGGACGCCGCAACCAGATGCAGAAAAAACTGGGGGCAATCATCGGCAGGGAAAATGTCCGTTTTGATCCTTTTACCCTTATCAGCCATGCGACAGACGCGACCGACTGGCGCCTTTTCCTTCCTGTTGCCGTACTGAGACCATCCAGTGAAGAACAGGTACCGGCGCTGATCAAAGCCGTCGGGGAACTGGGTTTGAAAATCATCCCCCGGGGTGGGGGCACCGGCCTGACAGGAGGCTCCGTCCCGGTAACCAACGACTGCGTCATTATCAACACCGAAAAACTGACCAGGATCCACGATATCGCCTACAAAGACTTTCCCCATCTGGGAGAAGGCGTCAAAATACCGGTCCTCAAAGTCGAGGCGGGGGTCGTCACTTCCGATGCCATGGCACATGTGGCACGCGAAAATCTCGTTTTTGCAACCGACCCGACCAGCGCCTGGGCTTCGACCATCGGCGGCAACATCGCCGAAAATGCCGGTGGCAAAACAGCGGTGCTCTGGGGTACGGCAATCGACAATATCCTGTCTTACACCATAGCCATGCCTGGCAAGGACCTCCTCACCGTGCAACGCATCAACCATCCGATGCGTAAAATTCTGCCGGATGACATTCTCGATTTTCAAGTAGTTGACAGTCAGAAGAGAGTCTTGCGTAAAGTCACTCTTACCGGCACCGACATCCGTAAAAAAGGCTTGTGGAAGGACATCACCAACAAGGCCCTGAAGGGACTGCCCGGCTTCCAGAAAGAAGGTACCGACGGGGTCATAACCTCGGGCGCGTTTGTCCTGTACAAAGCCTATGAGAAGAAAATTACCTTCTGTCTCGAATTTTTCGGGGAAGATATGGATGAGGCCAGCCGGGTTATCGTCGAAATCTCGGAGGAATTTGTCAACGAGGGCAAGGAAGCCCTGATGGCTCTCGAACACTTTGACGAGGAGTATATCCGGGCAATCCAATATAAATTCAAGGCGGCACGAAGTACTCACCCGAAGGCTGTTCTGCTGATCGATATGGTGGGTCATACTACCGAGCAGGTGCTGCACGGCAAAAAGCGGTTGGAAAAACTGCTGACTCCTTATAAAAACACCGAGTTATTCACCGCTCAGGACGCCGATGAGGCTGCCCGCTTCTGGCGGGACCGAAAACGTCTGGGAGCAATCTCCGCCAGGACCAACGCCTTCAAGTTGAATGAAGATATTGTCCTGCCGCTTCCGGCCCTTGCCGAATTCGCCCGGTTTGCCGATGAATATAATATCGAAGAGGATTTCTACAACAAAGAACAGTTTATCCATTCGATCGTCCAATATCTGAAGACCGCGGAACCTATTGAAGATCCGGACTGGCTTGAAGCAAAAATCCCCAAAGCCAACGAGCTCTGCGCTGAGACTCTTGAAAAACTTGCCTTGCGGACCACGGAGTCGATTCGTCATGAGACTCATATTAAAAATTTGATGATCGACCTGCTCGAACTGTTCAGCGGCTATAAAAAGGTCAGCGCCACAATAGAGAAGATCAACCATGAGGTACGGTCGAAACGGATCATTATTGCCACCCATATGCACGCCGGCGACGGCAATATCCATGTGAACATTCCGGTCTTTTCCAATGATCGGGTAATGATGAAGCGGGCTGAAAAAACCGCCGAAGATGTGATGACCAAGGCTGTTCAACTCGGCGGCGTGGTCAGTGGGGAGCACGGAATCGGCATCACCAAAATGAAATTTCTGGAAGAAGCGCGTCTTCTGGAGCTGAAAGCATACAGAAAAGAAGTGGACCCCGAAGCCATCATGAATCCTGGCATGTTGAGCGACCCCGCTATTATCGATAAGGTTTTCACCCCTTCCTTTAACCTGCTTGAGCTGGAGGCCAAAATTCTTCAATACGGCTCCCTTGCAGACCTGTCTTCGATGATTTCGAAATGCATCCGCTGCGGAAAGTGCATGCCGGTTTGCTGTGTTTACCATCCGGGAAGCAACATCTTTTTCCATCCGAGAAATAAAAACATGGTCATCGGCTCACTGATCGAAGCGCTCTTGTACGATATGCAGCGCTCCCATCTGCCTCGATTCAACCAATTGAAAAACCTCGAGGAAATCGCCGACCACTGCACCATGTGCCGGAAGTGTCTCAGCCCCTGTCCGGTCGACATCGACACCGCGGAAGTCTCTCTTCTTGAGCGGGAGATTCTCAGCGATCTCGGTTACAAACACACCGCTCCGGCCACCCGCCTGTCCCTTCTGTATCTGCAGAACAGGGATAGAACGGTGAACAGTATTTTCAGAAAAGGAGTTCTGGAATGGGGCAGTTCGCTCCAGCGTCTCGGGGTCAAGGCCTTTAAAAAGGCCCCGCCTGCGATTACAGAAAACGAATGGCGCCCGTTGAACCTGCTCAAATCTCCGATGACACAGCCATCACCTACGACTCTCGGTTCCATGCTGCCGCAGTGTTCGGATCGCGAGGCATTGATGATCCGTCCGGAGGGGGAGGTCAAAAAAACAGTCTTTTATTTTCCAGGCTGCGGCTCGGAACGTTTGTATGCTTCCATTGGCATGGCCTCAATTTACCTGCTGCTGAAAAATAATATTCGGGTCGTTTTGCCGCCGCCTTACCTCTGCTGTGGTTTTCCGGCAAAGGTCAATGCCAAGAAGAAAATGGCCGGACAAATATCGCTCAGAGATACGATTATCCTCAGCCAAATAAGGGAGATGCTCGGCCACCTGGTATTCGATGCCTTTTTAGTCAGCT
>Ga0214472_10002431_pt1 | contig 20095 bp, 15 predicted proteins | sample RVTome_6_FD_207662 | JGI IMG/M metagenome (GOLD analysis project Ga0214472, IMG submission 207662) | Soil microbial communities from uranium-contaminated site in the Upper Colorado River Basin, Wyoming, United States - RVT140D175 | ecosystem: Environmental > Terrestrial > Soil > Contaminated >...
TCCGCTCTGAGCTCCAACGTGGCGAGCCCACTGCACGGAGCAGCTCAACCGCTGGCGTCGTCTCTCGCAAGTCCCGCCGGTCCCTACGGCGCCGTTCGATACCGAGCGGCCGTGTGATCAGTCGCGCACTTATCATTGTCGATCCTTCGCACCGCCCGCGTCAGCGAGTCCATCTCACCAATCGCACGAGCGGATTGCGTCCTCATCCTATGAGTCGGCGGACGTCGGCGGTAGAGCATCCACATGCTGTCTTCGCAGGACGCATCCACATGCTCTACCGCGACTGAGCTCGCCCGCGTAGGCTGCTCGACAGGTAGAGCCGTGAGCTGCACGAGCGCTGCCCGCTACAGCCGCGGGTGTCCCGCTCGTCGACACCTGACATGGCGAGGGAGGGCCGATGTCGAAACGAACACTCCGAGCAATCGTCGTGCTCATCGCGGGCCTGATGGCGCCGCACACCGCGAGCGCACAGATTCCGGCCGGTTCCGAGTTTCAGGTGAACTCCTACACGACAGGCCCGCAAACGCTTCCGGCGGTCGCGGTGGACGCGGATGGCGATTTTGTGGTGGTCTGGCACAGCTATGGCTCGGACAATGGGGACCCATCGAGTTGGTGCATTCAGGGGCAGCGCTACTCTTCGGGGGGCATGGCTCTGGGTTCCGAGTTCCTGGTGAACTCCTATACGCCAGGTACACAGCTTCGTCCGAGAGTGGCCGTGGCTGCCGACGGTGACTTTGTCGTCGTCTGGGACAGCGACGGCTCCAATGACAGCGACACATCCTCCTTGAGCATTCGGGCGCAGCGTTTCTCCTCGGACGGCAACACACTCGGTAGCTCGTTTCAGGTGAACTCCTACACGACGGGTATTCAGTACCTATCGGCTGTCGCGATGAACGCAAGCGGCGCCTTCGTGGTCACCTGGATGAGCGACGGCTCCAAAGGAACCGACTCTTCCAGTTCGAGTGTCCAGGCGCAGCGCTATTCTTCGGGCGGCTCCGCACTCGGTTCTCAATTTCAGGTCAACTCCAACACCACGGGTCCGCAGGCGTTCCCGACCGTGGCGCTGGGTTCAGGTGGGGAGTTCGTCGTGGCTTGGCAAAGCTACGGCTCGGATGCCGGTGATCCTTCGAATTGGAGTGTTCAAGGGCAGCGCTACGCTGCGAGCGGCTTGGCGCTCGGCCCGGAGTTTCTCGTCAACACCTTCACCCCGAACGCCCAGAATTATCCAGCGGTCGCGCTGTCACCGGATGGTGATTTCGTAGTCGTCTGGCAAAGCGAAGGCTCCTACGGTGACGACACTCCGTCGCCGAGCATCCAGGCGCAACGCTACTCTTCGGCGGGCAGCACTCTCGGCGGCCAGTTTCAGGTCAACTCCTACACCACGAATTACCAGATCAACCCGGCTGTCGCGATGGACTCAAACGGCGCTTTCCTCATCGCCTGGACGAGCTACGGATCGGACAACGGCGACTCCGCGTCCACCAGCATCCAGGGCCAGCGCTATTCTTCGACTGGCAGTGCCCTCGGCGTCGAGTTTCTTGCCAATTCCTATACCGCCAACTCCCAGTTTGCCTCGGCTGTCGCGACAACCCCCGCTGGTGACTTCGTCGTGGTCTGGAGTAGCAACGGTTCTAACGGCGGCGACACGTCGGACTCGAGCGTCCAAGGACAGCGCTACGGGCTGGAGATTTGTGGCGGCGTACCGGGCTGTCAGATCTTCAGCGACGGTTTCGAGTCGGGAGACACCACAACATGGAGCGCGACGCTCCCGTAGGTCCCGGCCCGAGTTGGCCCCTCCGAGCACAAGGTCCCACGTCCTGAGCTCATCGTTCGAGCCCGCGCCCCTTAGCGCGGGCTTTGCTCGTCGGAATTCCTTTCCGTCGATTGCAGCTTCGCTTCGAAGCTCGTGGCCTCGCCGTCGCGCTCCAACGTTCGCAAGAGCTTCGCGAACTGGCGGTAGGAGTCCAGGAGCTCTCGGTGGTTGGGTACGAGCTTCGTCTCGCGGATCTCGATAGCTCGCCGATAGGCCGCCTCCGCCTCAGGGTATCGCTTCCGGTCTCGATAGAGATTCGCCAAACCGAGCAATGTGAACGCGACCGAGGGGTGGTCGTCGCCGAGCCGTGCGATCTTGAGCTCGAGCGCGCGTCGATAGAGACTCTCCGACTCCGCCCAGAGACCCATCGACCACTTGAGCTCGCCCAGATTCGAAAGGCTGAGGGCAACGACCGAATGCTCGGGGCCGAGAACGCTTTCGCGGATCGTCAAGGAACGCTCCAGGAAGCTCGCGGCTTCGGCGAGCCTTCCCTCTTCCCAAGCGACGACGCCCAGGTTGTTCAAAGTATTAGAGACGGAAACATGCTGCGGACCCAAAGACCGCTCCTTGATGTCCAGGGCGCGGCGGTAGTAGGAGTACGCGTTCTCGCGGAACTCGAGGTCGGCAGCCACGGACCCGAGCTGGTCGAGGACGCTCGCGAGGGAAGGGTGGACGGATCCCAGCGCTTGCTCACGAATAGCGAGCGCTCGCAAGAGCAACTGTTCCGCCTCTTCCAAGCGCCCCCGTGAGCGGAGCGTAGTCGCCAGACTCAGTTGCGCCGTCGCCACATCAAGATGATCCTCCCCGAAAACTCGCCTGGTACGGACAAGTCCCTCTCGGGCGAGCGCTTCGGCATCCGCAAAGCGACCCAACTGACGATTCATCGCCGCCAAACGTCGGAAGGTTTGCGCCGCCACGGAACTGTCCGCGGCGTCGTCGAGGACCAAGGCGCGGCGGTACAGAGATTCGGCCTCGTCGAAGCGTCCAAGGGTCGCGCACACCGAGCCCAGAGCCCCGAGCAGGCGACTGTGAGCACTGCGCCCCAGGTAGGGTTTCTTGGCTTGGATCTCCAGGGCTTCTCGAAAGAGCTTTTCCGCCTCCTCGTACGCCCCTTGATGAACGCGCGCTTGCCCGAGGTGATACAGGCTCTCGCCGAGCGCAGAATCCAGCCCGTCCAACAGGCCACGGCGCGTTTCCAGAGCGCTCGAGAGAAGCTCCTCTGCCTCGTCGTACTCGCCCAGGCTGGAGTAGACCGTGCCCACGGCGTCCAGTAGGCGTGCCTGGGTCCGCGATCTTTCGCCGGCTTCTTCCGGATTCGCGCCGGAACCACGATCTAGGATCTCGCTTGCGAGGATGGCCTCATCCCACGGCGCGGCGCGTTGCTCGCCCACAGCCTCCCGACGCGTGCCGGAGTCCCCAGCAGCATTTGCTTCCAGATGCGCGCGCAGGAGAGGTTGGTCACCGAGCTCAGAACGCAGTTGTTTCGCGCCCCAGTCCAGCATCTCGCGAGCAGTCACGGGCTCGGGGCCTGCAACTCTAGGGTCGGCGAAACGGAACAGCTCTATCAGAAAGTCGGCGACTTGCTCGGCATTGCGACGCTCCTGCTCGGCGGTGTCACGCTCGGCAGCGAGGCGGAGCGCAAAGACGAGCGTCAGGATCACGATGGCGAGAGTCACCGCAAGGGCGGTCGTGGCAGCCGCGAGATGCCGCCGCATGAACTTGGAGAGGCGGTAGGTGAGCGTGGCCGGTCGCGCCATGACCGGTTGCCCAGCGAGATAGCGCTCGAGATCCTCGCGCAAGCGATCCGCGGAGGGGTAGCACCCGTGAGTAGCGCGTGAACCTCGAGGCGGAGCGCCGGATCACCCGCACACGCACGTTCGACGAAGGCAGCCCTTTCTTCTTCGGCGAGGTCGAGGGCGGCGCAGAACACCTCGTCCGCCTGGCGGCGACGCGAGGCATCCTCGAGAGGAGATCCCGGTGTCAGAGCGGCCGACTCCCGGTGGGCTCTAGCCCGAATTCAGTCCGACCCAGCTCCCGACGTAACCAACCCCGCGCGCGGAACCAGTCGCGCCGTACCGTGCGCGAGGTCACACCCAAGACCCGTGCCGTTTCCTCTTCGGTCATGCCGGCGAAGAAGCGACACTCGACCACTGACCCCAATCGCTCGTCGAGCTGTGTCAACTTCGCAATGGCGTCATTGACGGCGATCACTTCCTCCGCCTGACGTCTCTCCCCGGCCACATCGGGCGGCAAGGCGACGACATTGCCGCTTCCACGCTTGGCGCTCAGGCGGGCACGAGCCGCGTCGACGAGGATGTGCCGCATGGCTTTGGCCGAGGCAGCAAGAAAGTGGGCAGTGTCTTCCCACGCCGCCGCACCGCCAGAGAGCTTCGCGTAGGCCTCGTGCACCAGGCTGGTGGTGTTGAGCGTATCCCCCGGTCGCAGTCGCCGACGCTCCCGTCGCGCGAGTCTGCGCAGCTCGTCGTAGAGCAACGAGACGAGGCGGTCGTACGCGGCCCGATCGCCCTCGCGATGGGCGGCCAGCAGGGTGGTGATCTCTACCGAAGAACTCGCGTCCATGCGACATCTTCCCGGTGTCCTCGCGTGAACGGGAGCACCGGCGCGACTGTAGCACGTGGGGTGCGACTGGTCGTTCCGAAGCAGCCGCACTCATCGCGTTCCAGAGTCTGGCCTTCGTCATGGGCTCGTTCAGGGATAACGGAAAGGGATGCGAGAAGCGGACAGAGGCCAGGAGCTCCGAGACTCTCTGTCCGCATTGTTTCGCCGATTTCGTAGTCCAGAAGAGGACGGCGTCGTGCCGCTACGCCACGTCCCGACTCGTGCACGAGCGCTGAGGTCGAACCCCATTTCACGGAAAGGATGATCGCGATGTTCGTGAACGCCGAATCCGAATTGTCGCCGGTGAGTGTCTTCTCCTCGGTGCCCCCTCCGCACGACCGCCTGGCCCTTTGCAGCGGATGTCACCGATGATCGCGCGCGGCGCCGTGCCCCAACGCGTAGCGCCTGCCCTACCGCCGATCGAACTGCTCACGAAACGCGAGACCGAGCTGATCGCGGCCATCGCGGATGGTCAGAGCTACCAGAATGCGGCGGAGACCCTGGGTATTTCCATCAACACCGTCCGCAACCACATCCGTTCGGCCTACCAGAAACTCCGCGTCAACACTCGCAGTGAGGCGGTCAGTCGAGCCCTGCGCGCCGGCTTGATCTGCTGACCGGACGCCAGGGTACGCCTGTTGTGAACGGAAGAGGGGTACGCTATCAGCGAGTTGTTTGCCCAAGGAGGTGGGCTTACCAGGACATCTGGCAGGGTCGGCCGCCCAGGAGGACGAGTGATGAACGAACACGATCGGCGCAGGCGATCTTCCGGCGTCGCTCGGGTCGCCGTGTGGGTCTCGAGTGTCGCTGCGTGCGGGCTCCCGTTGGGCGTCGCTGGGACACACGCCGGGCTGTGGGCGCCACTCGTGGGCTTCGGTTTGTTCGTCATGAGTGGCCTGCTCGGCGGACTGCTCGGTGTCGTGCTGGGTGGGGCCGGCCTCTTCCTCACCCGGGGCGGGCGCGATCCGCTCGGCTGGCGCAGGGCGCTGCAAGCCGCAGGCCTGGGATCAGGCCTGTTGATCGTGGTGCTCGTGTCGGCAGCTCCGGGTCGCGGCTTGCCGCGCATAAACGACATCACGACCGATCTCGCGGATCCGCCCCGCTTCGGAGCTGACATCCCCGACTACGCCGGTCGGGACATGAGCTACCCCCCCAAGTTCGTGGAACGCGTTCGGCTTGCCTATCCGGACCTCGGCACCGTGGACATGGATCTCCAACCGCAGCAGGCCTTCGAGCGGGCACTCATCAGCGCCGAGTCGCTGGGTTGGGAGATCAGCTCCCGGAGGCCGGACTCTGGCTGTTTCGACGCGCGGGACCGGACGGCTGTGTTTCGCTTTGTCGACGACGTGACCGTGCGGGTGCGCCCCAGTGACGGGGGTAGCCGGATCGATGTGCGCTCGAAGTCTCGCGATGGCCAGGGTGACCTGGGAGCGAACGCGGCTCGGATCCGGCGCTTCATCGAAGAGCTCAATAGCGCGAGATAGAGTCGACCGCACACTTCGTCCCCATGGAGCGAGAGAGGCCTGATCGGGCGCCCCCGGGGGATCACGCAATCTGGGCCCGGCGCCGGACTACACTAACCTCATGTGGTATTCCCTTCCTCCGACACCCTCGAATCCTGTCGGAGAGCCCGACGACAGCGGCGCGGGAGCGCCGCCGCGTACCGCTCCGAGGTGGTGGCGCCACGCGCTCGGCGCCGCTGCCGTCACCGTGGTCGTCTTCGCCATCTTCCAGGCGCTCACTTGGCCCGATGTCGGCAAACTCGCACAAGAAAATCCACAGACGACGGCGTTTCTGGATCGGGTCCGGCGCCAAGCCGGCGGGGACGGCGCGGTCGCGCCGCTCCGGTGGATCTCCTACGACCGGCTTTCGCCCCACCTGAAACGGGCTGTTCTCGTCTCGGAAGACATCGACTTTTTTTCCCACTGGGGCTTCGCCACCGACGAGTTGCAGACGGCGCTCGGTGAGCTATTGAAGGGCGAGCGGATCCGCGGCGCCTCCACGATCACGCAGCAACTGGCCAAGAACCTCTGGCTGTCGTCCTCCCGTAACCCCTGGCGCAAGCTGAAGGAGGCGATGCTCACGCTGCAGTTGGAGCGCACCCTGTCGAAGCGCCGCATCCTCGAGCTGTACCTGAACACGGCCCAGCTCGGCCCGAAGGAGTTCGGAGCCGAGAACGCTGCCCGGCGCTTCTTCGACAAGTCGGCGGGCGATCTCACCGAGAGCGAGGCCGCCGCTCTGGCGGCGGCGCTGCCCAGTCCGAGTCGCTGGCATCCCGCGAGCGGCCGCCGTGCTGCGGCGCATCGCCAGCGGCTCATCCTGGCACGAATGCGCAAGGCCGAGTGGTTGTTCAAGGTGATCTGAGGGCTCACGACCGGGGCCGCCAGTTGTTGCGCAGGTCCGGGCGTTGACTTTGTTCTCGCAATACCACCTGCTACATTCGCTCGGTGATCATGCTTCGTCCCCTTACCCTGGTCGCCGCGTTAGGAGCCGCACTTGCCGCGGCCGAACCCGTCACTATCCTCCCCCTGTGGAACGGAACGCCTCCGAATCACCACGATTCGGGCCTTGTTGAGCAGACCGCCGAGGATGGTTTCATACGGATATCCAAAGTCCAGACTCCTACTATCGAGATCCGCCTGCCGTCGAAGGCCAGCGCGACCGGCGCCGCGGTTGTGATCTGTCCGGGAGGCGGCTACGGAATCCTGGCCTACGATTGGGAGGGGACCGACATCGCCGGCTGGTTGAACGGCAACGGAATCGCGGCCATCATCGTCAAATATCGCTTGCCTGAGGACGCGAGCAACGAGAAGCCGTGGCTCTCGCCGTTGCTCGACGTGAAGCGAGCCATGCGCCTGACGCGGCAACACGCCGAGAAGTGGAACATCAAGACCGATCGCGTCGGCGTCATGGGCTTTTCCGCTGGCGGCCATCTCGCTTCCACACTCGGCACGCACTTCGACGCAGGAAATCCCACTGACCCCGATCCGATCGAAGGCCTCAGCTCGCGACCGGATTTCATGATCCTGATGTATCCGGTCATCACGATGGAAGAAGCCACCACTCACGCCGGATCGCGGAAGAACCTCCTGGGCGAAAATCCGTTGCCGGAAATGATCCGGCAGTACTCCAACGAACTGCAGGTGAGTCCCGAGACACCACCGACGTTTATCGTCCACTCATCCGACGATGCCGCGGTGCCGGTACAGAACAGTCTGCGCTTCTACGAGGCGCTGTTGGCGAACGGCGTCGAATCAGAGATGCATCTCTTCCCCTACGGCGGACACGGCTACTCGCTGGCGGTCGGTCGTGGGCGCCTGCAGGGATGGAGCGATCTTTGCCTCGCTTGGATCAACGATTTCGCCAAGTGACGAGGTGTTGCCCGCGCGAAGCCGACGAAGAAGCAAACCACGCGTCCGGGCCGTGAGGTCGCCGACACCGCCACACGACCCCATCAACCTGCGAGCACCGGGTAGTCCGTATAGCCATCCTCCCCGCCCCCGTAGAAGGTGGAGGGGTCCGGCTCGTTGAGCGCCGCGCCGTCGCGTAGCCGGGCGGGCAGGTCGGGGTTCGCCAGGAACAGCCGCCCGAAGGACACGAGGTCGGCCGCCCCGGAATCGATTGCCGCGTCGGCACGCCTGCGGTCGTAGTCGCCGTTCACGATCAGCGTCCGGGAGAAGAGCGGCCGTAGCGCTTCGGTCGGCACCGCCTTGCCGCCGTGGCGCAGGTCCGCCGTGGTGGCCTCGACCAGGTGCAGGTAGCCGATCTCGAGCCGCTCCAGCTCGCGCACGGCTTGGCCGAAAGTCTCCAGCGGCGACGAGTCGCTCATGTCGTTGAAGGTGCCGCTCGGGGAAAGCCGCACGCCGACCCGCTCCGGTTCCCACTCAGCGATCAGCCCCTGCACCACCTCCACCAGGAACCGGGCGCGCTTCTCGACCGTGCCGCCCCACTCGTCCTGGCGCCGGTTCGTGCCATCCCGCAGGAACTGGTCGACGAGATAGCCGTTCGCGCCGTGCAGCTCGACGCCGTCGAAGCCGGCCTCCCGGGCATTGCGCGCTCCGATGCGGTATTGCTCCACGATCCCGGGGATCTCGTCGGCCTCGAGCGCGCGCGGCGCCACGAAGTCGCGCATCCCCTCGGGCGTGTAAACCTGCCCGGCGGGCGCGATCGCCGAGGGTGCTACCGGCAGCTTCCCGCCCGGCAGGAACAGCGGGTGGGAGATACGGCCCACGTGCCAGAGTTGCAGGAAGATCCGGCCACCCGCCCGGTGCACCGCGTCGGTGACGCAGCGCCAGCCGTCGACCTGCTCCGGAGTGTGGATGCCGGGGGTACTCGGGTAGCCGACACCCTCGGGCGCCACCTGGGAGGCCTCTGTCACGATCAGGCCCGCCGAAGCCCGCTGCTCGTAGTAGCGGGCGACCCGCTCACCGGGGACGTTGCCGGCCCCCGCGCGGTTGCGCGTCATGGGAGCCATGACCAGCCGGTTGGGCAGCTCGTGGGAGCCGATCCGGTGGAGCGAGAAGAGGTCGGTACGCGTCGCGGTCGCTGTTTGCATGACGGTTTGTTCTCCGGGGCGTCGCGGCTCGCCGTGCGCCTCAATCAACGTAACCATAATGGTTATACTTACTGACAAAAAACTCAGCCCCCAACCTCCTGGATGCCGCGCACCATGTCCGACAGCCTGACCTTTCGCAGGCTGGCGGAGAAGGCGCGATCCGCGTCGGCCTGGACGTCGGCCAGCAGGCGCTTCATTCCACAGCTCACGGCACAGCTCTTCACCTCGGGCTTGTCGGGCAGGGCGAAGGCGCTGCCCCCGCCCATCGCCGCGTAGATGTCGAGCAGCGTGATCCTCTCCGGCGAGCGTGCCAGGCGCGTGCCCCCACTCTTCCCCGCCTGCCCCTCCACCAGCCCAGCCTTGCGCAGTCGTCCGATGGTGCGGCGCACGACCACCGGGTGGGTCCGGATGCTGTGTGCGAGGTAGGGAGAGGTCAGGGTCTCACCGTCGCGGCAGGCGAGCGCCGTCATCACGTGGACGGCGACCGGGAAGCGAGTGTTAGACATTAGTAACCAGTATAGTTACGAATGGTGACTGCGTCAAGGCGCTTCGAGCGAGCGCCCCGTGAAGCGACGGGACTCGCGTCCATCCGATTCGCCGACCGCGCCGACAGCCGCCGTCTTCGGGCGGCACACTCAACCGGCTCTGGACGAGCCGCGTGCTTCGTGGGCAGACTCCTGACGAGGCGGATGTCACGGCCCAACCCCTTCCTGGGACCTCGAGAGGAGTCTCTTGACAGGGACTCGCTCCGAGACGGGAATCGACTCGTGCAGGCTGTGGCCATCCGCGAAGCGAAGGCCCGGCTCAACGCGCCGGTGGAGGTGGTAGAGAGAGGCGAGCAGGTCGTCCTGATGCGTGGCTCGAAGCTGGTGGCGGCGATCGTTCCACTTCCGGCCGAAGACCTCGAGCTCGGCCCGGTGTTCACAAGCTCGACAGGAGCGGGATCTGGGAGGCCCGTGTCGGCCTCGGGCTGCGGCTGGTGTACGCCGTGGAGAAGGATCTCCTCACGCTCGTGCGCGCCGGGTCCCATGAGGACGTCAAGCGCTACCTCAGCGAGCTGTGACCCGAAGGCTCGCTCGTCGATAACCCGCGTGCTAACATCGGATTACTCGCGCGCGACGCTTCCAAATGATTCTCAATTCCGGATCGACCCTCGGTCCCTACGAGATCGTCGAAATCCTCGGCCAGGGCGGCATGGCGACCGTCTACAAGGCCTACGAGCGTGAGCTTCAGCGCCACGTGGCGCTCAAGGTGCTCCCGGTCGAGTTCCTGCGAGACCCCACCTTCGGCGAGCACTTCCAGCGCGAAGCCAGGGTCGTGGCGCGCCTCGAGCACCCCAACATCGTCCCGATCTTCGCCTACGGCATCGAGGAGCATCAGGGCATTCCTTGGATGGCGATGCGCCTGATCGCAGGCGGCCACGTGGGCGAACGGATCGGCGACAACGGCCTGAACGTGACCGAAACGGTCGCGCTAATCGTGCAGGTCGCCGATGCCCTCGATTACGCCCACGGTCAGGGCGTGACCCATCGCGACATCAAACCGCAGAACATCCTGCTCGACACCAGCGGTCAGGTGTACCTGGCGGACTTCGGCATCGCCCGCATCTCGGAGTCCAGCGCTGCCCTGACCGGCAGCGGCGTGATCACGGGAACGCCCCAGTACATGGCACCCGAGCAGGCCACCGGGACGCCCGTCGACCACCGCAGCGACATCTACTCGCTCGGTGTGGTGGCCTACACGATGCTGGCCGGTCGGGCGCCCTTCGACGCCCCCACCCCTGTGGCGCTGCTGATGAAGCACGCCACGGAGCCGGTGCCGGTCCCACCGACCGAGGTCGTGCCCCAGGCGCTGGCAGAGCCCGTGCTCAAGGCTCTCGAGAAACGCCCCGAGGACCGCTGGCAGACCGCCGGCGAGTTCGCCCGCGCGCTCCAGGCCGGGCACGCCAAGCTCACGTCGCCTCCCGCGCGGCGTCCGTTCCTGGTGCGTGCGCCCGGGGATCCGACCACGCGGTCGCTCTCGCTGACAATGTCGCGAGTGGCGATGGGACCTGCCTTCTGGGCGGCCTCGGCCTTCGTGGTGTCCGGACTCGGCGCCATGATCCTGGTCGCCGCCTTCGCGTTCTGGTATTGGGCCGACCTCTGGAGTTCGCCCTGGCCGCGCCTCCCGACCCCCACGCTGGCACCCACGCCGCAGGCGGTCGCGCCGCCGGGGGACGACGAGGTGAGGACGGCGGGAGCCTACGACCGACCGGAGCCGGATCCACCACCCGACGCGGCGTCACCGGCGCCTCGCGTCAGCCCTCCTCGGGCCGCGGACGCCCCCGCGACACGCCCGACCGCGCCCCCCGCGACCCGACCGGCGGCGCCCCCCGAACCGGCCGTGCGCGTCGCGGTCACCTTGAGGGTCGACGCGGCGCAGGATCCCCGCAATCCCGCCGCGGTCCCGAGCCTGCAACTTCAGCTCAGGGTCGCCGAACAGGAGTACTGGCCCGTCCAGCTGGACTTCGGGAGCGAGAGCACCCTGGCCCGATCGCGAACGCGCGCAGAGCCCGACCTGCTCGGCGTGCCGGGCGGCCGGCAACCCCTCGAGGCGATCGTGATGCCCGACACCGCCCGCGGTCGAGCCGGCGCCGAGGCGACAGCGCAACTCGAACTACGCGAGGGAACGCAAATTCCGCTGGAGATCCGGGAACGGCTCGACGGATCCTGGGAGATCCGGTTCCGCTAGCTTAGCTACCGTCGGGGTGCGAGAGGGACCGCGTCCGCGTCTCCTCAGCTCGACTTGAAAGGCGCGTTCTCGCGCCGGTAGCTGGCGGCATCGTCGTCGCCGTACACCACGCGCCTTCCGGTGCCCTGTTCGCACGCGTCGAGTAGCTCGAGAACGATGTCCTTGCCCAGCTCGAGCCTCAGCCGACGCTCGACACCGCGCTCGTCCCTGAAATCGATCGACACGAAGTGGTGCCGCGTCTCGAATAATCCGGTGCGCTTCTGGGCGTACTCGACGTCGAGGATCCGCGCCCAGGGAATCTCGGCGAGGCCGCTGGCGCCCTCGGCCACGAAGACGAGCCGATCGCTGGCGGCCGAGATCGCGCCCTCGGTGCCGGCCGAGATGGCGTCGAAGGGGCCCGAAACGTACTCCGCCTTGTCTTTGCCCACGGCGAGCGTCGCTGAGGCCAGGGCGAGCCCCAAGGCGGTCGCGAGGACGAGTTTCGTGACGTTAGGGCGAAGCAGCACCGCCTCCGTGGATCCGCGTGAATCTATCAGGATCTCCTCTCACCGGCCAGTGGGTTGGCGCGGAAGGCGCTCCGCAGGAGAGGGGAGTCCGCAGAAACCGGGGGGCACAAGCTCGGCGAAACCCCGTCAGTTTTCGGCATGCTGGCTCTCTCGCGAACTCCGTCCGGCCGGAGTTCGGCCGCACGACCTCGTAGACGTATCTGCTCTCTTTGACGCCATCGCCATCGCGATGGCGTTGCATGCGCTGTGACGTCTCGACGTTGAGGCCGTCTCTCGCGCCGACGATGCCAGGCGTAGCGCGATGGCAACGATCGCTTTCGCCCACTCGGGTGTGGCTCGAAGATCCGCACGGATTAGATTCTCGCGGTTGGAGTCGGAGCGCTGGCGGACACCGATCATCTTGCGGGCTCCCCCGAAACGAGCGTTGGAACCCCGTACCCGCCTCCGCCCGGCGTTTCGATCCGGATGATGTCACCGGTGGCGCACGAGATGCTGGCGTTGCCACCGATGTCGTGACCGTTGTGCAGATTGCGCCCGGGTTGTCCCGCGCTGCCACCGGCGAGGCCGAAGGGCGGCCGACTGCGCCGCTGCGAGAGAATCGAAACGTGTAGCGGGCGCAGCAGTTCGAACGCGCGGATCACTCCGTCGCCGCCGCGCTGTCGCCCGGCGCCCCCCGAGCCGCGCCGCAGCGAAAACTCGAGCAGGCGCACGGGAAAGCGGGCTTCGAGCACTTCGGGATCTGTGATGCGCGTGTTGGTCATGTGGGTGTGTACGCCAGACGCACCGTCGAAGTCCGGGCCCGCGCCGGCACCACCAGCGATCGTCTCGTAGTAGCCGAAGGACTCATCCCCAAACGTGAGGTTGTTCATCGTGCCTTGACTCGCCGCGCACACCCCGAGCGCGCCGAGTAGTACGTCCACGATGCGCTGCGAGGTCTCGACGTTCCCGCCGCACACGGCGGCGCCGGCTGTGGGTGAGAGTACGCTGCCATCGGGAATGACGAGTTCGGTGTGCCTCAGGCAACCGCTGTTGAGTGGGATCGGTGCCGCGACGAGCGTCCGCAGAACGTAGATCACCGCAGCCACAGTCACGGCTCTGGGCGCGTTGAGGTTCCCGGTGTGTTGTGGCCCGCTGCCCGCGAAGTCGACCCGCAACCGATCTCCGTCCACGCGTAGTGTGACGACGATGGGCGTGCCGTCGTCGAGAGCGTCCTCGAAGTGATACTCGCCATCACCGATCTGTCGAATCTGGGCACCAACCTGAGCGGCGGCGTTGTCCTGCACGTGCTGCATGTAGCCGAGCACGGTTTCGAGGCCATACTCCAGAATCGTTTCGTCGAGCAATCGCGCGCCGAGTTGGTTCGCCGCGATCTGTGCCTGCAGATCCGCGATGTTGTCCTCGGGGTTGCGCGCCGGGTGTGGGCCGGCAGCGAGTACGGCGCGCACTGCGGCTGCCAGGAACGCTCCGTCGCTGACGATCGGAACAGCCCGGAACACGGCGCCCTCCTCGCTGAGTGAGCTGGAGAACGGGGGCATGGATCCAGGCACGATCCCGCCGATATCCGCGTGATGCCCGCGGCTGGCCGTGAACAGATCGAGGTCACCGTCGTCTCCGAAGACCGGGGTGACCACCGTGATGTCCGGCAGATGAGAGCCTCCGCCCGCTGGATCATTCGTCGCGAAGACATCCCCGGGGCGCAAACGGGGATGCGCGTCGAGAACCGCCCGCACGGATTCGCTCATGGCGCCGAGGTGCACGGGTATGTGCGGCGCATTCGCCACGAGCCCGCCGTGCGCGTCGAAGATCGCACAGGAATAATCGAGGCGTTCGCGGATGTTCGTGGAGACTGCGGTGCGCCGCAACATCGATCCCATCTGTGTGGCGATCGACATGAAGCGGTTTCCGAAGACCTCGAGCTGCACGGGATCGAGAGCCGCATCCGCGCGTCGACGGTGTTCCTGCGTCTCGCCGGCCCGTGCGATCATCAGGTTGTCGTCGACCACCTCCAGCTCGAAGCCTGCGTCCACCACGACGGTCTCGGTGTCCCCGACAATCAGTGCAGGAGCCGATATGCGCGCGCCTGGGTGGAGCTGGTCGCGGGCGTAGATGGGCGCCGTCACGAATCCGGAACCAGCTCCTGACTCGACCCACAGAGCCTGCTTCCGCACGCCCTCAGGTGCTGCAGCCGAGCCGACCGTTCGTGGCGGCGGCGGAAGGCGCGCCCCGGGCGTGACGATCTCGACCCGTGCGGTGACGATCTCGACGCCCGCGTCGTGACGCGCGTAGCCAAAGCGCTCCTTGTGCATTGCTTCGAATGCGCCGCGGAGTGCTTCCGCATCGAATGCGGTCCCGAGCTCTAGAGTAAGAGCCGTCTGCGAGTCCCTGTAGCGCAGATCCAAGCGGCGGAACGTTTTGCTCTCGACCGCGTCGGAGCCTTGGCTGCGGCCCTTCTTCTCGAGCTGCGCGAAGAGCTGCGATATCGCCTCTGGCTGCACGCTCGCCAGGGGCGCGCGCCCCGCGTCCAGCTCACCGTGCCACGCCGCGTCCGCCAGGCCCATCCCGAATGCCGAGAGCACGCCACCCAGTCGCGGAAACAACAGTGTGCGGATCCCCAGGATCTGCGCGAGGGCACACGCGTGCTGCCCTCCGGCCCCTCCGAACACAACCAGGGCGTCGTCGCGCACATCCCGTCCGCGAGCGATCGACACCTGGCGTATCGCCTCGGCCATGTCACGATTAGCGATTTCGAAGAAACCTCCGGCGATCGCCTCGAGTGACCGCGGGGTCTCGTTCTGCCGGAGTTGTTCCGCGACACGTTTCAGGCCATTCACGCTCGCGTCGCGATCGAGCGGACATGGGAAGCGGTCCTCGCTGACCCGTCCCAGAAAGAGATTCACATCCGTCAGCGTGAGCTGCGTGGCGTTTGGGTTGCCGTAGCACAGCGGTCCGGGCTCAGCCCCCGCGCTCTCCGGTCCCACGGTGAGGCGAAAGCCGCGGTACTGGCACAGCGATCCGCCGCCGGACGCAACAGTGTGGACGTCCATCATCGGTGCCCGTAGGCGCACTCCCGCGACCTCGCCCTCGTAGACCCGCTCCAGTTGGCCGTCGAAGCGGGAGACATCCGTGGACGTGCCGCCCATGTCGAAGCTGATCGAGCGCGAGAAACCAGCGTCCCGCGCCAGCCGCGCGGAGGCGACGACCCCCGCGGCCGGCCCGGAGAGCAACGCGTTGCGTCCACGAAAACGCGCGGCGTCCGTCAATGCACCGCTCGACTGCATGAGCTGGAGCGTGCTGCCGGGCAGCTCGCGCATCAAGCCGCGCACGTAGCCGTGGATGAGCGGGGTGAGATACGCGTCCACGACTGTGGTCTGGCCGCGTCCGACGAGACCCAACTCGTTTGCGACTTCGTGGGAAAGCGACACGTCGGAGAAGCCGGCCTCAGCCGCCGCCGCCCCGATCTGCTGCTCGAGCTCGGCGGCGCGGTAGGCGTGGAGCACGACCACCGCCAGGCTGCGCGCGCCTCCCTCGCGCAGCGCGAACAGCTCTCCAAGCAAAGCGGTGGGTTCCGGTACCGCGAGCACCTGGCCGTCTCGATCGGCTCGGGCGTCGACCTCGAGCACGCTGCTGTAGAGCTGCTCGGGCTTTTCGATGCGAAGGTCGAAGAGCCGAGGTCGGGCCTGAGTTCCGATTTCGAGAGCGTCGCGAAAGCCGCGGGTGATGACGAGCGCGCACTCTGCTCCCTTGCGTTCGAGCAGCGCATTCGTGGCGAGTGTCGTGCCCATGCGCACGGCGCACGGCGGAATGGCCGCCGTGTCGTCCAGCTCCAGCAACTGCCGGATGGCGCTCAGAGGAGCAGCATCTGACGAGAGCAGCTTCGCGACGCGCAGCTCACCCGTCCCGGGAATCCGGGCGATGGCGTCGGTGAACGTCCCACCCCGATCGATCCAGATCTCGGTCTGGCGTCCGTTTGCGCGGTGGTCTCTGTGCGCGCGCGCCATCGATGTCGACATGTACAGGATGTCCCTCTGCCAGAGCTGCCTGGTCGCTCGAGAACGTCTCCGCCGAGCAGCCGCTCGTCGACACCAGAGGCTCGGTCGCAGTGTCTCGAGGAGTGCTAGTCTACGCTTCGTGACGGACGCTGAGACCGCTGCCGAGGTCGTCCCCGTCGAGGCCGACATCGACGAGAACGGCGTGGATCCGGCGCAGATCCGCGAGATGCTGGCTCTGACTCCGGCGGAGCGGCTGCTCGTCATCCAGAACCTCGCGGACTCGATCGCCGAGATTCGCAGGCTCAATGGAACAGGCGCGGTTCGCTGAGCTGCTCCGCAGACTCGCCTCGAATGGTCGACATGCCCTCGCTCATCCAGCTCAACAGGCCGACAGTAGACCTGCTTCGCGGTCGAGGACGAGCGGTCCGCGGCGCTCTTCACCGGCCGGCGCGGGTCGCGTTGGGCTACGACGCCAGCTCGTCGCGCCTCGCCAGGCGATAGCTGGTGCTCCGGCCCCCACCCGGGTTCTTGATGAGCACACCCCGCTCCAGCAGATCGCGGATGTCCCGGAGTGCGGTGTCCGCCGAGCACTTGGCGAGCCTGGCGTACTTCGACGTCGTCAGGTGTCCCGAGAAGCCGTCGAGCATCCTGTTGATGACTTTGCGCTGGCGTTCATTGACGGGGTTGGTGTTGACCGCTTGCCAGAGCCGGGCCTTGTCGAGGACGGCGGCGAGTGACGAGTCGGCGCCATCGAGGGTTTGATCGAGGCACTGGAGGAACCACGCCAGCCAGGCGGTGACGTCCAGATTGCCTCGCTGCGCGGACTCCAGTTGCAGGTAGTACTCGCCGCGCTGGGCTTCGATGCCTGAGGACATGCTGTAGAAGCGCTCCTCGATCTGGTCGGCGCGTGCCAGGGCCATGTCGGCGATGGCTCTCGCGATACGGCCGTTCCCGTCGTCGAAAGGATGGAGGGTGACGAACCAGAGATGCGCAACACCGGACACGAGTACGGGATCGATGGCATCAGACGTCTCGAACCAGGTCAGGAAGGCATCCATCTCTTCCTGCAGCTTCTGCGCTCCCGGTGCCTGGAAGTGAACCCTCTCCTTTCCGATGGGACCGGACACCACCCGCATCGGTCCGTCCAGGTCCTGGCGCCAGTCACCCACCGTGATCCTGTGCATGCCGCTCCGCCCTGTCGGAAAGAGCGCTGCGTGCCAGCCGAACAGCCGCTCGGTGGTGAGGGGCTTGTCGTACGCGCGGGTCGCATCGAGCATCATCTCGACGACTCCGTCGACACCCCGGCCCGGCTGTGACACGCCCGCGACATCGAGCCCGAGTTTGCGCGCGATGGATGAGCGAACCTCTTCCGGCTCGAGGCGCTCACCTTCGATGGCAGAGGACTTGACGACCTCCTCGGTGAGGGTCGAGAGGCCTGCCTCGGCTCGCAGCTCGAACCCCAGCGCCTCCATCTTTCCGAGGTGTCTTCCCTGCTTGTGGCGTACGGCGGCCAATGGCCGCGAGAGAGCGTGGCTGTCCCAGGTGAGATTCGGCCAACCGGGCCGCTCGTGGATGAACCTGATAATCACCGCATTCACTGCGGTGATTATCCCGGGATTCGCCGCGCGCGTCAATATTCAACGCTTGGTTTGCGATGAATGTGCCTGCTATTCACCGCAAACCACTCGTCGGCTACAGGTTGCTGGTCGCTGTTCAGCGACTCGAAGGAAGCCCCCCGTCCGGCAACGCGCGCGAGTCCTCCAGGCATGCGCGGAAAGCAGCGAACAGCGCATCGACGAACCGCTCCTCGTGGCCGAAGGCGGTGAGCAACGTGAGGTCAGCATCGACCGGTGAGCCGCGGCTCGCCCCAGCGCTGCGCGGCCATCCCGCCGATGAAGCAGAAACGCGAGTCGCGGTCCCGGCAGAACGCCTGGAGCTCCAGGGGTGCCTCGTATACGGGATTCAACGCTCTCGAACAGGGCCTGCCGTTCGACCAGGCCGGAATGACGCCGCCGTTCGGGCGGAATCGCTCCCGGCTCCACGAGCGAGAAGACCATGTCCGAGAAGAAGAACGCGCGTTCGGGCGTCAGTCGGCGGAGGTCGACCCGCTGGCACTCGTCGAGAGCTGGTCCAGTCCGCTTCGAGTTCTGCAGCCAGAACTGTTCGGCAGAGAACTCCACGGGGTGATTGTGCCGCGGGGACCGATCGCAAGACACTCCGCCGAGTTGGGTCGGTGGATTCGAGACCAGCGGAGCCCCTCGATGGCTCTGTGCGCAGCACGACCATTCCGAATCCGCTCGTCTATGCTCCCCCTTTCGCGCTCTCGCTCGGGGCATCCGACGGGAACAACTCTGTGCGCCGCAGCTTGATTGCGCGCCACACGAAGAAAATCGCAGGGTAGACGAACAGCTCTCCGGCAAACGAGCTGAACACGCCGCCCACCATCGGAGCCGCGATGCGCCGCATCACGTCCGCGCCGGTGCCGGTCGACCACAGGATCGGTACCAATGCGAAGAGTGTCGCGGCGACAGTCATCATCTTCGGGCGGATGCGCTGAACGGCGCCGTGATCGATGGCAGCGGCCAGGTCGGCATAGGTCGCCAGATGTCCCTCGCTCTTCCAGCGCTCGTATGCGATGTCGAGGTACAGCAACATCACGACGCCGGTCTCGGCATCGAGGCCCGCGAGTGCGATCATGCCCACCCAGACCGCGATCGACCAGTTGTATCCGAGCAGAAAGATCAGCCAGATCGCACCTACGAGTGAGAACGGTATCGCGAGCAGGACGATCGCGGTCTTGATCGCCGATTTCGTGTTCAGGTACAGGATGACGATGATCAACAGCAGCGTGATCGGTACGATCACGAGCAGACGTTCCTTCGCACGCTGCATGTACTCGTACTGACCCGACCAGAAGACCGTGTAGCCGGGTGGCAGCTCGACCTCTCGTGCGACCTCTTCTTTCGCGCGCTCGACCCAGGTCCCGACGTCGATTCCTCGCAGGTCCACGTAGATCCACGCGTTCGGCCTCGCGTTCTCGGACTTGATCGACGGCGGCCCATCATGGATGTTGACCACGGCGAGCTGTCCCAGAGGCACTTGCAGACCGGCGGGCGTCGACACGAGCGTCTCGCGCAGGCGGTCGACATCATCGCGCAGCTCGCGTGGATAACGCACGTTGATGGGATAGCGCTCGAGACCCTCTACGGTCCACGAGACGTTCATTCCGCCGATCGCGGATTGGATGACGTCCTGGACATCGCCCACGTTCAGCCCAAAGCGCGCAGCCGCGCTTCGATCGATCTCGAAGTCCAGGTACATTCCGCCCATCACGCGCTCCGAATACGCAGAGAGCGTCCCGGGTAGCCCCTTCGCGACCGCCTCGATCTCCTTGCCGATCCGCTCCAGCTCCCGTAGGTCTGGACCACCGACCTTGATCCCCACCGGTGTCTTGATTCCCGTAGAGAGCATGTCGATCCGTGTTTTGATCGGCATGGTCCATGAGTTCGTCACGCCGGGGAATTGGAGTGACCGATCCATCTCTTCGATCAGAGCATCCTTCGTCAGGCCAGGGCGCCAGGCGCTTTCGTCCTTCAGCACGACCGTCGTTTCGATCATCGACAACGGGGCGGGGTCCGTGGCGGTGTCGGCACGGCCGATCTTGCCAAACACGCTTTCGACCTCGGGGAAGGTGCGCAGGATCTTGTCCGTCTGCTGGAGCAGCTCCCGCGCCTTCGTTATCGAGAGACCCGGAAAAGTCGTCGGCATGTACAGGATGTCCCCCTCCCAGAGCGGGGGCATGAACTCTGACCCCATTTGGCGAATGGGGTACCAGATCGAAGCTGTCACCGCGACGGCCAGGACGATCACTGCCCAGCGCATT
>Ga0214472_10002434_pt1 | contig 20077 bp, 18 predicted proteins | sample RVTome_6_FD_207662 | JGI IMG/M metagenome (GOLD analysis project Ga0214472, IMG submission 207662) | Soil microbial communities from uranium-contaminated site in the Upper Colorado River Basin, Wyoming, United States - RVT140D175 | ecosystem: Environmental > Terrestrial > Soil > Contaminated >...
GTCGTCCACGGCGAACGTCAACGCTCCCCTCTCGTAAGCCTCGACGAGCTGCCTGCCCAGGAGCACGCTGTTGCGGAGCGCCTCGTCCGGGTCCCGCTCGGAGACCCAGATCGCGGAGCAGTAGCGCGTGGCGGGACCCGCCAGAGCGAGGCGTGCGATCGCTTCCGGGGAGGCCTGGGCGAGCGCCGGCCGAGGCACGCTCGCCAACCAGGCGACGAGCGCAATCAGGGCCCCTAGGACGGCGCGTGTCATGATGCCCTCCGCCGGCACGAGTGGGCGGGCGCGGCCGGCCGCCGCAAAGGGGCGGACCGAGGGCCTCCCTCGATGCCAGCGTGAGTGCCTCTGGCGCCGTCCGCAAGGCGGACGCCCGTGGTTGCGCGACCGGGCGGAGGAGCAGTCGTGGCGCAACCCGCGGAACTTCCCACGCTGCGGCGCCCCGCAACCGGGAACCTTCTCCTGTACGCACTTGATCAGGAAGCCGGACACATCAATGCGTTCAAGGTCGCTGAGATGTCGGGCGTGACGGCCACGAGGGTACCGTTCAGGCCACGCTACCCGGTCGAGCTATTCTCCAGACGCCGCTCGGCCCTCATACGGGGCCAGGCGGCCGTTCATCCGCCCCTCGTGGGAGATCGACCCCCGCCGCGACCAGGATCTCTTGTGCCTCATGAACGCGCTCGCGGAAGAACTCTCGATCATCCACGCGAGCGTCTGCGCCGACGGCACGGCTCAGCTCAATACGCTTCCTTCTCAGCAGCTCCGGATGAATGCGGAACCGAAGCCTCTCAAACTCACGAATCGACTCGTTATCGACGCCGAGCGCGGCCTCGAGGGCTTCGAGACGGGCCTCCCTCCACGGCGAGGAATGAGTCGTCAGTAGGAAGACGCTCCACGATCGTCGGCACCTGTTGAATCAGGCTCTCGAGGCGCTTTAGGTGCTCGTCAGTCCGACGTGAATCGGCTGTCACGTCCGGTCAGCCCCAGCGCCGGGATTTGTACCTTGCGCTCGGCGTCATCGACAACATGGCCGATTCGATAAACATCACGCCCGCACGCGGCCAGGGCCTCGGCGCATACTTCCGCATGCTTCTCCGATACAACCACGCAGAAGCCGATGCCCATATTGTAGACGTGGTACATCTCCTCGACGGCGACCCGACCTGCATGCTGGATCAGTTGGAAGATCGGCGGTGCCTCTGGGAGCGAATCCAAGACGTACCCGACATCTGACGTGACTCTCGTGAGATTCAGGAAGCCGTCACTGGTGACGTGGATCAAAGCTTTAGCTTGGACGCCGCGTGCCGCGAGCGCGTCGAACTCCGGGACATAGATGTGCGTAGGCCTGAGCAACTCCTCTAGCACGCTCGCGCCGAGCTCCGGAACGTACTCATCAGGCGAGAATGCCCCTGTTCCCAGGAGCGCCCTGCGCGCAAGCGTTAGGCCGTTCGAGTGTACACCGTTGCTCGACACGCCGAAGACCACATCACCTTCTTCCATGTCGTCACCGACAATGAGCTTCCCGGGCTCGACGATCCCGACCGCTGTGGCCGCCAGATCGAAGCCCACTCCGGATCCCGCATGCACCAGCATTTCCGGAATCTGAGCGATCTCCCCCCCCGTAATCGAGACGCCCGCGGCCCTGGCGCCCTCGACTAGCCCGATCGAGATCTGCTCGATGAGGTCGGGCGCAGCTTCCTGTACGGCCAAGTAGTCAACCAAGGAGATCGGCCTTGCACCGACGCAGATCACGTCGTTGACATTCATCGCAACGCAGTCGATGCCGATGGTGTCGTACCGCCCGGCCATCTGGGCTACGAGGGCTTTCGTCCCCACTCCGTCGGTGGTGATCGCAAGCCATACCGGACCCAGATCGATCACGTTGGCGAAGAATCCGACGTCCAGCTTGACATGGCCGATTCCTGAATCGGGCCACGTCGTCTTGATCCGGGCGATCAGCCGCTCGAGGCCAGCCTCGGCATCGTCTGTATCGACACCAACCGAAGAATAGGTCAGCGACTCAGTAGCGACTGGGCGGGGCACTCTGCTGACGGTGGTCATTCAGATTCGGGCTCCGTGCTCGAGCGGTTGCCGGTGGTTCTTCGACCGCGATACCTCGACAGGACCCACTCAACTCCCTCTCTGATGAGCACGCTCCTGGGTATGCGCGTGCGCTCGACAATGTCATCGAGGTCGTCGAGCTGTCGGACCTCGAGGGAGATAGTGACTGGCACCTTTCGTGTCATAGTCGGGCTCGACGGCCCCTCGCAAGAGGGCTCTGCTCGGCGCCAAGCTTAACCGATCTATTTGTGAAAGCAAGTATCGTTAAGTAGGCTACCTAATCTACTTGTTTAACATGTCTGACGTATGACTAACTATCGAGTCGGGACGGCCGGATCTTGGTGGCCTAAGGCTGGTGGTCGACGTCCACCTCGGGACTGAAGGCCACCGCGACATCGGCGCTCACATGCCGCATGCCCGATAAGCATAGCCTTCTCAGGCACGGCAGGCGCGCGAGGTGCACGATGCCCCTGTTCGTCACGCCGGCGCAGCTGTCGATCGTGATCTCTTCCAGCGTCTCGATTCCGCCCAGCAGCTCGGGCGTTCGGTCCGTGATGCGGTTGTAGCTCACGAAGTACCTGCGCAGGCGGGGCATCGTCGTGATGTGGGTGGTCGCCTCGTCGCCCGTGTTTCGGCAATACATGAGCACGAGCGACTCGATGCGCGTGCACTCCCCGATGTGTCTGTAGCCCGCATCCGGAACGTCCATCGGCATCAGCTCCTCGAGGGCCGGAAAATCCGGAAGGGCGGCGAGCGCGCCGTCGGGGACGTTGAGGCAACTCACCGACAGCGAGCGGAGCTGCGGCATGCGGGAAAGCGCGACAAAACCGTGCTCGCCGAGGCCGTGGCAGCGGCGTCCCCAAATGTTCTCGATGGAGCGCGACTGCCCCAGCGCGACCCAGCCGCGATCCGAAGCTCGTGTGTCTTGGCACATCAGGAAGCGCAGCGCCGGTAGCGCTGCGATCGCAGGCATAGATTCGTCCTTCGCGTGGAAGGCAAGCCAGGAGAAGTGCGGCAGGGCGCTCAAGTGCTCGAGAGCCTGGCCCGTGATCCCGAGGCGGCCGTCATCGACATCCAACGCGAACAGCCCCTCGACCTCCCGCATCGATGCGAAGCCCGCGTCCGTGAACGCGCCGCGCAGTCGCAGGAAGTTCGGCCGGGCGTCAGGCGAGAGCAGCGCCATCTCCTCCTTGCCGCCTCGCCAGGTCCGGAACACGGGGATGTTGCGCAGTAACGCGAGCCCTGCGTCGGTGACACGATCGCCGGGCCGCAGGTCGTAGAGCCGCTCGTGGCCGGCGAGCGCGCCAATGACACCATCGCCGGCGGTGGTTCCGGAGAGATCCAGGCGCTCGAGAGTTCTACATGCGGCGAGATGTGCGCCGCAGGCGTCCGTGATGCGCGTGCCGCGCGCCTCGAGGCGCTTCAGCGACGGCAGCTCCCGCAGAACGCGGAGCCCTTCGTCGGTGATGCGACATCCCGAGATGTCGAGGCGCTCGAGCTGCGGCATTCGTGCGAGCAGCGCGATGCCGGCATCGGTAATGCCTGGCGATCCGTCGAGCCTCAGCGCGGTGAGCGAGTCGAGACGCGTCACGCGCTCGAGCAGCGCATCGGTCATCTGCCCCATGGCACCGAGCGCCGTCAGCCGGCGCGTCGGGATCGCGTCGAACACCTCGTCCCAGTCCCGGGAGCGGAATGCGCCGGAATGCCCGTCATCCTCGTAGCGCTTGAACGCCGCTACGGGGCGCAACGCGTTGCCCGGCTTTCGCGCGGCCAGGCTCGAGCAGTACTCGATGAGCTCGTCCCAGTCAGCGAACCCCTGGGCACGCGCAACGAGAAGGCGAGCATCATCCAGCGTGATCTCGTCGGCTTCTCCCGGCTCCGGCTGCTCCGGTCGGCCCAGGTCGAGGCGTATGTATCGCCGCATCGCCGGCCACGCGCGGCGGTGGCCGAAGTACCGCCAGACCACGTCCATCGCTTCTGGATCCGGCGACGCGTATGCCCGGACCAGGGCTTCGGCCACGCGCTCGTATTGGAGCCGCGGCGGCTCGCCGCTCAGTCGGGTTTTGAGCTCGGCCCATCCGGACAGACCGTGCTCACGCGCCAGCGCCTGCTGCACGTCGCGGAGCGTCGGAGGGCGGCGCAGGTCGGGCAGCGCTCGTGTGAGCCGCTCGCGCGCTTCTTCGACGCCCGCACGAAGCGCCTTCAGCCAGCGCTTCGCTTCCTTCCTCAGGGTCGCCAGGTGAGACGACATCGTCCTTCCTCCATGGGCCTGACGTCCGCTGAGCTCAGGCTGGAAGAAGGTCGGCCGTACCTCTACACCGATCCTGGATGGGTGGGAGTCATGCTCCCTTGCCGCGGACGGGAGGCGCCCCAACGCGCGCTACGGTAGTCTGAGTCGGAGGCTGCGGGGCTGTCAACGCATGGACGTCGACCTGCGCCCGCCTCCGAGGCCTTCCCCAAATACTGTCATTTTGATATAGTCGAGGCGCGCGAGGGTGGGCGCATGCGACTTTACCCGGCAAACTTGTACCGCCGGATCCGCGACCTCATGAGCCGCGAGCTGCTGGAGGAAGCTCCCGCTCCGGAAGGGGCGGACCCACGCCGTACCTACGTGCGCCTCACGCAACTTGGTCGCGAAGTCGCGAGGGCCGAGGCACGCCGGCTCCAGGAGCTGGTTGACGATGCTGCCCGGCTCCGTCTCCTGCCGGAGGCTCTCCGGTGAGCGACGGGCTCTCGACCCGGACCTACCGCCTGCTCTTACGGCTCCTTCCCGGCGAGCTGCGCGACAGGTGGGGCGCTGACATGGCGGCGACGTTCGCAGACCGCCTTGCAGGCGCAAAGGGATCGCGCGTGCGCTGCGGATGGGTGTGGGCGCATGCAGTGGGGGACGTGATCGTGCAGGCGGCTCGCGAGCGGCTGAGTTGGACTGGACGGGCGGCACGACCGAACCTGGGGAGAGCAACCGCCGCTTCACCTTCGCGCCTGCGTCGGCCAACATCCGAAGGACGGCGTACCCGACCGGCAGTGGATTCGCGTTGTCCTCGTCGCTGAGATTCGTCCGGCAAGCAGTGGAATCCCGAGCGCCGAGAAGCCCCCATTGAATTGAGAGCTCGTTGGTGTCGCAGCCTGGTACGCGTCGCCCGCCGACAGGCTCCGTCTAGCCTATGGAGACGGTTCTTGGGGCGTAGTGGATCGGCCTGCGTCCACGCCGGCACAAAGCGCCGCTCACTCCTGTCACGCCACTTGCCAGGGACCGCCTGCTGGCCAGATGGCGGACCATTTCGTTCGCGTCCGCGCGGCCTCGATCACGGGCAGAAGGAACTCAGCCACGCGGGCGGCGACGTCCGACAGCGTCTCTGAGGATTCATCAAGGCGGTTCTTAGAACGAAACGCCTGCCACTGCGCTTGGCTCTCCGGAGCGGCCGCGAACTCGGCGGTGAGTGCCGGCGGCGTCGAGTCTGGTATGGACGTCTTCCGGCGCTCGAAAGTGGCGCTCAGTGCATCTGACAGCCGCTGCCCCTCGAAGGACTTGGCCGCGGCAAGGGCGTCGACGTCGAAGAAGTCCCGCATGCGGCTGTTCTTTGAGCCTAGCACCACCATCGCGTGAAGCTTCTCCGCAATGACGGTCTGTGGCGGATACGCGCGAAGTCTGGGAGCCGGGAAGTCGAGCAACGAAGGATACTCCAGCCATTCGGGCGCCGGAGTGACAACGTCTCCGATTCCGACGTCCACCTGGACGCGGAGCCGCGCCAATCCCAGACGTGCCTTCACCGTCACTCGCCTGCCGCCGTACGTATCCTCCGGGCGGATTAGAGCGATTGCTATGGTCTCCGGTAGATACGTCATCGCATCGGGCTCCACCTCGACACTGCAGATGTCCCGGAACAGCTCGATTAGCGCTTCATCAGACAGGTCGCCGAATCCAAGCAGGTCCGCGTCACGGGTGGGGCGCGTCGTTTCACCCAGCCAGGCGAGTAGGAGTAAGGCGCCCTTCAGAACGAACCGATTCGCGTGGCGTGAACGCGAGAGGCGGTACAGCAAACGCTCAATCGCGAACCTCGTGAGCACGAGGTTCGGGTCAACGCCCAAGTTCTTAGCGTGTCGCACGAGCCGTGTCTGGACGGATATCGCCAGTCCCTCGGAGGAGCGCGTCATAGGACGAGGGACTCGACGTACGGCCGCATCACGTTGCTGACGCGGCAGATCTCGGCGTATCGGTCCAGCTCGTCACCGGTGAAGCGTCGTTCTCGCCAGCCCTCGCGAAGCGCCTCTAGCGCGACCTCCAGCCCGACCTTGTTCCGGTACTTGAAGCAATCCGCCACCGTCTTTGCGACGGCGTACACGCGCAGTGGGCGGCCCTCGACTTGGTGCGTCTCCACTCCCTGTGTGAGCGCCTCTCCGCTGAAGCGGACGATTCGCAGAGGCGGGTACTTGTCCGCCGGCTGCCGCGCCCGACGCGGGATCGCGATCCACACTTCCGAGGGAAGTTGGGTTCCCAGGCCGTGGAAGCTCAGCGCGGAAAGCAGGCAGATCACCCCGTTTGGAACGGCCGCAGCGGCCAGTACCAGCCCGTGGTGCTCTGTTACGGGCTGGTCCGGCAGGCGGTACACGCCTCGGGCCACCTGTTCGAGCGTGCCCTCCCTTGCCAGGCGCGTCAGGATCTGCCGATGGATACCCGCTTCGGTAACCTCCCGGCAAGTAACACCGCCAGGACGTCTTGCAAGCTCCAGGACTCGCCGCCGCGTGTTCTCGCCCATGTGGCAAAATGTTATCAGAGCTCAATAAGTGTCAACGTTTTGCCACAGCAACCGGGCAACAACAGGACACCTGTTGGCTTCAGCCGAGCGAGCGAGCTACAAGGTGCCGATCGGTTACTGACCACCCATCTCCTTCCCCTGTAAGGGATTTCCCCCGCCCACTTGTCTAAGGATGAGGTGCCTGGTTCAGAGGGGTCGCCGCTCCGTCAACGCACGTTCAAGGCTGTGCCCCTCCGGTCTTCCCACCGGCTCAACTCGTACGACTCGCGTGGAAATCAGGTACGCTCCCTCGGCGGAGGGAGGAGTGGCAGCATGAACCACGATTACGACGCTCTCTCTCAGCGCTGGCGCGAGAAGGCCGAGCTGTTCCGCGAGCACGGCCACGAGGCGACCGCACGAACCTACGAAGTGTGCTCCGAGGAGCTCGAGGCCGCGCTGCGCAGAGGTGAGGACGACCTCCTGGATCTGCAGGAAGCGGCGAGGGAGTCCGGCTACAGCTCCGATCATCTCGGGCGGCTCGTTCGGGCCGGCAAGATTCCGAAAGGAGGACGTCGCAATGCGCCGAAGATCCGGCGCGGCGACCTGCCGAGGAGACCTGAGGTCGTGGCTCGGGAGACGCAGGGCAATGGGGTGGTGCCGATGGGTGGAAGTTCGCGCGATGCATCGGTATCGTTCGAGCGCATCGCGCGAGAGGCGTTGGTCTCGAGAAGGAGATGAGCCAATGCCTCGATGCAGGCAGAAACGAGCGTGGCGCAAGACCGTGGGCGGCTACGGCCACACCGTCATCGTAGAGGAGCGATCGCCTGGCTCCGTCCTCTACTTGCGATGGTGGGACCGCGGCGCCGCGGGCAAGCGCAACAATGGCAAGCCCGGAAACTGGAGGAAACGCAGCCTCGGACACCGTGACAAGGAGCTGGGGGAGGAGCAGGGGAAGGAGCTGGCCGGTCGTCTCCTGACGAGTCAGGGAGCGGCAGCGGGCGGGCGGATCACCCTCGGTGAGCTGCTCGCTCGGTACGAAGCCGACGTGAGCGCACACAAGAAGGGCGCGCAGCCCCGCAAGGATCGACGCCGTATCGAGCTCTGGACGCAGGTTCTCGGAGCCAACAGCGATCCGGAGAAGATCACCAAGGGGCAGATCACCCGCTTCGAGCGACCCCGGCGTCAGGGTCGGCTTCAGTTGCCGGGGCGGCGTCTCGCGGCGAACCCGTCAGAGACGACGATCGGCGCCGACATCGTCTTTCCTGGCCAGCGTGTTGAACTGGGCCGTCGAAGAGAACCTGCTCCCGAAGAACCCAATCCGGGCCGAAGACGGCCAAGCCGAGGCGGCCGGTCGCCACCTACAACCGCTACGAGCGAACTCGCGCGAAGGCGGGCGAGGTGGGTGAGCAGGGGCTGTTCGGTCCCTTCCTGGATCTGGTCGAGGTGCTGGGCTGGCGCGTCAGCGCCATCTGCCAGCTCTGGGCCTCGGACATCGAGCGATCAACCAGCGCCACGGCGCCCCACGGCCGGATCCGGAAGCGGGGCGAAGTGGACAAGGAGGGCGTCGAGATGTGGGTGCCGATGAGCGAGGAGGCGCGCCGCGCATTAGAACAGGTGCAGGAGCGCAACCCGGCCATCGGCGACACCCCGCTGTTCCCCGCGCCTCAGGGTCGAAAGGGACGGCGGCCGAAGGGCTGGAGTCGATGGCATGCGCGCGACCTGCACAAGCGCGCGCAGCGGGCGGCCGGTTACGGCTTCTCGTGCCCGAAGTGCGAGACGGACCTCGGCAACGAGCACCGGGAATGCCCGAACGAGGAATGCGAGCATGTCGATCGGCTGCCCCGGGACCCGGCGAAGAAGCTGCTGGGTTTCCACGCCTATCGGCGAAAGTGGACGACCGAGAGGAAGCATCTGTCGCTCAAGGACGTGGCCGAGGCGGGAGGCTGGCTGGACACGCGGAGCCTGGAGCAGTGCTACCAGCAGGCGGACGAGAAGACGCTCCTTCAGGTCGTCTCCGAACCCCGGAAACTGCACGAGACCATGCCAGAAACCATACCAGCCGCTTCCGGAAAGCAGTGAGGCCCCACAACGGCAAGCCGTGGCAGGGCCTTCACTTCGAAGCAATCGGGACGGCCGGATTCGAACCGGCGACCCCCTGAACCCCATTCACTTCAGGGGCCTTTGGATCAGTGCGCCCGAGTTGCTTTGAGGGTCGTAGGATGGCGTAGCATCAGGGTTCCAGGACGACACAGACTTGCCCAAGGGCGTCTCCTACTCTGCCGCGTTCCGCTGGGTTGGCACATCAGGCGGCACACAGATTCGAGTGGCCAGCGAGCCGGAGGCAGCGTATAATGCGCATCCTGCTTTGGCGCACCCATTCGGGACCTACCCGTGCAGCCGTCCGAACAAGCGCTCAGGCTTATAGGGAAGGTCGGCATAACCCTCGGGCTTGCCGCCGTCATTGCCAGCTGTTCAGGGGACGTCACTAGGCCTCCCCCGAGCCCAGCAGAGCTCCTGTCGGTGGCCGGGGACGGCCAGTCCGGCCCAGCAGGCGAGATTCTACCGCTGCTGCTGATCGTTGAGGTGTTGGACGCCTCCGGGAGTCCTGTCAGCGGCGCGACGGTACGGTTCGCACCTGGTACCGGTTCCGGTCAGGCTCTGCCGGCGAGTGTCGTCACAACCTCCACCGGACGCGCAGAGACGAATTGGCTCCTTGGCACCGATGCTTCGATCGCCCAGGTGATGAGCGCTTCGGCTGGGGCCGTCTCTGTCGAGTTCACCGCGACGGCGCTGCCGGCGACGGCGAGCCAGCTGCTACCGTTCGAAGGCAACCAGCAGAACGGTCGCCCCGGAGAGGTTCTCGACCGGGCCCTCCAGGTCCGGCTCTCCGATCGGTTCGGAAACCCAGTCGGGAACCAGTCCGTTCAATGGCGGGTGACGATCGGGGGGGGCGCGTTGGACGTGTCGACCGGTGTTACGGATGCCGCCGGCTTGACGCAGGCGCAGTGGACGCTGGGTGCAGGCGAAGGCCTCCAGATCGTCACGGCCGAGGTGCCCGGCGTCGGAACGACCTTGTTCATTGCGCAGGCTCTGCCACTGGACCTGGCAGGCTCTGCGATAGTGGTGGACTCGACTGTGACGGACGTAGTCAGCGACAGTCTTGAGAGGGCCACCGGCATCTATCGATTTCAGAGTACCGTCGGGCAGCTTCCCGAAGTGCAGCCCGGAGACGTCCTCGTTGGCACGGCGAACGGCGGGTACCTACGTAGGGTCGAGACCGTTTCGGTGAACGGATCGGAACTTTCCGCGATGACCTCGCAGGCAGCCCTCGACGAAATTGTCGAGGGAGGAAGCCTCTCGTTCACGTTCGACTTCACTTCCAGTGTCCCTCAACCGGCGAGGTCAGTGGCTCTGGGCGCGCTGCGCACAACCTACCTTGCCGACGGGGCCTCTCTTGCGGGTGCGCTCGTCGACTTGTCGGGCTTCGATCTATGCACGGGGTTGACTGATCAGAGCCTGTGCCCGTCGGGCGTGTCACTCTTGATCGAAGACGGAACTCTCACCTTCGATCCATCCGTGAACGCGGACGTGGATTTCGGACCGTTTAGGGTCGACAACTTCCATGCCATTGCCACTGGCATTGTTGGCCTGGACGTCGCCGTCAGGGCATCGTCCTCGCGGTCTTTCGATATCGCAGGTGAGAAACAGGTCTTCGAGGTCAAGCGATATTGGAGCACATCCGCCCTCGGCGGCGAGGGTGTCTTGAGGGTCTTCTTGGGCTTTGAGGCAAGCGCGGGGGCCACCGGTACGTTAACGACCGGATACGAGGCCTCGCAGTCCGTCTCAGTGGGCGCGACGTACGATAGGAGCACAGGATGGCAGTCCGTCTTCGAGACGGTGCCGACCCGCGAAGCGCACCCCACCGAATGGGACGCATCGGCGTCCGCCCACGTGCGGCTCTACATTCGACCCGAGGTGGAAGTGCTTCTCTACACGGTCGCCGGTCCCCGCATTGGCCTTGAACCGTACCTCGCGGCGGACGGCGACGTAACGCAGTCCGCCTGGAACCTGGAAGTGGCGGGCGGCATCGACGCCGAACTCGGATTCAGGGTCAAGATCCTCAGCTACACGCTGGCAGATTTCACCACGAGCCTAACGGGTCCGAGGTGGGTCATCTACCAGGCGGACGGTGAGATCTTCCCCGCGCCGACGATCGTGACGGAATCGCTTCCGAGTGGGACGGTCGGGCAGGCGTACAGCCAGACGCTTGAGGCGTCGGGAGGGAAGACCCCGTACCTTTGGTCGCTCGACGCCGGCTCCCCGCCGTCCGGTCTCAGCCTTGGGTCAGACGGCGCAATCAGCGGTGTGCCAACGGTCGCTGGTTCGGCAGATTTCAGGGTACGCGTGACTGCCGATGACGGAAAGTCTGACACAGCCGACTTGTCGATCACCGTCGGGCCGGAGCCTCAACCGCCGACGATCGTGACGTCGTCACTTCCGGACGGGACGGTGGGAGAGGGCTACAGCCAGACGCTCCAGGCGTCGGGAGGGCAGGCACCGTACTCGTGGTCGATTGCCTCGGGCTCGCTGCCGTCGGGCCTCACGTTGACGTCGGGAGGCGTGATCAGTGGGACGCCGTCGACGCAGGGCTTGTCCAGCTTCACGGTGCGCGTGACCGACAACGATGGGTTGTCGAGCACGCAGGGACTGAGTATCGACGTAGACCCGACTCCGCAGGCGCCGCCGGACGCGGCGCCCAACAACTTGTCGGCCGGCCTATTCTCCTCGAACCAGATCAATCTGGCATGGACGGATAATTCGACTAACGAGGATGGCTTCCATATCGAGCGATGTGCGGGTACGAGCTGCACGAACTTCGTCCAGATCGCGACCACGGGCAGCAATGTCACTACATACCAGAACACAGGACTCGCCACTAACACCGCCTATAGGTACCGTGTGCGAGCGTATAACCCGAGCGGGAACTCGGGGTATTCGAACCTTGCCTCGGCAGGCTCGCTCAGCTTCACTCCGACTGCCGATGCTGTGGCGTTTAGCTATATACCTGACGACAACTTCGGAAGTGGCTCCGTGCTCGCTGTAGAGCATAACACCGCGGCGGGATACCACGCCGCCAGCCTCGTTCGCTTTGACCTATCGTCCCTGCCGGCGAACGCAACCATCGTGCAGGCGTATCTAGAACTGTATTGCCTCACAGAGAGCGGAACCGTCTCCCTACGTGTCGGCAGACTGGCGCCGTCCCCTGCATGGGATGAGAGCGGCGCGACGGGTGTGACATGGAATACCATGCCCTATGGCACCACGCCACCCGGCTATAGCTATCATTCCGTCGGGTGTCCGAATGTCTGGAACTTGGTTCCCGTTCAGGGCTTTGTTCAGAGATGGGTTTCTGGAACCGACTTCAACAATGGCTTCCAACTATTTACGGAGTCGGATCCGACAGGAGCGAGCTTTTACGCTCGAGAAGACAGCGGCGCCCGAGGTCCCCGGTTGAGCGTCGTCTACGAGGCTCGATAGCTCCGCAAGGGAATAGGCAGCGTCCAGGGCGAGGGAGCCTCTCATTCCGCGGAGCTGGCACACGAACCGCATGGGTGCGGGCGTGATGAGGAGAACACTGGGTCACGGCCCGCGCGATGCGTGCTATCACAAGACCACCCATTCGCACGCGGTGACGAGTTTCCTGCGGTGCGCCCTCTTCTTGATCTGGGGGGTGATGATCGCGTGAGACGGGTCATCCTCCGTGGGATCAGGGACGACCTCGTAGCCCAAGGCCGTCACCGCTGAAGCTGGGAAGGCGACGAGACTTTGATCAGGATAGGTGGCGAGGACCGTATCCGCGTCCGTCAAGTGCGCCCGATGGACCGAGAGCTCCTCGGATCGACGGTCCAGAAAGGCGTGCGAGGAAGGGCGCTTCTGACCGTGCTCGTCTTCAACGATCCAGTCCGGGTAGATGCGCCTCCACAGAATCGCATCGTCCGCGACCTCGTCCACCTCGGATGCCGGGGATGCCGGGCCTGGCAACCGGCGTCCTCACGCATCCATCAGCCAGCGGAGGCGCTCGGATAGCGCCTCGGCAGAATCCAAGGCTCCCTCATTCAGCGGCTCTCCATGGACCACCGTCAGGAACTCCGCCTCGCCGTCGGGCAGAAACTCAACTTCGAGCTCGCGCTCTCCCCCCGACCACTCCACGGCGACTCCACCGCCTGACACCGGCATGACATGCGGCGCGGGAAGGAAGCGATCGATGTCCCCAATTTTCGCGAGCATGGACACGGCGGCGTGCATCGCGCTTCCGCTCGGGGGTGGACTGCCGTAGCTGTCCCAGTTGTCCTTGAGATACGCAAGGTCGGCAATGCGATGCAGGGTAACGTCCACCCATCCCGCATCGCGAAGCACCGTGATCTCTTCCCATTGGCTGGCCAGGACGTTCTGAACGGCGAGGACTCCGACGGGATCTGTCCGTGTTTCGGTGGTCGCGTGAGTCATGAGCTTCTCTTCCAGAGCTTGTGCATTTCTGCGGTGGTCAGGTCAGCAAAACCGCGTACGATCCACTCGCGTGCAGAATCCATCCACGCCAGCAGGTCCTCGGTCTCCGGGGTGGCAGGTTGACCTTTGGCGGTCAAGGTGAGCTGGAAGATCTCCTTTGCGTCCCGGTTCCTGATGGCGGGCACCAGCACAACCTGAAGCGTGCCCCGATCGTCCGGGAGACCGTATGTCCACTCGCAGCTCGTGGAGTCCGGGGGAGGCAGGAAATCCGTGTTCCATTCCAAGGGTCGCAAAACGTTCGCGATGTCATTTCGATGCTCCCACTCCCGTCCCCGCTCAAACTGGTTGATGTACGTCACCTCGCATCGTGCGACCTTCGGCATGGTCACACCGGCGTCGCGGAGAAAGGCGAGGAAGCCCTCCCATTCCCGGACGAAAGCTGGTCGGATCACCTCTTCATACCGCGGATACTCAGCCTCACCCTCGGCGTACTTCCGCCAGTTGTGGATGAAGCGGTCGCGCTGAACCTGGATCAACCTGTTCTTGGTCGGCTCCAGAAACCAGCAGCGTACTTCGGGGACCGCGACGGCAACGACTCGCGGTCCCTTACTCACCTCCTCCTGTGAAACAATGGGATGCTGCACTTGCACATGCGGATAATCGACGCGAATGCGCTCCCAATAGAGGCCGAAGTGGGGGACAGACCACCCAGACATCGCTGGGAACTCCACGCCCAGGACGGTCTCTGTAACGGGCGGGTTCTCAAACTCCGGTAGAGAGGTGGAGTTCTGGGTCGTGCGCTTCTCGCGAGTGTTCACTACTCGATCGCCAGCTGTGGGGAAGTACGCGCGCACTCGTACGCACGGTCAGGGCAGAAAGTTGCGGTGTCAAGAAAAAGCGGCGGTATCGCGTCCCTTTGCTCGGCGTTCCGGTCGCACTCGCAGCCGGCCCCAGCCGCCTCTACTCATCGCTTCACGATCTTCTTCGGCCCGTACTCCTCCGCCATCCGCGCGACGAGCCGTCGGGCCTCTCGCGCGGCCTCGGCCCGAATACGATCCTCGGCCCACAGCCGCGATTCCTTGCCCGTGAGCAGCCACCCCGGGTCGACCTCGTAGGCCTCGACGATCGCAGCCAGCAGGTCCGCCCGCGGATGCTGCGTTTGGCCCGCGTAGATCTTCGCCAGCCCCCGCTGAGAGCAGCCCAGTCGCTTCGCCGCCGCCGTCACGTTTCCGTCCTCGTGCTGGTCGATCAGCTGTCGGATGCGGCGTGCGATGGGCGAAGGCCCGGCCATTCGGCGGTGCTCCCGGAGGGGTGGGCTCGAGACAAAGCTGCCGTAGCCCGTTCGTTCCGGTCAAGCCCTTAAGGGCTTATTGACTCGCCCGAGAGATCTTGGTATAGTACTTTAGTACTTATGGCGTAGCTCTTTGGTGCGGAGGTCGTGATGGAGCGGGTGGGATTGATGACGGTGGTGGAGGCGGCGGAGCTACTGCGGGTCAGCCCCGCGCGGGCGTACGAGCTGATTCGGACCGAGGTGTTGCGACCGCCGGTAGTCGTCCGGCTCGGCCGTCAGCTCAGGATCAACGCCGACGAGCTCGATCTTTGGCTGCGCAACGGTGGCAGTGGGCTGGATGCACGAGCTGCCTAGACGGCGGTCCTGATCCACTGATCGACAGCCGGTGATGCTGACCGGGGCACAAGCAAACACGGGATATATGAGAATCCCGTGTCCTGCTTGTGCACCGCCGGGGAGGTTCGCGTGGCGGGGCAACTGATCCAGCGGGGCGACCGGACGTGGCTGATCCGCGTGTTCGTCGGGCGCGGGACGGACGGGAGGCGCAAGTACTACAACAAGACCGTCCGCGGCACGAAGAAGGACGCGCAGCGCGTCCTGAACGAGAAGCTGCTCGAGCGCGATCGCGGCCAGCTCGTTCTGCCGTCGCGCGCAACGGTCGAGGAGTACGTGCTCGACTGGATCGACAACCGGAAGCCCGGCATTCAGGACCGCACGCGCGAGAGCTATCGATGGATCCTGGTCCATAATGTCGTTCCGGCGATCGGGAGTTGTCGTCTCGACCGGCTGGCTCCGTTCGAGATCCAGGAGCTGTACAAGACGATGAGCGCGAAGGGGCTCTCGCCACGGACGGTCCGGTACACCCACTCCATCTTGCGGTCGGCCCTGGCGCAGGCCGTGCGGTGGCGGATGCTCGCCCGCAACCCAGCGGACCTCGTCGAGCTCCCGGGGAGGGAGCCGAAGGAGATGCGTGCGCTGACGCCGGCGGAGGCGTCCGCCTTTCTCGAGGCGATCAGGGGCGATCGATGGGAGGCTCTGTGGGAGCTGCTCCTCGTCACGGGGCTCCGGCCCGGCGAGGCGCTCGGCCTGAAATGGAGCGACATCGATTGGGCGCACCAGCGCCTCCGTGTTCAGCGTACCCTGGTTCGCACCGACGACAACGAGTGGCGTCTCGCAGAGCCCAAGACTCCGAAGAGCCGTCGTAGCGTCGTCATGCCGCGATCGACAATGGATGTCCTGCGGCGTCACAGCGTCGATCAGGCGAAGCATCAACTCGAGGTCAGCTCGGACTACTCCGACCTCGGCCTCATCTTCTCCAATCAGACCGGTGAACCGCTCGAGTACCGAGTCGTCGTCCGGCGGCACTTCAAGCCGATCGTTCGGGCGGCGGGCCTCGAGCCCCTCCGTCCGTACGACCTTCGACACACGTGCGCTACGCTTTTGCTCGCGAGCGGTGAGCACCCAAAGGTTGTTGCCGAGCGACTTGGCCACGCGAGCACGGTCATGACGATGGACGTCTACTCCCATGTGCTGCCGAGCATGCAGGAGGCGGCGGCTGAGAAGCTGGAAAAGATGCTGTTCGGAGGCTCGGAATGACCCGCACGCGACCCATGCATCCGAGGTCCCCCGGTAGGTGGTTTCGATCGTCGCATCTGACGGCCGGTCGGCCTGCGTCCTGTTCGACCTGAACAGGACCTCCGGTTAGCTTTCGGGATCCATCATCCTCCGCTTCGGACGGACCGCCGTGCCCGTGTCAGCCGCGACAAACCGCCTCGTTTGGGTGAGGGCGGGCGGCGTATGCAGCTTCTCGGATTGTCGCGTTGAGCTTGCGACAGGTGCGGAGGATGGGAGCGGCCTGGCCTTGGGTAAGGTGGCGCACATCGTAGCCGCCTCTACGAATGGCCCACGAGGCTCCAAGGCCCTGCCGGGCGGCGATCGCCATGGCTTCGCCAACCTCATGCTGTTGTGCCCCACCTGCCACGAGATCGCCGACCAGGAGGTAGCCACGTTCACTGTAGAACGGCTCGTCGGCATCAAAGAAGCTCATGAGGCGTGGGTTCGTGCGCAGCTCGCGCCTAAGAGGAGCGGTCGCGTCGAAAGGCACCATGAGGAAGAACTCGTCCACTCCACGCTCCTCCCAGTGCAGACGATGCCGCCGCGGGTGTTCAGTGCCCCGTCGGTCTTCGAGGAACGCGACGTCAAGCCGCGTCTGCTCGCTCCGCCAGCTGGTGAGATGCTGCCCTTCATCGTCAGAGAGAGTCGGGTCTTCACCTTCTGGGATCTCACGGCGGATCTCGGTCCGTTCACCGATGTCGTTGACAAGGGCGGAGAGATCGTGGAGCAATCCGCGCGTGACTGGTGGCGCGATCAGGACCTAGCCCGATGGTACGTGACCCTGCTGAACCGGTCACTGAACAAGCTGACCGGAAGGCTCGGGCTGAATCTGGACCGCGATCACGACCGCTACTTCTTCGAGCCGGATTTCGACGAGGACGGACAACCGCTCCCCGTCGAACGTAATTACAGGGCTCTGAATCGAGATCAAGTCTCTCGGACGGTGGTGTGGCAGCCGGTGAGGAGAAAGACAGGGGAGTCCAAGAACTTCTGGATCCACCTCGCCGTAAGCCTCCGATTCCATCGCGTTGGGGGCGAGGAATGGGTCCTGTCGGTGCGCCCTGAACGCCGATTCACGCGCGACGGCGTGGTCCCCTTGGTCCCCAAAGCCACGGGTCGGAAGTCCACGAGTGCCAAGGCGCACATGTACAACTACGACGTGCTCGCGGAAGTGCAGTTCTGGAGGGACTTCCTGTCTCGAGGGAGTCCGTTCATCGAGTTCGACTTCGGCGCACAGAATCTGATCGTCGACTCGGCGTCCCTGTCGGCGACGGTGGCCTGGCCGGGCATACCAGGTGATGTCAAACCGTTTGGGAACATCTACGCCGACTTCGATCTCTTCTCAGCGAAGCGGTATCACGACATCGTTAACAAGAACCGACGACCCGAGGCCGAACTCGAGCTCTGGGAACTGGAGGATCTGGACGACTTGGAGCGTGGGGACTCCTGATGCCTAGCGGCGCGTCGGTCGCTGTGCACGCCAGGTATTTCGATGAGCCGGCTCTCGAGTTCGCGGGGAGCGCTGTGCACGTCGACCCCAAGACTGGTCTGGCACGCTACGGGCCCTCCTCGCTGGGAAGCGAGAGCCATCCCCGGGAACTCAAGCTCGGTTTCGTCGGAAGTGGCGAGAGCATGGCCTCGGCGCTGTCATGGTTTGAGCGGACCAGCGGGGGCGTGGTCGGGGACGCGGATGCCGGTCTCCCAGACTTCCCGGGATTCGATGAGGACCGCGGGTTCTTCTGCCAGTTGCGCTTCACGGACACAACGCAGGCGAAGATGACCACGCATGAGATCAACTCGGTCTTGAAGCCTCGTCGCAAGAGAGAGCGGTTCGAGGCTTCGGTGGACCTGATCTGCGCGAAGGTCAAGCTCCTCGCCCAGCAGGATCAGCGTCCCGACGTAATTGTGCTTGCGCTCCCCGACGAGATCGTCGGTTCGGTGCGAAGCATTCGATATCAAGAAGAAGGGGTCGGGCTCGTATATCGGGACCTCCGCCGCACGCTCAAGGCGGAAGTAATGCGCTATGGCATTCCGACTCAGATCTTGCTCCAAAAGGTCTCTGAGGCAGGCCCCGAGACGAGGGGTGTGGATCACGGCAGTCGTGTCGCTTGGAATCTCTACACGGGGCTCTTCTACAAGGGTGGCGGAGTACCTTGGCGTCCGCCGGGGCTTCGGTCGGACACCTGCTACGTCGGACTGAGTTTTCACCGGCCGCTTGGTAGTACGGGGACCCTGCGCGCATCGATTGCCCAGGCGTTCGACAGTTCGGGGGTCGGACTGATCCTCCGCGGCCCTGACTTTCATTGGAATGCCGCTAAGGACGGTCCTTCACCCCACCTCACCGCGGCCCAATCCGTGGCTCTAATGGAGCGCGTCTTGGCCCGGTATCGCCTCGAAACCAACCAGGCGCCTGGTCGCGTGGTGGTCCACAAGACGTCGCACTACTGGCCAGATGAGCGCGAGGGATTCGTGGATGCACTCAAGGCCGTACCCGAATTCGACCTCGTCGCCGTGCGTCCTACAAGCGAAGTGCGGCTACTACGCGCGGGCCGATACCCCCCGCTGCGAGGGACGATGTTCTCGGTGTGCGACACGCATTACATCTACACGACAGGGTACATCCCCTCACTGGAATCCTATCCACACGGCCACGTCCCAGCGCCGCTGGTCATCAGCGATCACCATGGCGATACCTCCCTCGAGGACGTCGTCACCGAGATCCTCATCCTAACGAAGATGAACTGGAACTCTGCGGGATTCGCCGGTGCCCTGCCAATCACTGTGCGCTTCAGTCGCCGGGTCGGCGACATAATGCGGGAGATTCCGCCTGACCGAGAGCCTATGCCTCAGTTCAAGTTCTATACGTAGCAGTGGTTGAGTGGCCTCCGACTCGGTCGGTACCGAGTGGTCCGGGCCCGTCTCGAGCTGCCGCTTGGCCTAGGGCGGGCGCGCTCCTACCCACGGCACTCCGCCTAAAGCCGGGTTCACCGGATCGTATCCTCAGCTCAGATCATGTTCCCGTCGGCCGGGATCCCAGTGTTGGTGAGCAGAAATGCGGCCTGAGCGCCTGCGCTGCGTTTAGCATGGCGATGTTTACGCACCGCCTTTCCAAGTCCCGCTTCGTAGCTTGCGTCCAGTGCCACAAACTGCTGTGGTGGAAGGTCCACGAGCCCGACGCCGTCGAACTCCAACCCGACAAGGTTCTCCAAGACCGATTCGATCAGGGTCAGGCAGTTGGGCAGCTAGCGACGACGCTGTTTCCTGGCGGGTTGTTGATCGACCTGCCCCACAATGCCGTGGAGGAGCGGATCAGCCGAACGCGCGAGGCGATCGTCGGTGAGGTCCCAGCCATCTTCGAGGCCAGCTTCCTAGAGCACGACACGTTCGTCGCGGTAGATATTCTCGAACGAGTGCGGGACGGTTACCGCCTCATCGAGGTGAAGTCCAGCACCTCTCAGAGGCCTGAACATATCCCTGATGTCGCGGTGCAGCTGCACGTCCTGAGGGCGGCCGGGGTTGATGTGACGGAGGCTGCCGTCATGCACCTCAACCCGGACTTCCGCCATCCCGATGTGGGGGATCGCTTCTGTGCGACGGACGTGACCACGGAAGCTCAGGAATACGAGGAGAGAGTCGGCAAGGAGCTGGACGATCAGATGGAGGCGCTCCGCGGATCGCTTCCCGACGTTCGGATCGGCGCGCATTGCCATGAACCCCGAGCGTGCCCATTCCTGGGGGGTGCTGGCCCCAGGATCGAGACCACATCACCAAGCTCTACAACGTGGGACCCAAGAAGGCCGCCGTGTACATGGATGGCGGGGTCCACAGGATCTCCGACATCCCGCCTTCGCAGCGGCTGCCTGACGCGGCG
>Ga0214472_10002436_pt1 | contig 20070 bp, 16 predicted proteins | sample RVTome_6_FD_207662 | JGI IMG/M metagenome (GOLD analysis project Ga0214472, IMG submission 207662) | Soil microbial communities from uranium-contaminated site in the Upper Colorado River Basin, Wyoming, United States - RVT140D175 | ecosystem: Environmental > Terrestrial > Soil > Contaminated >...
CCCTTAACGCCAATTCACACCTCAACCGTCCCCCTCGGGGGAAAGGGGGCCCTCCGCGCACACCACCCCGTCCACACCCGTCCAATGCCCCACCCGCCGAAGAACAGCGATGCGTGAATAAGTTCGGCTAATATACGGCGTGATGTTAGTGGCTACAGCCGTCTTTTGCTATCCGTTTACATTGCAATACAAAATAAATGATGAGCGCCCAGAGGTGAACACTAGGCATAAAACAACGTGGGATTCTTTCGAGCCATTTCTCCTGGAGTACTTACCAACTCCGGAAGATCGTGATGATTTTGAGAAGATGAAATCTAGAGTACGTCAAGAACAAAAACCGAGGACAGCAAAAGACGACGACCGACTAGAAATAATCCTGGAAGAGTTAGCTGCAAGGGATGTTTTTGTCGATTACTTCGTACCTCAATTGATGGTAGCTCAACGCGAAATCCAGCGTTTGATAATTCATAAAAACCGTTCGTTCCGAATGAAGGTTTTATCGGGGATCGTATGCGCAGTTGCGGGATGCTTCTTAGTAGTCGCTTGGAGGCGATGGCAAGCTCATCCAAAAAACGAAAAACAGAAATCCCCTTATTCGCCTCCCCCACCTGCCCAAATTCCGACCCCCTACCTATTCCCGTCCCGGCCGATTCGTGCCACAGCGTCGCTTGTATAGTTTAATGCGGGGTGGCCCAGACAGTTCGTCAGAACTGTCTGGGAGCCGCAGGCTCAAGAGGTCGATGCGCTGCCGGAAGACAAACGAACCGTCGACGGCACGTAAACCGTCCCCCTCGTGTGCCTTCGGCACCCAGACGACAAGTCGTCTGGGGCACCCGAACTCTCAGGTGCAATAGGCGCTTCACACACCCGGCGGCAACTCGTCCAGGCCGCGGGGCTGGGGCGTGTCTTCGGTGATGATCTTCCACGAGGCGCCCATTTCGCGCAGGGCGCGGAAGTCGCGCGGCTGGTAAGCGACGGCCAGGTGCGGGGTGTCGACCGGCCGGCCGCCCTCGAAGCGGGAGTCCATCTCAGCGGCCAGAATGCCGGTGACCAGCAAAGTGCGCTCCACGGGGTAGGGCGCCCGCTGCTCGCGGAAGTGTGTTTGGATGGCGTGCGACAGTGCCTTGAACAGATTGCGATTCTGCCAGGGCCCCACGTAAAAACTGGTCGCCCGGGGCCGGTCTTCGCCGACCAGACGGCAAGCGAAGTTCCAGCGCGTGCCGCTGTCGGCCACCTTCAGCGCGATGGCCGACAGCCCGTCACGGTAGTCCAGTAGCACGCCGTGCATCGGCACGTCCCGGCCCTCAGGAGTTTTGCCGCGCAAGGCGAGCGAGCGGGTCAGCTCGTGTTCGGCGCCCAATTCGGCCGTCATGGCGGCCGTGGCCAATTCGATCGACCAGCGACCCGCGTCGGCCGCCGACCACAGCGCGTCGCCTTCGAGGAATTGCACCCGCCCGACGCCGGTCTCGCCCCCCTGCCGGGCTTCGGCCATCGATTGCAACACCTCCAGAGCGTGAAAATCGTACGATTCGACGCCGCCGCCGTGGATCGAAACGGCCTGTTCGATCTTCGCCCCGGCGGGCAACTGAAGCGGCGGCCGCCGCTCGGCCAGCGGCACCGAACTGCCGGCCATCAACGGGAAACCCAACTCACCGGCCGTGTCGAACATTTCTTTGGCCCAATCCCACCGGTACGAAAGATGCTTGTCGTTGAACACCGGCGCGGCGCGGCCGCTGGCGCGGAACACCGCGACGATCTCGTCGAAGAAACGCTTGCGCGGATACAGGTGCTGGCCTTTTTCGTTATGGGGGTAGTTGCCGTGTTCGCCGATCGACAACACGCCGTCGACGGCCAGGCGGTCGCCGCCGTCGCACAGCGCGCCGCCGATCGTGTCGTAGATGTTGATGTTTCGCTCGCGGACAACCTCGCGCGACATGTCGCCGCCAGGGAACTGATCGACATAGAAACTGACGACCTGCACGCCCGGCTCGGTCGGCCGGCCGTTGAACAGATACGGGTTGAGAAAATTCTCCAGGATCACGTGCGCGTGGCTGCGGTAGGTGAACTCGGTGATCACCGCCGCCACGCGTAGCGGCTTGCCGGGTTCTTCGGCCGAAGTCGTACGCCAAAACGATGTCCCGAACGCGGCCGCCGCCACGCCGCAGCCGGTGGATGCGAGGAATTCACGACGGGAGCTTTTCATGATCTCAACTCGGTTGACAAATTTCCGCGGAACCAAGGAAGGAGCTCACGCAGAGGCGCAGAGGACGCAGAGTCCTTAAAAACTACTTTTTCTCTGCGTCCCCTGCGCCTCTGCGTGAGATTCTTTTGCGCCGCCTCGCTCTTTCCCACTTAGCCGCACTTTTTTCTGGCGATGCAATCCGGCCGCCATGTTATCGATCACGGTCGGCACGTCGAACGACCGCCAGCCAATCCTCGTCCTGCTCGTCGTCCTCGCCCGGCGGACTGCCGATCGAAACTGAATTTCCGCCGGCAATCGTCCGGACTTCGCTTTTCAACAACTCACCGCCGCGGCGAGGATTGAACCACGATACGGAATACTCGCCCTGCTGGCCGGTCAAATCAAGCTCGCACGATCCACCCTCAGGCAAATACACCAGATAGACGTCGCGCGGCTTGGCCAGGCAGTAACGGCTGTTGTCGTGCCGGGGGTTGCCGACCAATTGATCGGAGCTGGCCATCTCCCAGAACGGGATGTCGTGATCGGCGAAGAATTCAAGCGCGATGCGGCAATAATCCCAACTGTGGCCGCGGCTGCGCCAGTCTTCGCAGACCAGGTCATTCTCGTCGAACTCGTAACCGAAGTAATACTCGACGCCCGCGCCGCCGGCCATCAACGTGCCCCACAACGTCTGTTTGCGGACCTCGTGTTCAGTATACACGTACTTGCCGGAGCGGTCGTGTCCGTCGAAGCCGCGGTAACCCAGGTCGGGCGGTTGGCCGTGGGCGGCGCTGCCCGATTCGTCGAAGGCCACCACCCACGGCTTTCCGGCGGAGGCCGACTCGCGGACCCACCGGACCACCTGCACGTGCGTGTCCTTGATATGGCTGTTTTGCAGCGACGCGCCGGTCAGCGGCGAACCGGATCCCAGCAACGGGCGGTACACATTGTCCTGCTGATCCGGATAGGTGTGGACCACGATGTTGTGATCGTAGGGGTCGAGTTCATGCAGCAGACGGGCCATTTGCCGTTGTTCTTCCGTCGACTGCGTGTTCTCTTCGCCCAGGTTCCAGTTGAGCGCCAGATTGTGCGCAAAGCGGGCCACCAACTCCCGGCAATAGAGCCGTCGCTCGTCGCCCAGGCGGCCGCCGTTCAGTGATTCGGGCACACCGCCTGAGTCACCGTCGCGCTGGCCGTGGCGGTTGTCGTCCATTTCCGTCTCCTGCATCTTGAAGTGCAGGTACATCCCACGGGCTGTGGCGTGGTCGAACACGACGCCCCATTGATCGAGCTTCGAGCAGTCGTAGCGCAGCTTTTCGTCGCGGCTGACAAACGGCCAGACGTTGTCGCCGTCGCCGCCGGCATTGTAAGTGAGGAATGAAAACGCGTTGCAGCCTTTGCCGGACAGATAATTGACCGCGCCGATCAGCCCTTTGCCTTTTCCGTTCCGCCAGGTGGGATCACCATCTTGCCAGTCGCGGACGTGCGGCTGCCAGGTTTTCAGCGGAACGTTTTTCTTCCACGCCACGGTGCCGTCGAAGTCGGCGAAAGCCAACAAGGTCTCCGGCGCGTCGGCACCCGCCTTGAGAAAATACCTCCCGCTGCCGGCGAAGCGCAAATAGTGCTTTCCCACGTATTCCAGCCGGCCCTCGCAGCGCAGGTCGCGGCCGGTCTTGTCCGTCTGCGAGACTGAGAACGCGCCGGAGCGGCCGTGGTACTTTTTTAGCGGCGCCGATTTGTCGTTGATGCCGACGGCCACGCCGGCGCCTTTGATGAAGGAAATTTCGTACGTCCACTCACCCGGCTTGTCCGGCGCCAGATGCGCCCGCCACCGGGTTCCCGACGTGGCCGAGGTGTTGGCCGCGTCTCCGTCTGCGGCGAAATAGCCCGGCACCTGGTAGTCCGGCGCGCCTGACTCGTGCCGAAAGCGGACGGTCATGGCGTAATCGGTGAACGGGTTGATCCGCTCATCGCCCTCCGCGGCGTGAGGTCCGTCGAGCGTGAGCGTCACTTTGTGCCAAGTGCGCAGTTCTCCGGAAATCTCGACGGCGCCGTCGCCGTCATGCCGTTGACTTGTCCCCACGGCCGACACGGCGGGCAGGAGTAGGCTCAATGCTACAAGCAAATGCCGAGATAAGGCCAGGTCGAACGCCAGCCCGAATTCGCGCGTATTTTCCGGTATCACGCGCCGCGGCACCCAGTTGAGCAGCGCCTCCTTCCGGCAGTCCGCAATCAACTCGACGTCGTTAAGCAATTTGCCTCACCTTCCATCTTCCGGGGCCGCAATTTGCTGCCACGGGTACGGGTTTGTGTCAGGGTACTCTTGTTGATAAACAGCAAGCTCGTCTTGATTAAGCGCATACCATTCGTCGTAGGGATAACGGCGAAAGAAGTCCGCAATTCGCTCCCGGAAATGCTCATCAGCCATATCGTTCAGCCGTCCCCGCCGCAGGTCGCGCATCTCCTCGAGTTCCTCCCGAGGAACGCGTAAGGTGACTAGGAAGTCAACGGCCTGCTTTTCGGTGAACCCCAGACGATCCTCCGGCGGCAGGTAAAACCACTTTTGATTGATCCGCGCGTGCTGCGTTAGGATGTTCTTCCAACTCTTGGCCGATGCAGTTTGGGCCGCCTTTCGTTCGACCTCCTAGAACTTTCGGATTTCACAAAGCGTGACGTCCGGCGCGCGCAACGTATCGCAATCCTGGGTGGCGACGATGGCGGCGACGGGGCGCATCGCGAAAACCGCCGTTACAGGTTGACCTGATTGGATGATCTCACGCCACTGCGCCAACCGCTGCCGCCCATCCTCCGTTATCACTGGGATTTGCCGTAGCGACACTTCGACGCGGGGCAGACCGACAAAAATATCACCCTGTCGGATCGCTGCGTCTGAAGTCGGGAAGTCGTAAATCACAGATCAAGCTCCCAGTTGACGCCGCGCCGCGCCTCGTCCTCCGCAAAACGAGAACGCTCCTGTTCCGCGCGCGACAGTATCTGCAGCGCGATCTGTCGGGCCTCGAGGATGGAGATGGGTCGCCCCGCTATGGCTTCAAATGTGTCTTCCAAGGTGAGTGCAGCCTGTCGCCGCCGGTCGGTAAACCAGGGGTCAGCGCCGAAGGTCATCGGGGAAACAGCCAATATAGCCGCCAAGCCGGCATGATGCAGGACGTTTCGCGCAATCGACCATTCACGCCGCTGATGATGCACGGGCGTGAAATCCCAGTGCCCACTGGCGGGGATGAGCGCGTCTTGCTCATATTGAAACCCTTCCGCAGTCAAGACGTTATGCACTGTCAAATCTCTCCTCCAGTTCTCCCTCGATCAGCATGAAGAACCAGTCACTTGTCACTTCGTGCGCAGCGTCGAGCCACTCCTCAATTCCGTCTGGCAGGATGGGGACATCGCTTGCTGAAGACTGAAGAGTAGTCTCCCAAACAATCGCTGGGGTATTTTCTTTCTTTTGTCCAGTCGCAAACTTGATGTTGACGACTCCCGTTGGCTTATTGCAGCTAAAGGCGGAATGCCAGGAGAACACCTTTGGACGCTGCTCGACACCTGTTCCGTTAAAAAGGTTTTGCGGCAGCGAGAGTCCTATCTTCAGTTTGTCTTGTAAGAACGAATAGACATTGTCGCTTGAGTAATCAAACTCAACGGCGTCGACGTAACGGAGAATGAGCTGAATCACCTTCAACTCACTAGGTTTTGGATGCGCGTCAAACAACGTCTTGACCGCGCAGACGGCGCGACGCGAAAAATCCTCCCAGGTGTAATCCGCCGTGGAATTGGCCGTCACCACGCCAGGACCAATCTGAAATAACGGCCAACTGCCTTTTCCCACTCGAAAGCGATGTTGAACGACGTGCCCAACGATTTCGTCCGGAACGCTGGCCACGGGAAGCTGCTCATGTTCTGGATAGTCCCTCGAGACGCGATCGTAGAATCGGCCCAACAACAATTTGTAGTGCGGATCGTGTTCATAACCGGGTGAGGTTTGGACCAACTCCCAGCGAATTTCAAAAATCACCTCAACCAGCGGCTTGTTTTTCAACTGTTTATGGGGCATCCAAAAACTCCATTAGGAATTATCGCCGCGTCCGTCCCACTTCGATTGCACCAACGGCATCTTCATTGTAGCGGGTCAATCATTCGGGTACCTGCAGCATCATCGATCGTCCCGATGGTAGGTTGTTTGGTCCGGCAAGGGGGAAAAACCACCGATTTCATAGCCGAGCCTTACGACATTTTGCAACTGAATTTGTTCCCGCCCAACGAGCCCAATCGGAACTATTGCGGGAACTTACGGTTTCGGTTTACCGCCCGCCGCCGGCAACGGGTGGTCGAGCGTGTCGCCGTTGGGTTTGAACCCGCCGCCGTCCACATCGATATAGATCGGGTTGGCGCAGGCGCCGATTCTTTCGCCGCCCCAATTCGGTCCCATCACCGGGCCGACGTAACGCTCCGAATGCACGGCGACCACTACCAGATGGGCGTCGGAATCTAACTGAACCGGGATCGACCGTTCGAACTTCACCACGCCGTCGCTGAAACCAGTGGACTCCTTCTGGCGGGTGAAGTTGTATTCCTCGTGGATGCGGCCGTTGACGAGCACCTGCACGCGATCGATGTCCAACCAGTTGGGGCATTGCACCCGCACGGCGATTTCAACGCGGCCATCGGGCGCCGGCAAATCGTCTCCGGCGATGCCCTGTTGATCGCCGGCCGTGGCGCTGACTTCCAGGTACGGTCCGTTCGTGAGGATGATGTGCCCGGCTTCGCACTCGCGGACGATCTCGAGCGTGTCGATCTTGGCCGGATCGTCGGTCGACGAGCGGACGTAATTGCGGATGCCGCCGGAGCCGTGGTAGTTGTAGTGGGCGTCGGTGTTATGGACGATCGGCGTGCGGATACCCTGGTTCAAGAATTGCAGCCAGTTGAAGGCCACGTTGTTGTACACCCGGTCGCCGCGCTCGTAGGTCGGCTGCATTTCTAACAGTCCGTTGGTGCGGTGGACTTCGATCGTGTCCTGAAACTCGATCATCCCGCGATAGCCCTCATCCGGCCGTCCGTCCTGGTCGGCGTCGTTGTACATCCAGCCCAGATCGGGATGGTTCTGCTGCACCAGTTTTTCGCTGCGGGCGTCCCACAGGGCCAGCCGGCCGATTTGAGCCACCGGGCTGTCCAGGGTTTGCGGCGCCCCCTGGTCTTGCACGCCGCGCTGCATCTTCAAGGGGAAGGCGTTTTGATGATTGATGGGAAGTGGGCTGCCGGTCAATTCGATGCCGCTGGCGGTGGCCATGCGGCCGTGGATGTCCAGCGTGTCATAGTGCGGCAGGTACGTGTCGATCCGATTGTGCTCGGTGCAGGGGGCGTACTCGATGTGTTCAGCCACCAGGTTCAGTACGCGGCCCAGTTGGCTGGCCGTATTGTCGCCCGACGGGCTGGCGTGGCTGTGGAAATCGGTGCTGACCCAGCCGGGTGTTTCGACGGTGCGCGGAAGTGAAACTTCCAGCGGCGTGGCCTCGCCCCCGCTGACGGTGATCTGACCGAAGTAGGCGTCGTACTCCGATCCGTGGCTGACGATCACGTCGTACTGGCCGGGGTCGATCTTTTGATCGAAGCGGCCGTCGGGCGTATAGCGCAGATTGCGCACGCCGTAGGCCTCGCTGTCGTGGCCGAAGTTGGGACTGTCGGTCGGGCCGGTGCCGACGAACTCGACTTTGCAGGCGATCGGTTGTCCCGCGCCATCGACTATGCTGGCGACGACCCGACCGGGCGACGGCAGGGTGATTTTGTGCTGGGCGTCGGACGAGACCACCAATGGCTCGGTGATCGCAGGACCGTGCCCAACGGCTTCGACCGCCAGCGCGTGTTCGCCCGCCTCCAGCGGTAAGGTCACTCGTCCGGCATCGTCGGTTCGGGCGACCCCCTGCCGGAATCCCTTGGGTCCAATCCGGACCCATGCGCCGGCGACGGCCGCACCGGCGGCGTCGACCACGGACAATTCCACGGCGGCATCTTCGTTCCCCCGCAGCCGGCGGGCCGTGGACCAGGCTTCGACGCGATGAGCCGCCGTAATCAATTTGCGGGAGAGCGTCCGTTCCTCACCCGGTTTCAGGGTCACCTGTTCGTCGGCCTCGGTAAGATATGCGATCCGTGTATTGCGGCCGTCGTTGTTGCTGGCCAGCGGTAGCGAGTCACTCAGCAGCGCGTAGGCCTGAGCGAAGTAGTTGTCATCGGCCCACCACAACGGCGCCGGTCCATTGGGTGATTTGTCGAAGGTATTGTCCGCGCGCACTTCGTCTCGCAGGGCCACGGTCAGCGGTTTATCCGAGGTATTGTGCAGTCGAGTGGTCACGGTGATCCAGGTCTGGCCGTCCTCTAATTGGTACGTCAACTCGGCCGCCGGGCGGTTTTCCGTGGCGGCGGCGGTAAGTTTTAATGAAACAGTTTCGCCGCTGGCGGTCTGGATCGTCGCCTGGCGATAATCGAATTGACGGCTTTCGGGATAAAACGCGCTGAGTTGATCGCTTTGACGGTCACGCTTGGTCAGGTCGATCACCGCCCCGGCGACCCCTTTGACGGTCATGTTGGCGTTGCGCCAAGCGGTCGGTTGGGCGACGACGGCCACGATGAGATCGTTGCGGAGCACAAAATCTCCGTAAATGGCGTCGACCTCTTTTCCCTGGGGAACCATTTGGGAGTAGTTTTCGGCCGTCAGCTCAGCGATCTGGCCGGCTTGGGCGGCCGCTGCAAAAAGTCCGAAAAACCCCATCAGGGCGAGTGGAAATCGGGTTCGATACATGAGTTTTTCCTCAGGCAAAAGTGTTTTTGGCGATGCCGGTCCGGCCGAACTTGGCCTATTGTTGACGTGGCCACGGCGGATTGCAAATATTCGGGCCGTTTCAAGCTGGCCACGCACCGCGGTTCCGGCGATACTTAATGAAACCGTAATCTCGGTTCGACGAAACCGATACCTGACCCACCCGGCGTCCGTCACCAAGTCCTTTCGCGGTTCTGCGTAAAAAAGACGCGAAAAAATGCGAATAGCCGACACGAAACCTCTGCCAACGGCTAGGGTTAAATCTAGCTGGGAGGAACCTGATATGATCGAATTGCGCCGATTGGTTCGACGTAACGTTTGGGCGATGGCGGCTTTGGGGCTGTGGCTGGGCGGAATCTGGCCGACCGAGGGCGTATTTGCACAGGCTGCCGGGGAGGCCGAGGCACGACCCGCCCCGGACGGCGTCACGGCGCCGCCGGACGGCGACACGGCGCCGGCTGATCCTCTCAACGACGTGCTGCGACGGCTGGCGGCCGATCGGGCCGATGCGGCCGTATCAGCCCAGCCGACAGAGGATGCGGCCGCGGCGCAAGAGCAGGTAGAACCACTGCGGTTCAGCTTTCGCGCCCAACAATGGGGCGATTGCCTCCAGTGGCTGGCCGACAAGGCGGATTTCTCCCTGGTGGCCGATCATCCTCCGCCGGGCACCTGCAATTACGTCGATACCCGCGCCTACACGCCGGAAGAGGCGATCGACGTCTTCAACCGGCTGCTGCTGGTCAAGGGCTATTCGTTGGTCCGCCGCGAGCGGATGTTGTGGCTGTTGAACTTGGAAGACCCGATACCGCCGAAATTGCTCCCGACGTTGACGCCCGAGGAGCTCGACGGCCGGGGCGAATTCGAACTGGTCAATGTCATCTTTCAACTGGAAAGCGTGACACCCGAGGAAGTCGAATCCGAAATCGAACCCCTGTTGGGTCCATACGCCAATCCCAAGCGGTTGGAGAAATCGCAACAGCTTTGGTTGACGGAAACGGCCGGGCGGCTGCGAACCATCCGCGGCGTGATCGAGTCGATGGACAACCCCGCCAGCGACGCGCCGCAGTTTAAGACTTACCTGATCGCCCGCACCAGTGCGGCCACGTTGCAAACGCTGTTGAAAACCATGTTGGAGGACGCGTCCGACGTGAAGTTCTCGCTCGATCCGACGAGCGGGAATTTGATTGCCCTGGCGCCAGGCGAAAAGCACGAAGTGATTCGCGACTTGCTGGTGCAATTGGGCGAAAGCGGCAATACGGTCGACAGCCGTCTGGCGGCGCGCAACAACTTGCGCGTCGTGCCATTGTCCAGCTCGGACCAGGAAAACGCCTTGCGGGCGATCCGCCAGGTCTACGGCAGCCGCTTGCGGATTGTCACTCCCTCGGCCGTCGCGCCGCCGGCCGCGCGGCCGTCTGCGCCGGGCGCGGATGCATCGTCCACCGACGCAGATAGTGGATTCCAATTCCGGCGCAGCCCGCTGAATCGTGGCCGCACCATCGTGCCCCGCCCGCCACGCGAGGATGAACCGAGAGATCCCATGGCGCGGGCCACCTCGCCTGAGGACGGCGTGGTCAGGGTGGCCGACTCAAAACGATTGCCACTGACGCTTGTGCTCCAAGCACCGGGACAATCACCGGCCGAAGCGGAGAACGACGATCCGGCCAACGATGACGCCGCGGTGGTGCCGGTCGACGAACCGCGGGCCGCGGCAGGTGTCGAGAATCCCGATCAGGAGGTGTCGCCGTCCGATGCGCAACCGGGTGATCCGGGACTGACCGTGGCCACTACGCCGCGCGGGATTGTGGTGCATTCCGACGATTTGGATCTGTTGGACGAAGTCGAGGCGTTGATCCGCAGCTTCGCCGGCGCGGGGGACGCGGGGACGGAGCACACGTTTTTCTTCCTCCGCAACGCCACGGCCACGGCGGCCGCCGAAACGATCAAGAATATCATCGGCAACGGCGCCGGCGGAAGTGAGAACGCCGGCGACAACCTATTGGCCAGCAATGTTTACACGGGGCCTCCGCAGATCAGTTCCGACGAGCGGCTCAACGCGCTGATCGTGAAAGCCAGCCCTACGGACCTGAATCGGATCGAGGAACTGCTGCAAGTGATTGACCAGGACGGCTCGCCTGAAACCCACATCACGCCGCGGCCGCGAGTGATCCCGGTTGTCTACGCCGACGTCGAGGCGATCGAGACGATCGTCAAAGCCACCTTCGAGCCGGATATCTACGTCGACAATTCTCGCAGCAGCCGCGGCGGTCGCGGTCGCGGCGAGGACTTCTTTGCCCGAATGCGCGGCGGTGGCGGTGATGACGACAATCGCGACCGGGGCGGAAACGGAAACGGGGCAAGCGCGAATGATCGCAATAAGAAAATGACGGTCACCTCCGACAAGATCAACAACGCGCTGATCGTCTCCGCGCCGCAGCCGCTGTACGAGGAAGTTTTGCAGTTGGTCGAAATGCTGGACGTGGGCACGCCGGCGACCACCAAGACCGCGCGGGTGGTGACGCTGCATCGGACCAACGCGCAGTCGGTGCAGGGCGCTCTGTCTGCCATGTTCGGCGGCTCCGTGACGGCTCGCACGGCCGCCGCGGCCGATGATAGTGCGCGCAACGGTTCGAGCGACAGCAACAACAACTCGCGAGAAGAAGAACGCCAGCGCCAAGAGCGAGAGCGCCGGCGGGAAGAATTTCGGCGGCGTTTCGGCGGCAATTTCGGCGGCTTCGGCGGCTTCGGCGGACGTGGTGGCGACAATAACCGTGGTGGCGACAATAACCGTGGGAGTCGCGGCCGCTGAAAAAGTCGGGTGCCACTGCCGGCTTGTCCAGCAGTGCTAAGATTCTCGTAATTACGCCGTCAATACCCGAAGCGATTGGCTGCCACGCCGCCGGCAGTGACGACGATTCCCAAGATCAACAGGATGCGGGCATTGCGTTTCCGCCCGGATCGCGCCGCGTCCAGTTGGGCCTTGCTGGCTTCCCACTTTTCGCGCAGCGCGGCCAGTTCGGGCGTGTCCCGCGGCGGATCGTTGCCGGTGGACTTGCTCGGGTCCCGCTCGAAGCTTTTGGCGTGGACCTGCGCGCCTAACTCCGCATGCGCCTTGGCCTGTTCTTCGCTCCACGCCGATTCCGTGTGTTTGCCGGAATTGTAGAAGAACGAACTCATCAATAACAACAGGCCGACAATCATCACGGCGATCGAGAGCGTGCCTTTGGGCATGCGGATTAACCCTCGTCAATGGGGTGAGGAAACGAACAATTTCGGGCGGAAACGGCGGAGCCGAAGTGAGTGTGTAAGTGATGTCCTTCCAGCGGCCCCGCAAATCGATCTGCAGACTTCCATCGTAACGGGTATTGCGGTTCCTGAAAACTGGCTCCCAACCTGCCCGCCCACAGAGGGTTACACAGGTCGAACCGATAGGCTAACATTGTTGGACGCCGTGATGGCAATTCCAATGAATCTTAGGAGGCAAGAGATGTCGTCGTCGATCAAGAATTCGTGTGTCGCGCTGCTCCTGGGCACCATATCCCTTTACGCCGGATGCAGCGGCCATGCCGACCGGCCCGCCGACGTGGCCACGAATAACGTTGCCGGGCCGGCGCCCGCGGGCGGATCGGCGGAATCCGCCGCGGACACGCGCGAGTTTCACTTCACCTATGCGGCGACCATCAACCAGCTGCCCGCCGGGGCCAACGCGCGTGTCTGGATTCCGTTGGCGGCCAGCAACTCGGATCAAGCGGTGAAGATCGAGCAGATCGAGGTCCCCGGCGATTACCAACAGGCCACGGAAAGAAAATTCTGCAACCGCATTCTGTACTTTGAGGCCACGGCCAATGGCGCGGGCGAGATTCCGGTGAAGATCGAGTATCACGTGCGCCGCCGGGCGCTGTTGACGAACAACATCGATTCGCTGGCATCCAGTAATTCTGACTGCACGCCTTCCAGCACGTTCCTGTCCGCCTCGGCCATGGTGCCGGTCGACGGCAGCATCATCGAGCGGTTCTTCGGCCCGCGGGCCGAACTGCCAAAAGGCGGAAAACGGGCAGTGGCCAAGTCGTTTTACGACCGCGTCTACGAACATATGACCTATGACAAGTCGGGCGCCGGCTGGGGGCGCGGCGACGTGAAATGGGCTTGCGAGTCGGGCGTGGGCAACTGCAGCGACTTCCACAGCGTGTTCATCTCGCTGTGTCGCGACCTGGAAATACCCGCCAAATTCGAGATCGGTTTCCCGGTCCCGGCCGACCCCGCCGGCGGAGAAATCAGCGGCTATCACTGCTGGGCAAAGTTTCTGGACGGCAAGACGTGGGTGCCCGTCGACATCTCTGAAGCGGACAAACACCCGGAGCAGAAGGAATACCTGTTCGGCAACCTGCCGCACGACCGCGTTATGTTCAGCACAGGCCGCGATCTCGAGTTGGTCCCCCCGCAAGCAACCGGACCGGTCAATTTCTTCATCTACCCCCATGTGGAAGTCGACGGCAAGCTACACACGGAGTTCACCAAGAATTTTCAATACTCGGAGAGTTAAGAGTGGAGAGTGGGGAGTGGAGAGCAGAGCGCCGATTTTTGCGACAGTACGTCGCACCCTACTGCCTACTGCCCTCTGCCTACTGCCCTCTGCCCTCTGCCCTCTGCCCTCTGCCTACTGCCTACTGCCCTCTGCCTACTGCCCACTGGTCGGCTCGCTATGGCGGATGTCGGTGCCGCGGATCATATAGACGACTTCCTCGCAGATGTTGGTCGCCTGATCCGCGATCCGTTCCAGTGAACGCGCCAGGAGGATGACGGCCAACGAGCTGGCGATTGCCGAGGGATCCTCCAGCGCGCTGCGGACGGCTTGTTGGCTGAGCAGCTCGCTGATGATCTGATCGTTCATGGCATCCACCAGGTCGTCGCTGGCCAGGGTCTGCTGCGCCAGTCGATGGTCCTGATCGCTGAATGATTTCAGCGAGTCGTTGAGCATCTCTTCGACGACGCGGGCCATCTTGTGGACTTCCGGCGGAGGAACGGCGTCGGTTTTCAACGCCATCAGGCGCAGGTCTTCGTAGATGTTCACCGCCTGATCGCCGATCCGCTCCAACTCGTTGTTGATGCGGGAAACCATCAACAAAAACCTGAGATCTGCGGCCACCGGACCGTACACGGTGATCATGCGAATGGCCTCGCGGTCGATTTGCAGTTGCATCTGGTCGAGTTGCGCTTCAAGCCGCTGCACTTCCTCGAAGCCGTCGTCTTGCGGACTGGCCAGCGCCTCGACGGCGCTGGCGACCATCGCCTGGCAGAGTTGTCCCATTTGCAGCAGGCGCTGCCGCAGCGCTTTGAGCTCATCGTCGAACTTTTTCATCGTGCCGTTATCCGTATCGCCCTTCAATGTACATGGCGGTCTCTTCCTCTTGCGGATTGAGGAAAATGTCCGCCGTTTTGCCGTGTTCCACCAGTTTGCCCATCAGCATGAACAGACATTCCTCGCTGGCGCGGCGCGCCTGGGCCATGTTGTGAGTGACAATCACGATGGTATAGCGTTTGCGCAACCCGTCAATCATTTCCTCAACCCTCTCGATTCCCTCGGCGTCCAGGGCGGAGCATGGCTCGTCCATCAACAGGATCCGCGGTTTAAGCGGCAGCAACCGGGCGATGCACAGCTTTTGTTGCTGTTCCAGCGTCAAGCGGGTGGCTTTCTTCTTGAGTTGATCCTTGACGTCGTTCCACAGCTTCACCTCGCGCAGCGCCGCCTCGACCATATCGTCCCGCTCGTCCCGCCGCAATTGGCGGCGCGGGGTGTGGATGCGCTTGCCGAAGATGATGTTGTCGTAAATCGAGATCGGCAGCGGGTTGGGACGCTGAAACACCATGCCCACGGTTTTTCTCAGTTCGCTCAGCGAGACGTCCGCGTCATAGACATTTTTTCCCAGGATCGTGATTTCACCGGTCGTGGTCACGTTGCCGTAGCGTTCGTTGATGCGATTGAAACAGCGCAACAACGTGGTCTTCCCGCAGCCGGAGGGCCCGATCAGCGACGTGATGATGCCGCGCCGGATGTCAACGGTGATGTCCCGCAGCGCCTGAAAATCGCCGTACCACAGGCTCAGCGCGCGTGTGCGGATGCTGTAGATGGGTCCGGCAGCGCCGTTGCCGGACGCGGGAACCGCGACGGGCGCCGCGTCCGGCAAGGCGTCGTTTGGCGGGTGTGGTGGAGATTGCATAGACGTTACCCGAATTTGCCGGAAACGTAGTCCAGCGTCAATTGGTGTTCCGGTTTGGTAAAAATGCGTTCCGTCGGACCGACTTCAACCAACCGCGAATTATTCAGAAACGCCGTATCGTCTGCCAGGCGGTGGGCCTGCTGCACCAGATTGGTGACCAGGACGATGGTAATTTCGTTTTTCAATTCAATGAGCACGTCCTCAATCTTCATCGTGGTGACCGGGTCGATGGCGATCGAGAACTCGTCCAGGCAGAGGATTTCCGGCCGCATCGACAAAGCGCGGGCCAGCGTCAGGCGCTGCTGCTGGCCGCCCGATAACTTGGTGCCCAGCATTTGCATGCGGTCCTTGACTTCATCCCATAATGCGGACTGTCGCAGGCACTTCTCGACCAACTGGTCCAAATCTACGCGATTCCTCAGGCCCGCCATCCGGGGCGCGTAGGCCACGTTGTCGTAAATTGACATCGGCAGACCCACCGGCAACGGAAACACCATTCCCACGCGCCGCCGCAGCGGCAGGACGTTCCGCATGCGGGCCACGTCTTTGCCGTCGACGATCACGCGTCCTTCGATCCTGGCGCCGGGCACAAAGTCCAGTGTGCGATTGATGCATTTTAGCAGCGTTGTTTTGCCGGAATTGGATGGCCCGATGATGCCAAAGATAGTGTTCGGCCGCACCGTAAACGACAAGTCTTGCAGCGCCTTGTGGGAGCCGTAGTAGACGTCGACGTCATCGAAGGCGATCTTGGCGGTCGGATCGGCGGCGGTGGTCGGCACTTTCGGCATCGGCGCGTCACGACTGGAGATGGGGCTTTTGAGCGTCGCGCTCAAGCGCGGTCCGCGTGAAACGGGCTGTGAAGACGTTACCATTTTTTACGGGACCTCAAGTATACGCGAAACGCGATCGACGCGCTGTTGACGGCCAACACCAGGCCGATCAACACCACGGCCGTGGCGAACTGCATGGACTCCGGCACGTTGGCAATCTGCGTCCGGACGGTAAACAGGTGCATCGACAATGCCATGAAGGGCTGATCCAGGCCGAACGGCAGGAAGGATTCCCAGCCGCTTTCGGGCACGGGCAGAAAGATGGCGGCGCCGGTGAACAAAATGGGCGCCGTTTCGCCCGCCGCGCGGGACACCTGCAAAATGACGCCGGTCAGCATGCCGCTGATCGAGTTGGGCAGCACGACCGTCCGAATCGTCTGCCAGCGTGTGGCGCCCATGTTCCAACAGGCCTCGCGAAAATTCCGCGGCACGCTGGCCAGCGCCTCGCGCGTGCTGGTGATGATCACCGGCAGCGTCATCACTGCCAGCGTGCAGGACGCGGCGAAGACCGACTTGCCGATACCTGCGAACATCACGAACGCCCCGAACCCAAATAGCCCGTGTACGATGCTCGGCACGCCCGCCAGATTGACGACCGCCAGGTTGACGATCCGCGTGACCCAGTTGTCCGGGGCGTATTCGTTCAGGTACACGCCGGCCAGCACGCCGATGGGCGTGGCCAACAGCATCGTGACCAGCACGAGCATGAAAGTGCCGACCAGCGGCGCCCAAATCCCGCCGGCGCGTCCCATTTCGACGGGATTGGAAAACAAAAACTCGGCGGTCAGCGCCGGCCAGGCCTGATAGGTGAGGTAGGCCAGGATGGCCACCACGGGCGCGACCAAAGAAAAGGCCATCACACAGAATATCGATTGGGCGATCCATTCCGTCCGCTTTTTCTTGCGTTCGATGGGTGTGGCCGCAAACACCTTATGGCGCGCCAGCGCCAGGTGCTCGCCGGGTTGCAGCGTCAGCCGGCCGTCGCGGTGCAAAACGGCCAGTTCCCGTGCGGCCTGATCCAAGCTTTTCCAGGGCGCCGCTTCCGAGCCGTCCGGCGCGTCGCCCGACTGGTACGGATCAATAAAAAAACGGTACCGGGCCGGTCCCACCGGCCGTAACTTTCCGCCGGGACGTTCGATGCAGACGATCTTCAGGTCCGGGACAACATGGTCACCGTTTTGCCGCTCGCTTTGATCTTGGATCGCCGCCAGGGCGCGGTCGAGGGAATCGTAAGGACGCTCGATCGAGCCGTCCGCATCCGCATTGCCGCGCGAGGAAACGAACAAGACGGACGTGTCCGCGTGCTGCTCAGTCATGCTGTCCGCCCCGAATTCCCTTGACGATCAGATCGGCGGTGAAGTTGACGACAAACGCGGCGGCGAACAGCACCACGCCGATCAGAAACAACACCCGGTAATGGTCTCCGCCTTCGACCGTCTCGCCCAGTTCGGCGGCGATCGTGGCGGTCAGCGTGCGGATCGGATCGAGCAGGCTGTGCGGAATCTGCACGGCGTGCCCGGTAGCCATCAACACGGCCATCGTTTCGCCGATCGCCCGTCCCACGCCCAACAACACGGCGGCCAGCAGGCCGTTTTTGGCGGCCGGGAACAGCACCCGGTACACTATTTCCCACCGGCTGGCGCCCAGCGAAACGGCGGCCTCGCGGTACGAGTCCGGCACGGCCTTCAGCGCGTCTTCCCCGACCGACACGATCACCGGCACGCTCATCAGCGCCAGGATCAGGCCGCCGTTGAGCACGTTCAGCCCGATCGGCGCGCCGGTGAGCGCGATAATCAGCGGGTTGAGCACCATGTAGCCGACGAAACCCCAAACGACCGACGGGATGGCCGCCAACAGTTCGATGGTGATCTTCAGCGTTTCTTTCAACTTGCCCGAGCAGAACTCGGACACGTACACCGCGGCGCCCAGTCCCAACGGCACGGCGAGGACCATCGCGAAGGCGGTCACCGACAGCGTACCGCAGATCAGGGCCAGGATGCCGAAGGTCGGTTGGCGCGCCGCTTCGGGCCGCCACTCGACGCTGGTGAAGAACTGGACGAGATCGATCTCGCCGAGGATGGGAGCCGCCTCGAAAAAGACGAATAGGAAGATCGCGGCCACGAATAGAATGGCGCTCCAGCCGCAAAGCCGGATAGCCGCCTCGATGAGCGGCTCGAACAGATCGCCTCGCTGCTTGATGTTACGCGCCGCGCCGCGCCCGCGCGGGACAAGTCCTTGGCTCACGATCACCACAAGTACAGGTGGTCAGGATCAAGCGTCGCCGCCGGACGTCCGCGGCATTTAACCAATCAAAACGCGAATCACTCACCCGATCCGCTTTCGGCGCCCGCAGGCGTCAACTGCGACCAATTGACGATCGTGCCGCCGTCGCCGTAGATTCCGGCCAACTCTTCGATCGAAATCTCATCCAGCGGGTTGTCCTTGTGCACATAGACGCCCAGGGCGTCCTTGCCGACGACGAATTCCTGGACTTCTCGGCCGCCGTGTTTCTCGGCGGCGGTCTGCTTTTCGTCTGCTTCCATTTCCCGGCTGGCGATCGCCAGGTCGGTCGTTCCGTTGATCAGGCTGGCGATTCCCCGGCCGGAGCCGCCGCCCTGAACGATGATTTTCACTTCCGGATTGTTCTTCATGAACGCCGCGGCCCAAGCGCCGGCAATCTGCACCATGGTGTCGGATCCCTCGATGTTGATAGTCCCCGCCGGCGCCGGCGCCTGTGGCGGTTCCGGCAGGTCGTCCGCGTAAGGCACAAATCCTTCATCTTCAACGATCTGCTGTCCCTCGGTCGACACGATCCAGTCCACGAGCGTTTTGGCCGCTCCGGTCGGTTCGCCCAAGGTGTAGATGTACAGCGGGCGCGACAGAGGGTAGGCACCCGACTTGGCGTTCTCGACCGTCGGCGCTATGGCCGGCTCGCCCTTCTTGGGCGAAATCTTCAACATCTTCACGTCATCCGTGGCGTAGCCCATCCCGCTGTAGCCGATCGCCGAGGGGGTCTTCGACACCAACTCGACCACGTCTTTCGATCCGCTCTGATCGACCGAACCGAGTTTGAATTTGCCGTCTTCGCCCAGCAACGCCTCGCGAAAGTAAGCGTAGGTGCCGGAATTGTTCTGCCGGCTGACGCGGGTGATCCGGTCGCTGCCGCCGCCGCCGCATCCGACAATCCCTCCGAGGGATACCGCCAGCAGGACAGTGGCCGCCGGAGTCCAGCTTTTGCTCATTCCAACTACTCCCCGAATCCCTGGTTTGAAGGCAACGCAAAGAAAAACGAAGCGATCGACCGAGCGTGTCACGGTCCAGATGGAGCACGATTCTACCACCAGCGGCTCCGCGCCAGCAGCGATCGAAAATGAAGTTTTCGTTAATATTTGGCAGCCCCATGCGGCCGCTCGGACGGCCGTAGCCTCGAAACGCATACCAACGGTGTTGGAGCGCATCCCATGCGTCAGGATTAACCTTTTATATAATAACGGTTTGCAATGAGGCACCGGTTGCCCCGGTTACCCAGCCGCGTCGCCTTTTGGCCGCCAAAACAACCGCATTTCATGTAGATTTGCTGAACATTTCATGTGTTAAGACCCAATCGTCCCTGATCCACTCCACGACCTATTGTGAACGAATCGCTTCATGTTCTTCATGGTAAATCCCGTCCGGTTTTCGCCAGTCGAAACCATCAGACTCCACCATGAAGACGCTGAACGACACAATGCGTGCGTACGGCCTTGCATTCATCACGCCAAGATCGGCCGGACCAACTCGCCGTGTACGTCGGTCAGGCGGAACGAGCGGCCTTGGAACTTGAACGTCAGGCGGCGGTGATCGATCCCCAGCAGGTGCAGGATCGTGGCCTGCAGATCGTGGATGTGTACTGGATCCGCGGCGATGTTGTATGAGAACGGATCCGTCTCGCCGTGCAGCGTGCCCGGCTTCGTGCCGCCGCCGGCCAGCCACATGGTGAAACAGCGCGGGTGGTGATCGCGGCCGAAATTGTCCAGGGTCAGC
>Ga0214472_10002437_pt1 | contig 20066 bp, 30 predicted proteins | sample RVTome_6_FD_207662 | JGI IMG/M metagenome (GOLD analysis project Ga0214472, IMG submission 207662) | Soil microbial communities from uranium-contaminated site in the Upper Colorado River Basin, Wyoming, United States - RVT140D175 | ecosystem: Environmental > Terrestrial > Soil > Contaminated >...
CCGCTCCGCCAGAAGCTCGCCCTGCGTGCCCTTGCCGGAGCCCGGTGGACCGAGGAGGATGATGTTCATGAGAGGGAGGGACGGACACAGAGGCGAACGGAGGCGGACGCGCGCACGGACCTTCGGTGTCCGTTCCCCGGTCCGTCTGGTCCGTCTCTGTACGTCTCCGATTACATGTATCTCCGCCGGCCCCGAAACCGCACCCGCCCCTGTTTCATGAAATCATCGTAATGCCGCAGGTGCAAGTGTTGCTGGACCTGAATGACCGTGTCCAGCGCCACACCCACCACGATCAGGAGCGCCGTGCCGCCGAAGTAGAACGGGACATTGAACTGGTCATAAATGAAGAACGGTAAGAGCGCGACGGTGGTGAGAAAGAGCGAGCCGGGCAGGGTCACGCGGCTCAGCACGTCATCAATGTAGTCCGCCGTGGCCGCGCCGGGTTTCACGCCCGGGATGAACCCGCCTTGTTTCTTGAGGTTCTCCGCCAGGTCCACCGGGTTAAAGATGATGGAGGTATAGAAATACGTGAAGAAGATGATCAGCAGCGCGTAGCTGATGTAGTACGGCGCGGTCTGGGGAGCGAAGGTATCGGCCAGGGATCGGAGCCAGGGGACGTTGCTGAACGTCGCCAGCGTCCCCGGGACAATGATGATGGACTGGGCGAAGATGATCGGCATCACGCCGGCCGAGTTGATCCGGATGGGAATGAAGGTCTTCTGCCCCTCCCGAATCCGGCCCCGGCCCATGACCTTGCGGGGGATCTGGATGGGGATGCGCCGCGCGGCCACCGTGATCGCGATGACCCCGGCGATCACCGACACCATCACCACCAGCAACACCACCAGCCCCACCACGCTGAGCACGTTGGTCCGCAGGAACTCAATGGTCTGAAGGAAGCCCGGCCACATTCCTTCCATGATGGAGAAGAAGATCAGCAGGCTCATGCCGTTGCCGATCCCCCGCTCGGTGATTTGCTCGCCGAGCCACATGACGAACACCGCGCCGGTCGTGAGCATGATGGTGGTGATCACCCGGAATCCCCACCCGGGATTCACCACCGCGCCCTGCAGCGATTCCGTGAACAGGGCGAAGGCCCAAGCCTGAAACCCGGCCAGCACGATGGTGGTGTAGCGGGTCCACTGGGTGATCTTTTTCCGGCCTTCCTCTTCCTTTTGCAGCTTGTCCACCAGCGGGAAGACCGCCCCCGCTAGCTGGAACATGATCGAGGCCGAGATGTACGGCATGATGCCGAGCGCCAGCACGGTGGCCCGGGAGAATCCGCCGCCCACGAACATGTCATAAACGCCGAACAGCGTCTGGGCGCCCTGATTACGCACGAAGTCGGAGAGGACCTGGACGTTGACCCCCGGCGTGGCGATATGCGCCCCCGCGCGATAGATGGCCAGGACCAACAGCGTGAAGAGGATCTTCTCTTTGAGCTCGGGAACGGCAAACAGATTCGGAATGCGGGGAGCCGTCATCTTCTACGCCTCGAGTCGTCCGCCCGCCTGCTCGATCTTGGCCCGTGCCGCGCCCGAGGCGGCGCAGTCCCGCACCACGTACGGCCGCGCGGCGTCCCCGACCGCCAGGATCTTCACCGGCCGGTCCGGTCGCGACACCAGCCCGGCCGCCACCAGGGTCGTGGGCGTGACCTCCTCACCGGGCAGGGTCGCCAGGTCCTTCAGGTTCACCACCTGAGCGCGCACCTTGAACGGATTGGTGAAGCCTCGCTTCGGCAGCCGGCGCACCAGCGGCATTTGCCCGCCCTCGAAGCCGGGCCGCACATTGCCGCTCTTGCGCGCGCGCTGGCCCTTGTGCCCGCGGCCGGCCGTCTTTCCCGTCCCCGACCCTGGCCCCCGGCCCTTCCGCTTGGTTTCGGCCGTGGCGCCCCTCGACGGTCGCAAATTGTGCAGGCCGATCACCGGAGTCTCCGCCATCACTTCTCCTCAGGTCTCACGCGCACCAAATGAGCGACCTTCACCAGCATCCCCCGCACCGAGGGCGTGTCCGGCACCACGATTTCCGCCTGGTGGTGTCGCAGTCCCAGCGCCACAAGCGTCCGCCGATAGGTGAACGCGTGCCCGATCCCGGAGCGCACCTGCTTCACCCGCAGCCTGCCGCTCTGCGGCTCCGCCGCCGCGGCCTCGGGTTCCTTGGTCTTCGGGCGCCGGCGCGGCGCAGCCGGTGTCTCCACCCTCTCCGCCTTGCCAGCCTTTGGAGCCCGTCCCGCGGTCTTCTTGTCAGGCATGCGCCGACGCCTGGCGCGACCGGTAGCCAAGCGTGGCCACGTCCACCCCACGTTCCCGCGCCGCCTGTTCTGCCGTCACCAGGTGCGTGAGCGCGTCAATGGTTGCCCAGACCATGTTGTGGGGGTTCGCGGACCCCAGTGACTTGGTCAGAATGTCCGTGATCCCGGCGCACACCAGCACCGCCCGCACCGGTCCGCCCGCGATGATGCCCGTGCCGGACGCCGCGGGCTTGAGCAACACCCGCCCGGCGCCGTGCCCACCGATGATCTCGTGGGGGATGGTAGTGCCTTCCCGTGGCACCCGCGCCATGGCCCGCCGGGCCGCGTCGACCGCCTTGCGCACGGCGTCCGACACTTCGTTGGCCTTGCCCGTCGCCACGCCCACGCGCCCATTCCCGTCTCCCACGGCCACCAGGGCGCTGAACGAAAACCGGCGTCCGCCCTTCACCACCTTGGCCACGCGATTGATCGAGACCACGTTTTCGACCAGGTCCGATTCCCTCTCCCGCTCCCGTTCGCGCCCCCGCCCGCGGCGCGGTCCCCGCTCCGATTGCTCTGCCATGGTATTAGAACTCCAGTCCCCCTTCGCGCGCTCCGTCCGCCACGGCCTTCACCCGTCCGTGATAGCGGTAGCCGCCACGGTCGAAAACGACCCGCGTGATTCCGTGTTCGCGCGCGGCCGCCGCGAGGCGTTTGCCCACGGCCCGCGCGGTTCCGACTTTCCCGGCCTTCTCCGTGGCCAGATCCTTCACCAGATCGCTCGCGGCGGCGAGGGTGCGTCCCGCATCGTCGTCCACCAGCTGCGCGTACACGTGCTTCAGCGAGCGAAACACCACCAGGCGCGGACGAGCCGCCGTCCCGCTCACCCGCTTGCGTACCCGCAGATGCCGGCGATAGCGCCGTTCGGGGCGGGTCTTGGGTGCGTGAATCGGCCTCATGCCTTGGCCCCCGTCTTGCCCGCCTTCCGCCGCACGTGCTCGCCCACGTAGCGAATCCCCTTGCCCTTATAAGGCTCAGGCGGGCGGATCTTGCGCAGATCGGCCGCGACCTGGCCCACCAGCTCCTTGTCGATACCGTCCACCTTGACCACCGTGTTGTTCTCCACCGTCAGCTTGATGCCGTTCGGCGCCCGATATTCCACTGGGTGGGAAAAGCCCAAGGACAGCCGCAAACCTCCCGACACCGGCTCGGCCTTATATCCCACGCCCTGGATCTCGAGCGACTTGCTGTACCCCTTAGTGACCCCGTCCACCATGTTCCGGATCAGGGCCCGTGTCAGCCCGTGCAGCGCCCGATGGCGCGGCTCGTCCGACGGCCGCGTCACCGCCACCCGGGGACCGTCCACCGTGATCGCCATCTCGGGATGCAGGGATCGCTGGAGCTCGCCCTTGGGGCCTTTCACCGACACCAGGGTGCCCGCCACCGCCACGGAGACGCCCGCCGGGAGGGGCACCGGACGCTTGCCGACTCGCGACATGATTGCCTCGCCCTACCAGACCACGGCCAACAGCTCGCCGCCCAGCCGTTGCCGCCGAGCGTCTCGGTCGGACATGACGCCCTGCGGCGTCGACAGGATGGCCATCCCGAGTCCGTTCTTCACCCGGGGGATCTCACGCACCCGCACGTACCTCCGGAGCCCCGGCTTCGATATTCGTTGCAGCTCACGAATCACCGGCGCGTCGCCCAGGTACTTCAAGTAGACGCGCAACAACCCGTGCCGGCCGTCGTCCAGTACCTTGAAGTCCTGCACGTAGTGGTTGTCCCGCAAGAGCCGCACGATCTCCACCTTGAGCTTCGAGACCGGCATGTCGACTCTCCGGTGCCCGGCGAGACAGGCGTTCCGGAGACGAGTCAGCATGTCGGCGACCGGATCAGTCATCGCCATAGCGTTCTTTACGATCCTTTCACCAGCTGGCCTTGCGCACGCCGGGGATCTCCCCCCGGAGCGCGAGCTCGCGGAAGCAGATGCGGCACAATCCAAACCTGCGCAGGAACGCCCGCGACCGCCCGCACCGCTGGCAACGGTTGTACTTGCGGACTGCGAACTTCGGCGTCCGCTTGGACTTCTCGACCAGGGACTTCTTCGCCATGCGTGCTCCTAGCCCACCGCGACCGGCGTTTGCCCGCGAAACGGCATGCCGAGCTCTCGCAGCAGCGCCATCGCGAGATCGTCGCGCCCCGCGGACGTGACCAGCGTGATGTCCATGCCGTGGATCTTTTCCACCTTATCGTAATCAATCTCGGGAAACACCATTTGCTCCTTCAGCCCGATTGAATAACTCCCGCGGCCGTCGAACGACTGGGGGGGCAACCCTCGGAAATCCCGCACCCGAGGCACCACCACGTTGATGAACCGGTCCAGGAACTCCCACATGCGCGCCCCCCGCAGCGTCACCGCGGCACCAATGGCCATGCCTTGCCGCAGGGAGAAGTTGGCGATCGCCTTCTTGGCCCGTGTCACCACGGGGCGCTGTCCGGTGATGGCACCCAGCTCTTCCACGATCGCGTCCAGCAGCTTGGGCGTCTTGGGCGCCTCACCGACGCCGACGTTCAGCACGACCTTCACCAACCGGGGCACCTGGTGCGGGTTGGTGAGCCCGAACTCCTGCATCAGCCTGGCCCGCACGGTCCGCTCGTAGTGGAGGCGGAGCCGGGGCGGCGGTCCCGGAATCTCGGGAGTCGTGTCGGCGGGGGCCGCCTTGGGCGCTTCGCCCTTCCCTTTGGCCTTGCCCTTGGTCTTGGTCTCCGCCATGGCTATCGGGTCCTCGGAATCGGCTGTCCGGACTTCCGGCTGATCCGCTCCACCGTGCCGTCCTTGTCTTTCTGTCGCCGCACCCGCGTCGGCTCGCCCGACTTCGGATCCAGCAACATCACCTTCGACGCATGGATCGGCGCCGGAAAGGAGATAATGCCGCCCTCCACTTCCGGCGTGGCCCGCTTGTGCTTCTTGACCACGTTGATGCCGTCCACCACCACCCGACCGTGATCCGGGAGCACCCGCAGCACTTTGCCTTCCTTCCCCTTGAACGCTCCGGACATCACCCGCACCCGGTCACCTTTGGTCACGTGCAACTTCACCCGCGTGGAGCGCTCCACCCGCCGGCGGCTCTTGCGATACACCAGGGGCTTCACGTCAGATAACCTCCGGCGCGAGCGAAACGATCTTCATGAACTTCTTCTCCCGTAACTCCCGCCCCACCGGACCGAAGATGCGGGTGGCACGCGGTTCGCCCTGATCCGTGATCAGCACGGCGGCGTTTTCGTCGAACCGGATGTAGCTGCCGTCCTTGCGTCGGGTCTCCTTAGCGGTCCGCACCACCACGGCCTTGGCCACCTCGCCCTTCTTGATCTGGCCGGTCGGGAGGGCGTCCTTGATGGCCACCACGACCACGTCGCCCAGGCCGGCGTAGCGTCGCTTGCTCCCGCCCAGCACACGGATCACCAGCGCTTTCCGCGCTCCCGAGTTGTCGGCGATCTTGAGAATGGATTCCTGTTGGACCACGTCGCCCCCTACTTCGCCCGCTCCACAATCGCCACCACGCGCCAGCGCTTGGTCCGCGACAAGGGTCGCGTCTCCGCCAGGCGCACGGTATCGCCCTCGCGCGCTCCCTGCTCGTCGTGCGCGGCCACGCGCTTGGTGCGGGTGACCTGCTTGCCATACAGCCGGTGGGCAAAGCGCCGGGACAACTGCACGATCACCGTCTTGGCCGCCTTGGCGCTCACCACCAACCCGACGCGCGTCTTGCGCCGGCCGCGGATCGTCGGTGCGGTCATGTCCCGGCCCTCTCCCGAAGAATCGTCCGGATGCGCGCGATGTTGCGACGGATGATCCGATGTTGGATCGGCGAGTCCACCGCCTCCGTCGCGGTCCGGAACCCCAGCCGGAAGCGGGCCTCTTCCAGCCGCGCCAGCTCGCCCTTGAGCTCGTCCGTCTCCACCTCGCGCAACTGGCCGCCGCGGAGCGGCTTGTTCTCAGCGTCCTTCAGTGCCATCGCTCACTCGCCCTCTCGGATCACGAACTTGGTGCGGAGCGGCAGCTTGGCCGAGGCCAGCGCCAGGGAGACGCGCGCCAACTCCACCGGCACGCCCTCCAGCTCGAACAGGATGCGGCCCGGCTTCACCACGGCCACCCAACCCTCCGGATTGCCCTTCCCCTTCCCCATCCGGGTTTCGGCCGGTTTCTTGGTGATCGGCTTGTCCGGGAAGATCCGGATCCACACCTTGCCGCCCCGTTTCATTTCCCGGGTCAACGCCACCCGCGCCGCTTCGATCTGCCGGCTGGAGATCCAGCCGGGCTCCACCGCCATCAGCCCAAAATGCCCAAACGCCACGGTGTTGCCGCGGGTCGCGTGGCCGCGCGTGCGGCCCTTCATCATCTTGCGGTACTTGACCCGCTTGGGCGCGAGCATGCGTCAGGCCCCCGTACTGTAGGTGCGGCCCCGGCGATCTTCTACCACCTCACCCTTGAAGATCCACACCTTCACACCAATGGTGCCGTACGTGGTTTTCGCGGTGCTGGTCCCGTAGTCCACGTCGGCGCGCAGGGTGTGCAACGGCACTCGACCCTCGTGATAGCCCTCCGTCCGGGCGATCTCCGCGCCGCCCAGCCGACCCGCGCACTTGATCTTGATGCCCTGTGCCCCCATCCGCATCGAGCTCTGCACCGCCCGTTTCATGGCCCGCCGGAACGAGACGCGCTGGGTCAGCTGATGGCTGACGCTATCCGACACCAGCTGCGCGTCCAGCTCGGGACGCTTGATCTCCTCGACGTTGATGCCCACTTCCTTGCCGGTGAGCTGGGCCAGCTCATCCCGCAGCTTGTCCACCTCCGCCCCTCGCTTGCCGATCACCACGCCCGGCCGCCCGGTGTAGACCGTGACGGTGACCTTGCCGGGCCGCCGCTCCACGTGCACGTCCGAGATGGCCGCGTGCGCCAGCCGGGTGCGAAGGTACTTCCGGATCAGCTCGTCCTCTTTCAGCAGGTCCGCCATGTCGCGTCGCGCGAACCATCGCGACCGCCACGGCTTCACCACGCCGAGCCGGAAGCCGTAGGGATGTGTCTTCTGACCCACTAGGACTCCTCCTTCTGGCCCAGCCGGATCTCCACCGTGCTGGTGCGCTTCCGAATCGGCGTCGCCCGCCCCAGGGCCGCCGCCGTGAATCGCTTCAATGCCGTCCCTTCGTTCACCACAGCGTAGGTCACGTACAGCCGGTCCACGTCGAACGCGGCGTTCCCGCGCTGCGCGTCCTGCTCCGCGTTCGACACGGCCGACCGCAGCACCTTCTCGATCTGCTTGGCCGCGTACTTCTTGGAGAACTTCAGCGCCGCATACGCCTGGTTCACGCCCTTGCCCCGGATGGTGTCGATGACCAGCCGCATCTTGCGCGGCGACTGCCGCACCCCGCGCTGAATCGCCCGCGCCCCCATCCTACGGCTTCGCCTCCCCGGCAGGCTCCGCCTTCTTGTCCGCCGCCACCTTCATGGTGTGCCCCCGGAACAGCCGCGTGGGCGCGAACTCGCCCAGCTTGTGCCCCACCATGTTTTCGCTCACGTACACCGGCACAAACTTGTTCCCGTTGTGCACGGCAATCGTGTGGCCCACGAACTCGGGCGTGATCTGCGAGCCGCGGGACCAGGTCTTGAACACCCGCTTCTCGTTGGCCGCGTTCAACGCGCGGACCTTCTTGAGCAGAGACTCCTCGACGAACGGGCCTTTCTTGACGCTACGTGGCATCGGCGTCTCTCCCCGCGCAAGCAATCACCTTCATTGCGTGGCCTTCCCCCGCTTCCGTCCCCGCACGATCAGTTTGGTGCTCGCCTTCTTCTTGTGCCGCGTCTTGCGCCCTTCCGGCTTGCCCCAGGGCGACGTCGGCGGCCGACCGCCCGACGACTTGCCCTCGCCACCACCCAGGGGATGATCCACCGGGTTCATGGCCACGCCGCGCACCTTAGGTCGGTGGCCCAGCCAGCGGTTGCGTCCCGCCTTGCCGATCCGCACCAGCTCGTGCTCGGCATTCCCCACCTCGCCAATGGTCGCCAGGCACTCGCTCCGCACCATGCGGACCTCTCCGCTCCGCAGCTTCAGCGTCACGTGGGCGCCTTCCCGCGCCACCACCTGCGCGCCCGTTCCGGCGGACCGGCACAGCTGCGCGCCCCGGCCGCGCTTCAGCTCGATACAATGCACCGTGGTCCCGAGCGGCACCTCACCCAGCGGCAGGGCGTTGCCGGTACGAATGTCGCTGCCCGGCCCGGAGACCACTTCATCGCCCACCCGCAGATCACGCGGATGCACGATGTAGCGCTTCTCACCATCCCGGTATGTGAGCAAGGCGATCCGAGCGGTCCGATTCGGGTCGTACTCGATCGCGGTCACACGCGCCGGCACGCTGAACTTGCCGCGCCGGAAGTCAATGCGCCGATACCGCCGCCGGTGCCCGCCCCCCCGGCGGCGCACCGTCACGTGTCCCTGGTTGTTGCGTCCACCACTCTTGCGGAGCGGCTCCAGCAACGATGGCTCCGGATCGGAGCGCGTCAGCTCGGCGAAGTCCGCCACGGAGCGGAACCGCGTACCGGCACTGGTCGGGCGAAGTTGTCGGACTCCCATGTCAGCCCTCGAATACGCCGGCGATGGTGTCGCCGTCTTTGAGTCGGACGTACGCCTTTTTCCAACGAGGGCGCCGTCCCTGGGTCTTCCCCATGGTCCTGCGCGCCGACCGCTGCTGCAGCGTCCGGACCCGCACCACGGTCACATCGAACAACGTCTCGATCGCCCGCCGGATATCCCCTTTCGTCGCGCTGGGAGCCGCGACGAAGGTGTACTCCTTTCGCGCCTGGAACACCGCCGAGGACTTCTCGGTTACGAGCGGCCGGATCACCGCCTGGTAGATGTCACGCATGCGACGACCCTACTTCTCCTTGTCCTTCTTGCCCGGCTTCTTGCGCGCGGCCGCCTTCCCAGCCCCCGGCTTCTTGCGCGCCTTGGCGCGCGCCGCGGCGACGCGCGGCGCCTTGCCGGCCTTCTCGGCCCGCTTGGCCCGCACGGTCGCCTGGCGCGCCGGGCCCGCGATGGCGTGGCCGCCGACGGCCGCCTCTTCCACCACCACCACGTCCGCCCAGAGCAGATCGTAGGCGCTGGCCTCCGCGTACCGCATCACCCGCGTGTCCGGGATGTTGCGCGCTGAGCGGTGAATCTCCGGCCGATGGTCCATAGTGAGCAGCAGGACTTTCCGACCCGCGAGCTCCAATTTGCCCAGCAAGTCGGCCATCAATCGGGTCTTGGGCTGCTCCAACGCCAACTGTTCGATCACATACAGGCCGCCGGTCTGCGCCCGCGCGTTGAAGGCCGAGCGTCTGGCCAACCGGCGGACCTTGCGCGGCAGGTCCGTTCGGTAGGACCGGGGCTGGGGCCCGAACGCCGTGCCGCCACCGGGCCAATGCGGCGCGCGAATGGACCCCTGTCGGGCCCGCCCCGTGCCCTTTTGGCGCCACGGCTTCTGGTTGCCGCCCGACACGAGCCCCCGAGTCTTGGTCGCGTGGGTCCCCTGCCGCTGGTTGTTCAAGTAGGCCCGCACGGCATCGTGCAGCACCGCCTGGTGGACCACGCCGTCGAACTCAGCCGGAAGCGCGTAGCTCCCTTTCCGCTTGGCCTGGGCCGTGTAGTGCGCCGCTTCAAGCATATCGCCCCCGCCCGCCCTGCTTGCGCACCGCCACGATACCGCGCATCGGACCGGGCACCGCGCCCCGCACGAACAGCAGATTGCGGTCCGCGTCCACTCGGACCACCCGCAACCCGACTTCCGTGTGGCGCGCGGCGCCCATGTGCCCCGGCATCCGCTTGCCCTTGATCACGCGCGACGGATCCGTGCCCGGACCCACGCTGCCGGGTTTTCGGTGCCGGGTGTTCCCGTGCGTGGCGGGCCCTCCGCCAAAGCCGTGGCGCTTGACCACGCCCTGAAACCCGCGCCCCTTGGTCGTACCGATCACCTTGACCAAGTCGCCGGGTTCAAAGATGGAGACCGTCACAACCTGCCCCGCCTGCGGCTGCGCCTCGGCTCCAACGGTCACCGCGAAATCCCGCAGCACCGCCGGCACTGTTTCCAAGCCGGCCGCACGCGCGTGACCGGCCGCGGCACGGGTGGCTCGTTTGGCTTTCCGGAGGCCAAAGCCGAGCTGCACCGCCCAGGGGCCGGCCCGCGGCGTCTTCACCTGCACCACTGGGCAGGGACCGGCCTGGATCACCGTGACGGGCGTGGCTCGCCCCTCGGCGTCGAACAGGCGCGTCATGCCCAGCTTGCGGCCAAGAATCCCGTTCATGGGCTATTCGACCTTGATCTCCACGTCCACGCCCGCTGGCAGGTCGAGCTTGGTCAACGCGTCAACCGTCTGCGGCCGTGGCTCGGCAATGTCGATCAGCCGCTTGTGGACTTTCAACTCGAATTGCTCCCGACTCTTCTTGTCCACGTGCGGGCTGCGCAGCACGGTCCACCGCGAGATCTTGGTGGGCAGCGGAATGGGACCCGACACCTGGGCCCCGCTCTTCTCAACGGTGCGCACGATGTCCGCCGCGGCCTGGTCCAGCACCGCGTGGTCGAACGCTCTGAGACGGATTCGGATTTGTCCCGCCATTGTCTATCCTTGTCTTTCAGGCGGCAAGGGCGGCAGGGCTCCTGCCGCTGTGCCGCTGTGCCGTTTCTCCCCTACGCCAGGATCTTCACTACCACGCCCGCGCCTACCGTGCGCCCACCCTCACGGATGGCGAATCGCAAGCCCTCTTCCATGGCGATCGGCGTGATCAATTCGATCGTCATTTTCGTGTTGTCGCCCGGCATGACCATCTCGACGCCTGCCGGCAGTTCCACCGAACCCGTCACGTCCGTCGTACGGAAGTAGAACTGCGGGCGGTAACCCTTGAAGAACGGCGTGTGCCGGCCGCCCTCTTCCTTGGTCAGGACGTAGACCTCGGACTCGAACTTGGTATGCGGCGTCACCGATTTCGGCTTGGCCAGCACCATGCCACGCTCGATTTCGGCCTTTTCGATGCCGCGGAGCAGCAGTCCCACGTTGTCGCCCGCTACGCCTTCGTCCAGCAGCTTGCGGAACATCTCCACGCCGGTGACCACCGTCTTCTTGTCCGCGTTGAACCCCACCAGCTCCACTTCCTCGTTCACCTTCACTTTGCCCCGCTCGATGCGCCCGGTGGCCACGGTGCCGCGCCCGGTAATGGAGAACACGTCCTCCACCGGCATCAGGAACGGCTTGTCGACCTCTCGCTCCGGGACCGGGATGTACGTGTCGAGCGCATCGAGCAGCTCCCCGATCTTTTTCACCCAGGGATCGTTGGCGTCCTTGGCCTCAATGGCCTTCGACGCCGCGCCGCGGATGACCGGCACCGCATCACCCGGGAACTCGTAGGCCGACAGCAGCTCCCGCACCTCGAGCTCGACCAGGTCCAGCAGCTCGGCGTCATCCACCAGGTCGCACTTGTTCAGGAACACCACGATGAACGGCACGTTCACCTGCTTGGCCAGCAGGATGTGCTCCCGCGTCTGCGGCATGGGCCCGTCCACGGCGCTGACCACCAGAATGGCGCCATCCATCTGCGCCGCTCCGGTAATCATGTTCTTGACGTAGTCGGCGTGGCCCGGACAATCCACGTGCGCGTAGTGGCGGTTGGCCGTGCTGTACTCAACGTGGGCGGTCGCGATAGTGAGGATCTTGGTCGCATCTCGCCGTCCCTGCGACGCCGAGGCCTTGGCCACCTCGTCGTAGCTCACAAATTTCGCGAGCCCCTTGTCGGCCGACACCTTGGTGAGGGCCGCCGTCAGCGTTGTCTTCCCGTGGTCCACGTGTCCGATGGTGCCCACGTTCACGTGCGGTTTGGTCCGCTCAAACTTCGCCTTCGCCATTGGTCTCCCCTTGGCCCTTAGCCCTTGACCTTGCTGATCAGTTCCTCCGCCTTGGACTTCGGCACTTCTGCGTAATGCGAAAACTGCATGGTGTACACCGCCCGCCCCTGCGTCATGGAACGCAGCTGGGTAGAGTACCCGAACATCTCCCCCAGCGGAACGCTGGCCCCGATGACCTGAGCCGTCGCCCGCTGCGTCATGCCGCCAATCTTGCCGCGCCGGCTGTTGAGGTCCCCCAAGACGTCGCCCATGTACTCTGCGGGGGTCACCACCTCAACGTCCATGATGGGCTCCAGCAGCGCCGGGCCCGCCCGTTTCGCCGCCTCCTTGAACGCCATGGAGCCGGCGATCTTGAAGGCCATCTCGCTGGAGTCTACGTCGTGGTAGCTGCCGTCCACCAGTTCCACCTTCACGTCCACCACTGGGTACCCGGCCAGCACGCCGTTCTCCAGCGCGTCCTTGATGCCCTGCTCCACCGGTCCGATGTACTCCCGTGGCACCACGCCACCCACGACCTTGTCCTCGAATACAAAGCCCTGCCCCGGTGCCGCGGGCTCCAGGTGAATGACCACGTGCCCATACTGGCCCCGGCCGCCCGACTGGCGGATGAACTTGCCTTCCACCCACTCCACTCGCCGCCGGATGGTCTCGCGGTAGGCCACCTGCGGGCGCCCCACGTTCGCTTCGACCTTGAACTCCCGCCGCATGCGCTCCACCAGGATTTCCAGGTGCAACTCGCCCATGCCGGAGATGATGGTCTGCCCGGTCTCCGCGTCCGAGCGGACGTGAAACGTGGGATCTTCCTCGGCCAGCTTCTGGAGCGCGATGCCCAGTTTGTCCTGATCGGCCTTGGTCCGGGGTTCGATGGCCACCGAGATCACCGGCGCCGGGAACCGCATGACTTCCAGGATGATGGGATGATCCGAATCGCACAGCGTGTCGCCGGTCCGCGTCTCGCGGAGCCCGATCGCCGCCGCGATGTCGCCGGCCCGGACTTCGGCGATCTCCTCCCGCTTGTTGGCGTGCATCTGGAGCAGCCGGCCGATCCGCTCGCGGCGGTCCTTGGTGGAGTTGTAGACGTAGGAGCCGGCCGACAGCACGCCGGAGTACACCCGGAAGAACGTGAGTTTCCCCACGTACGGATCCGTGGCGATCTTGAACGCCAGCGCGCTGAAGGGCTCCTCGTCCGCCGCCTTGCGCTCGATGAGCGTTTCGTCGTGATGCGGCAAGTGCCCCCGCACCGCCGGTACGTCCAGCGGGCTCGGGAGGTAGTCCACCACGCCGTCCAGCAACCGCTGCACACCCTTGTTACGGAAGGCCGCCCCGCAGAACACCGGGACGAGATCCCCGGCCACCGTCGCCTTGCGGACCGCGCGACGCACTTCGGCCTCGGTGAGCTCCTGACCCTCCAGATACTTGTGCAGCAGTTCTTCGTCGTGCTCCACGGCCGCTTCGATCAGATCGTGCCGCAGCTGCGCCACCTTGGCTTTGAAGGCGTCCGGTACGTCGCTCTCCACCCATTTCACGCCGAGGGACTCCTCGTCGTAGACCACTTCCACCCGCCGCACGATGTCGATCAGCCCGGTGAACAGCTCCCCGGCGCCCAGCGGGTACTGCACCGGATGGGCCTTGGCACCCAGCCGCTCCCGGATCATGGCCAAACAGCGGTCAAAGTCGGCCCCCACCCGGTCCATCTTGTTCACGAACACGATGCGCGGCACCCGATACCGGTCCGCCTGGCGCCACACCGTCTCGGTCTGCGGCTCCACGCCACCCACCGCGTCGAGCAGGGCCACCGCGCCGTCCAGCACCCGAAGGGAGCGTTCCACCTCCACCGTGAAATCCACGTGGCCCGGCGTATCGATGATGTTGATCTGGTAAAGCTCATCGGAGCGCTGCCACCGGCAGAACGTGGCGGCGGATGTGATGGTGATCCCCCGCTCCTGCTCCTGCTCCATCCAGTCCATCGTCGCCGTGCCCTCATGCACTTCACCCAGCTTGTACGTCCGCCCGGTGTAGTACAGGATCCGCTCCGTGGTCGTGGTCTTCCCGGCATCAATGTGGGCCATGATGCCGATGTTCCGGACCTGCTCGAGCGGCGTGGCGCGTGGCATAGCTTGCATGTACTCGACGATCACTCGTTGTGTGTGCGACGTTCTCTCACCAGCGAAAAAGCGGGGCGACCGTCATCCGCTCAGGCGGACAGGTCTCGCTCCGCGACACGGCCGGGCTGTGCGCCCCGTCGCCGTCGTATCACCCCTTACTCCTTAACCCCTAACCCGTCTGTTTCCCTTCTCCTACCAGCGGTAGTGCGCAAAGGCACGGTTGGCCTCGGCCATCCGGTGCGTGTCTTCCTTCTTCTTAATGGCGTTCCCTTCACCCTTGGAAGCCAGGATCAACTCGGCCGCCAGACGCTCCGCCATGGTCTTCTCACTGCGTTCCCGGGCGTACTGGAGCACCCACCGCATTGCGAGCGCGGTCCGCCGCTCCGGCCGCACCTCCACCGGAACCTGATAGGTCGCCCCGCCCACGCGCCGGCTCTTCACTTCCAGCACGGGCTTCACATTGTTCAGCGCCTGCTTGAACACGTTCACGCCCGGCTGCTGGGTGCGCTGTTCGATCAGGTCCATGGCGCGATAGAAAATGCTCTCTGCAATCGACTTCTTGCCGCGCTCCATGACGGCGCTGATGAACTTCGACACCGTCTGGCTGTCGTACCGGGGGTCGGCCGGCACCGGCCGGCGAACCGCCTTCTGGCGCCGGCTCACTTGGGTCGCTTCGCCCCGTACTTGGACCGGCTCTGCTTGCGATCGGTCACGCCCGCCGCGTCCAGCGTGCCCCTGATGATGTGGTAGCGCACGCCCGGCAGGTCCTTCACCCGGCCCCCTCGGATCAACACGATGCTGTGCTCCTGGAGGTTATGCCCTTCGCCCGGGATGTAGCTCGTCACCTCGATCTGATTGGTGAGGCGGACGCGGGCCACTTTTCGGAGCGCCGAGTTGGGCTTCTTGGGAGTGGTGGTGTACACCCGCGTGCACACCCCCCGTTTCTGGGGATTCTCCCGGAGCGCTGGGGCTTTTTCCTTTTTCAGAACGTCCCGCCGGCCCTGGCGGACGAGCTGATTGATCGTCGGCATCGCTACCCAATCACAATGGCGGTTCGAACCAGCCACGGCGGATTCCGCCATAGCCTGCCAAAGGTAGATGGCACCATAGGTTGGGTCAAGCCAACGACGCTGGCGGGGCGCTGGGTCGGACCAGAGCCCGCTGGCGGGTAGGGTCACCGCAGCGTGAGCGCGATGTCCACGGCCCGGGGGCTATGCGTCAGAGCGCCCACCGACACGCAGTCGGCCCCGGCCAGGGCAAATTGGCGCACGTTGGCCAGCGTGATCCCCCCGCTGGCCTCCAGAACGATCCCGGGCCTGAGCCGACGCGCCGCCTCGGCCCACCGGCGGAACGTCTCAGGATCCTGATTGTCCACCAGGACCAGCGTGGCGCCGGCCCGGCAGGCGTCCTCAAGCTCTGCCTGGGACTCCACTTCCACGTACAGGCTTGAGCAGCCACGCCGCCGGGCGGTATCCAGCGTGGCGGCAAGTGTGGCACCCTGGAGTCGGAGCAGGCGCCAGTGGTTGTCCTTGACCAAGACCGCGCTATCCAGCCTCGTCCGGTGCAGCTCCCCCCCGCCTGCCCGAACCGCCGACAGGTCCAGCCCCCGGAGGCCGGGGGCGGTCTTCCGGGTGTGGAGGACCCGACAAGTGGTACCTTGGAGAGCCTCCACAAACGCCCGGGTCGTGGTCGCTATCCCGCATGCCCGCTGGAGCACGTTCAGCAGGGGGCGCTCCGCCCGGAGGAGCGCGCGGACGTCTCCGTTCAGGTGTCCCATGACGCCGGCGGCGTCCACCCGGTCGCCATCCCCAACCGCCCAGACGACTTGGAGCTCGCACGCATGCGCCACGGCCTCCGCGTACCGGCTCCCGGCCATGATGACGCGCTCCCTGACCTCCAGAGCTCCCGAGCCGGAGCGGGCACCGCTCAGCACGCATTCGGTGGTGACGTCCCGCGCGCCATCTTCGGCCAGGGCAAGCGCCGCCACGCGGGCGGCGTCCGCCGGGTCGTCAGCCAGGGGGGCTTCAGCCAATCGCGACCATGCGGTTCAAGGCCGCGCGAGCCCGGGCGGCGATGGCGGGAGGTACGGTCACCCGGAATTGGTCCCGGACCAGGGCGTCGTGCACGCTCTGCAACGTGATGGTCTTCATGAACGCGCACACCGCCTCCGGGTCAGCAGGAATGAACCTCTTCTGAGGCGCCACCTGACGCATCCGGTGGAGGATGCCGGTCTCGGTGGCCACAATGAACGTGGAGGCGGGCCGTTGGGCGGCGAGCCGGATCATGCCCTCAGTCGAGGCCACGTGGATGCCGTCGCTCGCGATGTCGCCGACTCCCATGCCGTAGATCACCTGTCCCGCACACCCGCATTCGGGGTGCACCAGCACTTCCGCCTCCGGGTGCTCCCGCCGGCGGGCGTTCACGGACGCGGGGGTGATCTCCTTGTGCACGTGACACTCCCCCATCCACACCCGGATGCTCCGCTCCGGCCGCATCCGCTTGACGTGCATGCCAAGGAAGAAGTCCGGTAGGAACAGAATGCCCCGATCGGCCGGAATGGCGTCAACCACCGCCAGCGCGTTGCCGCTAGTGCAGCAGTAGTCGAGCTCGGCCTTCACGTCGGCGGTGGTGTTCACGTAGCCCACCGCGACGTATTCGGGGAACTCGGCCTTCCATGCGCCAACGTCGGCCGCGGTGATCGAGGCGGCCAGGGAACAGCCGGCGCGGAGGTCGGGCAACACCACGTGCCTGGTTGGGGAGAGTATCGCGGCCGTCTCGGCCATGAAGTGCACGCCGCAGAATACGATGACCCGGGCATCGGTCTCCGCGGCGGCTCGCGAGAGCCCGAGCGAGTCGCCCACCAGGTCGGCCACGTCCTGCACTTCGGGGCGCTGATAGTTGTGTGCCAGGATGATGGCATCGCGGTCAGCCGCAAGGCGTCGGATCTCTGCTTGAAGCCGCGCGACTTCGTCCGCGCTCTGATCCAAGTCCTGGACGACTGGTAGTGAGATGGTCATAAGCAGAGCTGCTCCCATTGGTCGGGAAGGTGCTCCGGTCGGGGGGCCGTTTGGGCAACGCCTTGGCCCGTGGAAGATCACGGGCCGCTCCCGCCGGGGGCGCGTTTGGGGCGCCGGTTCCTAAGATACCATGGTTAGGAGGAGTTGTATTGACCCCGACGGTTACCCGGACTGCGGCGGGGCGTCATCGACCTATCCTTGACGGGACGACGGTCAGGATCGAACCTATGATTCAGTGGTGCTGTGTCAGCCAGCGAGGTGAATCTCCCCTCACGAGAGACCGAACTGCAATGATCCACATCCCTCTCACGCGCTCGATGCCGAGGGCCTCTGGGTGCGCCGGCTTGGTCGTAGCCGCGGCCCTGGCGTGGCCGGGAGTCCTTCCGGCCCAACAGGCGGTTATCGCTGCCCGGACTTGGGCGGACCGCAACGCCGCCGCCCTGGTGGGCGAGTTGCGCGACTTCGTGGCCCTGAAGAACGTGGCCGGGGACTCGGCCACCATCCGGCGGAACGCCCGGGCCCTGGTCGCCATGCTCGAGCGCCGAGGCGTCGTGGCCCGGATCCTGGAGACCGGGGCAGAACCCATTGTCTACGGGGAGATCGGAGATCCGTCGCTCCCGGCCATCCTCTTCTATTGCCACTACGACGGTCAGCCGGTTGATCCATCCGGGTGGACCCAGGCGGATCCGTGGAGCCCGGTTCTGAGGACCGCCGCCATCGAGGCCGGTGGCACCGAGGTCGCGCGGTGGCCGGGGCCCGGCGAGCGGGTGGACCCGGAGTGGCGTCTTTACGCCCGATCGGCCAGCGACGACAAGGCGCCGATCGTTGTCCTCCTGCAGATCCTGGACGCTTGGCGGGCGGCCGGGGTGACACCACCCAACCACCTCAAGTTCATCTTCGAAGGCGATGAGGAGGCAGGCTCACGCCACTTGGCCGGAACCGCGCGGCGCTACCGCGACCTGCTCGCGGCCGATCTGGCGGTGATGGCGGACGGCCCCATCCACCCGACCGGGCGACCCTCGGCCTTCTTTGGGTTGCGGGGGATGTCCGGGGTGACGATAACGGTCTACGGCCCCGTCCGGCCGCTCCATTCCGGACACTATGGAAACTGGGCCCCCAACCCGGCCATGCGCCTGGCCCAGCTCCTGAGCAGCATGAAAGGCCCCAACGGGGAGGTGCTGGTCGCCGGTTGGGAGGACGACAGGGTACCTCTGGGACCGGCCGATCGGACGGCCTTGGCCGCGTTCCCCCACGATGACGAGCAGCAGCGGCTCCAGTTCCAGCTCGGTGGCGTCGACGGCAACGGCGCCACGCGGCATGAGCTGATCGCGCGCCCGTCGCTCAATATCCGCGGCATGCGGAGCTTGTTCGTTGGGGCGGAGGCTAGAACCCTGGTGCCGGACGTGGCCGTAGCCACGCTCGATCTGCGGCTGGTGGCGGGCAACGACCCTACCCGCCAAGCGGAAAAAGTGGCGAGGCACGTCGAAGCGCAGGGATATGAGGTGGTCCGCGACGAACCCGACTCGGCCACGCGGGTGAACGCGCCCCGGCTGGCGAGGATCGTGGGCGGCAGCGGCTATCCCGCTGGCCGCACACCCCTGGATCATCCGGCCGCTCAGGCCGTGGTGAAGGCGCTGGGTGAAACGGGGCTGGGCCGGCCAGTGGTGGTGCCCACCATGGGCGGTAGCGGACCCGCGTATGTGTTCACGGATATCCTGCGCATGCCGTTCGTGGTGGTGCCGATCGTGAACCACGACAACAACCAGCATGCCGAAAACGAGAACGTCAGGGTGGGAAACCTGCTCAAAGGGATGGAAATACTTGCGGCGGTAGCGAGCGCCAACGTTCCGCCGGCCCGCGTGGCTCCTTGAGCCGCACGTGGACCTGCCGTTCAGGCCATGGCGGCCCCGGTGGCGCATGCCACCAGCGCTTCACGCATCTCCCCCGCCGTCTGCCACCGCGCGACCGGGTCATGACGCAACGCCTGGGCCAGCGCTTGCGACATGGGCTCGGGCGCATCGGGGCGGAAACTGCGGACCCCGGGGGCCTCCCGCGCGGCTTGGGCCTGCGCGATGGCCTGTGCCATCGGATCGGTGAAGGGTGGGCGGCCGGCCAGACACTCGAACAGCACACAGCCCACCGAATAGATGTCGCTCCGCTGGTCAATATCGTCGGCCCCGAGGACCTGCTCCGGGCTCATGTACGAAGACGTGCCCACCGTGAACCCGGAACGGGTCAGCCGCTCGGTGCCAGAGGCGGCAACCGCCCGCGCGATTCCGAAATCCAGCAAGACCGCGCCGGTGGACGATAGGACGACGTTCTCCGGCTTCACGTCGCGGTGCACAATACCTTGCTGGTGCGCCACTTCCAGCGCACTCAACAGATCGCACCCAATGTGCAGCGTGTCGCTCACGGTTGCCTTGCGGGCGCGGTCGAGGTGCAGCCGGAGGCTGGGTCCCTCGATGAAGCGCATGGTGTAGTACACCAGGAAATCGCGCTCACCCCAGTCCAGCAGGCGGGCGATCAGCGGGTGCTCCAGCTTAGACAGCAGGCTGATCTCGCGCAGGAACCGATCGGCCGTGACGCTCACGGACAGCTCGGGATGGAGCACCTTCAGGGCGACCTTCTCGCCTCCCGCGTTCTTGGCCAGGAACACTCGCGCGGCGCCGCCGCGACCGATTTCTCGCTCGACGGCATACAGGTCGCTGAGCGCCTGCCGCACCAGACCCAGCATGTCTCGTCGGATAGGGCCTCCTGGGAGAGGCATTCAAGTTTGTCACGGGACCC
>Ga0214472_10002438_pt1 | contig 20056 bp, 19 predicted proteins | sample RVTome_6_FD_207662 | JGI IMG/M metagenome (GOLD analysis project Ga0214472, IMG submission 207662) | Soil microbial communities from uranium-contaminated site in the Upper Colorado River Basin, Wyoming, United States - RVT140D175 | ecosystem: Environmental > Terrestrial > Soil > Contaminated >...
CGAAAGACCACTTTGGTGGAGAGATGGAGAAGGCCGTGCAGAGCCTGGTGCCTCCGACCCCGAACGACGAAATCCCGACCTTGAACATGGATCAGCTGGACGAACTCCGCTCCTACGGGGGCAACGACGGTGATGCAATCCTGGTCGAACTCGCTGAGACCTTCATGCAAGGCGCGAAGGAACGCCTCATTGCCATGGATGCCGCGTTCGAGCAGGACGATCGGCACGAGCTCGGGCGCTCCGCGCACACGCTGAAGGGGAGCGCCGGTACGCTCGGCGCGCAGCGCCTCGAGGACTTGTGCCGGGTGCTGGAGGAGAACGCCCGCATGGGCGTATTCCCCGAGGACAGAGAGCCGCTGGATCGCATCCGCGACGAGGTCGAAGAGGTGCGCCAGGCGCTCAACCTGGAGATCAACGGCCTGGCGGTCTGATCCTCGGCAGGGGACCGGCGACGAGGCTGCCCAGAACGGCATAGCCGATCGCCGTCAGGACGAGCTGCGACTCGGCAAGACGGTCCATCAGCTGTCTCGAGCCGATCACGACCGAAACCGCCAGAAGCGCCGTTGCAAGCCGCTGCCACGCCGGCCGCTCGGGCCAATCGCGCGCCGCGCTCCACACCCCCCCAGCGCCGACTCCCGCCCAGACGCCGAGGACGATGGCCATCCCCGGGCGGGGCAGCCCCAAAAGCGCCAGAGAGCATCCCGCCACCCCGATTCCCGCCAGGAGCTGCCACGGACGCCGGGCCCAACGCGCGAGGGCAGGTTCGGCCTTCCACAGCGACCACAACAGGACTCCGCCGATGGCGAACCCGCCGGCGACATCGAGGATGTCGTGGCGAAGCAGGGCCAACCGGCTGAAGCCGATGGCGAGGATGAGAACGCCTCCGGCGACGCCCGTGCGCGCCGGGCGTCGTCGGCAGAGAAGGTCCCCCCAGATGAGAAGCGCCATGAGTGCGTGGCCACTGGGAAACGCCTCGTTGGCGAAGCGGCCTGGATCCTCCAGGGGGGCAGAAACGCCCAGCAGAATGGTATCCAGGCGGGGACGGTCGAAAACGGCCTTCAGGGCCTCCGCGGCGAATGCGCCTCCGAGGACCGTCGAGGCGAAGCGAAGGGCGCGGCCCGGCCGCTCGAACGCGAACACGACGGGCAGGCAAAGTGTGAAGAACTGGGCGCTGCCCAGGAAGCTCACGTAGGTCCAGAGCAGCAGCCAGACGTGGTTGTCGCTCCAGAACGCGATTTGACGCAGGAGTCCTTCCCCGACGATCTCGCTGGTCATATTCTGTTCCCGCCAACAGCTGAGGCCTGGAGTTCGCCGAGGCTAACCACTCTTCGTCGCCGTGACCAGCCCGGGAGCTGCCGCAAGTTGTCGCCCCTGACTCTCGTCGAACGCGCGCGCCTCTGGGCGCGCAGCGATCCGGAAGCAGCGCATCGCGCCGCGCTCTCGACGCTCATCGAGGCCGGGGAGGAAGAGCGGCTGCGCGAACTCTTCGACCCACCGCTGAGATTCGGGACAGCTGGGCTGCGGGGCAAAATGGGCCCCGGGCCCGGACGCATGAATCGAGCCCTCGTGCGGCGTGTGAGCGTGTCTCTCGCGCGCAATTTTCGGCCGTCGGACGGCATCGGACGCGTCGTCGTGGGTGGCGATGCCCGACACGGCTCCGCCGAGTTCGTCGACGATGTCTGCCGCGCCTTCGCCACGGAGGGCTGGACGGTCGAGCGCTTCGACGGCCCCGTGCCGACCCCACTCGTCGCGTATGGCGTCCTGCGGCTGGCGGCACATCTGGGCGTCGTCATCACGGCGAGCCACAATCCTCCCGAATACAACGGCTACAAGGTCTACGGCGGAGACGGCGTGCAGATCCTGCCGGATGTCGCCGACTCCGTCGCCGCTGTCTTCGATGCGCTGGACGAGACGCCGGCCCTCGCGACGGGCGGCGGCACGATCCAGAGCGCCGGACCCGCGATTCGGGACCACTATCTGGAGGCGATCCAGGCGGGCCTGCACGCCCCCGAGCTTCCACGCGACCTGCGCGTCGTGTACACCGCGCTGCACGGGGTCGGTGGCGACCTGATGATGCGTGCGCTCGCGCCGTATGCCGAGTTGCGGGTGTCGCCGGTCGAGGCTCAGTTCGAACCGGACCCCGATTTCCCGACGGTTCGCTTTCCGAATCCCGAAGAGAAGGGTGCCCTCGATCTGGCCCTCGCGCAGGCCGAACGCGAGGGCGCGGAGTTGATTCTCGCCAACGACCCCGACGCCGACCGGCTCGCGGTGGCCGTCCGTGACGGCGATGGGAAGATGCGCCCGCTCAACGGGAACGAACTCGGTGTCCTGCTCGCCGACTATCTCCTGGAATGCGCAGCAACCGAGCCACGGCGGAATCTCGTGATGACGACCGTCGTCAGCTCGCGGTTGCTCTCCAAACTGGCCGAAGCCCGGCATGCGGTCTACGACGAGTGTCTCACGGGCTTCAAGTGGATTGCCCACGCCGCGCGCGAGAGGGAGCAACGCGATGGGCTCCGCTTCTTGTTCGGATATGAGGAGGCTCTGGGCTACACGGTGGGCACGACCGTGCGCGACAAGGATGGCATCGGCACCGCGCTGCATCTCCTGGAGTTGGCAAGTCGAGAGAAGGCGCACGGCCGCACCTTGCTCGATCGGCTCGATGACATTCATCGGCGCCACGGCTGGCATCGCAGCCGACTGTTGACGCTGGAGCTGCCCGGCAGCGAAGGTGCGGCGCGCATCGAGGCGATCATGCAGCGGCTGCGCCAACATCCGCCGGAGTCTCTCGCCGGGCGGAAATTGTCGGATTGCATCGATTACGCGCCGGGGCATGCTGGTTTGCCGCCGAGCAATCTCCTCGCCTTCACGCTGGCCCAGAACGGGAGATTGCTCGCCCGCCCCAGTGGAACAGAACCCAAGATCAAATTCTATCTCGAACTGTGGAGCCACGAGGAGCCACCGGCGCAGTTGGACGAACAACTGCTCCGCGTCGCGGACGCATTGCGCGAGGAGGTCGCGTGAAGGAGTTTTTCGATCTCCCTCAGTCGACGCTAGACGCGGCCGATGTCCTCGTTCTCTCGTTTCCCTTCGAGGGAAGCGTGAGCTATGGCGCGGGCACGGGCGGGGGACCCGCGGCCGTGCTCGAGGCCAGCCTGCATCTCGAGGATTGGGAAGAGGAGACGCAGGTCGATCTCAGCCAGTGCCTCCGGATCGCGGCGCTGGATCCCCTCGAGCCCACAGAAGGCGAGAGTTCCGATGAGTACGCCCGCCGCACTCGCGAGTTCTGCGCGAAACTCTCCCGCGGCGACCGCTTCGTGATCGGTCTCGGCGGCGAGCATTCCATCACGCCGAATCTCTTGGCGGGAGCCTACGGTGGCCTTTGCGAATTCACGGTGGTTCAGATCGACGCCCATGCCGATCTGCGCGACAGCTACAACGGATCGCGGCACAACCATGCCTGCGCCATGCGCCGAATCCTGGACATCGATGGTGTTCGCCTGGAGGCCATCGCCATCCGCAGCGCAACCCGCGAAGAAGCGGAGTTGTCACGAACAGATCCCCGCATCCGAACCTGGTGGGCACACGAGCTGAACAAGCCCAGAGTCTTCGACCAGCTCCTCACGCGCCTGCGCTCTCTCCAAGGCCCCCTCTTCCTGACCGTGGACGTCGATGGCCTGGACGTCAGCCTCTGCCCCGGCACGGGAACCCCGCAACCCGGCGGCCTGAGCTGGACGCAGACCCTGGACGTCCTGCGCGCTTTGATCTTGGAAGGAAACTGTGAACTGGTGGGCGCCGACTTCATGGAGACGACGCCACAACCCGGCTCGAGAGTGAATGAGATGGTCGTCGCAAAGTTATGCCACAAAATCCTGGCCTATCGAATCGCTAGATCCCAGTCCTGAGCTCTGAACGCGTGTTTCCGTGTGTTCGATGCAACGCGGCGCACGACAGCTACGACTATGACGCGTGCGAATCCCGCTTGGCTGTGAATTCGCCCACGTCATAGTCGCATCTGCCGTGCACTCACACTGCATCGGGAGACACTTGGAAACACGCGTTCAGGGCTCAGTACTCGGTCTCGGGCGCGACGACGGTTACGCGAACTTCGGGCGGGTTCACCTTGCGATCGATCGAGATCACCTTGACCATGATCTCCTCACCCACCTGGTAGAGTTCCCCCGCATCCGGCACGAAGCCACGATTCATGTCCTTGACGTGGAGCAGGGTCTTCGCGTGCTGATGCAGGTCGAGGAATACGCCGTACTTCTTGACGGCCTGGACGCGACAGCGAATCGACTCACCTTCGACGGGCAAGTCGATGCTCTCAGGATCGGGCAGGCTTTCCGCTTCGAAATCGTCGTCCTGCGAGCCACCTTCGGTGGCCGCTGCGGCCCGCATGGGCGGCTGAGGCGCCTTGCGCGGCGTGATGGCGGGCTCGCGCGTGGGCGCGATGCTGCGAGACGGCCTGCTCTCGATTGGCGAGCTCTCCATGATCTTGTCGCTCTCGATCTGATCCCGCAGGTCGAGAAAATCGATGTAATTCACGCCGACGGCCTGGCGCAGCTCCACAGCCACGTTCTCGTCCGTCGACACGATCAGGACTCGCTTGCCGCGCGCTTTCAGCGCTTCGACGAGAGGAACGAAGATGCCGTCACCGCTGACGAGAATTGCGGTATCAAAGTGACTGCTTTCGGTGAGTGCATCGATCGTGAGCTCGATGTCGAGACTTCCCTTCATCACGTTCTGCCCGCTGACATGATCGTAGGTCGCCTGGACGATCTTCTTGCGGACGGCAAAGCCCATGAGCGTGAGATGGTGGAGGAATCGATCCTGTTCACTTTCGGGTGTCGCGCGATAGGCCTGATACCAGCGCGCGCTCACGAGTTCCTTGTCATCCTGCATTGCCCCGAGGAATGCATCCCAATCGATCCACCAGCCGAGGGCCTCTTTTTGTGCGAAGTAGGCGTTGGCTCCGTCGACATAAATTGCAATTCGCTCTGACTGTTTCGATGCCCAAGACATGCCAGGCTTCTCCTAAATTTCCGCAGTACCCCAGGGGTTGGAGCCACTCTGCGTGTGTGATTGTGTTGGGGAACGGCCCGTGCGTTTCACAGAAGGGGATCTGTGCGACGCTCATTCCAACTCTAAGCAGTTCCCACTCTCAAAACAGGCGGAGGAAGTAGTCACGGGAGGAGCCCGCCTGCCGCTCTATTCTACAGGACTTCGAGGGGATTACCAGTGGGTGGCAGAACTTCACCTATGATCCTCGTGTGGACATATCCTGCGCCGCGCAGCGCCTGCGCCGCCTGCTCCGCCTTCTCCTCCGGCAGAGCGATCAGGAGCGGCCCGGACGTCTGAGGATCGTGAAGGAGGCCCCTGGACGCCTCGTCGGCGCTCGGTGCCCAGAGGATGGCATTCTCCGCGCGTTCGGAATTGGCGTCGGCACCGGCACAGCTGATGCCGCCGCGGAGGAGTTCGTCGAAGCGTGGCAGCCGTGGGAGGCTGCTCGAATCGATGCGGAGGGTCATGCGGGAGGCGGAGGCCATCTCGAGGCCGTGGCCGCTGAGGCCGAATCCTGTCACGTCGGTCATGGCATGGGCTCCGAATTCACGCGCGATCTGGGTGGCGTCCGCTGGCGCCAACAACATGTTGTCGACCAGTTCACGGTAGGCAGGTTCGTCCTCGCTGAGCGTGCCGCGCTTGAGTGCCGTGGCGAGCGTCGCCGTGCCGAGGGCCTTCGTGAGGAGCAGCCGATCGCCCGGCCGCGCGCCGGAATTTCTCAAGATCTTGCCTGGGTGCACTTCGCCGACGACGGCGAGACCAAACTTGATCTCCTGGTCCTTGATGGTGTGCCCCCCAAGGATGGGGCAACCGAGCTTGGAGGCGGCCTCGGCGGCGCCAGCCAGGATGTCGCGATAGACCCAGACTGGAAGATCTGGATTGAAGCAGGCGACATTCAGGGCCATGAGCGGCGTGCCCCCCATGGCGAAGATGTCGCTGATCGAATTCGTGGCGGCGATGGCTCCGTAGGTCCATGCATCGTCGACGATCGGCGTGATGACATCGACGGTCATCAAGAGCGCGCGGTCGTCGTCGATCTGGTACACGGCGGCGTCGTCGGCATCGTCGAACGCGACGAGAACGTTCGGATTGTCGGTGGCTCGGGGGAGCCCTTCCAGAATCTGTTCCAGGACCCCTGGACTCAGCTTGGCCGCTCAGCCGGCGGAGGCGGCGTATTCGGTCAGGCGAATTCGTTCGTGCTCGCTCATGGCTCCCCCCTTTCATGAGCGCTGCACCGCTCCTGCGGCGCGCGGGGCTCAGAAACTGAAGTTGTCCTCGAAGAGGACGCTGTCATCTCCGTCCTCATTGCGCGCCCACTCGAGGCGCAGATTTCGCGTGTTGAAATTGAAGTGTATGCCGGCTCCCCAGCTGCGGACGATCGCTGCCGAATCGAACCCTGCCCCGTGCTCGTAGGCCTTGCCCCAGTCGTGGAACGCGTGGACGCCGACACCGAGCGCGCGGCCTTCGAGCAGCTTCATGAGGAAAATGGGCCGGCGGATCTCGAAGCTCGCGAGGAAATGCTGATCGCCCTCGATGGAACCGAAGTCGATGCCACGGAGATCCTGCGGCCCGCCCAGAAAGCTGCGCTCGTAGACCGGCAGGGGGCTGCCGCTCAGGCGCTGTTCGACGCGGGCGGCGAGGATGTCCACGTAGGGTATGTTCCAGAACGCGGCGAGGTGAAGGCGATAGACCTCGTAGCTTCGTTCTTCGCCGAGGCGGCCGAAGCGGGCGGCGGCCCACGCGTGGATGCCCTTCGACGGGTAGAAGCGCAGGTCCCGGCTGTCGTGTTCGAGCCAGAGTAGTACGGCGTCATCGCGCTGGATTGCATCGGGAAACGCAGTACCGCCGTCTTCGAGGACGACTTCGCGGAGTTGCCCGGCGACCTCAGCCTTCAACCACGGCCCGAGTTGCCGGCCCACGCCGAACTCGAAGAACAGATCCCGGAAGTCGAAGGGTTCGAAACGGAACTTGTAGCTCTCCCAACTGATGTCGGCGCGCAGGCTCAGCGATGCCGGGTCCAGGATGCGGGGGTTGTCCCAATGGGCCTGGTAGCCGTGTTTACCCCACCAGGAACTTCTCACGCCCAGGGTCTCGTGGCGCCCGCGCAGATTCCGCATCGCGAAATCCAGGCCGACGACGTAGTGATCGTGACGGCGTTCGTAGGCGGCGTGCGGCGCCCAGATCAGGCGGTCATCCTCGTTCACCGTGACGAGGAGATCGACGGTGTCCGCGTCGGGAAAGTCCTCTTCGATGACGACATACTCGATGAAGCTGAGGCTCTCGAGGCGTTCCCGGGCATCCGTGACGGCCGCCCAGGAATAGAGGTCACCCCGAGCGAGACCGAGTCCCCGCTCGAGGATGTACTGCTTCGTGACCTTCGCGCCCACGAATTGGATCTTGCCGATGTGGCGATCGTGCTTGCGTTCCAGGAATGGGTTCTGTGCCGAAGCTCGCGGATACAGGAACGCGCTGACCAGGCAGAGGGCGCACAGGGCGCGACAGATGGAGGACCTGCTGAACATGGCCACACGCTACAACGGAACGCCGTGGCTGAAAAGCGCTTCAGACGGGGTTGAGCTCTCGCGTCCCGCTGCGGAGTGTTCCGGCGAGCAGATCGAGTTGAACCAGCGCGAGACCGCAGCTCGCCAGGGAGGCTCCGGCGGCGATGCTCAATTCGTCCGCCAGGCTCGGCGAGGGCGTGGTTGTGCCCTGCTCCTGCATCCATCGCGCGCAGCAGTCGGAGATCAGGCAGTGGAGAATCTCGCCCAGCTGCTGGCCGTCGAGGTTTTCCGCGTTGCGGAGGAATAGATCGTAGAAGCGGGCCGGGTGGTCGACATGGGTGCGTACATTGACGCGGAAGGCGCCGAACTCGACGCACACCGCCTGCAGCTCGGAGCCGTGCACGAAGAGGAGCGATTCGTCCCCTTCGACGCGCAGCCGGTGCTCTCCCATGGGCAGGCTCTTGTGGACCTCGTGCTCAGAGAGGAGCAGCGCGACCTGGTTCTTGCCGACGACGACCGTGAGTTCTCGCTTCGCCCAAGGCGCGAGGGAGTGTAGCGGGCTGTGAACCTCGCCTGCGGAGCGTCGCCTCCAGCTCAGTTCCTTTGGTAGCTGTGCGTTCAAACCAGCTCTCCCCGCCGACGGGAGCCTTTGTGCGAACCCGCCCCGCCAGGCGGGCCCTGAGCTCCCAGCAGGTCGTTGCGCGAGGCGAGCACCTTCTCGATTCTGCGGAATGTGCGGAACAATGGTCTGGCGTGTTTTTCGATCCAGACGCCGGAAAACTCGCGCTGTCGCAATTCGACCACGATCCGTTGAGCTCGCTCCAGGAGCTTGAGGAGTCTCGCGTCACTCTCCTGGAGAAATTGCGGCCCGGCATCGTCGCTGAAGCTGCCGAGTTCGCGCATACCATTGAGCGTGGCGAAGATCTCGCCGATGCCCTCGAGGAGGGCGTCAACCATTCGCGTCTGACTGCGACTCAGCGTGCCTGGCTGTTGTTCGGCGAGGTCGAGCAGTTGGTCTCCCCAGGCCTTGAGGATGTAGCCGAGCGCCAGCCGATAGCTGGTCTCGTTCTCCATGGCGCGCTGGATCTCTCCGTATTCGGAGTAATTCGGCATCGCATCCAAGAGATGCACGATTCTCTGAGTGGAGACTTTGGCTGAAAAGGCCATGGAGACTTCCCCAAGATGCGCTGGATGGCCGATGAGGGCGCGTCGTAGCGTGCCCCTCCAATGCCAACGACGGGCAAGCGTGGTGCCAGAGACAAAGAGGAGGTCCACGATTCCTCGTGGACCTCCGATCAACCGGCGCAGCCGCGGGTTATCCCCCGTGCTCCTAGCCGACCTGGATGCGACGCGGCAAAGCGCGGTCGCGCTTGGGCAGGATCAGTCGCAGAACGCCGTCGGCGAGATTGCCCTCGATCTTGTCGGGATCCACCGAGTCGCCCAGGCTGAAGCTGCGGAGGTACTGGATTCGCTGGTGGCGTTCGGAGTGGATGCTCTTCCCCTCTTCCTTGGCATGTTGTTCGCGTGTGGCCTTGAGGATGAGCTGATCGCCCTCCACCTCGACGTTGAGATCCTCTTTCTTTACGCCTGGAAGATCGGCATGGAGAACGTAGCGGTCGGTCTCCTCGTGGATGTCCACGCGCGGGCGCAGGAGGGCGTCGCCGGCGTTGACGGAGCCGCGGGGAGTGCCGGCGACGAACTGATGGAGAAGGCGATCCGCCGGGCTCCAGTGCGTCAGGTTTGTCATTGTCTTCACCTCGAAGGGTTGGGTCGTCTGGATGGAGGCGCCGGGCGGATTGCCGGCCGCCGCTCCCTTCCGGAGCTTCCACCACGGAAAGGGGCTGGCTGGCGCCTGCACAGCTGTCCCTTAACAAGCTGAATGCCAGGGCTTGAGTTCGGCAGGCCAATGCGGCTAAGTTCAAGAAGGGGAAAAGCTTGTAAGCGAGGCGCGGTCTTGGCGGCGGGCTCGATTCCTGCCAGCCAACGCTCACCCGGCTTCGTTTATCTGCCACTTTGACAGGATGTCTGCGATTTTTCTGCCATCTATGTCAGTTCAGATGTATCGGTGGACGAGCCTGGTACTGTGCGCCGTCCTGGGCACTGGCAGCGGACACTTCTCGACGGCGTCGGCCGCCGACGAGGACCCGTGGCATCCGGCGCCAACCGTCCGGCGGATACAGTTCGAGCGCATCCCCATCTTCGATGACGACGATCGCGAACGCCTGGGCTGGCTGCCGCTCGGCCTCGTGAATCGCCTCCACACGACCACTCGGGAGCGTGTGATCCGGCGCGAGATCCTGTTTGCGCCGGGCAGTCAGCTCGATCCGGAGGTCCTCGACGAGTCCGAACGTAAGCTGCGCCAGACGGGCTTCTTCGGCGAAGTCAGCATCCTCCCGGTCTTCGTGGCCCGCGATTCCGTCGATGTCGTCGTGCGCACGCGCGAAATCTGGACGACACAGGTGACGTTCGGCTACGAGCGTTTCGAAAAGCAGGTCTCCTGGTCGGCAGCTGTGCAGGAGAGCAACTTCCTCGGGACGGCGAGAGCCCTCGATCTGGCGCGAAGAGTCGACGAGGATCGGGCCACTTGGAGTCTGGGTTTCTCCGATCGACAGATGTTCGATGGGCTCTGGCGAGGCGCGATCCACCTCGCCGACAGCGACGACGGCCCTGGGAGCGCTTGGTCTCTCCAGCGCCCGTTCGAGAGCGTCATCGCCGCCGCCTCCGGCGGGGCAGGCTACTATCACGCCGGCGCTCGGCCCCGCTACTATCTCTCGGGCTCGCGTTATGTGCGGCCGCACAGCGATGTCACCCAGTTCGGTGTCCAATACCTGCATCGGGTGAGGCTCTCGAAGAACTACAGCCTCCGCGCTGGTGTGGGTCTCCGCCGGGACAATCGACGCTTCACCAGCGAGCGCAATCTGATTGCCTACGAAGCCACCGGATCGACCGCTCAACGCTTCGCCTTTCCGGTGGACGCGAGTGAAGAGCGCGACGTGCAGGTCGTCTCGTTGATCCTGGAGAGCGCACCCCGTCACTATCTCAAACGCCGCTTCATCTACGCGATGGGGAGCGTCGAGGACATCCCCCGCGGGCACCGATTGAGCCTGGAGATGGGTTTGGCCACGAAGGCCTTCGGCGCGACCGAGTCGGGGATGACCCTCTCCATGCAGCATGGTTGGACGCACACTCAGAGGGCTGGCCTCGTGACGGCCCAGACGGCGGTCGGGGGGCTATGGCCCTCGGGAAGCAGCGTCATCGATCTTCGTGCGGGTGCGGTCGTGGCCGCCTACTACCCCCTCATCTCCGACTTCAGCCTGGCGCTGGGTGTCCGCTCGGACACCGGCTCGAATCTCGACCGGCAGGGAGTCTATACGCTGGGCATCGACAATGGCCTCCGCGCGGCTCGCTTCCGCGAATTCGCAGGCGACCGACTGCTGCGGGCGAACGCCGAGTTGCGCTGGGTGTACCGTCGGGGCGTGGCCGGCCTGTTGACGCCCGGCCTCGTCGGATTCTTCGACGCCGGGCACGCCTGGTTCGAAGACGAGCGGGACCTGATCTGGGAGGACATCCGTGGCGCCGTCGGCATAGGACTGCGACTCGGCTTTGCGAGAAGCAGTCAGACGCTTCCGGTTCGGGTAGACCTGGGGTGGCCCGTGCTGTACGACAACGAGCGGCCGGGTGCGATTCTCAGCATCGGTACTGGGCAAGTTTTCTAGCTCCCTCGTCGGGACCAACCTGGGCGAATCATGGGGAATGCCGGCAAGATCGCGCGCAACAGCCTCGTGCTGGGTGTCGCGCAGGGCCTCACCAAGCTCTTCAGCATCGCGCTGACGGCGGTGGCAGGAAGGGTGCTCGGGACTTCCGGCTACGGCCTGTATGCCATGGGCTCTGCGGTCGTCGAAGTCTGCAGAGTCGCGGCGAGCAGTGGACTCGACTTCATCGTCGTGCGCGACACGGCGAGCGACGCCGAGCGCGGAAGCCGCACGGCGCGCCACGCCGCGGTGCTGAAGCTCTGTACCGGCGTGGTCGGCTATGGAATCGGTCCGGTGGCCGTGAAGCTGCTGGGCTATCCCGAGCCGGTCTTTTTCGTCGTCCTCGCTCTGGGCGCGGCGCTCTTCCTCGAGAATCTCAGCGACATCTGCGACGCCGTCTTCCAGGGCCATGAGTGGATGATGCCCTCGGCACAGGCATTCGTGCTCGGTGCGGCGGTGCATTTTCTCATCGGTTCGGCGGTGCTCTTCGCCGGCTACGGCTTGCGCGGCTGGGCATTGAGCTTCCTCTCCGGCTACCTCGTGCGCTTCGCGTGGCTTCACGCGCGCGCCGCGCGCGCTGGTGTCTATCAGTTGCGGTTGCATGCCATCGAGGGAGCGGAGCTGCGACGCGTGGCGCGGGCCGGCGCCCCGCTCTTGGGAGCCATGATCGTCGCTCTGCTCTTCCACAGGATGGACATTCTGATGCTCGGCGGGCTCGTGGAGGAGTCACAGGTTGGTCTCTACGGAGCCGCCGTGCGCATCATCGACGTGATCGTGCTCCTGCCGCGTATCCTCGCGACCGCCGCCTATCCCGCCATGAGCCGCACGTTGGAGCGTGAGGGTCCGCAGCAGGCGGCGCAGCTCGTGGCGAAGAGTCTCCGTCTGTCCGTCGTGCTCTGCGCCACCGTCGCGCTCGGACTTTGGATCCTGGCGCCGCTGGCCCTTCGGTGGATTCCCGGGGCGGCGTTCCTGCCCGCCACCGGCGCGCTTCGCATTCTCACGTGGGGCATTGCCTTGCAGGGCGCGGCACACATGTTGGCGCGCTTGCTCGTCTCGTTGGGGCGAGAGGCCGACTTTCTCAAGATCGGCGGCATCTCACTCCTGACGAACTTCCTGCTGAATCTGTGGTGGATCCCGCGCATGGGGATCGAGGGCGCGGCGTGGGCCACGCTGGTGAGCTATGTCGTCAACGTCGCCCTCTACTATCTGCATGCACATCGTGGCGGAGTTCGGGTCGCGGCGCGGAGCATCGTCGCGCCCTTCGCCGCGATTCTCGTCAGCGCGACCGTCGCCTACCGCTTCCCCGCCCATGGCTGGATGAACGGCGGCAATGCGCTCCTCGAGGACGCAGCCAGGGCGGCCGTCATCCTCTCGCTCTGGTTCGTCCTGCTGTTCGGGTTCGGCGCGCTGAATCGCTCCGACATCCGACTGTTCGCAGGCGAGCTTCGGAAGAAGCTGCGCTAACTGCGGAAGTTCTTGGCCCAGGCCCGAGCTTCGAGCTGCTCTCGGGCGAGCCATCGCATCATGAACCATCCCGCCGCGAGACCGCCGACATGGGCCCAATAGGCCGTGCCGCCGCCGATGCTCCCGAGCGACGTGATGCCGCCGACCACCTGGAACAGTGTCCAGACCGTGATGAGGACGACCGCGGGGACTTCGACGAACTGTACGAAGAACCCCAGGAACAGGAGAGATGTCACACGCGCGCGCGGATAGAGGACCAGGTAGGCGCCGAGAACTCCACTGATGGCGCCGCTCGCCCCAACGACAGGGATGGGCGAGGACGGCCGTGTCGCCACATGGAGTGCCAACCCGAAGAGACCCCAGAGAATGTAGAGGGCCAGAAATCGAATCGAGCCCAGGAAGTCTTCGATATTGTTTCCGAAGATCCCGAGGAACAACATGTTCATGCCCAGATGCAACCAACCACCGTGCAGAAACATGGAAGTGAGGGCCGTCAGGTGGATGGGCGTTGGCCCCGGCACATGAACCAGTTTTATTTCGCGCAACTCACCGACGAGATCCTTGAAGTGCGTGAGTTCGAAGGGCGTTGCGCCCCAGCGCGCGATGAACAGCCCCATCTCCCTTCCCTGGCCAGCCTCGTAGATGAACACCAAGAAGTTCAGCACGATCAACCCGATGGTCACGTAGGCGCGCCGGCGCGTCGGGTTGTGATCTCGCAGGGGAAGGAACATGTCTCCCGTACGCTCGCAGCTAGTGGAAGATGTCGTGCACGCGGTCCCAGAACGACTTCTTGCGGCGCAACTCGAGGTGGATGGGTGAGGCGAAGGGCTTGGGCCACCAGTCGATGTCGAACTCGCAGAGTTCGAGGCTGAGTCCGTGTTTGACGTGGCCGCGGACTTCGACGGTGCCCGACTCGAAGTCATCATCGGCCGCGAAGTGGATGCGTGCGACGATGGCCGGGGTGAGGCCTTTCTGCTGGACGCATTCCTTGTTGAACTCGACCAGGAGGCCGCCCTCCGTCGCGACACCTTCCTGGCTCAGGCCCGGGATCGACGACCACATGATCGGTCCATCGACGGTGATGCCCCGTGGCAGATCGAATCCGACGACCAAGCCACTGAACACCTTCGTCGAGTCGCCGCCGACGCCGATGTAGGCATCGAATTCCAACTGATCCGATTCCAGCACGAGCTGCGTCGCCAGGCCTCGGTTGTCGGCGTACAGGCCGACGAAGTAGTTGCCCGGCACGGCGTTGCGGTCGTGGAAGCCCTTGTCCTGCGCGCTGGCCGCACCCGCCAGGGCGAGCGCGAGGAGCAAATTCATCAAGTTACGAGTCGAGTTCATGGAGTTCCTCAGAGATTGGGATTCGCTTCTACCAGTCGATACGCATTCTCGACGAGCCAGGCACGACAGCGTGGGGCTTGGTTTGGATTCTGCCGCACGCGTTCCTCGAGAGCCAGCAAGTCGGACAATTCGTCGACATCCGACCATGATGGGGCCTCGGCGATCGTCAGGTGAAGCGCGCGCCCCCGTGCCACCAGAGCCTCGAAGGTCTCCGCCGCGCTCCAAGGGAGATCGTCGAAGAAGCCCTCGATCGCCAGACGCAACCCGATGCACCATGCGCCTCCGTCCGCACTTGGCCCCAGGACGACGTCATGATCCGCGAGCGCCGTCAAGGCGCCGCGCAAATGGGAGAGAGGCAGATCCGGGCTGTCGCTCCCCAGGAACAGGATCGGCAGGCGGCCCGCGTCGGCAGCCGCGCGCGTCGCTCCGTCGAGCCGGGCCCCGAGCCCCTCGCCGCGTTGCTCGATGGTCAGGGAGGCACCGTCCAGAATTTCGGGCAGAAAGGCCCCCGGCCAGGCTCCCTCGTAGAAGTAGAGTTCGCTGGAGGCCCCGGCGCGACGTGCCAGCGTCACAGTGTCGCCCAGCATCGCCGTATAGAGTGCGGCGGCCGCCTCGGCGCCGATGGCCTTCGCCAACCGGGTCTTCACCCGGTCCGGACGCGGTTCCTTGAGGAAGATGCCAATATGGGCACGATTCACGCTCGACAGACCTCTTTGCGCGAGGGGACAATTGCCCGATCCATGGATGCTAACAGACCCTGGTACTTCCGGCGGATCAACCTGTTCCGCTTCCTTCGCCCGGAGCAAATGGAGAGTCTCCGCCGGCAGGCCGAGCATCGCGTCTATCAGAGGAAGCAGCTGGTCTACAAGGCGCAGGATGACGGCGACGCGCTCTATCTCGTCGAAGAAGGCCAGGTCAAGCTGTCGCGCTTCGACGAGCGCGGTCGCGAGATCATCCTGGCCATTCTCGAGGCCGGGGAGCTCTTCGGCGAAGAATGCCTCGGCGGCAGAGGATCCCGCCTGGCCTACGCTGAGGCGCTGTGCGAGGCTCGCGTGGCGAAGTTTTCGCGGTCGGAGTTCGACAAGCTGATGCACGAGAACGCGGATTTGAGCCTGGCTGTGGCCCGACAGATTTCCCAGCATCTCCTGGCCGCTCACGCCCGACTCGAGTCGCTGGCGTTCTCCAACGTCCCTGCTCGCCTCGCGGAGACTCTTCTGCGCTTGGGCGAGGAACATGGCCGAGCGCTCCCGGACGGGGAAGTCCGCATCGATCTCAACCTCACGCATCAGGAAATCGCGAGTCTGATCGCATCGACCCGTGAAACGACCACGACGCTGCTCGGAAAGCTCCGTCGGCAGGGCCTCATCCGGACCGAGGCGCGTAGAATCATCCTCCGCGACGTCGGGCGACTGAGCCGCCAGGCGGCACAAGGCTGAGCATGTCCCGTGTCTGGATACTCATTCCCGCGCTCAACGAGGAGGAGTCGCTGCCGCATGTCCTGCGCGCGTTGCCTGAGCGCGGCGAGATCGAGGTCGTGGTCTGTGACAATGGCAGCAGCGACGCGACGGCGCGGCGCGCACGCGAACTGGGCGCCACGGTCGTTCTGGAAGAACGGCACGGCTATGGCCGCGCCTGTCTGCGGGCCATGGCGGAACTCGATCGACGCGGCGCGGCCGATCGAGACCTGGTCTGCTTCGTCGACGCGGATTTCAGCGACGATCCATCCCAACTGGATGAAGTCCTCGAGCCGCTTCGGCTCGATCGCGCCGATCTCGTGATCGGCTCCCGGGTCCTCGGCCAACGCGAGACCGGATCCCTGCTCCCTCAGGCCCGCTTTGGAAACTGGCTCGCGACGCGGATGATCCGCCGGATCACGGGGGTCAGGTTCACGGATCTCGGACCGTTCCGCGCGTTGCGTTGGGGCGGTCTCCGTCAACTCGACATGCGCGACGAGGCCTTCGGATGGACCGTCGAAATGCAGCTGAAAGCGGCGGCGGGCGGGTTGCGCTGCGTCGAGGTTCCGGTGCGCTACCGGCGCCGGATTGGCAAGAGCAAGATCACGGGCACGCTGCGCGGGACGTTCCTCGCCAGCGTGACGATTCTGTCCATCCTGCTGCGCTGGCGCTTCGGTCACCGGCCCGCCGGGCTCAGCGTTCAGTAGGCGGCTTCCGGACCGCGCGCCTTCCACGCCTCCATCATCGCGCGCGCTTCCTCGCGCAGCGACTGCCGCAAGAAGTGCCGCCTCCGTGCGGAGGGATTCTCCAGATCTTCGTAGAACGTCGCGTCATCGAAACCGATGGCTGCCGCGTCCTCGCGCCCGGCCGCATAGACGACGCGGTCGATGCGGGCCCAGTAGATCGCCGCGAGGCACATGGGGCAGGGCTCGCAGCTCGCGTAGAGAGTCGCGCCCGTGAGCCAAGGGCCGCCTCTCGCCGCACAGGCGACCCGGATGGCTACGATCTCGGCGTGTGCCGTCGGATCGAGGTCTTGCAGGACGCGGTTGAATCCCACGGCCTCGATGCCTTGGGTGGACGCGATGACGGCGCCGAACGGTCCGCCGGAACCGGCCTCCATACCCTGACGCCCGAGGGCGATCGCCTGGCGCAGCAGGTCGAGTTCGCCCCGGCTCAGGTCTGGATTGGCCATTGGATTTCCGTCCGCCACTGGGAGCTGTCCGGGACGGCGACGGGGTCGGAGCGGTAGATGTCGCGGGGTGGGCCGGACACCTCGTGTCCCCCCGCCTCGAGCCAGGCCTGCAGGAACATGTACGCCTCGACGAGTCCGGAGTAATCGCCAACATGGATCAGACGGGCGGTGGGTCCGCCCGGCAGATCCCGAACTTGAAAAGGGGCCTCCCCGGCCAACTCTTCGGCGACAGGGAAGCCAACCTCGAGACGCCACGGTGCCGGCGGAGGCAGAATCGAGTCGAGTTCGAGATGGTGGTTGATCGAAAACGGATTCCCGGCAGGCGCGCTGTTGTGTTCGACGAGGAAACTCCAGACCGAGGACAGGGCGCTCTCCACCTCGAAAATCGCATCGTCCGGCTCGGTTTCGAACGCCAGCGTGGCCACGCGCCGGACGGGTCTCGTGATGATTTCAACTTCGTACGGCATGTGCTCGCTCCGGCCATGGTCCGGTGGTCAGTGTAGCGCGAATCCGCTCGTGGCTCCAGATTGCGCGGGAGTTGACCCGCCACGGCCGGCATAGGATGGTGGGTGGGTGATGGAACAGAGGGCAGAATCCACCCAGAAAGCGACACGACGCGCGCTGTTGCTGCTGGCCGCGATCCTCGTCGTCTCCACGGGCATCAAACTGGCGTTTGCGACGCATGTCGATCGGCTGCCGCCTCGCAATGACGAGACGGCGTATCTCGAGCTCGCCGAGGGAATGCTCGCACGGGGCGAGTACACGTCGCTGTTCCGCCCGCCCGCATTTCCCGCCTTCATCGCCCTGGTCGTCAAGATGGGCGGCGATCTCGAGGCGGTGCGCGTCAGCCAGGTCTTCCTGAGTGCGCTGACGGTCCTCCTGGGCTTCGCCATCGCCCGCCGCCATTTCGGGACGCGCGTCGCACTTCTGTTCGCGGCGCTGATGGCCTTCGATCCCGTCCTCGTCGCCTTCAGTCATCTGCTCTGGTCCGAGACTCTCTATCTCCTCCTCTTCTGGTCGATGATGGCTTTGTTGATGCTGCCCGACTTCAGACCGCGACCGCGCGCGCAGTGGTTCTTGGCCGGACTGTTCCTGGGCGCCGCCGGCCTGGCCCGCGCCGTCGTGCTGACGGTGGCTCCCATCATCGTCGGCTGGATGCTGTGGCGAGGCCACCGCGACGGCGGCGCGTCAGCATGGTCGCGCCTGCGCGCGCCGCTCATGGCCTCCTGCCTCTTCGCGATGGGGGCACTCGTCGTCGTCTTGCCGTGGTCGTTCCGCAATCTCAGGGCCACGGGGGCGTTCGTGCTGGTGGACACCAACGGTGCCTACAATTTCTTGATCGGCACCGATCCACACGCCTTCTTCATCGACAAGGACGACAGCTGGAGTCCGCATTGGGCGAAACTGGATGAGTATGGCTACGCCTATGTCGCCCAGCGTGACCCCGCATACGCGCAGCGGCGGGCGATTCAGCTGGGCCTGCGCTACGTCGCCGAAAACCCGGGCCGCTACCTTTTGGCCTGCGTGTTCGAAGGTGCCCAGCTCTGGACCCTCGACAGTTTTCCGATGCGCCATCTACGCAACGGCTGGTACGGGCCGCACTCGCCCGCTTGGGCGCTGCCGCTCCTGGTCCTCACGTCGGTGCCCCTGGGCATCGTGATCCTGGGCGCTGGTTGTCTCGGCCTTCTGACCATGCCGCCGGGGCCGCTGCGGACGATCTGTTCGATCTTCCTCTTGCACTCGGTGGCGTTGCACACATTGCTCTTCTCGCTCTCCCGCTTCCAGGTGCCGATGCGGCCCCTGTTGGCCCTGGGGGCGGCGTGGGCCCTCTTGCATCGCGGCCAACTCTGGCGGGCCTGTGTCGTCGAAGGCCGGCCGACGCGGAGGGGCTGGATCGCGTCGGCGATCGTCGCCGCACTCTTGATCGTCTGGTTCCGCGAGCTTCCCCTATACTGGGACATGTTGACCAATGGAGGCGCCGAGCATCAGTTCCTGCGCCGGCTCGATGCCCCCTGAGTGCCCTCAATGCAGGCTCGACGAGGCCGGTCGCCTGCGAAGCAAACGCTGGATCCAGCCCGGGCGATGAAGCTCAGCGGTCACGCGCGCCTCACCGACGCAGATCCATCCCGCCCAATCCCGTAGCCCGCCGCGGCGCGCCAGTTCGAGGCGCGCGCGCTGCAGCGCCTTCGCGGCGGTCTCCCCCTCGCCCAAGGCCTCCAGGAGCGTCGCGCAGCCGCTGGCGCTGCGGCTCTCGCTCCTGCGGTAGAGATCCACGAGAAGCGTGCCGCCGTCAGGAGCATAGCTTCCCGCCAGAGCCAGGATCCGGGCGGGATCGCTTGGCCCGATGGGATGCGTCCAGAGGAGCAACGGCGCGATCGCTGGCAGGAGCGGTGAGAGTTCGCTGAAGTCGCCGGGTCCACCTCGCAGCCAGCAGAGCGCGTACTTCCGCTCGGCCAGGACCGCCGCCAAACCCACGCGATTTGCGTCGTTGCGGGGAACGAGTTCGACATGGCGTTCCATCGCCGTCATTTCCCACTGCAGCGTGTCGGGCGCGTCGATGTGGGGGTCGTTTTCCGGGGCGAAGGGGGCGACGATGAGAATGCCGGACGCCGCCTTCGACGGCGCCGTCCACGCGGCCGTCGACGGGATGCCATAGCTGACCGTGGCATGCTCGAGGACCGGGCGGCCGCTCCAGGGGGTGCGCAACGCGCTCAGCGGCGCCATCTCCAGCGGTTCGACGAGCCAGACGTCGGACTCGCTGAGCCTCTGCTGCGCCGCGCCGAGCAACTCGGCTCCGAGTCCGCGAGCGAGCTCGGTGCAATCCTCCCCGCGCGCGAGCGCGGCGCGGAAGCGGGCCATCTCGGCGAGCCAGTCGCCGCGCGGCAGTGTGAACGACTCGTCGTCGACGCGGAGCGTTCCATCGTCGGCGTCGAAGTGGAGCGATGCCGTGCCCGCGTCGGCAGGCGCCGCGGCCAACGCGACGAACAGAAAGAGGAGCGCCCGCTTGAGATCCCGCATAGGCTGGAGGATACTTCCAGCCGCGTTTCCCGCGAAGGCGTTTTCGATGAACGACGAATCCGACGATTACCGGCTCTTCCTGCGCCCACCCACCGCTTCGGGCGACACTCGTCCGGTCGAAGAACTGCGGGCGAAGCTGACGCGCGTGCCCACGCTGGAGGAGATCGATGGCCGCCACTTCGAATTTGGCGAGGCCGATCAGGCCGGAATCATGAAGCTCGCGCTGGAGACGGCGGCGGACGAGGCCGCCGGGCAGTTCGATCGGGT
>Ga0214472_10002439_pt1 | contig 20055 bp, 12 predicted proteins | sample RVTome_6_FD_207662 | JGI IMG/M metagenome (GOLD analysis project Ga0214472, IMG submission 207662) | Soil microbial communities from uranium-contaminated site in the Upper Colorado River Basin, Wyoming, United States - RVT140D175 | ecosystem: Environmental > Terrestrial > Soil > Contaminated >...
TGGCCGCCTCGGCGGGTAAGATGGGCGCACATGGAAGTGTATCGTCTAGCTCAGTGAACGAATGGAATGCGCCCCATCCAAAAACGACCAAAACGACACGCACGGGAGAATTGCCCTGCGCACGCCGCCCCCGGATGGCGGCGACGAGTGGAAAGAATCTGGTGTGTTTTTTCAGGCGCTGGAATCTCATACTCTAAGGCGCCTGAAAAATAGCCTGCATTCTTTCCGTCAACCCCTCGGCCGCCCACCCGCAGCGTCACCCGCCTGTTTCGAACCCACCGAACCGTTCCATGCCCGCCAGGAGTTTCCACGTGATTGATCATCGCACACCGTCGTCGATCCTTCTTTCATGCATCGTCGTCGCCGCCGGCTTCGCGCTGCTGCTTACGCCCACTCTCTCCCTCGCCGCCGAGAACGATTGGGCCTCCTGGCGGGGACCGAACCGGGACGGCGTCTCGGTGGAGCGGGGCTTGCTGACCACGTGGCCGGAAGACGGACCGCCGCTGGTGTGGGAAGCGAAGAACCTGGGCCGCGGCTATGCCAGCGTGGCGGTCGCGGCTGGGCGGATCTATACGATGGGTCAGCGCGACGGCCAAGAGTTCTTGATCGCCCTGGACGCCGCCGACGGCGGGGAGCTTTGGGCCGCGGCTGTCGGCAACGGTGACCACAGCAACTGCACGCCCACGGTCGACGGCGACCGTGTCTACGCCTTGGGCCTGAAGGGCGAACTGGTCTGCGTCGCCGCCGCCGACGGACGAGAAATCTGGCGGAAGCATTTCAAGGATGACTTCGGCGGCCGCATGATGTCCGGCTGGGGCTACAGCGAATCGCCGCTGATCGACGGAGAGCGGCTGATCTGCACGCCAGGCGCCAGGGACGCCGCCATCGCGGCGCTGGACAAACACACGGGCGCGGTCATCTGGACGGCCGCCATGCCCGAGAACGTCGGCTCGCGCGGCCAAGACGGCGCCGCATATTCTTCGGTCGTCATTAGCAACGCGGCCGGTGTGCGGCAGTACGTGCAGTTGACCGGCCGCGGAGTGATTGGCGTGGCGGCCGATGACGGACGGACGCTCTGGACGTACAACCGTATCGCCAACGGCACGGCCAACATCCCCACGCCGCTGGTGCGCGACGATTACGTCTTCTGCTCCTCCGGCTACGACGCCGGCGCGGCGCTGTTGAAAATCAGCCCCTCGGGCGACGGCCTGCGGGCAGACGAAGTATATTTCCTCGACGCCCGCCAGATGCAGAACCACCACGGCGGCATGATCCTGTTGGGCGACCACATCTACTGCGGCCACGGACACGGCCAGGGTTATCCGCTGTGCATCGAAATGCTCACCGGCCGCGTCGCCTGGCGCGAGCGCCGCGGGCCGGGCGACAACTCGGCCGCCATCCTGTATGCCGACGGTCATCTCTACTTCCGCTACGAAAACGGCCTCATGGCCCTCATCGAAGCCACGCCCGAAGAATACCGTCTCAAAGGCACTTTCCAAATCGCAGCCAACAACGGCCCCAGTTGGCCCCATCCGGTGATCTCTGATGGGAAGCTATACCTACGGGATCAGGAGGTGTTGCTGTGTTACGATGTGAGGAAACCGTGATCGTGGCGGGTCGTTTAGCCGCAGGCCCAACGGGCCGCGTGATTGTCCGACGCGTTAGAAGGTTCTCAACGAAACGTTGAAGACGACGTTTCGCAATTGTGCAAACAAGAACGCGCAGGTATGGAAACCTCGCTGCACCGCGAGTTGAAGGAACATTACGCTCGTGATGCGGGCCGGACGGAAGTGGTCGTTGACCGCTACCGCATCGACGCGGTGGTGGATGACGAACTGATCGAAATCCAGCACGGACCGCTGTCGGCCATCCGCGACAAGGTGCGCAAGTTGCTCGCCGGGCATCGCGTGCGGGTGGTCAAGCCGATCATCGCCCGCAAGCTGCTGGTCAAACGCACGGCCAAGGGCCAGCCGGTCCGCTCGCGTCGCCGCAGCCCGAAGCGAGGGCAATTGCTCGACGTATTCGACGACCTGGTGTACTTCACCCGCGTGTTTCCGCATCGCCGGCTGACGCTGGAAGTGGTGCTCGTGGAGATCGAAGAATGGCGCTACCCGGGCCACGGCCGCCGCCGGTATCGTCGTGACGCGGACCATCAGGTCGAAGACCAGAAGCTGGTCGAAATCGCCGCCGTGCATCGGTTGAAAACCAGCGCGGATTTACGAAAACTGGTGCCGGCGGAAGCGCTGCCCGACGTGTTCCATACCGGCCATTTGGCCGCGGCCTTGCAGGTGCAGCGGTATACCGCCGGGCGCATCGCCTACTGCTTCCGCCAGGTCGGCGCCACCCGGCAAGTAGGCAAGCAAGGCAACACGCTGCTGTACGAGTTCGTGTAGTCCTGCAGTCAGATTTACATACGACGCCTTCCCCAACGGCCTGGTCTGAGCGTGAGGATTTTGGGGACACCGAGAATTCTCAGGCCTCAAGCCTTCACCGATTTTCTGCCTACAACGCTGACGCTCAAACGGCGGCCTGCCGACGAGCGGACCGATCTTGACTGGTTTGTGTGGTTCGCCTATCGTCCGCGGCGACATGTCCCGACCGTCTCTCCACATTGCGTTGGGCTGGGTTTGCCTGATTCTGCTTGCATCGCCGGTTCACGCCGACGAACCATTGCAGCTTGCGCCGCGGCCAGGGCTGTTGCTATTGAACAACGGTGAGGTGCTGGCGGGCAAGATCAGCCGGTCCGGCGATCGGTATAGCGTCGCCCTGCCGCACGGAGAACTGCGCGTCGCGCATGCCGACGTGGAGATGGTCTGCGACGATTTGGACGAGGCCTACCGGCGGAAACGAGCGGCCTTTGAGCGAGGGCACGTGGGTCGTCACGTCGAGTTGGGCAACTGGTGTCTGAAGCACGAGTTGATCGGCTACGCAGCCACCGAGTTGGCCGAGGCGCTGGCCGCCAACCCCCGGCATCCCGACATCCCGGCGCTGCGGCGCCGGCTGGAGTTGGCGCTGGAGCCGCCGCCCGATGTGGTGGAAGCATCGCCCACGTTTCACCACGAACCCACGCGGCCCAACTTCGAAAAAGTCATGCGGGCATTGCCCGATGCGGCGTTGGAGTCGTTCAAGCAAACCGTGCAGCCGGTATTGCTCAACCATTGTGCGACGGCCGGCTGCCACGGACCGCGTTCGGACACGGCTCTGGCAATGCTGCGGATTCCACCGGGCCGGACCGCCAGTCTGAAACTCACGCAGCGAAATCTGCACAGCGTGCTCGAACTGACCGACCAAGATTCGCCGGCCGCAAGCCGCCTGCTCAAGGCGGCAATCGCGCCGCACGGAGGGTCGCCGACGGCGGTCTTTAACGGACCGACGGACCAACAATATCGCCGGTTGCACGACTGGGTCACGCAATTGTCGGCCCAACGACCGGCCGGCAATCAGGCGGAACACGTCGATCGAGGCAATCTGGCGTTGCACCAGAATGGCCGGCAGCCGCCGGCCGGCGCGGAGGCGTTAGCTAAAGACGGCGCGCCTTCGCCCTCACCGGAAACGACAGCGGTCGATCCCTTCGACCCCGAGATCTTCAATCGGCGTTTCTTTCCGGGGCGTGATCGCTAGTGCTCTGTCAAAGCTAGATTCTAGGGTGGCTGGGGTCGGAGCGCAGCGCAGCCCCCAGCGGAAGTTCTCTTCACGTCGTGCTGCTGGGGGCTCGCCTTCCAGGCTCGACCCCAGGCACCCGCACCCGCGCGCGCTGCTGGGGGCTCGCCATCCAGGCTCGACCCCAGGCACTCTTCCCCATTTTTTGTTCTGACGGAGCACTGGTGGACTTTTATTCTTTGGTTGCACCTAAATCGATCCGGCCGTCGATCAGCGCGTCGAGAAAATGCCGATTGCTTTCCAGGAAGCCGGGCAGGTCGGCCATCTGCCGGGGCGTGTACCAGTGGACCGATTCGACTTCGGCCGGATCGGGCGCCAGCGCGACTTCCGGTGAGATGAATTCCGCCCGCCACCAGTTCAACTCGACGTTCCACGGCGTGACGCTGCGCAGTAACCTTCGCACCGGCCGCACCGCCACGCCCAGTTCTTCTTGGATCTCACGGACCAGGGCCGCGGCCTCGGTTTCGCCCGCTTCGATGCCGCCGCCGGGAAAACAGAACGCGCGGGGGGCGATGACCCAGCGCGAGCGGCGGATCACCAGCAGCCGCTCACGGCGCACCAGCACCGCCACGGCGCCCCGCCGCACCGGTTCGGCCGATTCGGTGGTGTCGGAATGGTGACTGTCGTTCATCAGTCCTGTTAGTTTACCACGAGGCGCCGAGGGCGCGGTGAAATGGATCATGAAATGGCTCTTGTCGCAGTATACTGTTGCAGCGCATGGCGACGCTCGGGTGAGCGGCGACTTCCTGGCGCCCTCAAAGGTCCCCGTAGAATTGCAAACCGTTCCCGTCGGGATCTCGCACGTGGAACTCGCGCGTGTTCCAAGGAGTATCCCGAACTTGAGTCCGATCGAGATCGGGACTTTTGGCAGAAAACTCTGCGGAGAGTTCATCGACCCGAGACACGACGAATCGGTACGTTGGCCGGTCACCGGCGCCGAAGTCCTTCGCGTCGTGCCACTGGAGGTGTAACTCCACGCCTTCGCGTCGTACGCCCGCGTACTTTGCACCGTCAGGTGAGTCACTGAACGCGAGCTCAAACCCAAGGAGCCGGTAGAATCGGACGGACGCGGCGACGTCCCGCACCATCAACACCGGGTGAATCGCTTCGAGTCTTGCCTTGTTGGTCGATGCCATTACTGCACGGTGCTCATCGGCTGTCGGGTGGGGTGTAGCGGACACCTCGGGCGACGTAATAGTATCGTAACAGCAATCGCTTGCGGCCACAGGCCGCGGCGAGCCAACCGGCGTGCGCCGCCGCGCAAAACGGCCCGGTGCGGGGCAAACGGTTGGAACCGGCCGGTGCGGGCCGTATAATGTCGCGCTCGTATACAGATGTTCCGATCATTGTCCAGCGCCTCCCGTAACGATGTCCGAAGCCACCACGATCGATTTCAGCACGCTGCTGGCGGTATTTGGTCTGACATCGTTCCGTCCCGGACAGCGCGAGGTGATCGAAGCGGTACTGGCCGATGAAGACTGCCTGTGCGTGATGCCGACCGGCGGCGGCAAGAGTCTTTGTTATCAATTGCCGGCCGTGGCGCGGGCGGGCGTGACGCTGGTGGTTTCTCCCCTGATCGCCCTGATGAAAGATCAGGTCGATGCGCTGTTGGCCCGCAACATCAAGGCCACGTTCATCAACAGCGCCATCACGCCGGCCGAGCAGTCTGAACGGCTCGGGGGCCTGGCCGCCGGCCGTTACGACCTGGTGTACGTGGTGCCGGAGCGGTTCCGCAGCCAGCGGTTTTTGCAATCCGTCGGAGCGGCCAATCTGCGGCTGTTGGCCGTCGACGAGGCGCACTGCATCAGCGAGTGGGGCCATGATTTCCGCCCTGATTACACGCGGCTGGGCCGCTTCCGGGCGCAGTTGGGCAACCCGCCCACCATCGCGCTGACCGCCACGGCGACCGACGCGGTGCGGCGCGACATCGTCGAGCAGTTGGCGCTGAAATCGCCGCGGACGATGATCACCGGATTCGGCCGGCCCAATTTGAGTTACATCGTTGAGACGCCCAGCGGGCAGGCTCGCAAGGACGCGGCGCTGTTGCGGTTTCTCAAAGACAACCCCGGCTCGGGCATCGTGTACGCCTCGACGCGCAAGCGTTGCGAGGAAGTGGCCGAGACCATATCGGCCGGCAGCGGCCGTCGCGCCGCCGTTTATCATGCCGGCATGATGTCCGAAGACCGTCGCACGGCCCAAGAGGCGTTCATGCAGGGCCGCCGCGAGATCGTGGTGGCCACCAATGCCTTCGGCATGGGCATCGACAAGGCGGACGTGCGGTTCGTGATTCACTACAACATGCCGGGCACGATCGAGGCCTATTATCAGGAAGCCGGCCGCGCGGGGCGCGACGGGCTGCCCTCGCGCTGTCTGATGCTCTACAGCGCCGGGGATCGTTATCTGCAAGAGTTTTTTATCGAGAGCGCTTATCCCGCGCGTGAAGTTGTCGCCACGGTCTACGATTACCTGCGCTCTTTGGACGACGATCCGATCGAACAGACGCAACAAGAGATCAAGCAGCAACTGGGCCTGTCGATCGGCGCCGAAGGCGTGGGCACGTGCCAGCAGTTGCTCGAGCGCGCCGGGGCGCTGGAGCGATTGGAGCCGAAAGAGAACATGGCGGTCGTGCGGATCGACAGCGAGTTGCCCTCGCTGGTCGATCTATTGCCGCGGCAGGCCAAGGCGCAGCGGCGCGTTTTGCAGGCGATTGAGCGGATCGTCGGCGCCCGGCGCCGCGAGACCGTCTATTTCCATCCGCGCGACCTGGTGCGGACCTGCGAGATGCAGCCGCCGGCGATTGCTCGCACGCTGCGCGAACTGCGCTTGTTGGCGGCGTTCGACTACGTGCCGTCGTTCCGCGGCCGGGCGGTGAGGATCCTGGATCGCAATCGCAGGTTCGAGGACTTGGAGATCGACTTTGAAACGATGGAGCGCCGCAAGGCCGCCGAATACGAAAAACTCGCTCGCATGATCCGCTACGCCGAGGCGCGTGACTGCCGGCAGCGAGCCATCTTGCGCTATTTCGGCGACAAGACCGACAAGGCGTGCGGCCGCTGCGACAACTGCTCCAGCCGACCGGCCGGTGCGGAGTCCTCCGTGCCCGCCGCCGCCGACGCCTTGTTGTTGACCGTCCGCAAGGCCCTCAGCGGCGTGGCGCGCTGCCGCGAGCGCTTCGGCAAGCGCGTGGTGGCGCAGATGCTGTTCGGATCGCAGTCGACCAAGCTGACCCGCTTCGGCCTCGACCAATTGAGCACCTACGGCCTGCTCAGCCATTTGTTGCTGGAAGAAGTCAACCAACTGATCGACGCCCTGGTGGGCGCCGGTTATCTGCGCGAGGAAGAAGTCGATCGGTTTCGGCCCGTGGTGAAATTGACGGAATTGGGCACGGAGGTCATGACCGGCGAATGCGGACTGGAGCGCGATTTGGATCTGCCGGACGCGTTGAAAATGAAAATAACCGGCGTCAGGCCGGCCGTCGGCGACAACGGCGACGCGCGCATAGCCGATCCACCCATTCTGCCGGCGATCAACCAGGCTTTGCTGGAGGCGCTGAAACAGTGGCGCAAGGAAGCGTCGGAGCGGGCGAAGCTGCCGCCGCACTATTTGTTGACCAACGCCACGATCGACGAATTGGCGGCACGTCGGCCGCGGACGAATGAGGAATTGCTGCAAATCAAGGGCATCGGCGACACTAAAGTGAATCGCTTCGGCCGCGAACTGTTGGAGCTGATCGGCCGGTTCACGGGCAGCGACGCGCCAAACGCGGCGGGCCACGCTGACGATTCCGCCCGCTCGTCAAGCGGAAAGGAATCCGAAACATCTGGCGACACGTTGCCCGCCATCTCGCCGAACGATCAATCGGCGGCCGAGCGCCCCAGCCATTATTGGACCTGGCGACTGCTGTCGGCCGGTTTTACACCCAGCGAGTGCGCGGCGATTCGCAGTATCGGCCCGGAAGTGGTGCTGGATCATGCCCTGCGGGCGTGCGAAAACGGCCTGGCGGTCGACCCGGCGTGGGTGCTGCCGGCCGAAACGCTGGAAGTTTTGCAGGCAAGGATCGGCGAAGAGTCGCCGTCGCGCATCCGCCCGCTGCTGTCAGAACTTCCCAAGGGTGTGCGATACGAAGAAGTCCAGCTATACATAAAGTGTCGGCGGAAGCCGTGATGTCCGCCGTTTTCAGGCGTTCCCGCGACCGGCGGATCGAAAAACCGGGCATCTTGACGTACAATGCCGTAGCTGGCGGTTGGCAAAGGAGGGTGCCACTGCTGGCTCGCCCAGTAGTGATTACGGCCCAACTGGAGCACTGCTGGACAAGCCAGCAGTGGCACCCACGAGGGCGAAAAGTTTCATTGTCAACAGGCCAGTGGCGAAATGAGCTTGACGGGGCGGCTACCTGCGAGAGCGGGCCGTCATTGATTCCGACGCACGGGTGAAAGGGTGTCGATGGAGAAAAAACCTCAGGATCGAGGATCGCGGCCTGATGGTACGCCCCCCCGTCCCCGTTTCGCCGCGTCGCGGCTTTGGTTCACGCTGCTGATCGTGACGATCGTCGGTTTCGTGTTTCTGTACAACCAGGGCCCCAAGCGGTCGGAGATCAGCTTCGGCTTTTTACAGCAACAGCTCGAAACGGACCTCGAAACGGGCGAAAAAGGCAATATCGCCAAGTTGACGATCCGTGGCGACGTGGCCCACGGCGAGTTCCGCGAGCCGCCCCCGGACCCAGATCCGGACGCCAAGCCCGACGCCGAGGGAAACCCGGCGAAGCTGGAAAAGCAATTCTTCGTCCAAATCCCGGCGGGACGCCTGGAAGACCCACAATTCAATCAGTTACTTTACGAGCGCGTGGGCGTGGAGTACTCGGCCGAACCGGCGGCCGACAGCACGTTCCTGCTGCTGACGGTTTACCTGGGCGTCACGGCGCTGCTGGTGATTGGCTTTTGGATCATGTTCCGCCGCACCCGCGACCAGATCATGGGCGGAGGGTTGATCTCCGGTTTCAGCAAAAGCCCCGCCAAACGTTACGGAGAGGACAAGAAACCGATCACGTTTGAAGACGTCGCCGGGTTGGAAGGCGTCAAGAGCGACCTGCAGGAAGTGGTCGAATTCCTGAAAAGCCCTGAGAAGTTTCAGCGGCTCGGCGGCCGCATCCCCAAGGGGACGCTGCTGTTGGGACCGCCGGGCACCGGCAAGACGTTGCTGGCCAAGGCCGTCGCCGGTGAGGCGGGCGTACCGTTTTTCTCGATCAGCGGGTCGGAGTTCATCCAGATGTTCGTCGGCGTTGGCGCCAGCCGGGTGCGCGACATGTTCAAAAACGCCAAGGAGGCCGCTCCCTGCATCCTGTTCATCGACGAGATCGACGCCGTCGGCCGCGTCCGCGGCGCGGGGCTAGGCGGCGGGCACGATGAGCGCGAACAGACCCTGAACCAGATTTTAAGTGAAATGGACGGCTTCAGCCCCAGCGAGTCGGTCATCGTGCTGGCGGCCACCAACCGGCCCGACGTCTTGGATCCGGCGCTGTTGCGGCCCGGCCGTTTCGACCGGCACGTCACTGTCGATCGGCCGAATCTCAAGGCCCGCGGGGCGATCTTCAAGGTTCACACCCGCGAGGTGCCGTTGGCCGACGACGTCGACCTGGAGCGGATGGCGCGGGGCAGCGTGGGACTGACCGGGGCGGACATCCGCAACCTGGTCAATGAAGCCGCACTGTGGGCCACACGGCAGGGCAAAGAGATGGTCGAGATGGAGGACTTTGAATACGCACGGGACAAAGTCTTGATGGGTCCCAAGCGAGAAGAAGTGCTCTCGGAAAAAGAGAAGCACATGACGGCCTATCACGAGGCCGGCCACGCCCTGCTGGCGTGGCTGATCCCGGGCGCGGATCGGGTGCACAAGGTGACCATCATCCCCCGCGGCCGCGCGCTGGGCGTTACCCAATTGCTGCCGGAGGAAGACCGGTTGAGCATCAGCGAGACTGAATTGCACGCCCGGCTGGCGTTCATGCTGGGCGGCCGCGCGGCGGAAAAGCTGGTGTTCGACGAATACAGCGCGGGGGCCGAAAACGATTTGAAGCAATCGACCCAATTGGCCCGCCGGATGATCACGCACTGGGGCATGAGCGAACGGCTGGGTCCGGTGGCCTACCGCACCGGCGAAGAGAACCCGTTCTTGGGCAAGGAGTTTCACGAGCAACGCGAGTTCAGCGAGCACACGGCGCAGGTGATCGACGAAGAGGTGGCGCGGATCCTGCACGCCGCTGCCGACCGGGCGCGGTCGCTGTTGGAGAAACACCGCGACGAGCTCGACCGCTTGTCCGCCGCGCTGGAAGAAAATGAAGTGCTCAACGAGCATGAAATCGAAACGCTGATCGGCCCTTCGCCCAACAAGTCGTCCCGCCATAACGGCCGGCCGCCGACTGTCGTGGGCCCCGCGGCCACCGCCGGCGCGGACGGAAAGCGGAGCGGCAAAACGGCCGACAAGAAGCAGTAACGCGCACCGGCCATTTTTCGTAGACTTGTTTCAGGAGGATCGAGATGAAGACGTTGTGGATTGGATTGGCAACCGGCTGGTTGGCGGTTATTTTGGCGGCCTACACCATAGCGCCCGGCGCCGGCGCGGCGGCGGCCAAACTCAACGCGGAGGAAAACACACCGATGCTGGCACACATGGTCTACTTTACGTTGAACGAAAGCACGCCCGCGGCGCGGCAGAAGCTGGTCGAGGCCTGCAACCAGTATCTCTCAGACCATCCAGGCACGGTCTACTACGGCTGCGGCACAGTGGCCGATTACGACCGGGAAGTGAACGACCGCGACTTCGACGTCTCGCTGCACGTGGTTTTCGAGGACCGCGCGGCGCACGACAAGTACCAGGTGGCGCCGGCGCATCTGAAGTTCATCGAAGAAAACAAGGCGACCTGGAAAAACGTGCGCGTGTTTGATTCCGATCTGCAAAAGTGATCTTAACGAGCCGGACGCCCTGTCTCCCGCAAAGCGCATGCAAATGTTCCGTCGGATGATACTGGCCGTCGCGATGATTGCGTCCACCGCGCTGTACGCGACGGGGTGTGACGTGAGGACACCGCCGGCGGCGGGCAATGCGGCCAACAATCAGGCCGCCGCCTCTTCCCGGCCGCAGGCTCCGCCGCCCCCGAATCCCGCGGAGGGTGATCAACAGCCAGCGGCGACATCGCCAATGGATGCGGCGGACAACGGTGGCCAGCAGCCGGCTGAGACCGCCAACAGCACCACTTCCGCGCCCAAGCCCACCGGCGCAGCGCCGGCACGGATTGAATTGACGAGGGCCGTCTCGCTGGCGCAGACCGGCCCACGGGGCACTTTGATGAGCTTCAGCGTCGAATACGAATTCGTCAGCGGGGATCCCTCTCCGGCGGCTCAATACGTCTGGGCAATCAAGCCGGCAGTAGGGCAGACAGAAAAGATCAACGTGCAACTCAAACCGCAGGGCACGCTGCAGACCCTGGTCGAAACAATGCGGCCTGAGCATGGGCCATTCGACGTCTGGATCGAAGAGATTCGTGCCGACGGCGCCAAGCACAATCTTTCGGATCTCACGCCGGTAGATTGACCGGTCAGCCTCACCGGGTCGGATCTATTTCCGGCAGGCCGTACGACCGCTGACGCACTCGGCCTCTAATAACCGAACAACAGGCCGAACGGATCGAGCTCCTCAACCGATTCGTGATCTTCGGAATCCGTGCCTGATTCCGCCGCGGCACGCATCGAACCGACGCTGTACAAGCGGTCCATGACGGCATCCACGGCGCCGGATGTCGTCGCGCTGCCGGTGATCGTTTGCGATGCCGGAATTGCGGGCGTGATCTCGTCGGATTGCAGACTTTCAGCGGCGGTACGATCTAAGTCGGACAACGACGGCGCGTCAGTACGGTTGACCAGTATTGGGTCGGGCAGCCGCGGTGTTTCGATTGGGATCCGCCTGAACCGCTCTTCCGGCGGGGCCGGCAGCGGCGGGTGGCGATCGGTTTCGCCGGGCGGCCGACGTCCGACGTCGGTGTCGGTCGTTGTCGATGCGTTGGCGCCAAACACCAAAAAGGCGACCTGTTCGGTGGTGTGCGAGCGTTCCGGATCGTTAAGTTGATCTTCGTCGATGGCCAGGTTGACGGCGGTTGCCGAAAGCGGCTGGTTCCCGTATAGCACGGCCCAGCCGCCGTTGTTGCCGTCCATGCCCGATGGGCTGGCGATCGCCGTGACCGGCGCCGCCGGACCGCTGAAGGTGTAGGTGTCGGGCGGCGAATTGCCGACGCCCATGATCCTATCGCGGCCGAGCTGCGCCAGGTAGCTTCTCCCGTTGATGGTCCCGGCGCCCGATTCGATGACGATGTAGCCGATCGTCTCATCAACTCGAACCGTATTGGGGTCTTCGCCGACGTGCTTGCCGACAAACAGGCTGGTGGGATTGGGCGCCTGATTCGACCGGCGGCCGCTCGACCAAAACGTGGAAAACGCCGCGTTGCTGTGGCTCATCACCTGCCCCAGGACAACCGGCGCGGTGTACGACTGCAGGTAATCGCGCCGTTGTCCAGTGAATGAAGCGCGACTGTCAGTGACGGTCGAGGTGAACTTGACGGCTTCCATCTTCACGCCGTGTTCGGCAACCGTGTACACGCCCTCTTCGACCACTATGAAGTGGGCCGAAATGCCGGCCACCTGTGCGGCCGAACCGTCAAGGCGGTCCATGCGGACCTCGAAGCTGTTGCCCACGGCGTTGCGGATCCGCGGCACCATCGGCGGCAGCGCACTGTCGTAGTTCGGCGTGACGACGACCACCATGGACGCATAGGTGCGCGGCAGCGTGACCGTCGTCCATTCCGTGTTGTTGACATCCGACAAAACGCCGGTCTGTAAGAACGGCGCGGCAGGCGCTTCGTCGATTGTTACCAAACTGGCGGCCAGCGGGCTGGACGCGCCATCATCGTCGGTGACCACGAGCGCCACGGTGAAGATTCCAGACGCCGTGTAGGTGTGCGACGGGGCCGTCAAATCGACGCCACTCGCGTCGGGCGTGAAGGTCACGCCGTCGTAGTCGAAGTCCCAGGCGTAGGTCAACACGTCAGCGCCCGGGTCCGTGGCCGCGGCGGCAAAAGTGACCGCCGTACCAACTTCGCCGGAATAAGGCCCGCCGGCGTCGGCCGTGGGGGCAACGTTGGCTACGTTGACCGTGGCGGTGTCCGTAGCGGTCAGCCCGTCGTTGTCGGTCACGGTCAGGGTGACGGTGAACGACCCGTCGTCGGCGTACGTGTGGATCGGATTGGGTCCGGCGGCCGTGTTGCCGTCGCCGAAGTCCCATTCGAAGAATGTAATCGACCCGTCGGTGTCGTCCGATCCGGTCGAGTTGAACTGCACCGAACTGCCTTCATCGCCCACGTAAGGTCCGTTGGCCTCGGCGGTGGGCGGAATTTGGGTGCCTGTGATCCGCGCCGATAGTTCCAAGTCGAAGCTGATGTCGGAGCTGGTGGGGCTGAATTGATGAATCTCCACGGCCAGCACGTTGACGCCCGTGACCAGGCTGCCGCCGGCCAGTGGAAACGGATTGAATACCGACTCATCGGCGCCGCCGATAAACGTCAGCGCGCGCGTATCAAACAGGATTTCCCCTGTTTCGGGCAAGTTGGTGCGCTGGACCTCCTGGCCGTTGATGTAAACGACCGCGCCGTCGTCGCGTAGCAATAGCATCGCCAGGTCGGCTACCCGCGCCGCGTCGGCCACGTGGAAAGTGTGGCGGAAGTAGGTGGTGATGTGCTTGTTGTTGGCGTCGCCGCCGAAGGATACTACGGTCACCTCGTCACCGTCGCCGTAGCCCAACTGCGCCGCGCCGGCCGACCATGCGCTGTCATCAAATGACGGATCCCGCCAGGCGGTCCCCAGATCGATTCCCTGGTCGAAATACTTCCAGACCGAACCGGGCCCGACAAACGTCACCGGGCCGACTTGCAGGTCGGCCACATCCACCGGCGCCGTGGCGACCGGGCTGACGCCGCCGTCGTCGTCGGTCACCTGCAATGCGACGGTGAACGTGCCAGGCGAAGTGTAAGTATTGGCCGGAGCGGTGAGGTCGATGCCGCTGGCGTCGGGCGAGAAGGTGACGCCGTCGTAGTCAAAGTCCCAGGCGTAGGTCAACGCGTCGGCGCCTGGATCGCCGGCCGCGCCGGCAAACGTGATGGCCGTGCCGGCTTCGCCCGCATAAGGGCCACCGGCGTCGGCCGAGGGCGCGACGTTGGCCACGCTGACGGCGGCCGTGTCGGTGGCGGTTAGCCCGTCGTTATCCGTTACGGTCAACGTGACAAGGAACGTTCCGTCGTCGGTGTACATGTGGCTCGGACTGGTGCCGGTGGCCGTGTTGCCGTCGCCGAAGTCCCACTCGAACAGCACGATCGTTCCGTCGGTGTCGCTCGATCCGGTCGAGTCGAACTGGATCGCACTCCCCTCATCGCCTGAGTAGGGTCCGTTGGCCTCGGCCGTGGGCGGAACCTGGATGGCCATGATCTGTGCAGTCAGTTCCAAATCGAAGCTGATGTCGGAACTGGTGGAGTTGATCTGATGGATTTCCACGGCCAACAGATTCAAACCATCGACCAGAGCGGCCGAATCGAGCGGGAATACGAAAAACGTCGATTCATTTGCGCCGCTGACAACCGTGTCGGCAAGGGTGCCGAACAGGATTTCCGTGTCGGGCAGATTGTCGCGTTTTACCTCCTGGCCGTTGATGTAGACGACCGCGCCGTCATCGCGCAGCAGGCGCAGCGTGAGGTCGGCGACCCGCGCCGCGTCAGCCACATTGAATGCGCGGCGGAAATAGGTCGTAATGTGCTTATTGTTCGGATCGCCCCCAAAGAATACTCCGGTCACTTCGTCCCCGTCACCGTAGCCCAACTGCGCCGCGCCGGATTGCCACGCGCTGTCGTCGAATGCCGAGTCACGCCAGGCGGCCCCCAGGTCGATTCCCTGGTCGAAATATTTCCAGACCGACCCGGGCCCGACGAACGTCACCGGGCCGACTTGCAGTTCGGCCACATCGACTTGCGCCGTGGCGATGGGGCTGGTTCCTGCATCGTCGTCGGTGACCAGCAGCGCGACGGTAAACAGGCCGGACGACGTGTAGGTGTGCGAGGGTGCGGTCAGGTCGACGCCGCTGGCGTCCGCCGTGAAGGTGACCCCGTCGTAGTCGAAGTCCCAGGCGTAGGTCAACACGTCGGCGCCCGGGTCGGTGGCCGCGCCGGCAAAAGTGACGGCCGCGCCCACTTCGCCCGCGTACGGCCCGCCGGCGTCGGCCGTGGGGGCGACGTTGGCCACGTTGACCGTGGCGGTGTCCGTGGCGGTCAGCCCGTCGTTGTCGGTCACGGTCAGCGTGACGGTGAATGCTCCATCGTCGGCGTACGCGTGGCTTGGATTGGCCTCGGTGGCAGTGTTGCCGTCGCCGAAATCCCACTCAAACAGCGTAATCGTCCCGTCGGTGTCGCCGGATCCGGTGGAGTCGAACTGAATCGCGCTCCCCTCATCGCCTGCGTAGGGCCCGTTGGCCTCGGCGGTGGGCGGAACCTGCGTGCCTTCGATCGTGACCTGCAAAGCCGGTGAGGGGCGCGAGCGATTGGCGACCGGCGTGGCCGCGGTTTCACTGAGCCGGATCGTGAAATCGTACGTGCCGGGCGCCAGGGGCGCCGATGGCGACACGGAGTAGCTAGTCGCGCCCAAGGGCAGTTGCTGCGCGCCGACCTCCACGCCGTCCGCAAGCAGCACGACGAACGATCCAGCCGGCACGTCGCCGGTAAACGTTGGCTGACTGGTCCCGGCCACCACTGAGGCGGCCAGCCCGGGCGCGTCGGGGGTCCAGATCTTGTAGATCGCCCCGACGGTGTCGAGCAGGCCGTGGCCCCAATCGACATCGAATCCCGGGTCACCCTGATCGATCGCCGTTTCCTGCATCGTTTGGTAAAGCTCGCTGGGCGACAACGTCGGGTCGACCTGCAACATCAAAGCCGCCAGGGCCGCGGCATGCGGCGACGCGGCCGAAGTGCCGCGGAAATTCGGAAAACTGTCGGCGTCTTCGGGAATGTCGACGCCGAAAAAGCTGGTGTTCACGTTGTCCGGCGCCACAAAATCTGGTTTGTTGCGGACCTCCGGCTGCGGGAGCCGGTTGCCGGCGGTGTCGAACAAGATCGACAAACCACCCCGCGCCGAGAAGCCCTCGAGCACGGGCGGATCGACGCCGAAGGCCGGCGTTTGAAAGAACGCCGCCGCGCCGACCGATCCGACACCCGCGGCATTGTTGTGGCCAAACGTCGTGCTGCGGTTGGCGCTCAAATGTTCGTCGATCGTGACGTCGCCGGCGCCGTTGCGACGGATGATGTATTTCACAGCGCCCGGCGATTGACCCGCCACACGGCGGATCGCAATGGAAAACTGACTCGATCCGGATCCGAGAGGATTGAAGTAGGTGAAATTATCAATCGCATCACCGCCGATGTTGGACGACAGTCCGCCGGCGATGGCCAGCCCGGTATTGTCGAGCAGCAAGATGTCCAGATCGCTCGTGGATCCGCCGCTGCCGGGACTGACGCTCAAGAACGGTTCGTCCCATTGAAAAAAGAACGATGCCTCGACGCCTTCGGGGATCGTGATCTGTTGAAATACGTCGACGCCGGGACCCGGGTCAAAGTCGTGTGCGATATGGCCGCCGACCGTGATGCCGGCCGAATTTGGCACGAACGAGTTCTGGTAGCTGTCCTGCCCGGTGTTGCCGGCCGAAGTGAAGTACGGCACGCCTGAACCAAAAACCGTCGTGTCCACCTTTTGCGCGATCACGCCGTCCTGGAACATCGGTTCTTCGCGAAAGGTAAAATCATCCACCAGGATGTCGACTTGTTGCGTGTTCACGAGGTTGTTAATTATGGAGGAATAAACGAACGTCGGCGGGAAAATACCGAGCGTGGCAAACGCGAATGTCGCCTGCGGGGCCAAATCGTGAATGAGTTGAATCATGGCGCGGCCCTCGTCGATCCCGGCCGTGTCGTTGACCACCGTGACCGGCGTTTGCAAATTGGGATCGGGATTGCCAGGCCCCGGCAGATCACCGTTGGCGATATCAGCCGCGGCGCCGCCGCCCGAGTTGAAACTGTCGGACAGCACGCCGATGTGAACGCCGCTGCCGTCGAGCGTGAAGCCGTTTACGCTGAAACGCGACCGAGCCTCATCGGCCCGCATGGCCACGTCGCCCTGCGAATCCGTCACGCCCAAATCGGTCAACGGCCGCAGCGACGGTCGCGCAAAGCGGACGGTCTCCAATCCAACCAGTTCGTCCAAGGACGCCACCGGCAACCAGCCGGCGACGCTCACTCCGACGCGCACGTCGTTGACGATTCCCAGCCGACGTAAATCGGCCGCCAGTCGATCCACTTGCCCGGTGGTGGTGGCCACGATGCCGACGCGGTCGCGTTGCATCTGAAACGAGCTCAGCACCGGGCGCTGGAAAAAGCCCGCCAGGTCGCCGGCGGCCGCGGACGATTCGTACGATGCGCTCAACAGCGCCAGTTCCCGGCCGAGCACGCGAAACAAATCGTCACGGCCGGTCAGATCGACGCCGTAAGCGGGCACGTCGCCGGGCAACACCTCCGGACTGACCGACAGCAACCGCCGGTCTTCGAGCGCTTCAAATCGCAACAGTAAAGAGTTGAAAGGCGCCGACCGCCGTGCGCGTTTATTCCGGGCGATTGTTTGAAAGCCGGGTCGCGGCGGCCACAACATAAAGGTCCTTCCGTACTGGAGGCCGCTTTGGCCCTTGATGACGCAAGCCCCGTCGGACGGGCGGACACCGCCGTGCCTGACGAGGACGAGTCAGAAATGATTCTAAAAAGGAATGCAAATCATGTCAAAAAAAATGAGCGCCGCCGAATGTCGCGACGCGTCCGGAACCGCTTGGTTGCGAGTCTTGTTGCGGTGAGTGAAACGACCGGGACGGCTTTATCGCACAAGCGATTGTTTATATGATGTGTTCCCTGCATTCGTAGAAGTGCGTCAGAAAACGCTCACGTCCAAAGACTTCGATCCAGCATGCGGTAATTGATCGCCTCGCTGACGTGGTTGGGCAGGATGCTGTCACAGTCCTCCAGGTCCGCGATCGTCCGCGCCACCCGCAGTATCTTGTCGTGTGCGCGGGCGGAAAGCCCTAATTCCGTCATGCTCGCCTTCAGCAGGTTGTGTCCTTCGTCATCCACGGGGCAAAACGTGCGAATCTGCCGATGGGTCATTTGGGCGTTGTGCCGAGTGCGGGTCGAGCGGAAGCGGTCCTGTTGAATTCGTCTGGCAGACACCACTTGCTGGCGCATCGCCGCGCTGCTGGTGCCCGCGGCGCCGGCGGACAATTCGCGAAACGGCACCGCTGGAACTTCCAAGTGCAGATCGATCCGATCCAGCAAAGGCCCGCTGATCTTGGCCATGTATCGCTCGATCTGCGGCACCGTACAATGGCACTCGCGGCGCGGGTCGTTTCGATAGCCGCAAGGGCAGGGGTTCAGCGCGGCGATCAACATGAAGTTGGCCGGGAACGTAGTGCTGCTCAGCGCCCGGCTGATCGTCACCACGCCGTCTTCCAGCGGTTGCCTGAGGACCTCCAGCGTGCGGCGATTGAACTCCGGCAGTTCGTCAAGAAACAGCACGCCGTTGTGCGACAGGCTGATCTCGCCCGGCGTGGGCGTGGCCCCGCCGCCGACCAGTCCGGCGTCGCTGATCGTATGGTGCGGACTGCGAAATGGGCGCGTCGCCAACAGCGGCTGTCCGGACGGCAATCGCCCCAGGGCGCTGTAAATCCGCGTGGTTTCGATCGACTCCGACGCCAGCAAGTCGGGCAGGATGGTGGGAATCCGTTTGGCCAGCATGGTTTTGCCCGAGCCGGGCGGACCGAGCATCAGCAGGTTGTGCGCGCCGGCGGCGGCGATGGTGATCGCCCGTTTTGCCATTTCCTGGCCGCGCACGTCGGCGAAGTCTTCTTCGTAACGCGCCAATTCCTGAAACAATTCATTCAGTCTCGGCGGTGTCGGTTCGATGTCGATCGATCCGGTCAAGAAACCCACCGCCTGCGACAACGAACTGACGGCGATCACCTCGACGTCTTCCACCACGGCCGCTTCCTGCGCGCTTTCGGCCGACACCACTAATCCACGCACTCCCTGCTGCGCGGCCGCCGCGATGGCCATCGACAGCGCGCCTTTGACCGGACGGGTCGATCCGTCGAGCGCCAGCTCGCCCACGACGGCATATGCGTGCAAGCGGTCGGAGACCATCTGCCCGCTGCCGATGAGAATTCCGATGGTGATCGGCAGGTCGAACGACGCGGCCTGTTTGGGCAATTCCGCAGGCGCCAGGTTGATCACGGTGCGGCCTTGCGGGCGTTGAAATCCGGAATTTACCAGCGCCCGTTCCACCCGGTGCGTGCTCTCCTTCACCGCGGCTTCCGGCAGCCCGACCAACACGGTCTTCGGCAGCGCGCGATCGGAAACGTCGACCTCTACCTCGACAGGCAGCGCCTCGATACCCAACAGCGAATAGGTGCGCAGTTTGGAAAGCATGGTTCGCTTGGAAGGACAACAGGACGGTTAACCGCGACCAACCCAAGAGAGCCATTTTCGTGCGCGCGATTGGCCGCCGCAACCGGCCAATTCGCTACGCACGAATTATGCAAGCGCTGAAGAATTGATCCTCCGCCGACGCGTACTTGCCATCAGGACACCAACGACCATCAGCAGCGCCGAATCCGGTTCCGGCGCCGGACCGCCACCACCTGCGATAATGTTGTGAACGAAATTGTGGTCGTCGAGATCTACCAGCCCATCGCCGGTTGCGTCACCGAGGGCAAGGAATCCGGGCGTGACGGTTCGTCCGAAATTGCCGTCCACGACGTCGAGATCTGCCTGGTCGACGACGGCGTCCGTATTCAAATCTCCCGGTATGTTCGGAACGCCGAAGACAACATACGATTCACCATCGCTGCCAGCGGACGGATCGTTGAAGATCAGGTCGCTCAATCCGTCGCCGTTCATGTCCGCGGCGGCTTCCAACGTTCCGGGAAAAGCGCCAAAGCCGAGCGCGCCAACTCCCGTTTCGCTGAGGTCCGCCAGATTGATCTTTCCGTATACAAGTACGCTGTCGATGTCAATCACAGTATATTCTTCGTAAATAAAATTCTCAAAAATCATATCCATAAGGCCGTCGCCGTTTACGTCGCCCGCAGGCTGGATTCGGCTCACGCTGAAAAGCTGGCCGGCGATCGCCGATCCCACCTCGTTCGCGATGTTGATATCACCAGTAAATTGTTCGTCATCTAGACCGAGAATCAAGAACGTCTCGGTCAACTTGGTTTCTTGGAAGG
>Ga0214472_10002440_pt1 | contig 20054 bp, 24 predicted proteins | sample RVTome_6_FD_207662 | JGI IMG/M metagenome (GOLD analysis project Ga0214472, IMG submission 207662) | Soil microbial communities from uranium-contaminated site in the Upper Colorado River Basin, Wyoming, United States - RVT140D175 | ecosystem: Environmental > Terrestrial > Soil > Contaminated >...
GCAGCTCCGCCAAGGCGTCCGGGTGGTCGATGGCCACCTCCGGCGTGAACGGCCCGGCCTGCACGTAGCCGCGCTTCTCCAGCTCCAGCAGGTACCCGCCGTCGCCGAGGACCGGCCCCTCGGCCAGACGCTCCAGGATGCCCTTCGGCATGCTCCGCCACCGCCTCTTCGGACGTGAGATCAGCGAGTGTAGCGGCCGTCCCCGTGCCGGGTCGCGGACCGGGGGTGACCGAAGGTCACGGGGCCCGCTGCCGAAGCGGCGTCACGCTCGACCCCACCACCATGCCCGCCGAGAGCAGCACGAGGTTCTTCACCACGAACTCGCCCTCCACGGAGAGCAGCAGCAGGTTCCCCCGTTGGAATGCGATGTCGGGCTGCACGACCAGCACGAGGAACGTGCCGACCATCTGGAGCGCGAAAAGGAGGAGCGTGAGCCGCATCAGCCGGCCGAGCAGCAGGCAGGTGCCGACGAAGACCTCGACCACGCCGAGGGCCGGCACCACCCACGAGGCGTCGAACCAGTAGACCGTGCTCGCCACGAGCTCGGACACCGGCGAGACCTCGAACACCTTCAGGAGGCCGAACCACACGAACACCAACCCGAGCGAGACCCGAAGCAGCGGGACCGCGACCCGCCGGAGGACTCCGATGACCCCGGCGTCGACCTCGGCGGCCCGGCGCCACGCGGTGGCCGGGAAACCCCGGCGCACCCACCCGTCGAGCCGGCCCGACCAATCCGTACCCGTGTTCTGCGTCGGCGTTCGCATGATGCCTCCAAGGTGTCGAGGGATCTCACCCAGCCTAGACGCGGCGGTCGCGATCGACCGGCCCCGCTGGTGCCTTCCGAGGGTCGCGGGTTACCGAGTGTCGGCTCAGGCCTCCGCCAGGATCGCGTAGATCTTCCTGCGGGCCTCGCTCACGATCTCGGCGGCCTGCTTCATCTGCTGCGGCGATCCCGCCCCGGCGACCTGCATGGCCGCCGCGCCGAGCTGGAAGAAGGCCTCCCGGAGCTGGACGACCCCTTCCTCCCCTCGGCCGAACTCCCAGGGCGGCACGCCGCCCGAACGTTCCCTGCGCGCCTCCACCTCGGCCTTGCCGGGATCGGTGAGCGCGAACACGCGCTTGCCGTCCCGCTCTTCGCTGGTGACGAGCCCCTCGTCCTCCAGCATCTGGAGCGTGGGATAGATGGAGCCGGGGCTGGGCCGCCAGGCTCCGCCGCTCCGGGAAGCGAGCTCCTGGATGATGTCGTAGCCGTGCATGGGCCGCTCGGCCAGCAGGGCGAGCAGGGCCGCGCGGACATCCCCGCGCCTGGCCCTCCGCCCGGACCAGGGCGTCGGCCCGAACCACCCGCCGCCGTGACGGGCGAGGCGTACCTCGAACTTGCGACCGGACGGCTCGTGGTGCCGGCGGTGTCCCTTGCGTGTCTCGTGCATCTCCCTACCTCCTCCTCTGCGATGCTTCTTCAATAGGTCGCGATACATCGTAACACATCGCATCAAGAGGGAGACCCGCACGGCCGGTGGTTCTTGGGGGGCTCGTGAGCTCTCGAGGGGCTCGTCAGCCCTCGGCGTTCCCGCTTGCGACCATCTCGTCGAGGATCCGGCCGAAGGAGCCCACCGCCAAGGACAGGTGGCCGTGGTCGGGCTCCAGCCGAGCCCGAACCGACGGGACCGTAGCCGCCAGCCACTTCCCGTGCGCGAACGGAACCATGCGGTCCTGGGCTCCCTGCCAGATCGTGGCGGGAACCCGGATCGAAGAGAGCCTGAACCCCCAATCCCGCACGAACGCGAGATCGTCGTCGAACCAGCCCCACATCCCCTCGCCCAGGGCCTCGTGGAAGTTCTCTGCCAGGAACTCGCCCAGCGCTCCGGTGAGGGCCGCCTTGTCCACGTCGGACACGAGGTCGCCCAGGGCCTCGATGATCTCGTCACCCCTCACATCGGCGAGCGCCCTCGCCTCCCCCTCGAGATACGATCCGAGCTCTTCGGGTCCGGCCAGGGCCGCCCCGAACTCCTCGACGTTCTCCTCACCCATCCCGGCCATCCAGTCCAGGCCCTCCGCGGGGTAGGGAGCGACACCTGCGATGGTGGCGGCGGCGGTCACGCGGTCGGGCAGCAGGGCTGCACAGGCCAGCGCGTGGGGTCCGCCGCCCGACCAGCCGATCGTGCAGAAGCGCGGTGCCCCAAGGTGATCGACCAGGGCCGAGACGTCCGTGGCGCAGTCGGCCACGGTTCGTCCCGGATGGCGGGTCGAGCCTCCGTAACCCGGCCTCGAGTACGTGATGAAGCGGAATCCCCGTTTCGCGGCGTCGTCGATGAACGGCTCGAACAGGATGACGGCACCCGGCGTACCGTGGTGGAAGACCAGCGGCGTCCCGTCCTCGGGACCGGCCACGGCCGCATCGAGGGATCGCCCGTCCGGGGTTTTGACCTCGAACCTCTTCGCGTCCACCGCGCCGAAGTCTAGGTCGGGCGTGCCTAGGTGGTGACGGCGGCGGCGAACTCCTCGAAGTTCTCCACGTATCGCTTGGCGTCGTCTGGGCTGTGGGACACCGACGTCGTCCAGGTCTCCTGCTTCGTCCACGGCGACTTGAACACCCCGCGGTTCTGTTGGAACAGCCACGCCAGGTACGTGATCCGCTCGTCGATGCCGATGGTGTCCCGGTACTCCTTGACCGGCGTCGCGCTGTAGATGACCGACCCCTTGGCACCCATGCCCGACACGTACGCCGGCATCCGGTACTTCTCGATGGCTGCCGTGCAACCCTCCGCGAGGATCCGATGGGTCTCGTCGAAGTCCCGATACGCGTCCCGGGTGAGGATCTCCGTCAGGGTGACCCGGCTGGCCGCCATCGTGAGCGGATTCCCGTTGAACGTCCCGGCCATGTCCATCTCGCCGCTCACCACCAGCTGGAAGATCTCCTCGGTGGCCCCGATGGCCCCGCACGGCAACCCGCCGCCGATGGCCTTGGCCAGAGCCATGAGGTCGGGCGTGACCCCGAAGACCTCGCCGGCTCCACCGTAAGCTACGGTGGCGCCCGTCTTGACCTCGTCGAACGCCAGGAGCGCGCCGTGCCGGTGCAGCAGGTCCTTCAGGCCCTGGAGGTACCCGGGCTCCGGCATGATGATCCCGCAGTTCATCATGGCCGGCTCGACGATCATGCCGGCGACGTTCCCCTCGTGCTCGGCCAGGGCCCGGTCCACCTCGGCCAGGTCGTTGAACGGGACCACCCGAACGAGGTCGGCGAAGGGCTGAGGGATGCCGGGGACCTGCGGGAGCGTGGTTGGGTGCTCCCGCGGCCCCATCAGGTCCGGGTCGGGGATCACGGAGAACATCAACGAGTCGTGGTGACCGTGGTAGGAGGCCTCGACCTTGATCAGGACGTCGCGGCCCGTGACGGCACGCATCAGCCGCGAGGCCTCCAGGGTGGCCTCGGTGCCGGAGTTGCAGAACCGCCAGAGGGGCAGGTGGAACCGGTCCACCAGGCTCTCCCCCACCACGTCCAGGTCCTTGGTGGGTTGGGCGAAGTGCGAGCCACGGCGGATCTGCCGCTCCACGGCCTCCACGATCTTGGGGTGGGCGTGGCCCACGACCATGGCCCCGTAGCCCAGGTGGAAGTCGGCGTACTCGTTGCCGTCGATGTCCCAGATCCGGGAACCCCGGCCGCGGTCGATGTAGATGGGGTGCGGGGGCGAGTCCTGCCAGCTCGAAGCGACGCCGCCGGCCACGGACTTGGCCACGATCCGCCGATACTCGACGGATGCGCGGTGCCGAGGCTCGAGCTTGACCTCCTCGTCGGCGATTAGGTGGTCGATGCGCTCGAGGTCCAGCTCGACGGTCTCTCGGACGGACATGATTCCCAGGCCCCCTGCTGTTTGAACGGCCGTTCAATGATACCTCCTCGTCAAGGGATCCGGGCGGAAGAGGTTTGCGCTGTAACCCCGCCCGGGGCCGTCGGAAGGCCGGAACGAGGCCGCTGCTACAATCGCCGACGGACGTGGTGGCCGTAGCTCAAGCGGTTAGAGCACCAGGTTGTGGTCCTGGGGGTTGGGGGTTCGAGTCCCCTCGGTCACCCCAACTTTCGAGGCCCGCTCGCTTGCTATATTCGGGCGGGCCTCTAGCTCAATCGGATAGAGCAACGGACTCTTAATCCGCAGGTTCCGGGTTCGAGTCCCGGGGGGCCCACCGGCAAATCTCGTGTTTCGGGTGATGCTCGACGTTCCGGCGTCACCTGATCCTTGGCGGAGTTCCGGCTGATCCTTGACACCGGATCCGGCTGATCGTTGACGGTGGCTTCGGCTGATGCTTGACGGTGCCCACCTGGCCGTTCTCCTTGTCTCGGCCCCGTCGTCGAGGCAGGGAGGTGGGCGTGCTGGCGGAGCTCAGCGTCATGGAGCAGCGGTACCAGGCGGTGCTCGCGGTCGTGAGGATTGCTGGGGGTCCTCGAGGTGGCCCGGCGGCTTGGCGTCTCGCGCCAGAGCGTCCACAACTGGATCGCCCGGTACGAGCAAGGAGGCCTGGCCGCGCTCGCCGACCGGTCCCACCGTCCGAGCTCTTGCCCCCATCAGACCCCGCCCGAGACCGAGGCTTCCATCTGCGAGCTCCGCCGTCAGCACCCCGGCTGGGGCCCCCGGCGGATCGAGCACAGCTGGCGAGGTCCGGCGTCGATCCGGTGCCGGACCGCTCAAGCATCTGCCGCAGTAGCTCGTAGGGTGGAGCTCAAGACGTACTTGAGGTGGCGCAATGAGCAGATGGACCGAGCGAGACATCCCCGATCAGACCGGGCGAACGGCGGTCGTGACCGGGGCGAACAGCGGGATCGGGTTCCACACCGCGCTGGAGCTGGCCCGGGCCGCCGCCCGGGTTCTGGTCTCATCCCGCGATGAGTCGAAGGGCGAGGAGGCCATCCGCCGGATCGAGGCCGAGGTCCCGCAGGCGGAGGTGGAGCTCGGAGTGCTCGATCTCGCCGACCTGGGCTCGGTCCGCCGCTTCGCCGATGCTTTCCGCGACGATCACGGGTCCCTGGACGTCCTCGTCAACAACGCCGGCGTGATGGCCGTGCCGCAGCGTCGCACGACCGCCGACGGGTTCGAGCTCCAGCTCGGGACGAACCACCTCGGCCACTTCGCTCTGACCGGGCTGCTCCTGCCGGCGCTCCTCGCCCGGGCGGGATCTCGCGTCGTGACGGTGAGCAGCACCGCGCATCGCATGGGTCGGATGCGGTTCGACGACATTCAGGGCGAGCGGGGTTATCGGCCCTGGAGGGCCTACGGCCAGTCGAAGCTGGCCAACCTGCTCTTCGCATTCGAGCTCGATCGCCTCGCAAGCTCCTCAGAGCTCGATCTGCTGAGCGTGGCCGCACACCCGGGGCTCGCGGCGACGAATCTCCAGACTGCCGGGCCGCGGCTCGGCAGCTTCGACCTGTCCGCCCGCATCGGGGCGGGGATCGTTCGGCCGTTCCGCCAGCCGGCCGAGCGCGGAGCCCTGCCGTCGCTGTACGCGGCAACGGCGCCCGAGGTCGTCGGTGGGAGCTTCTACGGTCCCGACGGGCCGGGGCAGGCACGCGGGTATCCGACGCTGGTCGCTCCTTCTCGCCGCGCGCTCGAGGAAGAGCCGGCCAGGCGGCTCTGGGAGGTGTCTGAGGAGCTGACCGGCGTCGACTTCGACCTCTGATCGGTCTCCGCCCGCCAGCGGTATCGTCATGGCAGCATGTCGGAGGGTCGCTCGTACGTCGATCAGAACACGCGAGAGCGCGAACGCCTTCGCGCCCTGGTCGAACGCTTGGACGAGGACGAGCTTCGCACTCCGGTGAACGAGCACTGGACGGTCGCCGCCGTGCTCGGCCACATCGCGTTCTGGGATGCCCGGGTGCTGGCGCTCGCCGACAAGCTGGAGAGTGGCGTACCGTTCTCGCCCTCCGACGCCGAGCCGGAGGACGTGGACTGGATCAACGACGCCACGCGCCCGCTGATCCACACGATCCCGCCGCTCGAGGCTGCTCGGCTGGCGTTCCGCATCGCCGAGGAGACCGACGCCCGAGTGGCGAGCCTGCCGGTCGACCGCCTCTGGCCGCGCGACCCGGACAGCCCGCTCTACCCCCTGCGCGCATCGCACCGGGGTGAGCACCTTGACGACGTCGAGGCGGCGCTCCGAGCCCACCCTGGACCGAAGGGCGGCGACGCGACACCGCGGTAAACCTCATCGACGCGTCAGCCGACGAGCCGGGCGAGCGTCCGATAAGGGTGGACGCTGGCGGACAGTGAGGCCGCGCGGAACATCGGCGCCATCCTGGCCGGCAGACGCGTTAATCCGCAGGTTCGCGTTCGAGTCTGCGGCGACCTACAACCAAACCCGCAGGTAGATGGTCCATGTTCGGTCTTCCGCGCGAACCGCGCCGATCGCGTGTTCGACCCGTCTCGGACACGCTCTCGTCATGGCAAGGACCGGCCATTGTGCTTGGCGAATGAGAACGTCTCCTTGTCCGCCCCGTCTCAGACGGTGATGACGACCTTTCCTCGGGCGTGTCCCTCTTCCAGATGCCGGATGGCCTCGGGGACTTCGCTCAGCGGGTACGTCCTGTCGATGACCGGCGTGACCTTGCCGGCCTCGATGAGATCCTTGAGAACGACCAGGTCCTCGCCGTTCTCCTTCGAGGCGAGCATCCGCAGCTTCTGGCTCACGAACGGTGATAGCATGGGCGCCCGGAGTGAGCGATCGAAACCTCCGAACCACCGTCCGCCCCCTTCGGCTCCGACGATGACGAGAGTCCCTCGGGGGGTGAGGGCGCGCCGGAGCTGTGACAACGTACGGGCCCCCGCGGTGTCGAGGATGAGGTCGTAATGCTGCCCGCTCTCCGCGAAGTCGACGCGTGTGTAATCGATGACCTCGTCGGCGCCGATCGATCGGACCTGGTCCACCTTCGACGTGCTGCACACGCCGGTGACGTGGGCGCCGAACGCCTTGGCGATCTGCACGGCGAACGTCCCCACGGCTCCCCCCGCACCGATGATCAGCACCTTCTGCCCCGGCCGAACCCCTCCCTTGTCGCGGAGTGACTGGAGCGCGGCGAAGCCGGAGGTGGGAACGGTCGCCGCCTGCTCGAAGGTGAGGTTCGCCGGCTTGGGCGCAACCTTGTCCTGTCGAGCAGTCGCATACTCGGCGAACGAGCCGTCACAGGTGCCGAACACTTCATCGCCCGGCTGGAACCGCGAGACATCCTTGCCGACCGCCTCGACGCGACCTGCGAAGTCCAGGCCCCGGACGCCGGCCTTGGGCGCGCGCAACCCGAAGCCCGAAGTCCTGGCAATGATGCGGAGCATGTACGGAAGGCCCGTCATGATGTGCCAGTCCCCGATGTGTGCGCTCGCCGCGTGAACGCGTACGAGCACGTCGTCGTCGCCGACCACCGGTTTGTCGATGTCCCTGAGGTCTAGGACATCGGCCGAACCGTACGTATCTTGGACGATCGCCTTCATGGTGTCTCTCCTTGCTGTTGGATTCTCTTGAGTCGGTGAGAGCCCGGCGGACACAGGGCCTTGCGGTCGGGTGGTCATTCCTGGGTGCCAGGGTATTGGAAGACCTCGTCGAGCGGCACGTTGAACACTCGCGCGATCTGGAACGCCATCTCGAGGGATGGCGAGTAGCGCCCCTGCTCGATGGCGATGATGGTCTGGCGGGTGACGCAGACGAGATCCGCCAGTTCCGCTTGCGTCATCTCGACGTTCGCGAAGCGCAGGCGTCGGATGTCATTGGCGACCTTGGTCAGCTTCCCCATGGCTAGAAACCTCGGCGGTAGGCAACGATCTTCACCGTCGTTCCACAGAGCGCAGATAGGACGAATGCCGCATACATCGCATTGGCGATCCAGAAGTACTCGAACTCTGCCATCACCAAGCCGAACGGCACCATTTGCTTTACCCTTCAGGCGACGGACACCTGGAACAGACCGCGCACGGGTCTAGCGAACCGTCACCGTCAGGACAGCGTGTCGGAGACTTCATGCTTCCTTTTCGCACAGCCGCGTGAAGCGGGAAGCTCACAAAAGGGACCGATGAGACGCCGGTGCCCCCGGTCAGGGTCTTATAGCACGCGTCTCCAGGACGGCCTTCAGCCGCGCAAGGTCCTTTCGATTGGCGCGGCGCATCGCCCTCGCCATCAATGGCGCGGCGAACTTGGAGAAGCCTGACGGCTCCCCCCGGTTGCGCAGCGTCATTCGCGTGTCACCGTTCGCGGTGTCCTCCCATGTGTAGGTCGTTTCCATCGGGAAGGGTCCTTCGGCGGTGCTCATGACGAACCGTTCGCCGGGCACCAACTCCTTGACCTCGTAGGTGTATGCGAGGCGACGCCCGAGGAAACGGGCAAGGAAAGCGATCCGCGAACCGACCGCAGCGGGCCTCGGGGACTTCCAATCGACCGATTTGATGTTCTCGTACCAGGCCGTCGCGTTGTCGGGATCGGAAGCGTAGGCGGCCACCTCGCCGCGCGGCCGCGCGATGATGATCTCGGTCTGGACGTCGACGATCTTCACTGGCGGGCCCAAGGACACCCGATACGTGTGCTTCCTGGGAGGTGGGAAGGCCCTTGGCAGCTCGACATCTTGCCCGTCTCCCCTCCACGAACTTCAGTCGGGTCCAGTTATCACCAACCAATCCTGTTCGTTAAGGCGCCAAACCAGCTACCCGACAGCAGCCACGCAACTTGCGCACTCAAGCGTAACCGTCCCCCGGTTGAAACCCCCGGCCTCGCCCAGGTTCCATATGCCCCGCGCAGTATCGTCGTGGATCGGCGCCACGACGCTTACAGATCCGCCGGGGGTAGCCGCAAGGGTGAGGTGAAACGCGTCTTCCTCACGAGTGCCCGTGACCTCGAGGGTGTACGGTAGTGCGCCGCCCGCCCCGGACAGCATCCCGTCACCCTCACCGGACACAGAGCCGCCCGGGCCGACCGTCAGCTGGAGTTCCCCGTCGCCGCTCGTGATGACCCGGGGAATGCCGTGCTCCTCGTGCCACGTCACCTCCCAGCACTCCAGCCCGTGGCGGCGCATCGCCTCGTCGATGAGGCCTTGCACCACCTTGCCATCGTGCTCGGCCATGATGGACCCCTCGAAACTGGGGATGGGATGTGTGGGTTCTCCGGGGTCGCGCTTGCCATTGTGGTTCTTGTCGTCGTTCAGGGCCTCGCCCGATTCCCACCGGTTGTTCGCGTTCGTATCCGTGTAGGGAGTCCATTCGTACTCGTCGAGCAGGCCGAGGAGATGGCCGAACTCGTGGGCGATCGTAGCGTCGTCCTCGTTGCTGCCCCAGATTCCTCCCGAGTTCTTCGCCGGATCGAGGCCCCGCACCTTCGAGATGAAGTCACGTCCTGGAGAGAGCAACTGCATCCGGATCTTGTGGGCGTCGAGTCGCCCCTTCTGGCCTGCGGCGATCGGCTGGATGTCCGGGACGAACTTGACGGACTTCCCACAGTACTCAAACTTGCCGATGCCAGGACCGTCGTTCCAGTAGTCGCGGATCGCGTCCTCCCATTGCTGAGCGATGTCGTCCTCTCCACCGATCAGGTCGATGGGCACCGTTACCGTGATCTTCCTTGGGTTCGTCGTGTCCACATAGTTCTTGGCCTGAGCGCGAGACGGGGTGACCAGGAGGAAGCCCAGCGTGAGGAGAGTCGCGGCGAGCCGGCGGGCATCGCGCGTTCGTCTAGTCCAGGACATAGCGCTCGCCGTCCCAGCGGAGACGTTCGCCGACCCCATCCCACCACGATCGCCACGCCTCCGGTGTCGCGAAGGACTCCGCCGTGTAGGCCACCAGCGCCTCCGCAGCGAGATCCGCGGCTGACCTCGGCGGATCGGTGTAGGGAAGCGCAGCTTCCGCACCGAGACCCTGGATCAGCACCGGCAAGGCGTCCTTGCGACCGAGCCCTGCGAGCGACCCCGCAGCGATGACCCGGTTTGCGGGGTCCGGATCCAGCAACAGCGGAGCGAGCACATCGGCATCGGATTCCGAATCGGCGAGCAACGCAACCACGTACAGGGCAGCCCACGTTCGGATCGGGTCTGGGCCAGCGACGAACGGCTCGAGGACGGAGATCACGTCTCCCCCTCGGGCAACGACCTGATTCAAGCGGTCCATGGAGTCCGGCCGGGCGGGATCGAAGCCCTCCACCGCCGCGACGGCCTCCTCCTCGATCCGATCGTCTCCCCCGATACAGCCCGGAACAACGAAGGCGAAAGCGAAGAGAGCGACGGGAAGGACTCTGCGTGTCATGAGCGTGAGGACTTGGCGGCGCTTGACCGGAACTCTATCGCATGTGTCGGCCGCGGTTCAGCGATGTCTCGGGTGCGCTCCCCGAGCCTCGCCGAGCGCTCGCCTCGGAACCGAGGGCGCTTCATCCGAGGCTAGTGGTGCGGCTCATGTGGGACTTGGTTTCTGAACCCTTCACGACCTCGACTGGGCCCCCCCGAGCAGGTCGTCGTGCTGGGTCCTCGGGTCGCCACACTCGACACAGACGGATACAAACTGCTGCTCCGAAGCTTCGAAGAGTGAGCCGTTGCCCGCCTCACGTATCGCGTCCTCGCCGTGTCTTCACAGCCGGTGCATCTTGAGTCCAGGACGGGGGTGATTTTCGCACTGAGATCAGAACGAGTCAGCGCGGCGGGCGCAAACCAGCCAGAGTGACCGTCACGAGCCGATGGACAGCGGCCTTCGAGCGCTGCCTGCTGGCTCCCGCGAGGGCGTGGAGGCAGTAGCTTGCGAGCTCGTCAGGCGTTACATCATCCCGGACGTCGCCGGTCTCTGCGGCCTCGGCCAGCAAGTCTCGGATCATTTCGTGGACCTGGTGTTGCGCTCGGGCGACCTGCTCGTCCCGATGCAGGAACGCCGCGAATTCGGTGTCGTGGTGGCCGCGGGACTCGCGGGAGATGAGGGCGTATGCCTCGAGCACCGCTTCGAATCGCTCGCCGGCGTCGCCGGCTTGGTCCCGGACTTCGGCGAGATACTCGAGGTGGCCGGTGATCTGACGTTCGTGCCAGGCGCGCAGGATCGCTTCGACGTCTGGGAAGTACTTGTACAGCGTCGCACGTCCGATGCCGGTCTCCTCGGCGATCCGCGACATCGTCACCGACAGCAGCCCGTGCTCCGCCACCAGCGCCGCGGTAGTTTCCAGGATCGCGTCGCGCACCTCGCGGCGGTGCGTCTCGATCGTCTCGGTCCACAGCTTCGGCACGACAGAAGTATACGCAACGCTTAGGCTTGAGACGATCTGGTTTGACAGCGACATGATGTCTCGATAATCTACCCCTTCCGGGAAGACCGGCACGAAAGACGGAGACCCACATGGGTGACCCGCCCCGCCACTCCGAACCTGAAGAAGATGCCGGTGCGGAGGCGGACCGCGGAGCGACTGGCGGCACACGACGCCGGCTGTCCATGCTTGGAGGCATCCTCGTGATCGCCATCGCGATCGCGCTGGTCGTGCTGATTGTCTTTCTGCACCTCACGGGCACGCTCGGCCCCGGTGGCCATTAGCAGGAGAGGCGCGGCGATGACCCTCGACGATCAAGCGAGACCGATGCTCACCGCCAACGCCGGCACTCCCGATCCGGTGGTCACAGCCAGCTCGCTGACCAAGCACTTCGGCGAGCTCGTCGCCGTCGACGACCTCACGTTCTCGCTCGAGGCGGGCACCGTCACCGGCTTCCTCGGCCCGAACGGCGCCGGCAAGACGACCACCCTGCGGCTGCTGCTCGGGCTCGCCGAGCCGACCGCGGGCGAGGCGCTCGTCTTCGGCCGCCGCTACCGCGAGCTCGACGACCCGGCGCGTCGGGTCGGCGCGGTGCTCGAGTCGAGCGACTTCCACCCTGGACGAACCGGGCGCGACCACCTGTGCGCGCTCGCGCTCGCGGCGGAGATCCCTTGGAGCCGCGTGGAGGAGGTGCTGGCGTTGGTCGAGATCGAGGCCGTCGCCGATCGGCGGGTGAAGACGTACTCGCTGGGGATGCGGCAGCGGCTCGGGTTGGCGGCGGCGCTTATTGGTGACCCCGAGCTGCTCGTTCTCGACGAGCCGGCCAACGGGCTCGATCCCGCGGGCGTCCACTGGCTCCGGCGCTTCCTGCGCGAGTTTGCCCGGCAAGGCCGGACGGTCCTCGTCTCGAGCCACATGCTTGCCGAGGCCGCGCAGACCGTCGATCAAGTCGTGATCATCGACCGCGGCCGCCGGGTCGCGAGCGGGCGGCTCGATGAGCTGACCGAGCGTGGGCAGACGCTCGAGGAAGTCTTCCTCGGGCTGACCGGAGGGGCATCGTGAGGGCCCTGCTTCGCGCCGAGCTGCTGAAGCAGCGCTCGACCCGGACAGGCCTCGGCCTCTTCGCCGCGATGCTCGGCCTCGTCCTGCTCGCCGTGCTCCTGCATGGCTTCGGCCTCGGCGCCGAGGACCTCGGCGCTCCCCACGTGCAGCTGATGGTGTTCGGCCGGGGAGAGTTCCTCGGCGTGCTCTTCGCCGCCCTGCTCGGTGCGATGACGATGACCGCCGAGATCCGCCACGGGACGATCCGGCCGACCTTCCTCGTATCCCCGCGCCGTGGTCGCGTCGTCGCGGCGAAGGCCCTGGTGAGCATCGTGATTGGGACGGGCTTCGGTCTCGTGGCCGGAGCCGTTGCGACGGCCGCGGGGACGGCGGCGCTCCGGGCACGAGGGATCGACGTGCAGCTCGACCGGGGCGACTACGTGCTCCTTGTCGTGGGGAGCGCGGCGGCGGCCGCGCTGTGGGCGGCGATCGGCGTGGGTGTGGGCGCACTCGTTCGAAACCAGGTACCGACGCTGATCGGCATCTGTGCGTGGCTGCTCTTCGTCGAGGGCCTACTTGCCGGCGACGTCGCCGGCGGCCTGGGCGATGTCGGCCGGTTCCTGCCGGGCGCGGCCGCATCCGCGATCAGCGGGCAGGATCCTGGCACGCTGCTCGCGCCGGCTGTCGGCCTCGTGCTGCTCGCCTCCTATGCGGCCGCCGCGGCTCTGGCCGGTGTGCTCACCACCTCCCGCCGTGATGTCGGCTAGGTCGGTGCCGCCCTCCCCACGCGGTCCCTCAGAAGGGAGAGACACAATGGCCCACGCGAAGAATGCCGAGGGCCAGAACCCGCCGCGGAAGATCCACGTCACCGTGGTCATCGCGAACCGCTACGAGTTCGACACCGAGGTGGCGACGGGAAAGCAGATCAAGGAGAAGGCCAAGATCCCAGCGGGCTTCGCTCTGTACCGCCGCACGCGCGGTGGGAACGAGTCGATCCGCGACGACGACTCGGTCGAACTGCACGACGGCGATCACTTCTTCACCCGGCCGCCGGGGTCCCCCCGGGCACTTAGCGACGACGAAGAATTTGACTACGCCCGCGGGCGCAGGCCGCTTCGGTCGAGGTAGTCCTCACGTATGACCCCCCCCAGTGGGGCCGATAAGAGCTGCGCTCAGCCGCGCGGAGTCTGCGTTGAACGCGCATCGTCGCCCCGCGAGCGGGCCCCCTACTCTTTGAGGCGCGGTAGGAATGCCCGGTCATCCTTCGGAAGGAGCGGCTCCGCCGCGCGCCACCACGAGGCACAGCGCCGCAAGGGCCAGCGCCGCCAGGACCAGCGCGACCGGTCCCCATAGGAGGCGCTCCCAACTGCTCGGGGAGGCGAAGTTCATCAGCGCACCGAGAGGCAGCACGCCGACCAGGATCACGTTCCCCATACGACGAAGCCGGGCGGCAACGGCGAGGCTGGCTCCCGGCCGTCACCGCGAGGTCGCCATTGACCGCAGGAACTCAACGTGCGTAGAATTCATCAGGCGTTGAGATACCCGTGGTTCCTCGAGAGGGGGTCTCCCCGTGTGGGCGATGATCGTGAAGGAGTTCCGGCAGCTGCGACGCGACCGCCGCACGCTGGCCATGATGATCTTCCTGCCGATCCTGATGCTGGTCGTGTTCGGCTACGCGGCGAGCTTCGACGTCACGACGATCCGCGCGAACGTCGTCGGACCGCAAGCCGAGCGGCTCGCGGCCGTGCTCCCCGTTCCCTTTGAGGTCGAGGAGGTCGATCCGGCCGGTGACCGGGCCGATGCCGAGATGGCGCTCCGGGACGGGGAGGTCCCCGTCGCGTTCGTGACGGACCCCGGCGGCGTGACGGCGCTCCTGGACGGCTCCGAGCTCTTCATCGCGAAGGCGGCCAAGGCGTCGCTCTCCAACCTGGCCGACCAGATCCCGGCCGGGATCACGTCCCGTGTCGACGTCCTCTTCAACGAAGAGCTCGAAACGTCGGCCATCATGGTCCCCGGTCTCGCGGCCATGATCCTGCTGTTCGTCGGGACGGTGATTACGAGCCTCGGCGTGGTGCGGGAGCGCCAGGCCGGCACGCTCGAGCAGCTCGCCGTGATGCCGCTGGGTCCGTGGGACGTGTTCCTCGGCAAGATCGCGCCGTATTTCGTGGTCGCCGCGATCGACATGGTCGTTGTCATCGTCGCCGGCGTCTGGCTGTTCGACGTCCCGTTCCGCGGGTCGGTGCTCGTGCTCGCGCTCGGCGCGTTGCTCTTCCTGTTCGTCACGCTCGGCATCGGCGTACTGATCTCGAGCGTGTCACAGAACCAGGGACAGGCGATCCAGCTCGCGCTCATGACGCTGCTCCCGCAGGTGATGCTCTCGGGTCTGATCTTCCCGCTCTCGTCGATGCCGGGCGGGGTCCGGTGGATCGGATACGTGCTGCCGCTCACGTACTTCATCCAGATCTCCCGCGGCGTGATGCTGCGCGGCGCGCCGATCGACGCGCTGTGGGCGCCGTTCCTCTACATCGCGATCCTCGGCGCCGTCGTCATGGGCCTTGCCACGCTCAGGTTCCGCCGGTCCCTCGCGCCGGGCCCGCCGCGCCGCCGTCGCGAGCGCGAGCCGGAGCTGCAGGGAGCAGCGCGATGAGCTGGGGCGTTCGGGACCTGGACGTTCGGTTCGGTGAACACCGTGCGCTGCAGGGCGTGACGCTCGAGACCCCGAACGGCCGGGTAACCGGCGTCGTGGGCGGGGACGGGGCCGGCAAGACCACGCTCCTGCGGTGCCTGGTGGGCGCCCTGACGCCGGACGCCGGCCAGGTCCGCCGCCCCGACTCGCGGCGGATCGGGTATCTCGCGTCGAGCTCCGGCACCTACCCGGACCTGTCGGTCGAGGAGAACCTCGCGTTCGCCGCCATGGCCTACGGCGTGCCGGCCGCCGAAGCGCGAACGCGCGCCGACGAGTACCTGGAGCGAGCCGGCCTGGCCGCCGCGCGCGATCGTCTCGCCGGGAACCTCTCGGGCGGGATGCGCCAGAAGCTCGGCGTGATCCGCGCCATGCTGCATCGGCCCGAGCTCCTGGTGCTCGACGAGCCGACCACCGGCATCGATCCTGTGAGCCGGGCCGACCTGTGGTGGCTGATCGCGTCCGCGGCCGCCGAGGGCGCCGCCGTCGTCCTGGCGACCGCGTACCTGGACGAGGCGGAGCGCGCGTCCTGGCTGCTCGTGCTGAACGACGGACGCACGCTCGCCGAAGGAACCCCCGAGCAGATCGCGGCCGGCGTGCCGGGGACGATCCGCGTGTCGTCCCGGCGGCCCCTCGACGAGGCCGCCCGCCGGTCATGGCGACGCGGTGCAACCTGGCGGATCTGGTCGCCGGAGACGGCCCGGGCCGAGTCCGGCACCGTCCGCCCCGATCTGCACGACGCCGTCACGGTCGCCGCCCTCGCCGACGAGCTCGACGGCGGGGTCGAGCGGGGTGACGCCGCGTGACGCCGCTCGCGCAGAGCGTGGGGGTCACCCGCCGGTTCGGGCACCTCGTGGCGGTCGACGGCGTGAACCTGCAGGTCAATCGTGGCGAGGTCGTCGGCCTGCTTGGAGCCAACGGCGCCGGGAAGACGACGCTGATCCGGATGCTCCTCGGACTCCTGCCGGCCTCGGACGGCCACGTCCGGCTGTTCGGGCTCCATCCCTCGCGCACGACGCGCAGGCGGATCGGCTACGTGCCGCAGGGACTCGGGCTGTACGACGACCTCACGCCCGACGAGAACCTCGCTTTCGCGCAGGCGGCGTTCGGTGGACAGCGGGGGACGCTCCCGCCCACGCTCCGACCGCTCGCCGCCGTGCCGGTGGGACGGCTGCCGCTCGGCGTGCAGCGGCGCGTGGCGTTCGCGCAGGCCCTCGCCCACGGGCCCGATCTTCTGGTGCTCGACGAGCCCACCTCGGGCGTCGACCCGCTCGCGCGCGCCCGCCTGTGGGAGACGATCCGCGATGCCGCCGACGCGGGCGCGGGTGCGCTCGTGACCACGCACCACATGGAGGAGGCCGAGGAGTGCGACCGCCTCGTCATCATGGCCGACGGGCGCGTGGTCGCGGAGGGGACGGTGGCCGAGATCGTCGGCCGAGCGCGCGTGGTCGTGGTCGAGACCGAGGAGTGGGGACGGGCGTTCGAGGCGATCGAGGCGGCCGGCCTGTCCGCCGCCCTGGTCGGACGGACGCTCAGGGTGATCGACGCGTCGGTCCAGGACGTGGAGCGCGCGCTCGGCTCGCTTTCGGCCGAGATCTCCGATGCCGCCGCGACGCTCGAGGAGCGGTTCCTCGAGCTCACGGTCGCAGCAGGCTCGACGGAGGCCGCATGAGCGCCGAGACCGGCCGCACCGGCCGGCGCGCCGGCGAGAGCGGGACACGCCAGGCGATCCTGGAGGCCGCTCGGAGGCGGTTCGCCGAGCACGGCTACGACGGGGCGACGATCCGCGGGATCGCCGCCGACGCCGGCGTCGACCCGGCCCTCGTTCACCACTTCTACGGGACCAAGGAGCGCCTGTTCGTCGCCGCGCTCCGGTTTCCCATCGTCCCGAGCGAGGTGATCGGCCGCGTCGTCGGGACCGATCGCGAACGGCTCGGCGAGACGATCGTCCGGACCGTGCTCGGTGTCTGGGAGGCGAAGGAGACCCGGGCGCAGTCGCTCGCGCTCCTGCGCTCGGCCGTCACCAACGAGCAGGCGGCGACGATGCTCCGCGGCTTCGTGAGCAGCGCCATCCTCGGGACCATCGCGACCGTCGCCGAGCCAGAGGACGCCGAGTACCGCGCGTCGCTCGTGGCGAGTCAGATCGTCGGCCTGGGGATGGCTCGATACATCGTCGGGCTCGAGCCGCTCGTGCGCGCCGGCGTCGACGATCTCGTCGCCGCGGTGGCGCCGACGTTGCAGCGGTACCTGACCGGCGAGGTCCGCGCGCCCGGATAGAGCCTCGAGGGGGGAACCGGACGCTGCGCGCCGGGTCTCGTCCCATTTTGTGAGACGCAAACCGGCTTCTGCTCCTTCCACTCATCCATTGTCCCGAGCGTCGCGAAGGACGGGGTGATCGTCGCCGAGGGGGTGATGGGAGGACCGCTTCGGGAGGGGCCCGGCGGCAAGGCGACGGACGACCGACTCACCTTGACCAACGAGGAGGTGCAACCTTGGCTTCCCTGAGGAAGCGAGGGCGCCGGGCCTTGGCCCTGGTCGCGACCGCCGCACTTGCCGCAGGCTTGTTCGCGGGCCTCGGACCGGTGTCGGGCGGGGCGTCCAGCCACCGCGAAGCGCCCCTGATCACCGATGACCCGAAGGCCGACAACACCGACGTCTGGGCCTTCGTGCCGCAGGATGACTCGGACTCCGTGGCCATCATCGGCAGCTGGATCCCGCTCGAGGAGCCGGCCGGTGGGCCCAACTTCTACCCGTGGGGCGACGGCGTCGCCTACGACGTCAACATCGACAACGACGGCGATGCCCGGGCGGACATCGTCTACCGATGGGTCTTCTCGAGCCATTACGAGAACCCGAGCACGTTCCTGTACGCCACCGGAGAGGTGACGTCGCTGGATGACCCGGACCTGAACTTCCGCCAGACCTACGACCTATTCAAGATCGAGGTCGGTTCGGACGAGGTCACCCAGCTCCTGGACGACGCGCCCGCCGTGCCGAGCGACGTCGGCGAAGGCACGATGCCGGACTACGCGCCGCTGTTCGAGGCGGGCGTGAAACCGTTCGACGTCGCCGGCGACGAGGGATCGAGCTGGGCCGGCCAGTCCGACGACGCGTTCTTCCTCGACCTCCGGGTCTTCGACCTGCTGTACGGGGGGAACCTGTCCGAGGTGGGGGACGACACGCTCGGCGGGTTCAACGTCAACACGATCGCCCTGGAGGTGCCTCAGGACGACCTGGCCGCGAGTGGTGACGCCGACGCGAACCCCATCATCGGCATCTGGAGCTCCACGTCTCGCAGGTCCACCCGGGTCTTGAAGACCGACGGCAGCCAGATGCACCAGGGCCGGTTCGTGCAGGTCTCTCGCCTGGGCATGGCCCTGGTGAACGAGGTGGTCATCCCGGTGGGCGAGAAGGACCGGTTCAACGCGTCCAAGCCCAAGGACGACGGGCAGTTCCTGTCCTTCGTCACCGACCCCGAGGTCCCGCACCTCGTGGAGGCGCTCTACGGGATCCCGGTGCCCGATTCCGACCCGGCCACGTCGGGCATCCAGCGGGACGACCTGGTGGCGGTGTTCCTGACCGGGGTCTCCGGGCTGAACCAGCCGGCAGGCGTCACGCCCGGCGAGATGCTGCGGCTGAACATGTCGATCCCGCCGAGCGCGGAGGTCGGGGCGGGAAATCCACTCGGTGTCATCGGCGGTGACCTGGCCGGCTACCCCAACGGCCGCCGGCTCGAGGACGACGTCATCGACGTCACCTTGCAGGTGGCCGAGGGCGTGCTGCTGGGCCAGGCGACCGGCCTCGGTGACGGGGTGCCCGAGAACGACGTTCCGTTCCTGACCACGTTCCCGTACGTCGCCATGCCGCACCGCGGCTCCGACATCACGTAGACGACGAACGGAGGGGACCCGGGCCTGGCCCGGGTTCCCTCCTTACCCGGGGAGGGATGAAGCTCATGCAAGCACAGACCATCGAGGCCGGAACGACCGGCCGCGTGACGGTTGGAGCCATCCCGGCGAGGGCCGTCGTGACGGCGCTCGCCAGCGCACTGATCGGGCTGGGCTCGATCGGGACGTGGGGGAAGATCGAGGGGTCCGAGCAGAGCGACGCAATCCTGAGCGGGACGGTGGGCGGGCTGGCACTCGCCGAGGGCAAGGTGACCCTTGCCATCGGTTTGGCCTTGGTCACGGCGGCCGCCGCCCTTCTCCTTCGTCTGGCGAGGTGGCGACGGGTGCTGGCGCCGGTCGTGCTGCTCGCCTCGCTCGCCGCGGGAACGATCGCCGCCGTCGATGCCCTTCGCGCGGATGAGCGCTTCCCCGCGGCTCGGATCGATCAAGTGGCCCGCAACATCTCGGACACCACCGGCTTTCCCTTCGACCCGATCCGCGCTCGCCTCGCGTCTCAAACAGCCGGACCGGCGGAGGTCACGCTGGGCGGCGGCATGGCCCTGGTCCTCGCGGGCGCGGCGCTGGGCGCGGGTACGTCCGCGGTGATGCTGGCCGGTTCGAGGAGGCGCTCCGCTAGGGCTGGATGACGACCGGGGTCCCCAACGGGATGCGCCGGAGCAGCTTCATACCTTCGTTGTACACCCTGACGCAGCCGTGCGAGACCTCCCGTCCCCTGTCGCTCGGGTCGGCGGTGCCGTGGATGGCCATCCTGCCCCCGCCCGGCCAGTCCAACAGGACCGGCGAGAACCCCGAGAGCCCCAGGGCGTAGATCCCGTACGGTCCGTACCACTCGTCGAAGTTGACCTTCTGCCACACGTAGAACGTCCCGAGCGCCGTGGGGTACTCGGGGCGGCCGATGCCCACTCGGAACCGGTCGATCAGCTCGCCGTCGCGGTAGTGCTCGAGGGTCCGCATCGACAGGTCCACCATGAGCTGGTCGTACCGGGGGACCAGTCGCACGTCTGCCTGGCGAGCCCACGCCGCCGCACCGTTCGGGCGGATGGGGAGCTGAACCCGGAGCCACCGCTCGCCGTTCGTCTCCCGCTCCCCTACCACCAGCATCCGGCCCAACCCCACGCCGGTCAGCTTGCTGTCGAACACGAACGCCGGGTTCGGCCGGCCCGGCCTCTTCCACATGTCGAGAT
>Ga0214472_10002441_pt1 | contig 20045 bp, 18 predicted proteins | sample RVTome_6_FD_207662 | JGI IMG/M metagenome (GOLD analysis project Ga0214472, IMG submission 207662) | Soil microbial communities from uranium-contaminated site in the Upper Colorado River Basin, Wyoming, United States - RVT140D175 | ecosystem: Environmental > Terrestrial > Soil > Contaminated >...
TCGTGAGCCGGTGGCATTAGCGCACACCCGAAGGCGGCCAACGCCAGGGGGACCATTATACGCGGAAGGGATTGCGAGTCAATTACTTTTACGCTTGACAAAGACAAATTCTTGGCCCTTTGAGGGCCAACGGGCTTATACCCCACCCTTCAAAGGGTGGGGTATAAGCCCGCTTCTCTAAGATATGACATGAGTCAAGGAGATTGCGATGGGTCGTCTCGCTGGCAAAGCGGCGTTGATCAGTGGCGGTGCGCGCGGTGCAGCAAGCTACAAAAAAGGCAGCGACGGCGGGTGGCCACCGCTGCCGCTTGAGACCGGATGCCGGTCTGGGGAAAGAAAGGTTGCGTTTAAGATGGAGCGCTAAAATACCGGAATAATATCATCCGGATCGAAAGCCACGGTCTTGCCGTCGATGCCAACCTCTGGTAGAGCGGGGAATTCCACGCCATGGGGTTCGAGCACGCCTTTGAGCCGCAACACGGCCGAGCGCCAATTCTCGGCCCGTTCTTCTTCCGTCAAGATGCCGAGCCCCGCTTCTCGGGCCGTGGTTTCGAGCATGCGGTGCGCCGGGAGAAAGGTCGGGCCGAGTTCCCAAAAATCTTCAGGCGGTACATATAGGATGCCAGAGAGAAAGACAAAACCGGCGCGGATCTGCTTGGTAATCACACTGCGTTGCTCGTCCGTCAAATGAGGCAACACATTGTGCAGCACCGCTAAACACACCGCCATATGCCGCGCTTCATCTTTGCCCACTTGCTTAAACGCTTCTTTGAAGGCGGGAATGGTGGTGCGCTGATACATGCTATGGAAGAGGGTGGCTGAAGCCACCTCGCCCATCAAAAAGGACGAAAAGAGAATCGGCAGTTGGAATTTGGTGATGCCGTTTTTGAAGCCGGTCCAATAGCGGCAGCCGTTGTGGTAGTACCATTTAATATTGTTGCGAGCCAGCAGACCCAGCGGGGTTTCCGGCTCATAATCCAATGGCCCGTTGGGAGTGAGGATTTGAATCGCCCGTTGACAGACCTCTTCGTGGTTGACCTCATCCCGCACGATGGAGAAGAAGCATTTGCGGATCGGATCTTCTTCATGTGTCTCCCAGGTGTGAATGAAGGCCCGTGAGAAGACGGCCGGACCGGAGCCGTCAAACACCGACAGCAGGGTGAACCAGTAGGCTAGAGCATAGCGTTCGTCCAGGGAAAACGCTTCCGGATCGAGGGTGTCCCATGGCAGCGTATGCGGCGACCAGCCCGGCGTGCGGGAGGCATCGTAGATCTGCTGCAATTTGGGGGTTTCAACACGCCACTCGAGTGGGAAAATATTCATTTCGGGAAAGGGCGGTGGCTCTTCCGTGTCAAATAACAGTTGGGCTGCGTTGGGCTCGGTGAGGCTGGTGGTCACCGGCGGCGCCGACATCGAAGCAGTGAGATCCTGGGCCCTGGGTGTTGGCATGGGGTGGCCTCCTTCGCAGGGGCTCAGCGAAAGTGCTGAGCGTGATGTGGTTTTATGACAATCCTATAATGAACTGAACGAACGGTCCATTAACTAGATTGAGTCCCTAGCTGTTGGCTGCGCTATAGGATGGGTACGGCCGGGGTTTCGTACATCGACCCCGGGTGCCACGGTTACCTATAGTGGTGAGGGCTCATGCGGTGTGATGGTCTCCTCAAGTCCCGAATAGCAGTTTTGAGAAATTGACGTCCAAAGACCGTAGCCATAGCCAAAGCCCCACACCCACTAACAAAATCGCAGCGACCAGGGCACCCCATCGCAGTCGACTGCGATGGGGTGCCCTGGATGGTTTCCGAGGTCTCCACGTGATGCGGTCGCTCAATCCCCAACCTACGATCACCGGTTCCCAACGATAGTAGGTTGGGGGCATTGAGGCTGTACGGTCCTCTGCTTGAAGTCCGGCTGTGCTTGGTGATGAACATCTTGAGAAGAGGCACGGAGGTGTCGAGGGCAGGTCCTTAGGCGCTTCGAGAAGTTTCGGTTCTCTCTGCAGGCGACGTCGCTTAGAAACCTTGAGTTTGATGAACACCATCAGACATACAACGATGGATAGAAGCAACCACACAGCTGGCCTCCGCCGTTTACCAGCCTTTCTGCCGGGTGCGTTTTTTCAACACTTGTTGAATGGTTATAGCCAATTCCTCCGTCACACCCGGCTTCATCACGAATGCATCGACGCCCAGTGCCCGAGCTTTTTCGTCATCCATCATATGGCTAAACCCCGTGCAGAGGATGATCGGAATATCGGGCTGGACCCGACGCAATTCTTCCACGAGGGTGGCTCCGGTGAGAATGGGCATGGTTTGATCGGTAATCACCACATCGAATTGTTGGGGGTCTTCACGAAAGGCCCGGAGGGCTTCGAGACTGCTGGTGTATGCCGTGACGCTATACCCCAAGTGTTCCAACATCGCACGCCCCAGGCGCACCAACACTGCCTCGTCATCCACAAACAAAATATGTCCATGCCCTCGTGGAATGTCGGCCGGAGAACGATCGGGAATCCCTGTTGCCCCTGGCGTGGCTATACGGGGTAGCAGGGTCCCCGGCACAGTGCCTTCGAGCAAATGCCGCAACTGTACTTCCCTCGCCTGTAATTCTTCTGCCGTCTGTCTATCCCGCGTTTCACTAGCGTCCAACGCGGTGATCCGGTGCCGTAAGGCCGTGAGCTCAGCGATCAGTTGATCCTTGTTTTTCTCGGCATCGTGCATGTTCGTCGTCCCTTGTGCCAGCGAGCTGTTCTGTCGCAAAAAAATGTTATCCATCAATCCTTTGTAGATTAGTGGAGCGCTTGGAACAGTCTGAACGGCAGAAGCCATTCGAATTCGTAAGTCTATCTCTCACGTATCATAGCACGCTTGCATACACGGAAGGAAATGGGAAGAAGGGCCGTTCTTAAAGCCCGCCATGCCCTTGCTGCTATGCCCAAATCGCGGGCCGTTTCCCCCACCGGTACGCTAATCGCCAATCCCTCGACATCTTCGGCCATAACTTGACTACGCACAATAGCAATGATGTAGCCGGCGGTATCCATGGAGGGGACGCCGCTGAGCAGCTAGAGGTAAGGTCATCTGAGTGAGCTTAACTACCGCGTTCATGAGGGTGACCTGTGGCATTGGGTAGAGGGACTGAAGACATCTCTTTAATTATGACCTTTGAGGTCGGGTTTAGGCTAGAGGAGATAGACGATATATGATGCCTGGATAGGCAGAATCGCAGGTGATCTCATCAAGACAGGTCGCGAAACCCGGCGGCAATGGTCTCGATGTCCAAGCGAAGCCACCATGCGTGCGCTTTCTGACGGCCTCACTACACGAGCATCGCCAATGCCGGGGCGTGTCAAGAGAGTGGGGCGCGGTGACAGGTGGTAGACATGTCGCCTCGCAGGCTCGAGGCCATTAAAAATGCTGTGCAAGCGGTACACAGAATCATGTGCATATCACCCATAATGCCATTGCCCAATTTATTGTGCAAGGCCCTTTGTTTTGGGCTCAATACCAGAGGCTTTTACATTTTTTTGTATGTATAACCTATTGAAAGATAATAGATTAATTAATAGACCAGCAATCTTTTTTATTTTGGCACCACGGTTGCAATAGCCTGCTCACGAAACGCACATCGTACCCGGGTCGATGGTCGCGGACAAACCAGCGGGGAGACCGGCCAGCCGCCGCTTCCCGCCAACAGGGACTGTTCAAGCTGTGCACGACATCGTCGTGTACAGCTGACCATCGGAAGGGTTCTGAGCAATGAAACGTATCATCGTGAGCGTAGTGGTAGCAGTGGCTTTGTTGGTGACGGGCGTGACGATGACCTCCTTGAATGGCATCAGCGCTGCGCATGCCTTAGAGGGCGGAGGCGATGAATAAGCGTTAAGTTCGATTTCCCGCCTACAAAATACAGATCAAAAAGCGCGAGTCCAAAGGGGCTCGCGCTTTTTTAATGGGCATCCGAGAGGCATTTTTGCAACAAATCGGGCCGGTCCGAAGTGATAAAATACACGCCCATGGCCGCAAACTTACGCATGTCAGCCTCGTGGTTGACCGTCCACACGCCGACTTGGATATCCCGAGCCCGGAAGGCTTGAAACAACCTCTCGGTCATGGTGGTGTGATTGGCCCCCACACAGCGAAATCCCTGTGAGGCGATGTCTTCGGCCACCTCGGCCTCATCCCGCCCAACACCGAAGCGAGCGAGATAGGACGTGGAGAACAAGGCACAGGTTCGAAGACGGGGCTCTAGGGCAGTGATGTCGTGCAAGGTAGGGAAGTCAAACGAGATCACTACCACGTCATCGATCATGTCGTAGTGCCGCACAGCATCGACCACCTTGGCTTCAATGCCTGCATAGCGGGCGTCATCCGCGCGCACTTTGATTTCAATCTGTACACCCGCTTGTCCTCGCACTAGCTCCAAGACTTCGTGTAAGGTGGGAAGGCGCTGCGGCTCAATAGTTTTGTCCTTATAGGTGGTGGCGGCGTTGAGTTGTTTGAGTTGTACGAGTGTGTATTCGTGGATGTTGCCAGCCGTTCCAGTGGCGCGCTGTAAGTTCGGATCGTGAGCGACAATCAAAGCGCCGTCCTGGCTCATGTGTAAATCGAGTTCGAGAACATCTGCTTGAAACGCCAAGCCTTGGCGGAAAGCGGCAAGGGTGTTTTCGGGTGCGAGACCCGCTCCACCACGATGTGCAACTCTGAGTGGACGACCCATGGCATGCCTATCCTGATTAACTCCCACGCCTAGCATCGATGTACCCGTCGATGCCTCATCTTATCTTCATTCGACCTCTAACCTTAATGGCGCTGCAGTGGATGACCTGATGAGAATGATTACAGAACTGGCGTCCGCGATCAAGCTGCTGCGCGTATCGCCTTCGCAACCCCTTCACATTCGCAGCGAATTCATCTACGATAGCCGTCATGATCACATTGTTGTCTTTAGTCATAGACCCCCACCTTACGGAGGGGGCTTGGAAGAGAATACCTTCCGAGCGTAAGTCTTGACTACCGCATTGAGCATTCGTATGGCACGTACTTCCGGTTGCTTCCCTAGACCGGACTATCTACAAGCCTGGGGCCTACAGGTTGCGCTTCCAACCTCGCCTGAAGAAGGGACATCTTTACGAATGTGCGGGAAGGGACTCAAACTTGGGGTTATACCCATGCGAACCTCTGGGGCTGATCGACAGTCCCAGAGGTTTACAAACCGCGTGACTTTTCTCGGCTCCTGGAGAGCCGACTTTGTTTCCTCCCCCAGCTTACGCAAGGGGTATCCACAAAGGATTTTCAGATGAATCAGGAGGTGAGGGATGCGTGCCGGGCTTGTAATGGAATGCGATTATCGTTATGGTGCGACGCAAGTCGAAGCTTTTGATGAAGCCTTTGTTCAAGCGGAGATGGCCGAACAACTCGGCTTAGACAGTATCTGGATGGCCGAGCGCCACTTTGCGGCGCCGAGTGCACAGCTCGACTCGGGTGGCACCGGTATCCCATCCGTCGCTGCCGCGCCGCTCATCTGGGCCAGCGCCATTGCTGCCCGCACCAGCCGGTTGCGCATCGGCACTGGCGTGAGTGTGCTGCCGCTGTGTCACCCCATTCGCTTGGCGGAAGAAACCGCCACAATCGACCACATCAGCAAGGGCCGCTTGGAATTGGGCGTTGGCCGCAGCAGTTTTCCCCGGGCTTATGAAGGTTATGGCGTGGCCTACGATGAGAGCCGAGACCGTTTTCAGGAAGTCCTCGAGATCCTCTTACAGGCTTGGACGCGAGAGCGGGTGTCATACGCCGGGAAGTATTATACCTTTGACGACGTCTGCGTGTTGCCCAAGCCCTACCAGCAACCCCATCCTCCCATCCGCGTTGCCGCCACCACCAGCGACACGTTTCCACAAGTCGGTCGTGCCGGGTTTCCAATCGTCACCGGTCTGCGTGGCTTCGACCTCACCACCGCTGCCGTGTACCTGCAGTCGTATCGCGATGCCTGGCAAGAGGCCGGCCATGCGGGCACGGGCGATGTGTTCCTGCGCATCCCGGTCTATGTGGCCGAGACCGCAGAGCGCGCCTTAGAAGAGCCGAAGGAGAGCACCATGTTTTCCTACCGGCGTATGGCTAGCTCCTTTGGCCGCTCGGTGGGTGGCCTCGGCACACGGGCTGAAGAGAATCGAGCCGGTCGTGCCGAGGCGCTGGCACGTATCGGCTACGACGAACTGTTAGAGGGTCGCTTGGCCTACGGCACGCCGGACATGGTGGCGGCCAAGCTCTTGCATTTGCGTGAGACCTTGGGGCTGTCGGGGATCATGATCGAGCCGAATGTCGGAGGGCACAACACACCGGATCGAGTGAGGAACTCGATTAAGTGGTTTGCCCAGGAGACGGTGCCACAGTTGCAGTGAGGTAGATGATGCCCTGCAAGGCGGGGCCATCGCGGTTGTCGATGCGTCACCGCGTGGGATCGCCTGGTCTGTCTCCCTGCTTGAGGTGGTGTTGGTCGTTTGATGTGGGGTGGCAGGGTAGGAGATCTGGGGGCGTCTTCCCAAATCCGCGCCGGCTCTACAAAAGAGGTGAAGAGGCGCGAAGAAAGGCATCCCGTATCTGGACATGGAGTCGTGGTTCGCGCAGAATGCGGCGAGGGTGGCGTTCGGTTTCATATTGGCCATGGACGGAGACGTGTGGGCCTGTTCATCAGGCGAGAACCCGTTGATCGGGCAAAATAAGGAGATGGTGTCATGGGTGACGTTGGCATTATGGGCTTGCGCGTGCCGGGTATGTCCTGGCGGGAAATCCGTGAGAGCTGCGTGTTGGCAGAGGCCTTGGGGTACAGCTCGTTGTCGATGGGCGAGTCGTGGGGAGAAGATGCATTGACCTCGCTGGCGCAACTGGCTGCGGTGACGTCGCGGATTCGGGTCGGCAGCAGCATTATCCCGGTCTTTGCGCGTTCGCCGGCGAATGTCGCGATGACCGCGCTGAATATGGATCGCATGTCCGAAGGGCGTTTTTTCTTGGGCCTTGGCACTAGTGGCAAATTGGTGATTGAGGATTTGCATGGACAGCCATTTCGCAAGCCGTTGACGCGTATGCGGGAATATATCGACATCGTGCGTAAGGCGAGCCGTGGCGAGCGTCTGGATCATGAGGGGGAGTTTTTCCGCACGCAACGATTCCGGCTGCGCCTCGAGCCATACCGAGCGGAGCTGCCGATCTATATTGCCTCGTTGAGCCCAGCCAGTTTGCACCTGACAGGTGAGCTGGCCGATGGTTGGCTGCCGATTTATCTGGCGCCGTCACGCATGGCGGCGGCGGTGGCCGAGCTTAAAGCGGGCGCCGAAGCGGCAGGGCGCTCCTTGGATGATATTGCACTCTCGCCGCAGGTCTCGATTTATGTCACCGACGATATCGCTGCCGCACGGGACCGCGAACGGCCGCATATCGCGTTTTACATTGGCGGGATGGGGGTGTTCTACCACCAGTATATGCACCGCATTGGCTTTGGCAGCGAAGCGGATACGATCCGCGAATCCTATATGGCGCGCGAGCGCGACCGCGCCGCCGAGTTGGTGACGGACGAGATGGTGGACGCCATGACGGTGATTGGCAATCCGCAGCAGTGCCGCGACCAGATGCAAGCGTATTTTGATGCCGGGGTGGACGAGATCCGTCTGGTCTTTAATGAGTCGGATAAAACGTCGTATTTGAAAGCTCTGAAAGCGCTTGCCCCCAACGGTTAACGCTGTCTATAGACCATTTATTGATACGAAGTCTATCAAGCGCATAGATGGTGTGAGACCCCGCAAAGTATTTTTTGATGTTTTTTGTCAAGCCCGTAAATATCCGGACGGAGTTGGACTCGTCCATCCGCATCCACCCATGCGGTTTGGTAAATGAGGCGAACATCGATAGGATTTGGCAGGTTGACATACCGGTGGCGTCTGCCTTTGATGGTTTGCTCAATACGTTTCGAGGTCCACGCCGGATCGTCTTGGAGAAGGTAAGCGGCGAGATCGGCCGGCCGCTCAAGGCGCACACAACCGTGGCTAAAAGCCCGTCGGGTTCTAGCAAATAACGCCCGGGCAGGCGTGTCGTGCATGTAGACGTGAAACCGGTTTGGAAACATAAATTTAATACGGCCCAGTGCATTTCTGGAGCCGGGGCGCTGGCGGAAGCGATACGGAAAGTGGCCGTTGGAGACGGCGGCCCAGTTGATGCTCGCGGGGTTGATAATTTGTGTGTCTTGGCCGTGTCCCCTGAGTATTTCCATATTCTGATTTCTTAAATAGGTGTAGTTTTGCATTATATTAGGGATGATTTCCCGCTGGGCAATGCTTTTCGGTACGACCCAGTAGGGGTTCACCACGAGGTGGGTCATGGTCGCTTCAAATGTGGGGGTTTGCCAAGTCGGCATGCCCACGACGACTCGCATATTCAGGACGGACTGCCCCTTCTCTATCACATCGAGTTGATAATTCGGAATGTTCACTACAATATGACGATCGCCAAATGTCGATGCACGGTGCCGCAAGCGCTCCATATTCAGAATTACTTGACGAACCCGAGCTTCTGCAGGCACGTTCAATACCTCCAGGGTGATGGGCCCGACGGTGCCGTCGACCGCCAAACCGTGTCGTTCCTGAAACCGGTTGACCGCCTGTTCTAACGTCGCATCAAAGTGGGTTGGGTCTGCCTCCTCTGTCGCTACGGAGGGCATCAAATCACCCGTCGCCTGTAGCCGCGTCCGCAACATGGCGACGGGTTCACTGTGCACGCCAAGTTTCAGCGCCGGGCCAAGCGGCATGGTAGGCCAGCCGCCGTCAGCGGCAATCTGGCGGTACTGGGCTAGAACTTGACGGAGTTTGGTATAAGCTGAGTCGGTGGGGATCAAGTCGTGTAAGGTGCTGGCTAGGGTATGCTCCGTGATGGCGCGTTCAAGATGCCCGGCTATCTCGGCGTCGAGAGGGTGAGGTGTCGAACCGCGCTCGACCAGTGGTAACCGGCCGGCTGTGAGATGCAGGGCTGCCAATAAAAACGCATCGCTCGACAGAAGTTCTAGATCCGCCAGCTTGCTCGTATCGTTTGAGATTGCTGACTGGCGTACGGCGTTAGCTAGCCCTTGTAGGGCGCGAAGATGGTAGTCGTGTGGATCAAGGCCCTCTTGCTCCAGCGTGCTGAGACTCGCGATAAGGGTATCCACGAGTGAAGCGGGATCGGCTGCACTGCTCCAGGCTGGTCGATAGGTGCGCTGCTCATAGAACTGTTTGATGAGGCGGCTGGCACGCAACTGCTCGTCTGAGATCCGCGTGGTTGCCAGCTGGCTACCGGCTTGCAAGCGCTGGTACAGATGCGATTGAATCGCCTCCAAAGCGCCGACGGGGGATGTGGAAGCCGCCACCCAACCCCAGCAAAACAGAAGTATTGTCACATAGCGAAGTCGTTTACTCATTCCTCTATCCTATATTCGAATGGCAAGATTATACCTGTGCAACGAATCCAAGAACGTCGGTCTCGCATTCGCGGGCGATGGAGGATGAAACATTGAGAATAATGTTTCAATGAGTAAACATTATCGGTATTTCAAAAATAATGAATGATTGATCGCTTAGCTTGGTAGCTATATATGTCGGATTAGATCTGAAGTTGAAAACGAGAATGTGAGGAAGGAAGTATTGAATGATATGAGTCGACGTTTACTTTTTCCGGCGGCGGAGAAAAAAGTCGCCATAACGGCTTGTGCGGATGGGGTGGGTATCCGTCGCTTTGAGAACCCGCATGGCCGGGATTGACCGACACAACCTGTAAAGCGTCAAAGCGCTCAGCAGGAAGCGAAAGGCAGGCATCACCGCGGGGGTGGTCATGAGAGGGCGCAGGTTATAGAGGGTCAGGACGGCAAACGTGGCGGTGGCCACGTAGAGGCAGAGGGTGCTGCTGTAGCGAATACCATAGCCCAAGCCGATTGCCCCAAGGGCGATGAGGAATCCGGGAACGCCAAACCTTCGCGATGCCGGGCCGGCGTTGCCCAGCAAGACCACGAGGTGGATGAGAGTAGATAAAATACCCAGAAAAATCACGAAATTGGCGGTTTTCCCAACCCTGACTTCCGGCTTCATCGCGGTAATCGAATGTACATCCGGGACTTTTTATGTCTGCGCCGCTTTTGTCCAACTGCAAACAAGACAGCGACGGCGCAAAGCGACAGCATGCTACCAGCAATGACGAACACGCGTCGGGTTGGAGTGAGGCCGTTCATGTACACCTGGTGCAGCAACGCCTTGGCAATGCCTGCTTTTTCAATGCCCACACTCGCTAGCAAGGGGATTGAGCGGATCTGGTCAATGCCAATGGTGATCAGGTACTTCCCCAGCACCTGGTTTTTTTTCACCGGTGCCACAATCGAATCCGGTAAGACTTTCACCTGATGCACCTGATCCATGTATTCGCGTGGGATCAGCATCGACGTCGTTTGCGTGGCCACCACGGGCAAGATGTTTTGCTTACCCTTCCACACCTGCAACTCCGCGAAGACCTGGCCGGCCTCGAACAAGGTAAGCAAGGTAAAATTTTGATAGCCATAACTCAGGATTTTCAATGTCTCACGCTCTCTGATTGCCGGTGTCAGAGCCCCCATGACTACCGCGATCAGACGGTGGTTCTGACGCTTTGCGGTGACCACTAAGTTGTACCCGGACGCTTCCACCCAGCCCGTTTTGAGGCCATCTACCGTATCATCGCGTTTTAACAGGCCATTGCGGTTGTGCTGCTCAATGCCATTATAAGTATAGGTCTGCATTTGGTGATAGCGCAGGGCGTCCGGAAATTGAGTCACGTAATGCCGAGCTAGCAGGGCCATGTCATAGGACGTGGTCAACTGCTCTACAGCGGGGAGGCCATGCGGATTGACAAAAAAACTATCTTTCATGCCGAGGTGCTGGGCATATCGGTTCATCACACGGGTGAATGTCTCCACATCCCCATAGAGGTACTCGGCCATGGCCACACAGGCATCGTTGCCGGACACCACGGCAATGCCTTTAATCAATTCTGCCACCGGCACTTTGGTGTCCACTTTAATAAACATCTTGGAACCGCCGGTTTGCCAGGCTTTTTTACTAACGTGCACCGCATCAGTGAGCCGAATTTTGTGGTGCTTGAGTGCATCGAAGATCACATAAAGCGTCAAAAGTTTGGCGAATGATGCTGGTGGAATCTGAAGATGTGCGTGGTAGGTGAGAAGAATATCACCGGTGAGACTATCCATCAAAACGGCGCCTTTTGCCTGAACTTCTATTTCCTCCGGCGGAAGTATAGACTGTGGAAAAGATTGTGGGGTCACAAGGCTCTTCACTGTGGAATGTGATGTTTGTGCATAGAGAACTTGATGTAACATAAGGCTATTCACGGTCAAGAAACACACAAAAAGGTAACGTGATTTATGTATACAGCTCACACGACCCCCTAAATCTATTGCACTACCATCCCTTTAAACTCACGCGTAAAGAGAAACAAATTACCCCAGCTCTGTCAAGCAATATGTCATATACGCGCAGATACCCGAGGCCGCTCTGGCTTGAGTAGCTGGCACATGACTGCGTGTCCAGGTACATTCACAGAGAGGATGTCGACGGTCTAATGGCGTGACGCCACTACCGGGTGAGCCATGAGAAGCCAGCCATCATCCCAGCCTTTTTCTCCTGTCATACGGTCTTCGAACCCAGTTGTGGTGCGCCAGGTATGCACTGGCGATGCCGATGGACTGTTGTATTTGGCTGGGTTGCTCGACACCCTGAATTTGCCGCGAGACCGGGAGGCAATTTCTGTAAACGGTCTCGTGTGGCGCGGCAATTTGATTCTGGCTTAGCGACTTCACCGACCGAACTCATGTCGACCGCCTGCTATACCCCACCGACGCCCTCAGTCCCGCGGCGCAAGACCCGCCCCGGCAAGGCGCCAGTGTGTTCACGGTCGTCGATCACGACTTGGCCATTGACGATCACCGCTTGAATCCCCCTGGCGTACTGATGCGGCTCTTCATAAGTCGACATCGCGTCAATGGTTTGCGGATCAAACAGCGTGAGATCGGCCCAGTAGCCCTCTCGAATCAGCCCCCGGTCAACCAACCCCAAGGCTTTGGCCGAGCCGCCGGTCATTTTGTAAACCGCTTGCGGTAGCGACAAGATGCCCAAGTCTCGTACATAGTGCCCCAGCACGCGGGCAAAGGTGCCGTAAAACCGGGGGTGCGGTTTGCCTTGTCCGGTGATGCCGTATGGCGCCAGGGAAGTGCCGTCGGAACCCACCAGCGTGGTGGGCGAGCGCAAAATCGTTTGCACATCGTCTTCCGCCATCGAGGTGATTAAAATTCGTGTGTGCCCCTGGTCCTCAATGAGATAATCGCAGACCGCGTCCAAGGGCTCGCAACCGCGCTCGCGAGCCATGGCACCCATGGTTTGTCCGGCGTACTGTGGCTGGTGTGGTGAGATGGCAATGCGGACCTCATCCCAGGAGGCGATGCGACCAAAATTGTTGAGCCCCTGAGCCTCGATGTCATGCCGCAGCCGCTGTCTCGTTTTCGGCTCGGCGAGCCGCGCCAACATCGCGGCCATTCCCCCGGCTTGCACCCAGGTGGGCAGGAGATTGCGCAAGGGATTGGTGGCTGCAGTGTAGGGGTATTGATCGCAATCCACCTGCACGCCGCGTTCGCGGGCTGCCTCGATCTCGCCCAACAACTCCGAAGCGCCGCCCCAGTTATCGGTTCCGGAGAGCTTGAGGTGGGCGATTTGCACGTGGATGCCACAGGTCTCGCCCACCGCAATGGCCTCGCGCACGGCGTCAAAGACGCGATTCGCCTCGTCGCGAACATGGGAAGAATAGGCGCCGCCGTGGCGCCGCAGCACATGCCCCAGGGCGATCATCTCCTCACTGGATGCATAGCCGCCCGGGGTGGTGAAGAGCCCCGAGGACAGGCCAATGGCGCCCGCTTGCAAGGCTTCTTCGAGCATCACTTGCATATGTTCGAGTTCGGCATCGTTCGGGGTCCGGTCGTCAGTTCCCATGGCCATGAGCCGCAGGGTATGATGTCCCGCCTGCATGATGGTGTTGACCGAGGTCGCAGGGAACGCGTCCAGGTAGTCCGCAAACGAGGTGTCGCGAAAATCGAGCCAGGGCGCGCTGGCGGCCAGGTAATCCCGTAGCAGCGCCGCTTTGCCCGGCAATGCCGGGGCCACGGAAAAACCGCAATTGCCCACCACCTCGGTGGTCACCCCCTGGCGGATTTTGCCCTCGGCCCGCGGATTGAGCGGCAAGGTGAAGTCGGAGTGGGTGTGAATATCGATAAAACCGGGGGCTAACACCAAGCCGGCTCCATCCATCACGCGCTGCGCCTGCCCGCCCGGCTCGGTGGACACCGCACGAATCCGCCCATCCCGTATGGCCACGTCGCCGGTCGTGCCCGGTGCACCACTGCCATCGATAATTTGCGCGCCGCGAATCAGCAGATCGTCCATGTTCAGGCTCCTTTTGGTATCCCCCGGTAGTCGAGACTCTGCCAACCATGTTACAATACCGCTCCACACGGGATCCAGAGCGGATCTGTCCTCCATCATTTATGGACGGTTTGGAACAACTACGACAGTGCCAAATTGCCGAAAATCATCATCTAGAGCAAACGCAGTTTGGATGCCAAGACGCTCCATGACGACTCGGCTGACACAATCGGTGAAACTCCAGTTCTTGTCTTCAAAATCCTGGTAGATTTGCCAAGCTCGAAAGACATCAACCTGTAAAACCCATTCAATGGTGGCGATACGCCCTTCGAGAAGTTGTTGACCGAGACGACGCGCACGCCGAGCCTCTCGTCTCATTCTCATGAGGGTTAACACCTCGTCAATGATGTAATCCGTGGTCAGAAGGGGTTCGCGATTAGAAGAGAGCCATTCGACACATCGACCATGCTCAGGTTCAGATGGAACCGAAAGAGAAAACCAGGCACTGGTATCAACAAAGATCACGGCTCACCATAGAGAAGTTTGTCATGGTTGCGAACCGAAAAACCATCGTCTGGACTTTCCAGGGGTAGAGCTTCAAACTCACGAACAAGTTCTCGCAAGGCAGAAAGTTGAGCGTCGCTCTGTGAGGTTTCGCCTTGTTTCGTATCGCCATTTGTTCGTGTCTTCTGCGCTTTCAGGAGACGCAGTGCTTCGTTCACAAGTTCCTCTTCCGACTGGTACTTGCCACTAGCGATTTCTTCTCGAACAAATATCTCTAAATCTGCTGGCAACCTGCCGATGTCCATAACCCATTCCTCAATTTATTGTTATCTCCTCCAGTATAGCATTTTAAGGACACGACATCAGCAATCCTCTGCCGAGCTTTTTCCAACGTTTCAGCGTCTATCTCCGCGCCAATAAATCTCCGCCCAACTTCAAGCACGCCAGCGGAGTTCTCCCACTGCCAACGAATGGATCCACAACGGCCATTCAGCTCGGTCAATTTTCAACATAGTAGTCAGCTACGTCTACAGCAAGTACCAAGAACGAGGTAAACTACCCAGTCAGCACAAAACGTTGACCCTCATATTGTAGGAGAGCCCTTCCATAAGAGATCTAACCGATTACGACGCACAAGTTGATGCCATCAAAGAGCAGGATGCGCCATCCTCACCGATTTTAAAACGTCGCTTGAGAAGGCAGGTTTGGCGAAAAAGACGATCAAGAGCCACGTAGAAAATATTGATTTTTTCGCTGAGTATCTGGTGTATTACGAACCCCTACAACGACTTGATAAGGCTAATGAGGCGATGTCAGCTCGTTTTTGATGGACTGGTTTCCCGGAAAAGCCTTGTGGACTCTGTCAGTAGCATAAAATAATGGCCTCGTCTCTCAGGGTGTCGATTCTGAGTTATGAGGGGATAAGACGTGGGTCGTCCGATGCAATACATCGTGAATGCATCAGAAAAATGGTTTGGAGTGTTGGATACCCATCGGGATACATCCGCCGTATCTCTGGTTCTTTGGCTTTTGCTGCCTTTATCATGTGCACACGTGTTCCCTCACACTCTTCCGAAGTGTCAAAGCTACTCCTATGATCCCATCGAGAAAGCGGAGCACTCCACTCGCCCATAACTGAGGGGGCGATATCATGGAGTACCTCTTTTGTGGTAGTTCCCCATTGAGGAAATTGACGAAGTATCTCTTCATCCGTTATGCCTTGCCGAATCGGTGGTATTAGCAAATACCACCCGTTACTCGCATAGATTCTGGGAACGACTGTGAACAGCATCAAAATTGCAACATAACTTGTAATTTTTACATTGTAAAACATCTAAAAAAATCCTACATAAATATAGAAAAATCTATCTTAAGCTATGTTTGCCTCCAAACTCGATCAGTATTCTTGAATACTTTCTTCGGGGTTTGAGTAGCAATGGAACGGCTAAATCGGCCAATTTGCCTTGACCATTTTTTGGACCTCCCGAATTCGGTCCAAAATCCAGTGCCCATAGGCAAGTGAGTTTATCCCGATTAAATCATGGGCTGCCACGGGCTCAGACGCACCCGGAAGTTATGCAGGGCACAACAGATTTCCATCACCAAATCCCGAACGTCCTGCTTCCACAAACGCAGCCGGTCTTTCACGATACGACAGCATTTGACACTGCTGTTGACATGCTCAATCCGCAGCCGACGCTGGTGCAGCGCCTGGTTCGCCAGCTTTTCCTCCAGGGTGAGCTCTTGGCCACGGGGCTTCCTCGTCGGCATCAGGATCTCCACATCAGGCAGTGTGAACGCCAGAAAACCCAGGTCCTGCAACAACTGGCTCCCTGCTGGCAACGGATACGGCGTGGCGTCCGCAATGCGCTTGTCATGGGTGCGGCCGCCATGGGTATCGCTCAGAAAAAGGATGGTGAGCAGCACGTTGACCAACAGCACATTTTTCACCGTGTGGTCCTTTTTCTTGCCGCTATAACAATCGCTCTGTTGAGCTGGGTCTTCGGGGCGTACGATGCGCCGCTCGGTGCCGTCATGGGCAAAAAGAGAGGGTGCTGGCTCAGCGGTGCTGGAAGGCTCGGTCACGGCTTCAGGTGCTTCTGCCAGCGGTGTCGCCACGGCAGCGGTGTCCGCTTCCGAGACGCCGAGTCGCTCTGCCAGGGCCGTCAGGGAACGGGCAGGAGCATCGCCCAGGCTGCCCAGCGCGGCTTGCAGGGCCGGCAACAGGATGTGAATCCATTGGTTCGCCTTGCTTTGGCCCATGCCAAACAGACGTCCCTGGACCACCTGGAGACTGTAGGTTTTGAGATAAGTGAGCAGGAAGAACAAGCGATCATGCGGCGTGGGCAACGGACAGTTGTTGTACACGGCAAACCGGCGTGCGGTGCGGGGTTTGCCATCGAGACGCCATCGTGCCATGTAGTCTTGAAAAGCCTCCTCAAAAGGCGGCACGAGTTGCTCAAACTCGTCTGGGGTTAAACTGGTCAGCTCCAAGAATTCGATGGGTCGGGACTGTACATCGGTGAACCGGATACCTGCCATAGCCTGCGCCTCCTGTGAGGGGATCGTTTGATCAGAGGCGCATCATATCACAAATGCATAAATCGGGATTAACTCAACTATGGCAAGCGAGGACAGACAGATGGGCGGGATTTGCAGCAACAGATGAGCCGAGCGAGCTGTCTGGTGCTAATTGAAGCGGCGATCATCTACTGGCAGGTGCTGCAAATTGATGAGGTGTTGCGGTATTGGGATCTCGAAAGTGAGGGGATTGACCCGAGTTTCCTGGCTTATATGAGCCCGATCCGCTGGGACAATGTGGTGAGCCAACGGCGACCAGAAAGGGAGTTCTTTGTGGAAAACTAGACAAGATGTTGCGGTAACACCATGAAATAAAAAGGGTAGCGGCTTGGCGTATATTTTCGCACGAATTTGCCTACTACCCTCATTACATCGATATCACTACCCTCGATCTTCGGTGTAAACGACCTGATCTTTCGAATCTTCAACAGGTTCCGCTCCATTAAATAGCATCTTGCCCAGCATATCCGGCAGCTGAACGCCGGCTGTCGCCGCCATTTCGTGCAAACTGGGCAACGCGCCAACCAAGCCGGACAACCAATCGGCAGTGGCGGTCTTGCCGTTTCCATTCTTGCCACCATCCATAACGACAACCTTATCGAACGAAATGTTCGATATAGCCTGCGCTTGCAGTTTTGCAATTTCCGGCAATTGTTCGACGATCAAAAGAACCGCTGCCTTTGAAGCATCACCGCCGGCCGCATCAACGATCGCCTTAAAGCCATCGGCTTTTTTCTGTAGGATCGCAAATATACCTGAGGCTTCGCCTTCAAGTTCAGCTTGCCGTGCCTGACCACGACCTCGCCCTTCGCGAATCGTCTCCTCCATTGCAGCATCGGCATCGGTGACTTGCCTCAGCTTGGCAATTTCCGCAGGCACGACAACGTCTGCATAGCGACGTGCCCGTTCTACCTCGGCACGCGCCGTTTCCGCTTTTTGTTCGGCAATGTACGCCGTTTCCTGCGCCTTTGCCGTTTCGGTCGCTTCCGCTATGTCACCTCGAGCATTCGCCCGCGCTTCTGATTCACGACGCGCCGCATACGAATCCGCCACTTTCACGGCAGATAAGTTTTCGCCATCTTTTGCCGCAGCCTCGGCTTCCGCAACATCGATCCGTTTTTGCTGGTCGGCTCGCGCTTTACCGGTCGATCCCATTTGATCCTGTTGCGCGACCTCTACCTTTGCCTGATTTGTCGCTTGCGATGCGGCTTTTTCGCCAAGCGCTTTGATGTAGCCTGACTCGTCCTGTATATCCGAAATGTTTACATTGATGAAACGAAGCCCGACCTTCTTTAGCTCCGCTTCAATGTTCACCATTACTTTTTCTTCGAATCCCTCGCGGTCGGCGTTGATCTCCTCGATATCCATCGTCGCGATCGTCGCACGAAGCTGGCCGTAGATTATATCTTTGGCCAACTCTTCGATTTGCGCTTGCGGCATCCCCAAAAGACGTTCCGCCGCATTGGTCATCCCATCGCGCTCGGTCGAAATTCCGATCGTGAAGCGGGACGGCACATCAACTCGAATGTTTTGTTTTGTGAGCGCGCCTTTTAGATTGATATCGATCGTCATCGGCGTCAGATCCAGATACGAATATTGTTGAAATACCGGCCAGACAAAGGTCGCGCCACCATGAATGACTTCCGAGGCGTTGCCTTCGCCTACCTTGCCGTATTTCACCAAAAGCATGTTCGATGGGCACGTTTTATATCGCCTAAGCACAGATATAATGAGTGTAAATACGGCAACAGCCGCAATGGCTATAAAGATCAACGTTAACGATAGACTCATTTCTCATCTCCTTTTTCTTAGCTGAGGCAATTTTGCCGTTCAGTTGAACGCACGACCACCTGACTGCCACGAACATTCGTGACGATCACTCGATCGCCTCGTCGAAGCTCCGAACCCAATGATATCGCTTCGATCTCGCGAAATCGATCGGCATACGTTATCGCCACTTTTCCGTAACCCGAACCATTTGCCGGAATTCGAATAACCACATTCCCTTCTTCACCGATCGTTCTCTCCAGCGGCACTTCGCCACCGCCGCTTTCAAATCGCAGGAGCGTTGCTATGAGCATGCCCATTAAGGCAACCAATCCCAATCCGAGACCGACACCTCCTGTCAAAGAGAAAAATGTCCATATACCCCATTCCTTGAACATGAGCGTACCCCATGAAAATCCAAGGAGGAAGTTGATAGCGTTTCGCACAGTAAAATATTCCCACATCCCGCCGAAAACGCCCTCATTTCCATCGTCGACGTCAGCATTCATATCCTCAAATGCGTCGAGGCTTTCTCCAAAACCTCCCATACCGATCAAGGTAAAAAAGGTCTGGATGAAAAAAAGAGCCGTTGTAAAAAGACCAATTCCCCAGAGAGTCTGCTCGACCCCCGTTAGCGCATTCCACCATTCGGCCATAAATTTGTCCTCCGCGGTTGGATATTGCTTCCTCTCAAAGTGGTAGTGATATCGATGTAATGCTCGGCCTACGCCTTAGCTTTCAACAGGCCATTTCGTCGGCTTCGACCTCTAGGCGCTGGATCATGACGTCGGCATTGCCCGTGATCGGCTGCACGTTCAAATGGTCTGGCAGAGCCTCGAAGCGGTCGAGTAGATGGGTTTCTCCCAATGCTCCAGGTCGAAGTTTGTTTTCTCTGTTTGCCGTCTGGTTTCCCGACGGTGCCACACTATCTCGACCATACACGGTTGGCCCCCACCCCTCACAGAACCGTGCTGGCGCTACTCACGCACACGGCTCCTCAGATCGACCTTCACTCATCCATACATCATGACCGTAATGCGCGGCCGAGGCAGCGGATAACGCTTCAGCATGCGTTGGAACTTGGCCCAGTCAAGCGCTCGTCGTTTGCCCCGGCGGTTGAGCCACTTGAAGAGCAGCTTCTTCACTTCCAGAGCAAAACACCTCAGGGATTCACTGGAGATTATCCCGGGTCAATCGTGGAGCATCCCTCATCTTCAGCATGCCTTTCGATTGCGTGTGATCACCAATCAAGTAGAGCATAACGTGAAAACGGAGTTAGGGAGAACCCGTAAAGCAGCATAAACATTTACACTACGCTCACAAGGTGTCGTTTTTGAGTTCATAGGGGGCGCGTTCCCATCTTTCCGGTCAGGGCTCCAACAGAGCTAAGTGTGAAGTGGCCATATGTTTCAACAGATTCCAGCGCCCCGCCTTGTAATAGGAGCGCAACAACAAGATCGCCTCGGCACTGGCTCGACACCAAAAGAGACTCGCGCCTTTGAGTCGCAGGTTGACCACTCTGCGAACTGTGCTTTCGATCGCCCCACTGCCAATCGGCATTTTCATCACCATCAGTTTGGCATATGCCATGCGGCCCTGATTCTTGATGAAGTAATCGCGGTGCTGACGAATCGCTTTGCTGTTACGGCCCCGGCAAAGCTCACGCACTGCATCAATCACCTGTTTCAGCTCACCTCGCAGCAACAACTGACGCTGTTGG